>Ga0163163_10002972_pt1 | contig 14344 bp, 13 predicted proteins | sample S65metaG_FD_119766 | JGI IMG/M metagenome (GOLD analysis project Ga0163163, IMG submission 119766) | Switchgrass rhizosphere microbial communities from Kellogg Biological Station, Michigan, USA - S6-5 metaG | ecosystem: Host-associated > Plants > Roots > Rhizosphere > Soil | place: USA... | reverse complement strand
GGGCATTGTCGACTACAAAGCCGTTGCGAGCCAACTGGCGCGCCTTGCGCAGAATCGAGGTTGCAGTCTGAAGCTGGCATCCCGCTTTGTTGGATTCCGCACGATCGGTGGAGAAATGGTGCTGAAAACTTACGCGGATGAGATTCGCTGCAAGGCGCTGGTGAATTGCGGCGGCCTGCAGTCGGATCGTGTGGCGCGATTGTGCGGGGTCGATCCAGGCGTTCGCATTGTTCCTTTTCGCGGCGAGTATTACGAACTTCTCCCGAATCGGGCTTTTCTCGTGAAAAACCTGATCTATCCTGTGCCTGATCCCAGCTTCCCGTTTCTTGGTGTCCACTTCACTCGCATGATTGGGGGTGGCGTGGAAGCAGGACCGAATGCGGTTCTAGCCTTCAAGCGTGAAGGTTATCGAAAGACGGATTTCAAGATCAGCGATCTGTCCGACACGCTCGGTTACGCCGGCTTCTGGAAGATGGCTCGGCTCAATTGGAAGACCGGAATGGGCGAAATGTGGCGGTCCTTCAGCAAACACGCCTTTGTGAAAGCCTTGCAGCGTCTGCTTCCGGAGCTGCGCACTGGGGACGTGAAGCCCGGTGGTTCCGGCGTTCGCGCGCAGGCCATGGATCCATCAGGAAAACTTCTCGATGACTTTCATGTCGTGCGCGCGCCGCGGATGATTCACGTCTTGAATGCGCCTTCCCCTGCGGCAACGTCTTCGCTTCGAATAGGCGCTGCAATCGCTGAAATGGCCACCGATCATTTTGGGAAATAGGGAGCTTTGTGATTGATGAACTATGAATTGATATTTGTTAGATGAAAAAATGCTTTTTCCACAACTTAACAAATCTCAATTCATAGTTCATCAATCACAAAGCTCCCGTCCCTAATCCCGAACTGCGTCGCCAACACGAAGGAGCTTGCCGGCCTGGGATACGGGGATCCGCGTGTTTACGGCGAGGCGATAGTAATGATTGAAGCGCGATTGAGTCGCCCATGGCGGCAGTTTTGCCGCGCGCTTCTCCGAGAATACGCGCTGAAATTCCGGTGTCACACTTCCACTAGAGGGATCGCGCGATGGCACAGCGCATCGCTGGCACGGATTGACTCCAAGAATGGTGACGTCACCGATCTGAAACTCCAACGTTGTTTCAAAATCTCCGACCAAGCGGTCTTCCCAGAATGGCTGTTCCGCTGCGATCTCAATGTTGGCTCGAAAGCGGCGGCAGGTCTCCTGAAGATTGTCGATTCCAAACCAGTCACCCACCTCGCGCAACGTTGCCGAGCTCACGATCGTGGGCCCCGGCGATTCCAGATCGTCGGGGAAACCTGTCTCTGTGTTTCTCTTCATCGAAACCGGCAAGCCCAGGAAGTTCCCAAACCAGTCTTCGATCTCTTGTCTGTCGTGGAGAAGGTCAAACGTTTTGGAGCTATTCAAGGAGACTGACAGTGTTTCCAGGTTATAGCCGGCGCGGATGCGGTGAATCCTGGCGTCCCTCTTTCCGTTAATGACCTTGCCGTGCTCATCGAACAGCGCGAACTCCCGATCGTGTTCGAGAGCTCCGCTCGGCAATATCCGGGCTGCATCGACCATCAGCGGGTCGAGCGACTTGATAGGATGGAGAGAAATGCTCTCAACAACCGGTGTGCTCATTACGGGACAGTGAGGCTTGTGCGGTCCACGGATTCGGCGGCTCCGAGCATGAGTTGCGGCGCGAGGTTGTTGTCCTGGCAGACGTATTCGAAGAGTTCCTGAGCGGGATTCCAGCGCAGCAAAATGCCGCTCGTCCACGCTGCCGTGTAGGCGCCGGGATCGTCGATAGTCACTTCATATTTGACAGTAGTCTGGTCAATACGCGTAAACCGTTCGATGACATGCAGGAGTTGCGTGTGCGGCAATCCGAATCTTTCGATCCAGAACCGCTCGTTAAAGCCGACAGTATCCACAACCAGCGTTTTACCCTCCCACCGGCCAATGGAATGTCCGAGATAATCCGGAGCAAGATCTTTCGGATGCGTTCTACCGTCCAGGTAGACAACCCGCATCGTGTGAGGTCCTCCGATATCGACGATAAGAACGCGCTGAAGCTCCTGCAACTCGAGAATCTCGACCCCATAAGGCGTCAGAAAAGGACGCGGTCCGCCGGAAGGCTTGCAGCGGGTGTGAGGTTCCAGCTGGTTGTCCTGCCGGTACGCATACAGGGCTCGAGACCATGCCTGAAATGGAACTTCTCCTATCGTTAGCTTCTTAAAGGCCGGATCTGCATTGCTTGCAGCGACACGCGGTGTGCGCTGGAGTGGATTGGATTCGATTGCAAATGGATTTACGGGAGGCAGAGCATCCAGTTCGACGAGCCGCTCGTCTCCGGCGTCAGGCGGAACCCATACGCCAAGTTGCCCGGTAGGGCCGGCAAACGTTCCCGCTCCACTCTGCCCGAGCGCGAGGACGGGCAGGATCGGCAGCAGGAACAATGGAGCGAGGCGACGCATAACGAACCTATTCTTGTTCCAGTCGTGCAATGAGGCTGGACGTGTCCCATCTACGGCCGCCCATTGCCTGAACCTCTGCATAGAACTGATCGACCAGAGCCGCCACTGGCAGTTTCGCACCGTTTTTCCGGGCTTCCTGCAGCGTGATAGCGAGGTCTTTTCTCATCCAGTCAACGGCAAAGCCGAAATCGAACTTGCCGGCGGTCATGGTCTTGTAGCGATTCTCCATCTGCCAGGACTGCGCGGCGCCTTTTGAGATAACGCCGATCACTTGTTCGACATCGAGGCCGGCCTTTTTCGCAAAGTGAATGCCTTCAGCCAGTCCCTGCACGAGGCCTGCGATGCATAGCTGATTCACCATTTTGGTAAGTTGTCCGGAACCCGCAGGCCCCATCAGTCCGACCATTTTTGCGTAGCAGCTGATAACGGGTCTGGCGCGCTCGAACGTCTCCGGATCGCCTCCGACCATCACAGTGAGCTGACCATTCTCGGCGCCGGCCTGTCCTCCGGAGACAGGGGCGTCGAGACTGCCAAAGCCACGCGTCCTTGCTGCAGCGTCGAGTTCACGCGCGACGATGGCAGAGGCAGTCGTATTGTCGATGAAGATCGCGCCTTTCTTCATGCCTTCAAACGCGCCCGCGGGGCCGACTGTGATGGACCGCAGATCGTCATCGTTACCGACGCAGGAGAATACGAAGTCCGCACCTTCGGCAGCGGCGCGGGGTGTCGGGGCCGCTCTGACTCCATACTCCGCAACCCATTTTCCTGCCTTCGCGGCAGTGCGGTTGAATACCGTTACGCTATGGCTGCCCCGCTTGGCGAGATGTCCCGCCATGGGATACCCCATCACGCCCAGGCCGATAAATGCAACATTTGCCATGATCTGCGAGCTCCTTCCCGGTTTGAAACGCCTCATGCTAACACGGCATTTTGACGCTAACGAAGCATTGACAGAGCGACGTCTGCATCCTATTGTGGCCGCTGGTTTAGGGAGGCAAAGGAATGACCTACCGACTGAGGATTCTGATCACGCTCTCGATTCTGGCCGCCTTCAGCTTACCGGCGGCGGCACAATCCAACGATTACATTGTCAGGTTTCAACAGGGTACGCCCAAAGCCGCAAGGGCTGCGGCTGCTGCACGTCACAACGCCACGCTTCGACACAATTACAGCATCGTGGATGCGATTGCGGTGACCATCAATAACGAAAATGCTCGTCGCGCTTTGGCCGCAGAAGCCGGCGTGCAAGCCATTACTCCGGACTATCCGGTCTTTGCAAGCCAGTCCTTGAATGCCGCGGATCGGGCGTCCGAGAAGGGTAAAGGAAAGCCAGGAGGCGACCCGACGCCACCACCTCCACCTCCCGCGCAAATCACACCGGCCGGTGTGCTGCGAGTGGGCGCTCCGACGGCGACCTCGTCCGGCAAGGGTATAGATGTTGCGATCGTGGATACCGGTATCGATTTCAATCACCCGGACCTGGCAGTTGCTGACGGATACAACGCCCTGGATGGAACATCCAATTGCCAGGACGACAATGGTCACGGCACTCACGTTGCCGGTATCGTTGCGGCCCTGGACAACGCTATCGACGTTCGGGGGGTGGCGCCTCGAGCTTCACTCCATTGTGTCAAGGTTCTGAATGCCCAGGGTCAGGGGAGCTGGTCCGGTGTCATCGACGGGCTGGATTGGTTGTGGAACGATGGAACGCCTCGGGTTCGAGTCGTCAATATGAGCCTGGGGGGGCCGGGATCAGACACAGACTCCGAGTTCCGGCAAGCCATTGCGCGCCTTCATGCGGCCGGTGTGATTGTTGTTGTCGCAGCCGGGAATGACCCAAGCCTGGACGTAGCCCAGCAAGTACCGGCTGCCTACGAATCGCTTGTCGTGACGGTTGCCAGTACCACGGCAATGGACGGCGTCAGCGGATGCAATATAACGGTGAAGCAGGACTCGGCTTCGTATTTCACGTCCGATGGCATGGGAGTGACGATCTCCGCTCCGGGTGATGAACGTGAAGACATCGTTAAACGAGGCGTGCAGTGCTACCTCGAAGCGCTGGGAATCCTTTCCTTAAAACTGGGCGGTGGAACAACGCGAATGTCTGGGACGAGCATGGCAACTCCTCACGTCACCGGAATTGTCGCGCGGCTGCTCGAGGCAACGAACGGACCGCATACGTTTGACGAAATCAAGGCGTACTTCAATAGCTCGCCTGGTGCCGATCGGATTGGAGCCGCGCCCCTCGATTCAAGGGCAAGCAGTTATACGTTCGACTTTGATAGGGAAGGAATCGCGGTGATCCGGTAAGGAGTCCGACCAACCGGCGAAGTTGATGATTGAACTTCGCCGGATGACTAAATCGTCGGATGGTTTCCCGAGACATGCGACCCTGATGCTTCTCCCGAACAAACCTGTTTCCCCATTCCCTCGCCGTGCCGATAATAAGCATCGTGACTCCAGCCTCTGAGCCCACAAAGATTCCCGCAACGTTAATTCCCGGCGATGGCATCGGCCTCGTAATCATGGAAGCCACGCTGAGAGTTCTTAACGCTCTCGGCGCGCCATTTGAATGGGACGTTCAGACAGCGGGCAAGAAGGGAGTGCAGGAATGTGGCGATCCCCTTCCGCTTGCCGCCCTCGACAGCATCCGGCGGACGGGCCTTGCATTGAAGGGGCCTCTCGAAACGCCGGTGGGCGGAGGCTATAGATCCTCCAATGTGAGGTTGCGGGAAGAGTTTCATCTGTACGCCAACGTGCGGCCCGCAATCACGCTAATGCCGGGAGGCCGGTACGAAAACATTGACCTCGTCACTGTGCGCGAAAACCTCGAAGGACTCTACGTTGGCTTCGAGCATTACATTCCGATCGAGGGGGATCCGCACGCTGTCGCGATTGGATCTGGTGTGAACACCCGCGCGGGAAGCCGCCGCATAGCGGAGTTCGCTTTCGACTACGCCGTAAAACACGGCCGCAAGAAGGTGACGATCGTTCACAAGGCGAACATCCTGAAGGCGCTGGGCGGGGTTTTCCTGGAAACAGCTCGCGAGGTGGGAAAAGCGTACGAAGGGCGTATCAAGACAGAAGACCGCATTGTCGACGCCTGTGCGATGCAACTGGTTCTGAATCCCTGGCAGTTCGATGTGATCGTGACCACCAATCTCTTCGGGGACATTCTCTCCGATGAAATCGCCGGGCTGGTTGGCGGACTGGGAATGGCTCCGGGCGGAAACATTGGGGAAAATGCAGCGATCTTTGAGGCTGTCCACGGTTCGGCGCCGGATATTGCGGGAAAGGGCGTCGCCAATCCGCTGGCGTTGATCCTGGCAGCTGCAATGATGCTCGCGCATGTCGGGCGCCACGATCTGGCGGAGCTTTTGCGCAGAGCCATCGATCGTACCTTGAACCACGACTGCGTCAGGACGCGTGATCTCGGAGGTTCTGCCTCGACGAAGGACTTCGGCGAGGCTTTGATTCGCAACATCTCTTGAAGGGAAATAAGGGGACGGACTACTCAACCCCCAAACTCCTGCGGAAAATTAATCCACCGCGGTGAATTTTGTCAGGAGTTTGGGGGTTGAGTAGTCCGTCCCCTTATTTCCTGCCCGGTTGCATTAAAATGGTTATCCTCTGATGAGAATCCTCGTTGTCGAAGATGAACAGAAGGTTGCTAATGCCTTACGGGAAGGGCTCGAAGGAGAACACTTCGAAGTTATCGTTGCACCGACAGGTGAAGACGCCTTCTTCTGCGTCAATACGGAGAAGTTTGACCTCATCCTCCTGGACTTGATGCTGCCCGGCCGCGATGGCCTTCAGATCCTGACAACCATCCGGAAGCGCGGCCTGGAAACCCCGGTGTTGTTACTCACCGCCAGGGATTCGCTCGAGGATCGCGTCACGGGTCTGAACAGCGGTGCAGATGACTATCTGGTCAAACCCTTTGCTTTCGAGGAACTGCTGGCCCGCATCCGTGCGCTGCTTCGTCGCGGCCGCACCGTGGACATGTTACGGTTCGGGATTGCCGATCTGGACATGGATATCGTGACTCGAAAAGTGTCGCGCGGGGGCAAACCCGTCGACCTGACGGCCCGCGAATTCGAACTCCTCGAGTACCTCATGCGGCATGAAGGACAGGTCGTCATGCGCGACATGCTGGCTCGCGATGTCTGGAAAGAGACGGCTCGCGGAACCCCACTGAATAATGTGATCGACGTACATATTGCGCGGTTGCGCAGGAAAGTCGATGTCGAACCCTATGAAAAGCTTATCCACACCGTTCGTGGTGTCGGATTCATGCTGAAGCAAGGAGAGCCATGAGTCTTCGGAAACGGTTTCGAAGTGTACGAATTCGGCTCACCATCGCCTATGTCGTGGCCATGCTCGTCGTTCTGGCGGTCTACGCGGGAGTCGTCTATGTGTCCGTCCAGAGAACTCTGTCACAGGCCCTCGACAAGGCTCTCCGCGATGATTTTGCGTGGCCGAAAAGCATGATGACGGAGCAAATGGTCCGTCAGTTGATCAGTGGAAAAGCGAGGTTCGAGGATACCGAGAGTGAAGAGAGCCAATGGATGCAGTTGTGGAGCGAGAATGGTCAGAAGCTCCTCGGCGCCACATTTGAGGCCCGGCGAAATCCGATCGACGTTGCAGCAGATTTGGCCAAGAATCCGGATGGCAATATCCGCACGCTGAACGAGATGGTTCCACCCCGCCGCATCCTCACCGGAACGACGCAGGTCGGAAACGTGATGCTTGTCGTACAGGTCTCGGAGTCAGAGGCGCCGATGCGTCAGAACCTGCGGGACTTGTTGCTAATCCTGCTTCTCGGCCTCCCGGTTGCCGTTGCGATTGCCGGGCTCGGCGGGTACACGCTGGCGCGACGCGCCCTTTTGCCTGTCGATCGCATGGCAGAACAGGCACGGCTGATTACGGCGGAACGCTTAAAGGAACGGCTTCCGGTTGACAATCCAAAGGATGAACTCGGACGGTTGGCAACAGTCTTCAACCAAACGTTGAAACGTCTCGAGTCCTCGTTCGAGCAGATGCGTCGCTTCACGGCAGATGCGTCGCACGAATTGCGGACACCGCTCACGGCGATGCGCAGCGTGGGCGAAATCGGATTGCGCGGCCGGCGCGAAGCCTCTGACTACCGAGAAATCATCGGCAGCATGTTAGAGGAGGTAGACCGACTGTCTCTGCTGGTGGATCGCCTGCTGATGCTATCGCGCGCGGACAGTGGTGAATCCATGCTGGTTCGCGATCGCGTGGATCTCGCAGAGCTTGCGGAAGAAGTCACGGCACAACTGGACGTTCTTGCGGAGGAGAAACAGCAATCGGTTACAGTGGAAGCCGGTGGCTCAACACTCTGCCTTGGCGACCGCATGGTGTTGCGGCAGGCGCTGCTCAACCTCGTCGACAACGCAATCAAGTACAGCCCGATGGGTGGCACGATCGTCGTCCGAGTATCCATCTCCGCGGATGGCATGGCTGTGCTGGATGTCAGCGATACAGGTCCCGGGATTCCCGTAGACATGCGTCCCCGTGTCTTCGATCGTTTCTACCGGGCGGACCGTTCGCGCTCGCGTGAGAATGGCGGAGGAACGGGGCTCGGATTGTCGATTGCGCGCTGGGCGGTCGAAGTGAACGGTGGACAATTGACCCTCGAAAGCAGCGACGGACCGGGTGCGACATTCCGGATTACGCTGCCCAATGTAGTTTAGGAGCAGGAATGGCATTAATTGGAGCCAATGAACTGAAGAAGAAAATGTTAATTGAGGTCGATGACCAGCCCTACAACGTGCTGGACGTCTTTTTTGCGACGCCAACAGCGCGCGGGGCGTCGACGATGGTTCGAACCCGTTTGAAGAATCTTCTGAACGGAGCCGTTCTGGAGAAGACGTTCCGAACCAGCGAGAAGTTTCCCGAACCCGACGTGGAAATCGCATCTGTGTCGTTTCTCTACTCCGACGGCGATGGGTTTCACTTTATGGACGAGTCCACTTACGAGCAGTTTTCCCTTCCCGCCGACAACATCGGAGACGACCGGTATTACCTGAAGGACGGCCTTAACCTGCAGATCTTCAAGTACAAAGGCAATGCGGTGTCCCTCGAAATGCCTCAGTACGTCGAACTGGAAATCACCTACTGCGAGCCGGGATTGCGCGGGGATACGGCGGCCGGCGGCGCCACCAAGGTTGCAAAGTTGCAAACCGGGCTCGAGGTGAAGGTTCCGCTGTTCATGAAGGAAGGGGAGACGGTTCGGGTCAATACGCAGACGGGAGAGGTGGCGGGCCGAGCGTAAGGGGAAGATCGGGGGACAGAGCCCGAATTCGAACGACAGATCTTCAGTCTACATACATTTTCCAGTTCGAATTCGGGGTCTGTCCCCAGATCTTCCTCCTCTGTGGTAAAAAACTGCCACCCACCGCCTACCCCTGTTTTTAACCTTGATTACGATTTTCCTGCCGTATAATCCCTGTCCATATGATCACGCATCTGGATCACGAGCACCTGGAGTCCTTTAAGGGCGAATTTCAGCGAGTCCGCGGGGAGATCTCCAAGGTTATCGTTGGATACAGCAATATCATCGACGACGTCCTGATGGCGATCCTTGCCCGAGGCCACGTTCTGCTCGAAGGCGTTCCGGGTTTGGGCAAGACCAAGCTCGTCCAGACGCTGTGTGACGCGCTGCACTTGAAATCTTCACGGATTCAGTTCACACCGGATCTGATGCCCGCCGATATTCTGGGAACCAACGTCGTTCGCGAAAGCGAGACCGGCGAAAAGTACCTCGATTTCCAGCCGGGGCCGATCTTTGCGAACGTGATTCTTGCGGACGAAATCAACCGCGCGACTCCGAAAACCCAGTCTGCTCTTCTTGAAGCGATGCAGGAAAAGACGGTCACCGTCGGTCGAAAGACTTACAAACTCGATCAACCGTTTGTTGTGCTGGCGACGCTCAACCCCCTGGAACTCGAAGCCACGTATGCTTTGCCCGAAGCTCAACTTGACCGGTTCTTCCTGAAGCTGAGAATGGGGTTCCCTGATATCGAGAGCGTCCACACGATTCTTGACCGCACGACTTACCTGGATGAGCCCACCGTAGACAGAGTCTGGGACGCGGGAAAGATTTTGGAACTGCGCGAAACTGCGCTGCAGGTACCCATATCCGAGAAGGTGCAGGAGTATGCGATTCGGCTGGTCATGTCCACTCAGCCGAGCACGGAATTCGCTCATGCGATGACCAAGAAATATCTTCGGTACGGAGCGAGTCCGCGCGGCGCGCAGGCGCTCGTTCTTGGCGGCAAGGTGCACGCTCTGCTGAACGGCCGTCCGGAAGTCTCCGCTGCCGATATCCAGAGTGTCGTTCTTCCGGCGCTGCGGCATCGCGTGATTCTTAACTTCGAGGGCGAGGCAGAGCGGATTGATCCGGATATGATTCTTTCGGCGATCATCAGGGACACGCCGGCACAGTAGGGAGATCGAAATGGACGTAAAGGTTACTCAACGCGATCCGGGAGTTTCTATTGTCGTACTCGAGGGCCGTATCACGGCCGGAGACGCATTGACTGCGTTCCGAAATCAAATTCGCGATGAGATTGCGAAAGGCCACAATAAGATCCTCATCGACCTCAAGGAAGTCTCCTACATCGACAGCAGCGGGCTTGGAGAGCTTGTGCTCGCATTGGGAACCGTGACACAAACCATCTGCGCCGATTGCGGTTCCACGCTTTTCAAGGACGATCAGGGCCAGTGGGAACGATGCCACCAGTGCAACAGCAACAGCCGCAAGTCGTGGGGGCAGTTAAAGCTTGCGAACCCTGGCCGGCAGGTGACGGACCTGCTTCACTTCACCAAGTTGAACACCGTTTTCGACGTTCACGAAACCCAGGCAGACGCCATCGCAAGCTTCTCGTAAAAAGGAATCCTCAGATTAACTTCACGGGCTGATTCTCTCTGCTCAGCGGTGGGAATCCGCCCGTTCATAAGGACCGCATCTTAGATGAGCACAACTCCGAACAAAGTTATCTACTCCATGATTGGAGTCAGCAAGTATTACGACAAGAAAGCCGTTCTCAAGGACATCTACCTTTCTTATTTCTACGGCGCCAAGATTGGCGTTATCGGTCTGAACGGATCCGGAAAGAGTTCGCTGCTGCGGATTCTCGCCGGAGTCGATCAGGAGTTTCAGGGCCGAACGGCGGTTTCGCCCGGCTTCACCATAGGTTTTCTCGAGCAGGAACCGCAGCTCGATTCCAGCAAGACCGTCCGGCAGATCGTCGAACAGGGCGTGCAGCCAATTGTCGATCTGCTCGCCGAGTTCGACCAGATTAATGCAAAGTTTGGTGAACCTCTGTCCGACGATGAGATGAATAAGCTTCTCGAACGGCAGGGCACCGTACAGGAGAAGCTGGATGCCGTGGGCGCCTGGGATCTCGATGCACGTCTCGAAATGGCCATGGATGCCTTGCGCTGTCCGTCTCCCGACACAAGTGTTGAGATTCTTTCGGGCGGCGAGAAGCGACGTGTCGCCTTGTGCCGCCTTTTGCTGCAAAAGCCCGACATCCTGCTGCTCGATGAACCGACGAACCATCTCGACGCGGAGTCCGTAGCATGGCTCGAACGCCACATTCAGGAATATCTCGGGACGGTCATCGCTGTAACTCACGATCGATATTTCCTCGACAACGTCGCGGGATGGATTCTGGAACTCGACCGTGGCCACGGTATTCCGTGGGAAGGGAATTACTCGTCGTGGCTCGAGCAAAAGGGTATTCGCCTCGCCCAGGAAGAGAAGGCGGAGACCGACCGTCAGAAGACATTGCAGCGCGAACTTGAGTGGATCCGCATGTCGCCCAAAGGTCGTCAGGCCAAGGGCAAGGCGCGCATCAACTCCTACGAAGCGATGCTCAATCAGGAAACGGACAAGAAGGTCCAGGAACTCGAGATTTATGTCCCCCCGGGACCGCGGCTCGGTCAGGTTGTGATTGAAGCCAACGGCGTTCGAAAGGCTTATGGCGATCGTTTGATCGTTGAAGACATGACCTTTCGATTGCCGCCCGGCGGTATCGTCGGAGTCATCGGACCGAACGGCGCCGGCAAGACCACGCTGTTTCGCATGATCACGAATCAGGAAAAGGCCGATGCAGGAACGATCCGTCTTGGCGAGACTGTCAAGCTGGCATACGTCGATCAGAGTCGTGATGTATTGCGGGGAGAGAAGTCCGTTTGGGATGAGATTTCCGACGGGCAGGAAACGGTCACGCTCGGAACGCGGGCGGTGAATTCCCGTGCGTATGTTGCACGATTCAATTTCCACGGTCCGGATCAGCAGAAGAAAGTGGGGAACCTTTCGGGCGGTGAACGCAACCGCGTGCACCTCGCGAAGATGTTGAAGGAGGGCGCGAACGTGTTGCTCCTCGACGAGCCTACGAACGATCTTGACGTGAACACAATGCGCGCGCTCGAGGAGGCTCTCGAGAATTTTGCGGGGTGCGCAGTGATCATCACCCACGATCGGTGGTTTCTGGATCGTATCGCGACGCACATCCTTGCGTTTGAAGGAGACAGTCGCGTGGTTTGGTTCGAAGGGAACTACTCCGCGTATGAGGCGGACCGCCGCGCGCGCCTTGGCGCGGATGCGGACCAGCCGCATCGCATCAAGTACCGCAATTTGACGCGGTAATTTCGGGCACCCTCACCCCAAAAACCAAAACGCGTCGACCACAGACACCACAATCGCAATCAGCGTCAGGACCAGCGAGCCGACCGCGATCAGGAAATGATCGAGGCGCTCGGGGTAAAGAGGATCGAGGAATTTGGCGCACAAATATCCGCCCGCCAATCCGCCAATGTGCGCCCAGTTATCGATTCCCTGAAACACGGCTCCCATAACCAGGAACATCATGATCCACATTCTTGCCTGATCTGAGATCGCCCTGCTTCCGGTGCGGTGACCATAGAAAAAAACTGCGCCAATCAGTCCTGCGATGGAGGCGGAAGCTCCCACTGTGTAACCCGCGCCGGTCAGAAACGGAATGCGAGGGATGAACGCGCCGCCAAGCGTGCTTGCCGTGAAGCCCACAACGCCAGAAACAACGTAGATAATGACCATTCGGCTTGCGCCGTAGAATTCAGCGACGATTGGGGCGACGTTGCGGACAGACATCATATTCAGAGCAATGTGAATAATGTTGGCGTGAAGCCATGAGGCCGTCAGTACCGTCCACCAGCGTTTGTATAAAAACACTGGATTTCGTCCACTGCTTCCCAAAATGAACGTGCCCTCGAAAGTCGGAGAGAGTAGATCAAAAATGCCTCCGACCCTTGGAGGATTCACGAGCCACGACGCCACGTACATCACCACGCAGCCAGTGATCACGAACGGAACAAACCCCATGTCCCGGCCGAGTCGCGTCAGGGCGGGCGCGAAGCCCCACATTCCAGGATTCCATCGACCGCAGTTCAAGCAGCGTTCGTCCTGCACTCCGACGAGATTGCCACAGCCCGGGCACACCACCGATCCCCACTTTTGTCTCAACACCAAAACATTCTAACCCGTATAGTTGTGCGAGATGCCGCAGGGATTCCAACGGAGGATAGCTTTCAATGGAAATGGGAATGATCGGACTTGGACGCATGGGTGCGAACATGACGCGCCGCCTCACGGCTGCGGGTCATCGCATTGTTGTTTATGACCGCGACAAGTCTGCCGTTGCCGGAATGGTGGTGGAGGGCGCAATCGGTGCCGAATCACTGACTGAGGTCGCGGTAAAGCTGCGCGCGCCCCGCGCGATCTGGATCATGGTTCCCTCGGGCGAGGCTGTTGACGAGACCATCAGGAACCTTTCCGGATCTCTGGCCAAAGGCGACATTCTTGTCGACGGCGGGAACTCCAACTATCACGACACGATGCGGCGCGCGGCATCCGCGCGCGAACTCGGTTTCGAGTTTATCGATGCAGGGACGAGCGGTGGAATCTGGGGCCTCAAAGAAGGCTACAGTCTCATGATCGGCGGTACGCCCGAGGCTGTCGCGCGTCTTCGACCCGTTTTCGAATCGCTGGCTCCCTCGCCGGATCGAGGCTGGGCTCATATGGGAATGTCCGGCGCCGGACATTACGCAAAAATGGTCCACAACGGGATCGAATACGGCATGATGCAATCCTTTGCCGAAGGCTTCGCTCTTCTCGAGAACAAGAAGGAGTTCGGATTCGATCTCGCAAAGGTTGCCGAGACTTGGCGTCACGGTAGCGTTGTGCGGTCGTGGCTTCTGGATCTCACCGCGGATGCTCTTCGGGAAAATCCGACTCTCCACGGAATCGGCGCCCAGGTTGCAGACTCTGGGGAAGGGCGCTGGATGGTTGCCGAAGCCATCGCTTGCGACGTGCCGTGCCCGGTTATTACGTTGTCTTTGCTCGAACGGATCCGCTCCCGCATTTCGGACTCATTTGGAAACAGGATGCTTGCGATCATGCGCAATAAGTTCGGCGGTCACGCGATCCAAAAATCCTGAGCTCATGGAGGTCCTTTGCTTCGATATCGGGACTGGCGGTATTCGCGGAGCCCGATTCAACGAGAAGCTCGATGTCCTCGCGCTGCACGATTCGCCATGGGACTTGCATCGTGATGCAGGGGGCCAAGCGACCCTGTCTGTTTATGACATCGAGTGTGCCTTTTCTGAGGTAGGTCGCGCCCTGACTGGCAGTTCTTCGATAGCCGCGGTGTCGATCGGCTCCTTCATGCACGGTTTCCTCGTACTCAGTTCTTGTTGCGCGGCATTGACGCCCATTTTTACATGGCTGGACACAACGGCGCCGGAAGGCATCGACGCGGTTCGCAGAAAATTGGGTTCACGCTTT
>Ga0163163_10002968_pt1 | contig 14353 bp, 12 predicted proteins | sample S65metaG_FD_119766 | JGI IMG/M metagenome (GOLD analysis project Ga0163163, IMG submission 119766) | Switchgrass rhizosphere microbial communities from Kellogg Biological Station, Michigan, USA - S6-5 metaG | ecosystem: Host-associated > Plants > Roots > Rhizosphere > Soil | place: USA... | reverse complement strand
ACCTGTGCATCAATCCTGATGAACTCAGCATCGTATGTACACGGGATCGGAGGGTCGAACCCGAAAGTCGTGACAAGACTCTCACGTTTAACTCGCTCACTTCGTGCCTTTACGCGGGAACTGACCCGCGTCCCCCAAATCCAGACGACTGTGCCCCGTGAATTCCAGCGACCGAAAATCGGCCTGGCATTCGGGGGTGGATTCGCGCGTGGCATCGCCCACGTTGGGGCATTGAAGGTATTGGAAGAAGAGGGAATCCCGATCGACTACGTCTCAGGAACCAGCGTAGGGGCCATCATTGCTGCCGCCTATTGCAGCGGAGTCTCCGCCAAGGAACTTTCCGAGATCGCTCTTCTGGTTCGCTTCAAGCACTTCGCCCGCTGGACATTTTCTCGCTACGGCTTCTGCAACAATGACCGGATCGATGGCCTGATGCGCAAAATGCTGAAAGTGCATACCTTCGAAGAGATGAAGATCCCGCTGGCCGTCGCAGCGACCGAATTCAACACCGGCGACGCCGCGGTTTTTACCACCGGCCCTGTGATTCCAGCTGTACGTGCGAGCTGCGCTTATCCCGGTATGTTCCTGCCCGTCGAGGTCAATGGAAAGACGTACGTCGACGGAATGTTGGCTTGGCTTGTGCCAACCACTCCGCTGAAAACGATGGGAGCCGATCGCACCATCGGCCTCTACCTCAATGCAAACTGGGTCAAGATTCGCGCGCCTAGGCACTTGTTCGATGTCATCGGCCAATGCTTCTCCATCGCGCAGGAACGCATGAGTGATTCCTGGAAACGCGATGCCGACCTCGTGATTGAACCCAATGTCGATGGGTTTGAATACGACTGTTTCGATCGCGCGAAGGAATTATTGCTGGTCGGCGAGGAATCCATGCGAAAAGCAGTACCCGCAATTCGCAAGTGGCTTGAGCCGGAGACGGCAAGGGTGCCAATGACGTCAGTGCCAGTTGCTCCCGCCAACCTCAGTGGTGCCTGAAACTGAAAATCATTCGCGTTAAGCGAGTCATGTAGAATCCTCAATCTGCCTCGAAACGTCTAAACTATTAAGGCAACGTAGAGGATGGACATGACAGACACTGCTGCTGAGAAACTCCGCATCGACACTATCCGTATTCTTTCAGCCGACGCCGTCCAGAATGCCGACTCTGGACACCCGGGTCTGCCCATGGGCGCGGCTGCTCTTGGCTATACACTTTGGACCGATTTCCTGAAGTTCAACCCCAAGAATCCGTTATGGCCAGATCGTGATCGCTTCGTGTTGTCTGCCGGGCATGGGTCCATGTTGCTATACAGCTTGCTATATCTGACCGGCTACGATCTCTCGCTCGAGGACATCAAGCATTTCCGGAAGTTGGAGAGCCGGACACCTGGACACCCCGAACGTGGAGTGACTCCGGGCGTGGAAGTCTCTACTGGTCCGCTCGGCCAGGGATTCGCAAACGGTGTCGGTCTTGCAATTGCAGAAGCTTGGCTCGCCGCGAAATACAATCGCGACAACCTGAATATCGTTGACCACTACACGTACGTGCTCTGCAGCGATGGCGACCTCATGGAGGGCATCAGCTACGAAGCTGCCTCGATCGCCGGCCACTTGCAGTTGGGCAAGCTCATTTGTATGTACGACCGTAACCAGATCACCTTGGCCGGATCGGCAGACCTGACATTCACCGATGACGTAGCTGCGCGTTTCCAGGCACTGGGCTGGCACACGACGGAAGTCAAGAACGGGAACGATACAAACGAGATTGCCGCTGCCATCCGGCAGGCACAAGCCGTGACCGACAAGCCTTCCATGCTTATCGTGAATACTCACATTGGCTTCGGCAGCCCGGACAAGCAGGATAGTTTCGCCGCTCACGGCTCCCCGCTGGGCGAAGAGGAGTTGCTCAAGACAAAGAAAGCGCTGGGCTGGCCTTCTCAGGAGAAGTTCTACATCCCTGACGAAGCACTTTCATTCTTCCGGCAAGCAGTGCCAAAGGGAGACGCGGCCGAGAAATCATGGCGGCAGAAGTTCGAGGAGTATCGCAGGGCATTTCCGAAAGAAGCAGCGGAGTTCGAGATGATCTCTGCGGGCCGATTACCGGAAGACTGGAACTCCGGCATGCCAAATTGGACTCCGAAGGATAAGGCGATCGCGACGCGGGCTGCGGGCGGAAAAGTATTGAACGCCTTGGCGAAGCACATTCCGAACATCGTCGGCGGCTCGGCTGATCTGAATCCTTCCACGAACACTGCGCTGGATGGGTTCGGAAATTTCCAGCCTTCAGAGCTCACGGGCACTTACGCACAAGGTGGAGTCAGCGGCGGTTGGAGTTATGCAGGCCGCAACATCGCGTTTGGTGTTCGTGAACATGCTATGGGATCGGTTGCGAATGGGATGGCAGCGCACGGTGGAGTCATTCCGTACACCGCAACGTTCTTCACCTTCTACGACTACATGAAGCCGTCCGTGCGGCTCGCTGCGATCAGCGATCTCAAGGTCATTTTTGTTTTCACGCATGACAGTATCGCGGTCGGCGAAGATGGACCAACTCATGAACCGATCGAGCAACTGGCGGCCGCGCGCGCTACCCCTCTATTGAGCGTGATACGACCGGCGGATCCGACCGAAACGCTCGAGGCTTGGGAGGTGGCGATCCAACACAATGGGCCAACGCTACTCGTTCTCGGCCGGCAAGCCGTTCCCAATCTGGATCGATCGAATGCAAAGGACGCAGGAGTCGCCAAAGGCGCGTACATCCTGGCGGACTCGGACGGAGAACCGGACGTCATCCTGATCGGCACCGGTTCCGAAGTCTCGCTTTGCATGCAGGCGAAGGCCGCACTCGAAAAGGACCAGAATTACAGCGTGCGAGTGGTCAGCATGCCAAGCTGGGACCTCTTCAAGGCCCAATCTCCTTCGTACCGGGATGACGTGTTACCGCCGCATATAAAGAGCAGGGTCACCGTCGAAGCCGCTGCGTCGTTGGGTTGGAGAGAATGGGCTGGAGACTTGGGCGAGGTGATTGCCATCGATCGCTTCGGAGCATCGGCTCCAGGGTCCGAAGTGCTTGCTCATTTCGGCTTCACCGCTGATAAGGTCGCGGCTGCCGCCCTGCGAGTAGTCGAACGGACCCGCAAAGCGACTCCAGTCGAACAAGTGAAATAACGCAGATCGTGTTTCAAGGCCTCCGGCGACGGAGGCCTTCTTCTATTTCAGGTTCTGCAAATCCACACTGCGGAAATAAAGGATTGCGCTTGCCACCAACGCGATCGCTGCCATCATCGCGATGGTGTGCGGCGCACCGATCGTCCCCGCTAGTGATCCCGCAAGCAACGACCCGATCGGCGCGAATCCCAGGAAGGCCGTAGCGTAAATGCTCATCACCCGCCCGCGCATCTTGTCTGTCGAAAGATGTTGCAGCAGGCTGTTCACCGTTGCCACCATCAGGATCATGCAATAGCCGGTGAATGCGAGCAGGATCGCCGACAGTATGAAGTTACGCGAAAGCGCAAACCCGATGATTCCCGCATAGAACGCCAGCGCCGAATACACGACGAACCGTCCACGGCAGCGGATGTTCTTCATCACCGCAATCGTCGCAGCCCCAAGAAACGCTCCTGCGCCGCTCGCTGCCATCAGCAGTCCAAATCCCGTCTCCCCCAGATGCAGGATGTTCTTCGCGAATAATGGAACGAACGTGGCGTAAGGAATCCCCAGGATGCTGGCGAATGCCACGAGCACCGTCAGCATCAGCATCTCGCGGCGGCTGAACAGGTACACGAAGCCCTCCGACATCGTCTCCCACATGGTCATGTCGCCCGGCGGATACACCGGTGGATACGTGATCTTCATCAGCGCGATCAGTACCGCCACGAAGCTCAGCGCATTCAGCAGGAAGTTGTTGCCGATCCCCAACCATGCCATTGCCAATCCGCCCAGTGTGGGTCCGATCACGCGCGACATATTGAACTGTGCCGAATTAAGCGCAATCGCATTTGTAAGGTCTTCGCGCGGAACCAGCGACGGAACGATCGCCTGGTAGGTTGGCGCGTTCAGAGACATCGCCACGCCATTGCAGAATGACAGCAATATCATCAACTCAATGCTGATGCGGCCTGTCACCGTTAGAGCCCAGAGCGTGAACGCCAGCACCAGCATGCTGCTCTGCGTCCACATCATCAACTTGCGCCGATCGACGCGGTCCGCGATCACGCCGCCGATCAAGGCAAATATCATCATCGGGGCCGTGGCCGCAAAGCCCAGCACGCCAAGCCAGAATGCCGAGTTGTTCGGCGCCAGTTTCAGCACCAGCCAGCCCTCGGCCACGTTCTGCATCCAGGTGCCGACGTTGGAAAGGAAGTTGCCGAACCAGAAAAGCCGGAAGTCGCGGTGTCGCAGCGCGCGCAGCACCTCCGGCATCGCAACCGTCGTTGGTGCTACCTGCACCGCGACCGCTTGATCCCCGGCGATGGACGTTAGCGCGGAGTCATCCGTCCCGCCCATCCTTCCAGCATCCTGGGATGAATACTCGGCTTCGATTTCAGGGAAATCAGATCGATCGCTTGTCATGAACTAAACGGAACCGCCAGCAGTCGCGCTGCGTAACTAGTTATAGATGAGTTCAGAGGCTGATATGCATTCACAAACATTTACATCGTGGGTTCGGCTGATCCTGGTTTCAGCGGGACTTCTGTTGGTTACATCCGCTATCGCGATCCTCGGCCGAGGTTTCTGAACTCGGTCCCTCCCACTGCTGCACTCGCACCGCTCCTGTATGATGCTTTCGCATTGGAGTGCGCCATCGTCGCGCCCCTCCTCGCTCCTCAAGATTAATTCCAGCTAGCGGAGAAATCATGCAGCGGGTTTTCGCCTCGGTTCTTATTCTTGTCCTCCTTCTGTCTCAATTTTCTTTTGCACAGCAGCCGACGTCACAGCCCATCCTGGGCAATCCGCAAATCCTCGGCTTTCGCAACGCGACCGACCAACTCCTGTTGGAGCAGCGCTTCCTGCGGGTTCCCGAGCCCGCCCTCGCGGAGCAGCACTTGAAGACGTTGACCGCCGCACCGCACATGGCTGGAACCCCGGAGGACCGCAAGACCGCCGAGTACGTTGCTCAGAAGTTTCGTGAAGCCGGTCTCGACACACGCATCGACGAATACAAGGTCTGGATGAATTATCCCGTCGAGATTCACGTAACCACCACCGCTCCCGCCGCCCTTCGCGTTCACGCTCCCAACAAAGAGCGCGTCAGCCGCGATCCATTCCAGGACGATCCCCGTATCGGCATGCCGTTCAACGGCAGTTCTCCGTCCGGCGATGTGGAGGCGGACGTCGTATATGCCAATTTTGGACGCCCCGACGACTTTGCCAAACTCAAAGAACTGGGCGTGGATGTTCGCGGCAAGATTGTGCTGGTCCGTTATGGAGATAATTTTCGAGGGGTAAAGTCGTTCGTCGCGGAGAAAGCCGGCGCCGCCGGAGTGATCATTTACTCAGATCCGATCGACGATGGATATTTCCGCGGCGATGTCTATCCCAAGGGGCCGTTCCGGCCTGACTCTGCTGTTCAGCGTGGCTCCATCGAATACATGTTCGAGTTTCCTGGCGACGTCACCACGCCCGGCATCGCCTCTGTTCCGTCACTGCCGATCGAAAAGCGAACGCCTCCTGAGAAGTCGCCGGCAATGCCGAAGATTCCAACCACCCCGATTTCCTACGGCGACGCGCGGCCGCTTCTCGAAAATCTCGCCGGCCCGGAGACTCCGCGCGAGTGGCAGGGCGGTTTGCCCTTCACCTATCACGTCGGCCCTGGTCCGGTTCGCGTCCACATGGTCCTTAAAATGGACTACCAATATCGCAGCATTTGGAATGTCGTCGGCGTGGCGCGGGGAAGTGAACTACCGGACGAGTGGGTTGTGTCAGGAAATCATCGCGACGCCTGGGTTTTCGGCGCAGTCGATCCCAACAGCGGTACCTCGGCATTGCTCGAGACTGTTCACGGAATCGGCGCTCTCCTGAAATCCGGGTGGAAGCCGAAGCGTACTCTTGTCTTCGCCAGTTGGGACGGCGAGGAAGAGGGACTGGTCGGTTCCACCGAATTCGTCGAACAGTATGAAAAAGAATTGAACAACGCCGTCGCTTATTTCAATATGGATGCCGCCGTCAGCGGCCCTAATTTCGGAGCTTCTGCCGTCCCCAGTCTGAAGCGGTTTGTTCGCGACGTCGCCAAGGGCGTCTCCAGCCCCAAAGGCGGCACCGTGTACGACACATGGCGCTCGACCATCGATTACGCGCGCCGATCCATGCCGCAGAACCCTGATGCCGGCGGCTTCAACTCTCGCAAGGCCAACTCTCCCGACCCACGAGCCGACGTTCCCGTCGGCGATTTGGGCAGCGGATCGGACTACACCGGGTTCCTTCAGCACCTTGGCGTTCCATCTACTGATATCGGATCCGCCGGCCCCTACGGCGTTTATCACTCCCCTTACGACAACTTCGCGTGGTTCAAGAAATTCGGCGATCCCACCTTCGTCTACGTGCAGGAGATGGCTCGCATGATGGGCGTCCAGATGTTGCGCATGTCCGAGTCCGACGTGCTTCCATTCGACTATGAGCAATATGGAAGGGAAGTCGGCGCGTTCTTTGCCAGCGCTCAAAAGAGATCGCAGGACGCAGGCTTGAACGAGCAGATCGATTTCGCTCCGGCGATACGGGCGGCGCAGAGATTCGAAGCAGCCGGCAAAACACTTCAGTCAGCCTTGCAGACGATTCCCCAGAATGCTCCGGCCGTGAACTCGGCTTTCGTGAAAGCCGAGCGTGCGCTTCTCACCGACGGTCTGCCTCACCGGCCGTTCTTCCGGCACGCAATTTTTGCTCCCGGCGAATACACCGGCTATGCTGCCGTCGTTATTCCCGGCGTCAACGAGGCTATCGATCAAAAGGACACTGCACGTTTGCGCGATCAGCTGAAAGCGGCGACTGGCGCGGTCGAACGCGCGGCACAGGTATTGGAATCGGCTCGTTGATACTGGAGTGGCATTTCGTGGCCGCGATCTGAGTTGCTACAGTCCGCTTCCAATGAACGCCTTTTGGGAAGCACGAGTGGGAAGTCTCATCGCGGCGGGTGGGGTGATCTGGGCGGTGCACACGGGCACGCTACACTATTCCGGGCTTGCCAGGCTGCGCGTTCCAGCAGACCCCCTGCTGATCTGCTGCATTGGAATCGTCCTCTGGCTTCACGCCAAGTGGCGAAACACGGTCACCTTAAAGTAAATAGGGAACTAAGGTTTTGGCCCAATAGCTGGAAGGGCTTGCTCGGAAGAGAATTTGTTCATGAATGGACTGATGCAAAGATTCGTAGAGGCGCATGATCGGTATCTCGCCCTCGACGGTGGACGCACCGACTGCCGTAACGCCAAAGAACGCGAGTTGTTGCATATCGAGATTCTGAAGGCATATCTCGAAGTCCAGCATTTCGCCAACCAGATCACCGGCATCCAGTATGCCGATGGCATGGATTACGCCGACCAGCACTGAGCTACTTGGCTTCCTGCCCCAAAATTCCAACTTCTCTGGCCATCTGAACCATCCCAAATCGCGTCTAACTTTGGAGCGACGCTGAACCTCCACGGGACAGGTGTGTCATGCCAATAGCTCGCATCAGAACTTTCGATCCCGAAGCCGTTTCATTTCTCGCCTCTAAGCTCGCCGCGTCTGGTTATCAATTGCAGTTCGCGACTCCCAACGACACCGATCTCGAAGAAGCTGATCTCGAGATCACCGTCACCCGGATGGACTCGGCGACGGCCTTGGAGCAGGCGCGACTCCAGGCAGAACAAATGGATGCGGATGTTTTTGTAATGCCAGGTGTCTTCATCGCTCCCGAGCCTGAGGTTCAAGCAGCTCCTGCGGCGTCTGTAATGCCGTCACAAGAGTGGGAAGTGCTTGCCGAAGAGCAGCCACCTCGAGAACCAGTTCGGAGTTCGGAAGAGACGATTGCGGCGCCCCTCCATACGACAGCTCCCTGGACCACGCCTTACCACGCGGACATTCCAGAGTCTTCCAACGAATTCATCCATGACTCTCAACTCGACGAGTACGAGCCGGTCGAGCCGTCTCCATCTCGCGCTCAAGAAGCTGCGAACGCCATTGCCAATGAAGTAAGGCATGGAACAGAAGCCTTGGGCTCTTTCGCCCACTCTTCGGCCGAACGAATTCGAGATTGGAGCCGCCGCAGCGCCGAAGCACGAGCGCTCCGGCGCGCCGAGCGAGAGCAGGAGTTGATGGCTGCTAAGGAGGATCAGAAGCGCCAGGAATCGTTGGCGATAGAGGCGGAGCAGCGCAGGCAACAGTCGCTGCGTGAAGTTCAGCCACCTCCGGCTGTTGTGAATCCGTTTGTCGAAGCTACTTCCAGGCCGAAACTAGTTTCCAGCGCCCCTGCACAATCAAGAACCATTCATGCACGTGATCGCCGATATCAACAAGCGGCCATAGCGGCTGCCCTCGTCATCGCCGGCGCCATGATCGGCTGGAGTCTCGCTGGCTTCGGCGGTCCCGCGAACCCGATCGGAAAGTCTGGCATCGCGAACGTCCAGCAGCAGACTCCTTTCGGCGCAGCGTCATTGAATGCGCCCGCACAAGTTGTCGCTCCGGTCGCGCAGCCCGTCGCGGCTAAACCTTCCGTTCGGCATGTACGCTCCTCAAAACCAACTCATCGCACTCGAGCTTCGCGGACAGCAACCGCGCATCGTGCAAGAGTTCGCGCTGCGTCCACCGGAGATGACCAGGAAGTCGTCGTGCGTCACTTCGGAGCGAAGCCGGCCGAGCAACAGGCGAAGGCTAAGACCAAGGATGGCGTGAAGGTGATTACCGAAGAATAGTTCCTGAATTAGAACCGAAATAGAAAGGCCACGACTCTCATCGTGGCCTTTTAATTTCTAGAGCCCTACTCCAAATGCACCAGCTTCTCAACCAGCCCCGAGTAGTCCGTCTTCTCGAGTCCGTGAACCTGCTTGTTGTACTCATCGACTTTCGTCGAGTAATTCATCGAGCAGAACTTCGGTCCGCACATCGAGCAGAACGCAGCTTCCTTGTAGAACTTATCCGGAAGCGTTTCGTCATGCATACTCCGTGCTGTCTCCGGGTCCAGCGAAAGTTGGAACTGCTTCTCCCAGTCGAATACGTATCGAGCATGGCTCAGCGCGTCGTCCCGATCCCGCGCTCCCGGACGATGTCTCGCGACGTCCGCCGCATGAGCCGCGATCTTGTATGCGATGATCCCGTCCTTCACGTCTTTCTCGTTAGGAAGTCCCAGGTGCTCCTTCGGCGTGACGTAGCAGAGCATCGATGCTCCGTGCCAGCCAATCAAAGCAGCGCCAATCGCCGAGGTAATGTGGTCATATCCCGGAGCGATATCCGTGACCAACGGACCCAGCGTATAGAACGGCGCGCCGTCGCACCATTCCACTTCCTTATCCACCTGTTCCTTGATCTTGTCGAGCGGCACGTGTCCCGGACCCTCGATCATGACCTGCACGTCGTACTTCCACGCAATGCGCGTCAACTCGCCGAGAGTTTTCAATTCAGCAAACTGTGCCGCATCGCTGGCGTCCGCAAGACAGCCCGGCCGCAGTCCGTCGCCCAGCGAGAACGAGACGTCATATTTCGCCAGGATCTTGCAGATCTCCTCGAAGTGCGTGTAGAGGAAGTTCTGCTTGTGATGGTGAGTCATCCACTGCGCAAGAATCGCGCCGCCGCGCGAAACGATTCCGGTAATGCGCTTCGATACCATCGGAACGTACTCGATCAATACGCCCGCGTGGATCGTCATGTAATCGACGCCCTGTTGCGCCTGCTCTTCGATGACTTCCAGCATCAACTCCGGTGTTAGGTCTTCAATGCGCTTCACCCGTGAGACGGCTTCATAAATAGGCACAGTCCCGATCGGCACCGGCGAATTGCGAATGATCGCCTTCCGGATCTCGGGAATGTCGCCGCCCGTAGAAAGGTCCATCACCGTGTCAGCGCCGTAATGCACCGACGTGTGCAGCTTCTTCAACTCTTCCTCAATGTTGGAAGTAACAGCGGAGTTGCCGATGTTCGCGTTGATCTTGCAAAGGCTCTCGACTCCGATACACATCGGTTCGAGCTCTGGGTGATTGATGTTTGCGGGGATGATCATACGGCCGGCAGCAACTTCGGCGCGAATGACTTCCGGAGAGACCTTCTCCCGGTCCGCCACGTACAGCATCTCCTCGGTCACCAGCCCCTTGCGCGCGAAGTGCATCTGCGACATATTCGTGTCGCCAGTCCGTGCCGCTTCTTCTTGACGCCGCACAATCCAGGGTTCGCGCAGCTTCTGAATGCCTTCGCCAGTTCCGACTACAGGTTTGTGTCCAAGATTGCCTGCCATACGCTCCCGTGACCTCTCTGAAGTTGCAAACCGTTATTATACGACTCCGGCCGGAACGCTGCGTCCGGCGCGCAAACTGGTAGAGTGCTGTGGAGATTTGCGAATGGATTCAACTACACATCGGCCCGCTTGGAAGACTCTGTTCGCCTTCGCGATGATCTACTTCGTCTGGGGATCCACGTTCCTCGCCATTCGTATCGGCGTTCACGAAGTGCCTCCGTTTCTCCTCGCCGCCATTCGCTTCTCCGTCGCTGGACTTGTTCTATACCTCTGGACGCTCGCGCGCGGCGAACGTTCCCCGACCGCCCGCCAGTGGATGTCCGTGCTGCTACTCGCCGTCCTCATTTTCGTCCTCGACTACGGATTGCTGTTCTGGGCGGAGCAGCATGTGCCTTCGGGCGTTGCCGCCGTCATGATGGCCACCATACCCGTCTTCATGGCCTTGTCCGAGATCATTCTGCTGCGAACCCAGAGACTCACAATTCGGTTGTCACTGGCTCTCTTGATCGGAATTGGGGGCGTGGCAGTTCTCGTGAGTCACTCTTTAAACCTTGGCGGCGCAGCGATCGACCGGGCCGGAGCTGTAGCGCTCCTCATCGCCGCCATTACCTGGTCCTTGTCGTCTGCGCTTACTCGCAAACTGCCGCTCCCGTCGTCTAAGGTCATGAGTTCGGGTTCTCAGATGCTCGCCGGAGGTGTGTTGCTCGCTCTTACGTCGACGGCATTGGGTGAATTCCATCACTTCCACCCACGGGCCGTATCCACCGCAGCCTGGTTCTCCCTCCTCTACTTGATTGTTGCGGGATCGATCGTCGCCTTCACCGCCTACGTATGGCTGATTCACCATGAGTCTCCTACCCGGGTAGGAACCTACGCATACGTAAATCCGGTCGTTGCCGTGTTACTGGGATATTTTCTTGGCGGCGAGGCGCTGGGCCTGCGAACTGTGCTGGGAACGTTGTTAGTCCTCGTCAGCGTTGTGGTAATTACGACTACGCGGACGAAGGCGCCCGCGGTCGCACTGGCGGCAAGGGATTCACAGTAGCCCAGTACCGTGGCGACCTGGACATGACCCAAAGCTCGCATTGACCCTGAACTCCCAACCGGCGTACCCTTCCATCAATGAGTTTTGCGTCCGCGGGTGGGAAGCGGGCATCAACTCTGGTAAATACATGTCGCAACAGTCAAAGAAATACCTCCAGTTCGGTGGCGCGATCGCGGTAATCGTTATTGCGCTCGGATACCTTGCGTTCACCGGAGTGCAGGAGAGTAAGAGCTATTACAAGACCATCAAGGAACTCAGCCAGATGGGCGACCAGGCCTATTCGCTTCGTCTGCGCGTTGCCGGCAATGTCCAACCCGGATCGATCCGCCGGCAGGGAACTCGCGTCGAGTTCAACCTGATGGAAGAGGGCCGGATGCTTCCCGTGGTCTACCAGGGAACGGAAGCGCCTCCTGACACTTTTAAGGACAATTCCCAGGCGCTGGCCGAAGGAACTTATGGTCGGGATGGCGTCTTCCATGCCAAGAAGCTGCAAGCCAAATGCGCTTCGAAGTATGCGCCGCAGCAACAGCAACAGAACTCGCCTTCCGCTCCAACCGAGAAGGCCGAGGTACGTACCCAGAACGACTCCAAGTGAGTTCTAACAACACCCCTGGCTCAGCGAATACCGGTTCTAAACCGGCAGTTAGCCTTTCCGACATAACCAAGCACTTCGGACGCTTTGCGGCTCTTCGCGGTATAACCGCCAACTTCGTTCCTGGGAAGCTTTACGTCATCCTTGGGGAAAATGGCGCCGGCAAGAGTACTCTGCTGCGCATCATCACCGGTCTTCTCGCACCCACCCGCGGCAAACTCGCAGTACTCGGCTCGGAAGATCTTCGCTCCGTCGCCATGCGCGTCGGGTACATGGGCCACGCTCCACTGCTCTACGATGAAATGGATGGCCTCGAGAATCTGCGCTATTTCGCAGGTCTCTACGGAATTGACAACGACGAACTCTGTTCCGCCTCCTTGGCTCGCGTGGGACTCGATCCCGCCCTGAAGCGCCGCGTCGGACAGTATTCCCAGGGTATGCGTCAGCGCACCTCGCTCGCCCGTGCCATCCTCCACGATCCCGAACTCCTCTTACTCGACGAGCCCTTCTCGAACGTTGACGTCTCCTCCGCCCGCGAGATGTCACGATTGCTCGGCGTGATGCGCGACCAGGGAAAAACTATCTTCGTCGTGACCCACCAGGCGCCGGTGATGGAGCCGGTCTGCGACGAGTCGGTGTTGATCACCGCCGGCAGAATCGCCGCGCGTGAACAGGGAATTCCGCCCTACCTGCTCAATCCATACACGCAGGAGGTGAGCAAATGAGTTCGCCATCTCTTGCAGCTATGACTCGTGCGACCTTGGCGAAGGACCTTCGCCTCGAATGGCGGTCGAAGGACGCGATCAATTCCATGTTGTTCTTCGCGCTCCTGGTGGTCGTAATATTCGCCTTTGCCTTCGACCCCACCGCGGAAGAATCCCGGCGCATTGCCGGCGGACTCATCTGGACCGCCCTCTTGTTTGCCACCGTTGTCGCCCTCAACCAGACGTGGGCGCGTGAACTCCGCAACAACGTCCTCGACGCCTATCGCGTTTCTCCGGCGCCCCCGAACGCGATGTTTCTCGCCAAGGCCTTTGCCAATTTCATCTTCGTAGCCGTGCTGCAGATGTTGATGACGCCGCTCTTCATCATCTTCTACAACTTGCGATCCATCGGCCCGGTATGGCAGTTGGTGTTGATCGGGCTACTTGCGAACTGGGCCCTGGTCGTCAACGGCACGTTTTTTGCCGCAATGTCCCTCCGTACTCGCAACCGCGAGATCATGCTGCCCCTTATCCTCTTTCCCATATCGATTCCCGCCCTGATGGCAATGGTGGAAGCGACCACGCAAGTACTCACCGGCACCGCGCAGGTCATAAGCGGAGACTCTTCGCCCCGATTCTGGATTCAGTTGCTAGGCGTCTACGATGTGGTGTTTACTGTGGTCTGTCTTGCGCTCTTCGAAACCGTTCTAAACGCCGAATGAAAAATGCATTCGTAATATTCGCGCTCGCAACGCTTGCCCTGCTCTCGTACGGCTTGTACATGGCGCTGATAGTTGCGCCCACAGAAGCCACCATGGGCGATGTTCAACGTATCTTCTACTATCACGTGCCATCCGCTTGGGCAGCATTTCTCTGCTTCGCTATCAACGCCGTCGCCTCCATCTGGTATCTGGCCAAGCGTGGCGTCAAGGCGGATGCGATTGCCCTCGCCTCTGCCGAAGTCGGCGTCGTCTTCTGCACCATCGTCCTTATCACCGGACCCATCTGGGCTCGCCCGGTCTGGGGAATCTGGTGGACGTGGGACGCCCGACTCACCAGTACGCTCGTGCTGTGGCTCATTTACGTCGCCTACCTCATGCTGCGAAGATTTTCGTCTAGCGGACGCGCACCCGTACTCGCCGCAACCTTGGCGATCTTCGGCTTCTTCGACGTTCCATTTGTATATCTTTCCATCCGCATCTTCCGCACCCAGCATCCGCAACCGGTCATGGGTGGAGGAGAAAACTCCGGCCTCGATCCGACGATGGCGCACGCCTTCCTCTGGAATCTCCTGGCCTTCACCTGCTACTGCCTGCTTGTCATCTGGATGCGGTATCGCCTTCAGGTTGCCGAGCAAGCCGTGGAGGATGCGCACGCCGAGCGTGCCCTGGGAGAAAGAGCATGATCAAGTACATGTGGGCGGCTTACATCTCGACGTGGGTCATTCATATTCTCTACCTGCTCTATCTCAACGCACGGGCAAAGAGAATTCGCGAAGAGGCAGAAGAGTTGAACCGCAAAAGCTAGCTCAAGACATTTTCTGGAGCAAACAAAAATGCGCACCGTTGGGTGCGCATCTTTGTGCGGAAAATACCTTT
>Ga0163163_10002965_pt1 | contig 14361 bp, 14 predicted proteins | sample S65metaG_FD_119766 | JGI IMG/M metagenome (GOLD analysis project Ga0163163, IMG submission 119766) | Switchgrass rhizosphere microbial communities from Kellogg Biological Station, Michigan, USA - S6-5 metaG | ecosystem: Host-associated > Plants > Roots > Rhizosphere > Soil | place: USA... | reverse complement strand
GCTCGCCAGGGAGTAAACCAATCTAAGCCGACACCAAAGACTTTGCCAGAATTACCCTCGCTAGTAGCAACACTATCAGGATTGCTTTTGAAATACAGTTGAAAGCTAATTGGCTGGCCATGGCTGGGTTGATATGACATTGGTATGTCTTGCAGCCATACTGTCAGAGCCGGTTCACTTACCCACCAGACCGGCATTCCGCACGGCGGACAATCGGGAGCGCCACCAGTGCCACTGCCGCCACTGCCGCCGCCGCTCCCACAGGAAGAGCTGCACATTCCTGGGCCACCGCCACTTGGCTGCCAAGGTGAAGAAACCGGATTATTAGCATTGGAAGGATCAGAACAATCGTCGGGGCAGGGCTCGCAAGGATAATCATCTGGATTCTCGTGGGTAGATTGGTTCCTGAAAGTCTCTGCCAACATGCGTGGGACATCAAAAAAGGCTAGCCGTAAACCTAAGCCAATCCCCAGAACGAGGAGCAGAGCCATGAATGGCGTTTCAGTTATCTTCAGGCGAGTTCTTCTCGAGACAGAAGTCTTAGAGTCACAATTTTCTTTGGTTAATGCGTTCATTGTCTTCTCCATTTAACTTGAATTCTAAGTTGTTACGGCAGGGGAATAGCTCCGGAACGAGGACGGGTAATGATGACTCTCAACCCCAGGTCTCCGGCGGTTTGCCAATTGGTTTCACCCGAATCGGCTGTGCCATTCCCATTCGTATCCTCCAAGTAATCGGGGGTACCATCGCTGTCGCCCGCATCCAAGGGACTCCCGCTGGAATCGGTAGCGACATAATGAAAACCTATATCTACCGTTGAACTGACCTCTTTAACTTGGTTTGTCCAGCAGGTGTAATGATAAAGGGAAGCGCTTGAAGCAGTGCGACTCCCCGCATTCGTTAGAGTGCTGAGCATGCCGTCATTGGTCGGATAATAAAAATTGCCGAGGTAACTTGTTCGGAAAGTTGGAGTATTGGTAAGAACTACATCGTTTGCATTAGTAGGTGTTAACCGGCTGTAGCTACTAATATAGGCGTTGTTGCTGTGGGTTATTGAGCCGCTTTGATTCTGAATTGTCGTTTGGTGAAAGTAGTTGTCCTTGATTATCCATGTGGCTGAGCCACTGTTAGCCAGGCTCACGCTCCCACCGCGAAAGAGGTTATTGAATATGAAACGTTGCGGATCTTGTTTATCCTCGTCGAGATTTATCTGGACACGGTCCCATAAACAATTGGTGAAACTTGTAGAAACGTCATCTGATGTGAACTTGCCACCCGTAAACTGACAATCCTTGAATACGAATTGTGTATCGGTCTCTCTATCACCATCAAAATGTTCGTTAATGTTTCCCGGCAAGGACCAGGCAGTAAAGGTGAACCGAGCTTGAGGGTTTGGTGAACCCGCCGTTGTGAATTGGATTGAAGGGGCCGCCGTGCTTGATGACCAATTCGTGGTTGTTTGTTCCTGAACTGTGTTGTAACGGACGATCCAGTTCATAACAGTAGCAGACCCTCCGGAATACAACTTGCCTCTGGGTTTAATATTTATCCCAAAACTTGAGGAAGTACCATACGTTCCCAAGGCAACACCGTTGGTGAGCGTTAGTGTAGAATTGGTGAGAACCCGACCGCTGACGACGTAGTCCAGAGGATCATAATGAAAACCCACATCGGGTGTATCCGTATCACGCTGTGCTTGAGGAACCAGTGTTGTGTCGGTTGTGAAATCGGCTGTCCTTTCAATTGGTGGATAGGTCGTTTTTTTCTTTAGATCGTTGAGCAGTGTGGAGTTGAGACGTGTGTCTCCCGCGTTGCGATTAGTGCTTGCATCAGCAAGATAATAACTGCCCGCTCCTACAGTTTGATAAAATCCGGCTGAACTGACATTGGTTACGCAGCTATAGTAGGCATTCAGTGAGCCAAGATTTGTTACACCCGTGAAAATGCTATTGGTCAACCATGCTCCCATGAATGTCCCAGACTGGTAAAACGTATCAAGTTGGTCGGCAGTAATATGTTCTCCACGGAGAGCATCATTAAACGTAGACAAAACGCCCACCGCTGTTCCGCAGTTTGAAAAGAGTACATTGTGGTAGTCTCCTGCTCCTCCTAGGGAGAGAACGGCTGTGGCGCAGCGATAAAACTGACAGTGCCACACGTCACCTCCATTAACGGCTTCCACATAGCCGGAAATACCCTTACCGGCATACGAAAAGCGCATATATTTGTAACTCCCGCCCGTAGAACCGGAGAGGTACGTGCCCCCGTTGGAGTTTGTCGGTGAACCTGTTGAACCTGGGATTGACTCACCAACAGTGTTATCGTCCTTTGAAGTGAAAATAACCATTCGGTATGGACCCGTTTTACAGGTAAATGAACCGATCGAGATTTTTGCGTTGGTATTATTGGTGAACTTTATTACAGCACCGCCTTCGAAGGTCGTTGTGCCAGACAGGGTGACATTAGAGGATACATAATAGGTTGTGTCCGCCTGGAAGGTGAAGTTCGTCTGACTCGTTGCAGTCGCATAGTCTATGGCGACTCCCTTGAGCACGGGACTAATGCTTGCTGCTTGGAGCGGCCTCTTTTCTTGGTCGACCAGTTTGCGAGCTGGCAAAAGATGGTTACTGGCTACTTTGTGAATAACAGAATCGGGAGTATTCCGCAATTGCGCCTGGGCCGGTGGCAGAGCTTCCAGCAAGGGTTCAAGTTCATTGAACGGTGTGGATTCAACCAAACATTGTCGACCATCAAGGGTGAGCCATTGCTTTGTTACGAGAATCGTGTTGGTTTCTTCGCCTAGAGCAAAAGCGTAGCCACGTGGCATTTGAGTGAGGCCAAAGTCGAGATGTTGGTCAGGCAATTTTCCTACAACATGTTCGGTGATTTGCGGAACTGGTGGGTTAAAGAATTCGGTTATTACTTGAAGAACTGTAGTCTCAGGGTCCAAGTTCCAGTCTGCAGGTGAAGGGAGCTGTTGGCGCAAGACAATCAGCTGTTCGAATCCGGATCGGCCATTAATGTACAAGACATCGGCTGAGATATCTGTGAACGCATCAGGATAAAGGACCTGGTTATCCGGTGGCAGGATCTGCCCGACAGAATCCTTGAGTTCAGCGATTAAAACTGAATTGCCGCTCTCGGTATCGAAATAACTCAACCCAATTGGCGTAGAAACCAAATGCTTGTCTCCTTCAGGCAGTGTGATATGGATTGCACCGGCCGAATTGATGTTCCCCAGGAACTCAACCTTGTGCTGTGAATTTGTCGCACGAGCTCCAGTTGGAGTAATCTGGATTTTGTCGGTCGACTCCACCCATTGACCGTTGACCAAGTGGGCGCTTCCTGTGGCAAGTTCAACGTAGGAGTTGGTTCTAGCAATGACACCGACTTCATTGGTTTCCAACGTCACACTTTGCCAGAGACGAGTGTTACCATCGCGCTCTACAACCTTATACTTCCCGTCAGCAGCCTCAATCGCTTCAGGTGAGGGCTGCCTGTCTTGCGCGATTGTCGTCATCGTTACAAACGTGGCGAGAATCGATACCAATTTACGGTAGTGTAGCCAGGAGGTAGAGCGGGACAGAAGCTGCCTTACTGTAGTTCTAGTGCTCATAGAATTGGATTTGTTTATCTACTTTAATTCGAATATGGGCTTGCGGAGCGGCTTGTGCCTATGGAGCGGTCCAGTCCGATTCACCTCCATCAACGGCCCCGTTACCATTCGTATCCTCCAGGTAATCGGCATACGAATCACCGTCCGTATTTACTGGGATGCCATTAGTTCCGGTGGCTACATAATGGAATCCGATATCGACGCTTGAACTACCTTCTTTTACCTGATTTGTCGTCGTGGAGTAGTGATACAAGCTCGCGTTTGTAGAATTGCGACTGCCGGCATTAATCAATAGGCTAAGCATTCCGTCGTTTGTCGGATAATAGTAGTTTCCAAGATGACTTGTTAAAAAGGCGGGAATGTTCGTCAAAACAACATCATTGACATTAGTCGGAGTTAGACGGTTGTATCCGCTCACGTAAGCGTTGTTGCTATGGGTAATGCTGTTAGGAGATTGGGAGATACTGCTTGCATCAAAGAAGTTGTCTTTAGCGATCCAAGAGCCCGAGCCATATTTACCGAAGGTCAGGTTTCCAAATCGGAAGAGATTATTGTAAGCGTAATAATCATAAGTATCACCGTCGTCGTCCAATTCGAGAGTGGCTCGGTCGAATATACAATTCGTAAACGCGGCGGAACATTGATACGCGTGTAGTGTGCCCGGACTAAACTGGCAGTCTTTGAATCCGAAAGGAGTCGTGACGCTTGGATAATCTCCATGAAAATGATAACCTCTACCGCCCAACAGCGACCAAGATGTAAAGCGAAATGTGCCTTTCGGCGGAGTCGGAGAACCTAACAAGGCCATTACGCTATGGGCCACAGTACTCGAAGACCAGTTTGTGTTAACCTGCTCCTGAACTGTATTGTAGCGAACAATCTGGTTAAGGCCGGTGGCCGAACCGCCAGAAACTAAATTACCACCCTTTCTGATAGCAACTCCATAGGTAGAGGATGGGCCGTACGTACCCAAGGCCACTCCGTTGGTCAGGGTAAGGGTTGCATTCGTCAGCGTCCTCCCGCTGACAACGTAATCAATGGGCTCATAATGATAACCGAGATCCGGTGTATCTGTGTCACGAGTTGCCTGCGTTGTGAAAGTTACATTTGTGGTAAAGTCAGTAGTCCAATGAACAGGTGGATAAGTGGTTTTTGTCTTTATGCTGGCAAGCAAATTCGTATGTATGTTTGTGGTGCCTATATTCCGATTAGTACTCCCGTCTGCCAGGTAAAAACCTCCTGCACCCACAGTCTGATATATTCCGTTACCACTTGCGTTTGTGGTACAAAAGTAAAGAGTTACGTTCGTTCCAATATTCGTTACACCAGTAATAATAGAGTTTGTTAGCTTGGTGCTTAAAGATGAATGGAATAGAGTGGTTGCCTGATCGATGGTAAGGTGTTCACCGGCTACGGTATCTCCTGAGCCAATCGACACTAATGTCCCACATGAGGAGAATAAGACGTTTCGTAATTTCAATGCGGCATTGTCAGTGCCGGAAATGGCAGTTGAGCAACGGAAAAACTGGCAATGACTGACCTCGTGTGGCGTATAAGCTTCAATTGCAGTGCCGGCATAGGAGAAGCGCAAGTATTGATATGTCGTGTTGGTGTCAGGCCCACTTAGATATGTGGCGCCGTTGAAGTTAGTGGGTGATCCAGTAGAACCTGGGATCGACTCTCCCACCGTATTATCATCCATCGATGTAAGGATGGCCGGACGATAGGGAGCTGTCTTGAAAACCAGAGATCCAGCGGCACTTATTGAAAGTTTGGCGTTTGGGTTATTCGTAAATTTGATTACAGCTCCACCTTCTAGTGTGGTCGTACCTGATAATGTTACATTCGATGACACGAAGTACGTTGTATCTCCTTGAAACGTGAAATTTGTCTGGCTGGTGGCAGTTGCGTAATCTATCGCAACTCCCGGGGACGATGAATTTAAGCCTGCGAGCTGCAAACTTTGGCTCTTCGTTTCATTGGTATTTCGGGCCGGAAAAACTCTTCCCTGGAACACTTTTCCAATTAATGAATCGGCGCCACGTTTTAAAGCCGCCTGGCCGGAGGGAGAGGGGAGGTTTTGTAGGAGGGAAGCCAGACGGCTAAATGGAGTTGATTCTACAAGACAATGGCGCTTGTCCAAAATGAGCCATTGCTTCGTAACAGGAATCGTGTTTGCTTCGTCTCCGAGCGCGAAAGCATAGCCTTTCGGCATCTGGGTAACTCCAAAGTCCAAGTATTGGTCGGGCACTCCATCTGCGTTATGCTCTATAATTTTGGGAGCAGGCGGGTTGATGAACTCCGTGATGACCTGCAGCAGTGTTGTTGCAGGGTCGAGTCCCCATTCAGCCGGTGAAGGTAATTGCTTGCGGAGTACAATCAGCTGTTCAAAACCTGAAATTGAGTTGATATAAAGGGCATCTGCGGAGATGTCTGTAAAAGCATCAGGATACAACACTTGGTTTCCAGAAGGCAGTAACTGACCAATGGAATCCTTGATTTCTGCTATTAGGACAGATTTGCCACTGGCGGTATCGAAATAACTCAAGCCAATCGGATTGGAAACAAGATGCTTATCCCCCTCGGGTAGCGTGATGCGAATGGCTCCTTCAGAATTGATATTGCCAAGAAACTCAACTTTATGCGGTGCATTTATTGCTCTTGCACCAGTTCTGGTGATTTCGATTTGGTCGTTAGAATCAATCCATTGACCGTTCACCAGGTGTGCGCTACCCGTAGTAAGTTCGACATAAGAATTCGTCTTGGTCGTAACCTTTCCAGTAGTGGAGTTGGATTCCCAAGTTGTTTTTAACCAGAGTCTTTGATTTCCGTCCCGTCTGGCTACCGCGTATGGTGACTCTGCGACGACACGTATGTTAGGTTGCCGATCAACACTAGGACTTTGCGCTTTGACTGGGAGGGTAAGCTCAAAAGCCACCAGTTGAACAGCAATCACAGCAATATGTGCAGGACTTGTCATGAAACGGCGCTTTGGTATTGAGGCATTGATTTGGTGAGAAAGCGGATTCACAGGCGACCGGTTGGGGTTGGTTGAGATCCTCTCCAAGTAAGCAGAAATTGATCGCTTACCATTCCTTAGGAACGTTTGCCTGTCAGTGCCGATAAAGCGATTGGGGATTCCAGTTTTATACGTTTTCATGTTCATGAGCGATGTGACGGTTTGGAAATTTTAGTTCAAAAACATTCAATTGTGTCTCCTTTTGCCAACGAAGAGGTAGCTCTCCCATGTATCCGTGCAGTTCGGGAAGTCATGGATGGACAAATCAAAGGCAGCTGTGCGGAAGCATTCTTTAACCTTTTCGATGCTCCAGCAGAACATAGGAATGCGCGGTTCCTTCCAGGCGCGACCTCTCAGCAAGTTCGAAAGGCCAGCAAAGAATGGCCTGAAGGAAAGATGGAATAAACAGCGAATATACCAGGGGCGCGGGTCACCAACGACAATATGAAAAGCACAGAGTTTTTCGGTGTGCTTTAAAAGTCGTTCCAGAATGCGAAGTCCTTCCTGCTCAGGAATGTGCTGGAAAACAATAATACTGTAAGAGAATTCCACACGTGGTGCTATTCCTCGCCACTTTTCATAGTCTATGAGGATTGCGGGAGGGCAGACTTCCGATGCTTTTGCGAGAATGCCTGGGCTAACATCGACACCATAGGCAATATCGGCCCGAGGAAGAGTACAGCGGAGCAGGCGACCCACACCACAGCCATAGTCAAGGATAGATGAAAACGAATGCCGGCCTACGATGTCGAGCATTGCCTCAACGCAATTTTGGCCTTCCTGCCAAAATTGGTTACGGACAGCCCCTTGCATATTCCGTTTTCGATAGTGAGTTGATGTGCTGACCGCGAAGAATGGTTCTGTTTGACCGAGTATTTGAAACACTTGCGCTGGGCTCATAGGTAGTGCTTAGGTTTGTTGTCGTAGCTAAGTTTGATTTCTGAATCCTCTTTAGCTTGCGGCGTGCCAATGCGTATGATCGCATTACAAGCCAACGAGGCGGAGATGGTTTCTCTGTTTGTTTTCTATGGTTTAGATGTACAAATTTTTTGGAGAGCTGGGTAAGGCAATTGTGAGTAAAACCTGATTTGTGCTGAAAACCGCACAAAAAAATAAGTGTTTATCTGATCAAACACTCATAAATATTGAGGATTCTTGCTGTGCTGAAAACCGCACAAAAAAATCCTGAAAACAGGACTGACAGGGAACAGCCCAGCAAGGAATGGTTAATTCTGAAGAGTGCTTACGCAGCAGCGCCCTGATGCCTGACGAAATGCTGAAGTCTGTGCTTTCGAAGAAGTGCGTAAAAGGCAGACCGGCTCAAACCGGAGGCAGCTTGGGCTTGAGCGATATCTGAGTTGTTATCTAGCAGCAAATTCTTCAGATAATCTAGCTCGAACTCTTTTTTGGCTGACTTGTAGCTATTAGACGGAGGTACTAAACGAGTTGGGGACGTTAGCCGCAAGTCAGCAACGCAAATCCTGCCACCATTGGTCAGGGTAAGCGCACGGTCAATTACATTCTTTAATTCGCGAACATTCCCGGGCCAATTGTGGCTACATAGACGTTTTATTACCTCAGGTGTCAAAAGTGCCTTTTCCGCACACGTAGGCCGGCCGTTGGCCATCCTGATATCCATGCGTTTTCGAACGTAGTACTCAGCAATCGATTGAACGTCTTCGATACGTTCGCGCAATGGTGGCAAGTCCAGAGAGAAGACCTCTAATCGGTAATAAAGGTCTGAACGAAACCGTTGGGTCTGTACCAGTAACTTGAGATCTTTATTGGTGGCACAAATGATACGGACATTTACCTTACGATTCAGAGTTTCACCCAACCGCCTTGTTTCTCCCTGCTCGAGAATTCTCAAGAGCTTTGGCTGGATTTCGAGGGCAAGGGAATCAATTTCATCGAGAAAAAGAGTTCCTTGATTTGCCTCTTCGACCAGTCCTTTGTGAACACGCTGAGCCCCAGTGAAAGCTCCGTAAGCGTGCCCAAATAGTTCGTTTTCGGACAAATTTGGCGGCAGCGTAGAACAGTTGACAGCTATGAAAGGACGGTTTCTGCGATTACCACAATGATGGATGGCACGCGCAAAAAGATCTTTGCCGGTTCCTGTCTCCCCGCGGATTAATACGGCTCCGTCCTCGTGCGCAAAATTACGAGCAACTTCGATTTGAGACAACAAGGCGTCACTCCGACCCACAATCTGGTCTAAAGCGAATTCATCGACCGACTGCTGTGAAGCAGGTTCTGCTTCTGGCCCACCGTTTTGGAAGAGTGTTATCATTCTGCTTACGGATTCTCTTATCCGCAAACGCCCTTGATTACTTTCAGATTACCTCTCCAGACCTGTGCAGTTTATAAGGCCAAAAGATCTTGGCAAGTATTTTTACAAAAAGTTATTCACAATATTCATTTTCCTCATGATGCACGGCCGAAAATTAGTTGCGGATTTCCCTTCCATATCGCTTGAACTGTTGTTTAATCATCTCAATGTCAAGGCAGAAGCAGGCGCTTCTCACCAAAGACCAGCGCCATCTCAAAACTGCCCAAGGCTGGATCGACTTGGGGGATTGGCTGAAAGCTATTAAGGAAGTCGCTAAAATATCAGCACGTAGTCAATCAAATCCAGATGTCCTCCAGACGAAATGGATCATTAACTGTATGGCGGGAGACTGGGAGCGTGCTTTCGCTGTTGCAGAAAGGGTTTCTAAAGTTCTCCCTGATGATCCGTTTGGAATGTGCGCAATGGCTTATGCGCTCCATCATATGAAGCGCACCGAGGAAGCGTTAGCGCTTGAATTTGCAGTGACTGATAAATTTCCAGACCATTATCTTGTGCTGTACAATTTGGCTTACCACGCCTGCCAACGGGGAAAATTGCAGGAAGCCACAACCTGGATCAAACGCGCTTTTAAGAGTCACAAAAGGCTAAAGTTACCTTCCGAAATGCTCAGAAAAATGGCATTGGAAGATCCGGGCATGCAGCCGCTCTGGTCATATATTAGAAGCATGTGATTGGCTTTGAGCGCAGAGGATTCAGAGGGACTTTCTGCCGCTCCGATTCTTTTTGGTGACGGTTTGGAAAATAATCGGGGATGAGCCTCGAGGGGTTGAGCGCTTTGAAGTTGTCCGGTTCGTGTTGAAGCACCGAGTTTGGTTCGGCCATTTCAGGCGGATTGGTTAGCCGCCGAGGAAATATTAAAGATCTTATTAAGTTCATCCCGCAGGGACTTAATTCCTTCTTGCAAATCTGCAGCGTGGCGGAGTTGAGTCGCAGAAAGTTCAGTTAACGACTTTTTCATGCATATGAGTATTTGCCTCATCGACGAAAAGTCAAGATGCCCGCTTTCAGGACTGAATACTCGCTTTCCCTCACTCCTGCTCCGCCACGGAAACAGAATCGATTTCGACCAAGCAACCGGGCATATCTTTTCGACGTAACGGTATGGTATAATGGTCGGATGAAACTCCGCCAATCCCTGGTTTGGGATTCCACACCTGAGAACATAGACCTCAAAAAGAATGCCCGCTACGTCATAGAAAGGGTGCTGGACTTCGGCGACCCCAGTGAGGTCCGCTGGCTATTTCGGCAATACTCAAAGGAAAGAATCAAACAAGTTATGAATTTACCGCGTGTACAACTATCCCCTAAGTCAAAAGCATTATGGTCTCTTTTAGTCCAATAATCAGTTCGGAAGAATTAGAGAGGCTGCGGTTAGATGTCCTACCGGCAAAGACTCAGGCTGCGTTTTTGCGTTGCATCGAGCTCCCGTTCATGAAGGATCGCTGGTATTTGGCGGGAGGCACAGCTTTATCACTTCAGGTCGGACACCGTGAGTCGGTTGATTTGGACTTCTTTACGCATGAAAAATCATTTGATGAGAGGAAAATAATTGAGCAGTTTGACGATGCCGGAGCCTGGCAGGTCACCTCGGTCGATCGGGGAACAGTGTACGGGGAATTTCTTGGGGCGAAACTAAGCCTGATTGTATATCCTACGTTCACGCCAGTTGAACCCATGTGGACTGTCGGTTGCGTTTCCATAATCAGTCCGCCCGATATCGCCGCTATGAAAGTTGTAGCCATCAGTCAGCGCGGACGAAAGCGAGATTTCTTTGATTTATATTGGTTGAGTAAAAATGAGTTGCCGCTTAACGACAGTATTCAACGTGCGAAGGAGCAGTATTCGGTAAAGCAGAACATTAACCATATTCTGAAAAGTCTTGTCTATTTCGTCGATGCTGAGGACGACCCCAATCCAGAGCTTCACTTCCAGGCAACTTGGTTAAACGTAAAAGATTTCTTCGAGGAAGAGATCTCGCGCATTGCCGGCAAAATCATCGGTGTTTGATATGATTGTCCTATACCAGCCAGCATTGGAGGTTTATCGCACCAAAACAGGCACTAAATTTGGGGATCAAGGTGGCAAGTTTCGTGAACAGGCAGACGGCGGAACAACCATCAGAATGTTAGAGGGGATACCGAGGCCCAGGATACAGCAAAGCGTGTCGTCCAGTTCCTTATTGGTGATTAGAGTACGTCGTGGTTTTTATTGGGAGGAACTTTAACGTTTCTGTTGCGTTTCCTTGGCCAGCTCTTGGAGATCCTTCTTTATAATCTTGTCTTTAAAACGCGGCTGCAGGCGCCGGGCAACACCAAGCCAATGTTGAGCCTTTCTTCTATCCCACTGACGCTCGACAAAGAATTGAGTTAAGGAACCAGCAACGATCATGAAGAAGAAGGAACGACATTCAGCACTTCTTTGCCTCCCAATTTGGGAAAAAGCTAAGCGGCTTCATGACAAGGATTTGTAAAATTCGTTGAGGACAATCGTGCGGGGGGGGTAAATGATCGGAATTTGGTGGTGCCTCGACTAGGATCTGGGATTTCCGTACGTTTGGTCCACTAAATGTTCAAGTCCAGGCCTTTGGCCTTCGTCCTGGTTCAAAAGGCGTTTCTATTACCGTGTCATGATATTCACGAGGGCGAATCCACACGGCACCCAAGGGATTAGTTGTGCTTCCTCAAGCGTTGCCAAGATAGACCCGATTAGAAATTGGCGGGTTGTTTGCAGAACGATGCGCGCCGTTTCAGTCCGCAAAACCATCGGGACATCCATCCTCGCGCCAGCAAATCAAATTTCCTGCAAACGTAAAAACATGTTGAAGGAAATAGAGTCGGATGCATAATCGCACCATGAGGTCCGCCGCTAATTTCGGCAATCATGCGAAGCCTCCAGAGCACGTCCCCGTCCGCTCCAGCTTGACAAAGATCGATTGGGCCTTGCTCGCGACGATCTCAGTTCTTATTGTTCTGTATTCACTACTTCCGTTAGGGACCGCGCTCCAATTCGGAGGTGACGAAGGGATTGAATTGATGAAGGGTTTTCTAGTAAGTAAGGGTTATTTATTGTACACACAGATATGGAATGACCAGCCCCCGATTCTAACCATGCTCCTAAGTTGGGTTTTTCGGATTTTCGGCCCGTCAATTTTTGTAGCCAGGTTACTGGCAGTTGGTTTTGGACTCACGCTTTACCTGGCGCTTTACCATCTAGTAAAAATCCGTTCTAACAAACTATCAGCTATGGCTGCCGTGTTTTTTTTAGCGGCGGCTCCGGCAATTCTTCAACTCAGCGCTTCGGTAATGTTGGAAGTACCTGCCATTGCGATCGCACTGGGATCGGCCTATTGTCTTTTTGAATGGGTAAGGAGAAAACAGTCATATTGGTTGGTCGCATCCGGCACAATTATGGGAGTAGCGTTACAAATTAAGCTAACTGCCGTTATGGTTGCACCTGCCATTTGCCTTGAAATCATGATCGTCATATTTCAAAGTACAAGAGCCGTTTTAAAAGATAGTAATGGAAATTTGATCGGCCCTAAGACGAGTTCTCGATTTCTTTCGGTTTATCCCGGTTTGATCTGGTGTGCAACCACGACACTCGTTTTCCTAGTGATCGGTATGTTCTTTGGAAAGGGAAGTTTGGCGTCGTCCTGGCAGTCTCATACGGGTCATCAAATCATTTCAGGGTTGGGTTCCCCGGCGAATTTTCCGTTTCAATTCTCGATGCTTTTAAAACACTTTGAATGTTTAGCAGGTTCAGTATTTGCAATTATTTTCCTGTGCCAGCAGAAAAGATGGTACGAAATGCGATTTCCATTGATATTACTAGCCACATCGTTTGCAGTTCATCTGCTTCATCGTCCCTGGTGGTCTTATTATTATTTGCATTTCGCAATACCTCTGGCATGGCTTTGTGGAATTGCTTTTAGCGACCTTCTCATGAGAATTTCTGCGCTTTTACCACGGATGAGAAGTGCGAAACAGTCCTCGGTGAGGTGGAGGTTTGTTTCGTTAGCCCTAATGACTGGTCTTGTGTTTGTAATCTCTGAAATGAGACTCGAAGGAAACATAAGAAAGCTTCGGGCAAGTTCTAAGATTAACGATAACCAACTCGTTAATAAAATACGACAGTATGCGGGTCGAACTAATTGGATTTACTCGGAGCCTCCGATTTACGCCTTTCACGCTGGATTGCTTGTTCCGCCTGAACTAGCCGTTATTGTCCTCAAGCGATTCTGGTCCGGACAAACGAGCACAAGCGAGATTATTGAGGTCTGTCGTAAATATAAAACAGAGCAAATCGTTTTATATAAGTCCAAACTCACAGAAAAGTGGTATGAATTCCTCACTTCCGAACGCTACGTCGGTATTATTGCTAACGAAACATCAGTTATGTATGTAACTCGAGAACTGGAGTTGTAACTTAAGCGTCACAACAAGCATGACGCTTACATGACATCTACGTTCAAATAAGTAGAGTCGCTTGGGATGACCAAAATCGGGGTGTTGCCGAGATCTATCGGCTCCTTAGAAATGAAAATCTCTCGATGCACGACGCACTTTCGAGTTTTCGACCGGCAACTTCGACAGCTACATACCCTTCAGGGTAAAATCTCAGCCCTCCCGATTCCGAAACACTGAAGACCTCGGTGAAAATAGACTGCATGAAGCGGAAACGGCATCGACGTCCTCCGACAAGACGACAGATGACATTACGCCTGCTGGAGGAATATGCCGGCGTAATTCCGACGAAGCGTTTGCCAAGTTGGCAATATTTTTCCAACGCTTACGACTGCTTGGAAAGATCCTTTACCGTAGAGCCGGGGTAAAACATCTAAACGGGTCTAATCGTGGACGGCTTTCAGATGGGTTGTCACATCAGAGCATATACGCCCTGACATCTCTGACTTACCGTCAACTAGATCTAGGCACGATTCGCCTTCCGGTGACGGTTCAGCATATTCTGAATCCCAGCTTCTTATTCTCCGAAATCTATTATGTCGCTTTTGGTTACTGACTTCAATCTCTTTGCCATTTGTTTGGATTCATTACGTCGACGCCGACTGGAGGTGATTATCTGCCACCAAGGCGTTGTTAAGCGCTGTAGATGCTTACGTTCCCACTGAGAAACGTTGGAAAGTGCTTGATGGTGAACATTCGCGAGCTCCGGGTCAATCAAGTAGGCGAAACGGATATGTTCAATCCAACATATTCGCTCGCGCCGCAGTCGAAACTCTAAACTGTCTTGATGCAATGCCGGAGCGAGCACCCCGTGTGTGGCCTCGGATAAAACGAGATTCGCCATTTGGCAGCTTCCAGGCCTTGAATAGTGGTAAAATCATTGAACCTTCCAACTCTTTATCGCCACCAGCCT
>Ga0163163_10002962_pt1 | contig 14364 bp, 16 predicted proteins | sample S65metaG_FD_119766 | JGI IMG/M metagenome (GOLD analysis project Ga0163163, IMG submission 119766) | Switchgrass rhizosphere microbial communities from Kellogg Biological Station, Michigan, USA - S6-5 metaG | ecosystem: Host-associated > Plants > Roots > Rhizosphere > Soil | place: USA... | reverse complement strand
CCACCGCTGGGGTGCGCGCCTGAATCGGAATCAGATCTGTTTCCGCGCGAACCGCGCTGGCGGCTCGTTGGCAGCCTGTCGACATAACCAGACAGGCAGCCGTTACTAAAAGCGTTGTTGTAAGACTTCGTCGCATTTCGTCTGCTCCTCGCACGGAAAAGTGCAGATCAAGCGCCGATAAAATTTAAATGAAATCAATGACTTACGGGCCCGCCCGCCGAAATTGTTTCGGCACCCTGGGCATCTGCCGACATTCGTGCCGAAACGGATCAAGAACGTGACCTGGAGGTGCTAAAACCAATTCAGCGCCTGCTAATCATTTGCCGAGATTCGGCGTGGCCAAGGATGCACAACAATGTGTAGTTTCAGCGCTTACGGGTTGGGGCGGTACCTGCATTGATCCATGCAGAAGGGGGCATCACTAAATGATTCGAATTGAAGCCGACAATAACCCAGGCGGAATCACAATCGCGATCGACGGGCAATTAATCGGCGAGTACGTAGCGGAGGTGGAGGCCTCGGTCCGAAAGTCAAGGGAACAGTATAAAGACGTCCATCTGTTCCTACGAAATGTTTGTAATATTGATGAAAAGGGCCACGCGCTACTCTCCAGACTGGCGGCTAAAGGGGTGGAATTGAGCGCAACCGGAGTCTATAGCTCTCACGTTGTTAGGCAACTTCAACTTGCGTTGAGTTCCCGCCAAAACCGGGAAGCGAAACAAGCAGACGCTCGATAAGCACGGTTTCGGCAGTGCGCTTCGGCTTTTGACTTCGGCACTTGCCAGAGACAAGTCCGGAGACACCGCTAAGTCACTGAAACACAATTTCACCTTCCCGGGCATTGGCGTGCCTGATCGATGCCGTATGAACCAGTCGGAATCTATTATGATCGGGACTATGGCAGCACCCGCAAACGAGATCTACGAGGCGGTTCTGTCGCTTTCGCGATCGATTGCCGGGCGCACCGATCTCGGAGCCCTGCTCTCCGGCGTTCGCGAATCTCTCCGCCGGATCGTCAGCTTCGATCATCTCGGGCTGATACTGCACGACCCAGGCAACGACACCATGCAGGGGCATATTCTCAATGAGCCAGGAAATCCTGTGATCACAAGCCTTCGGATGCCGGTTGAGGCGGATCCGGCCGGGTGGGTCTGGATGAACCAACAGCCGCTGATCCTCCGTTTCGACGCTGAAACGCGCTGGCCGGAGTTCGTTAGTCGCTCTCGTCTCGAGTTCGGGCTCAGCACTCTCATACTCGTTCCTCTCACTGCCGGCGATAACCGGCTCGGGGCATTCGGTTTCAGTTCGGTTGCGCCATATGAGCCCAGCCAGGCGGAAATGGAATTTCTGGAGCGTGTTGCCACCGAGTTTGCAGTAGCCGTCGAGGGCTTTCTTGCCAGGCAAGCCGCGGTGCGGGAACGCGATCGCCTGAGCACGCTGTTCGACATCACGAATGCGTTGGTTTCGAAACTGGCTCCCGACGAGTTGTTCTCCGCTATAGGCGCGCAGCTCTCGAAGCTGATCCGGCACGATTACTCAATGCTTACCGTGTCGAACTCGGAGAGCGGCCGGCTGGATCTTTACGCGCTGCATTCCACAGGACTCCCGTTCATCGACGCGCTCAAGGGCCCCTTCGATCCGTCGGGCATGCCGGCGGCCGAGGTCCTCGCAACCGGAAAGCCAGTGGTGGCGTACGCCACCGATATCGAGCGCTACGCGTCGCCAATTTTCGGAAAATTTGTGGCGCTGGGATTCAGATCCGTTTGCTCGGTTCCGTTGGTCGCCCCGAATCGAACCCTTGGCACGCTGGCGCTTTGTCGAATGACGGAAGAGACGTGGTCCCCTGATGACATCGCATTTCTTATGCAGGTCGCAAATCAGATCGCAATCGCAGTGGAAAATTCGCTCTCGTACCGTGAACTGGCGGAAATGAAGGAGCGGCTCGCCACCGAAAAACTCTATCTGGAAGACGAGATCCGCCTTGATCACAATATAGGGAACATGGTGGGACAGGGATTCGCGTTCCAATCCATTCTGAAGAGCCTCCAGATCGTTGCGCCAACCGATTCGACCGTTCTCATCTTGGGGGAGACCGGAACGGGAAAGGAACTTGTCGCCCGGGCGATTCACGAACTCAGTCCGCGCCGTAAAGGCAGCTTCGTTAAGATAAACTGCGCGGCGATTCCCGCCAGCCTTTTAGAGAGCGAGCTCTTCGGCCATGAAAAGGGCTCCTTCACTGGCGCGGTTGCCCAAAAGATTGGGCGTTTCGAGCTGGCGCACAAGAGCACGTTGTTTTTGGATGAGATCGGTGAGATGCCGCTCGAACTCCAACCGAAGCTGCTACGCGCCATCCAGGACCAGGAATTCGAGCGAGTGGGCGGCACTCGCACGATCCGGACCGACGTCCGTTTCGTGGCCGCCACGAATAGGGACCTGAAGGCGATGGTGGACGAAAAGGAATTTCGCGCCGACCTGTATTACCGGCTTCACGTCTTTCCGTTGGGCGTGCCGCCGCTTCGGGAGCGCCGCGAAGACATACCGCTGCTCACGCGCTACTTCGTTCAGAAACACGCCCAGCGGATGGGCCGGACAATCGACAACATTCCGACATCCGCAATGGAAGCCCTCACTCGGTATGACTGGCCAGGGAACATCCGGGAGTTGCAGAATGTGCTTGAGCGATCCGTCATTCTGACCCATGGGAACACCCTCCAGATTGCAACGTCCGACGTTGGGCAAACGTCCGGTTCAAGTGCGCTAAGCCCCCGCGGGCCGAAGACGTCTCAGGCGACCGAACGGCAGGCGATCATAAAAGCGCTCGAAGATGCAAAGGGCCAAGTCGGGGGCCCAGATGGCGCGGCAGCTCGTCTCGGCATGAAGCGTACGACTTTGCAATCACGTATGAGGAAGTTGAATATCGCCCGTCAGTATCACTGATCGCCGTTGGGCGGGCTGTATTTCATGCGGCCTTACGAATCGATGCTCGGATAGCTGGCGCTTACAGCCCTTCGCACAAAGAAGTTATCTTGAATCGGTGTTCAGAAAACCTTCGATTCGATTCCTAATGTAACGATTTTTGCAGCGTCAGTCGTCAATCCGCCGAGTGGCGAACACCGAAAAGCAGGGTGATGTGCCTAAACCCTCAGATACAACCTCAATGAATACCGTTGCGAATACGAGGCGAAGCAACGCTGTTCAGTCTGTGCCGTAATCAGAATAATTCGGCACGGACGGTTGACTACCGCTAATGGCAAATAACGGGACAGCACATACCTCCTGGCGAGCGTGATCTTAATCACTTGTACGGTTTGCGCGGTTATACGTTCAAGTAGTGCGGAGATTACTATTCGGATTGGCGGGCAGCAGCCACGAAGGTGTCCTGTGCATTGATGCGCAGGCTGATTCCACCTTACCCTACAAGAGTGAAGCGAACCCTCGCGCCCGTCGCCACGATTCTCGTTGCGATGGTCTCCATTCAAAGCGGCGCGGCATTGGCCAAGCAACTTTTTCCCTTGGTTGGGGCCGCCGGGGCCTCAGCCCTGCGGCTCGTTTTCGCCGCTGCGATTCTTCTACTCGTCTGGAAGCCCTTTGGCGGGAATCGGATGGATTCGGTCGGTCCCGCCGTAAGGCGAGCCGTCGTCTTTTATGGAGTCTCCCTGGGCACCATGAACCTGCTCTTCTATTTCGCCTTGGAACGCATTCCTCTTGGGCTCGCTGTAGCATTCGAATTCTGCGGCCCACTCACCATTGCACTGATTCGGTCGCGGCGTGCCCTCGATGTCTTGTGGGTTGTTTGCGCCGTTTCGGGTTTGGCACTCCTTCTTCCCCTGGGCAACCCCGCGCACCTGGATCCTGTAGGAGTTGCTTTCGCGCTAGGAGCGGGAGTCTGTTGGGCGCTTTACATCGTTTTCGGACAGGCGGCGGGTGCGGCGATGCATGGCGGCAGGGCGGTCGCACTGGGGATGTCGATCGCCGCCGTCATCGTTGTGCCGGTGGGCGTCATTGCGGCCGGCCGTAGCCTGCTCTCATGGGAAGCCGCGCGGACTGCGATAGGGATCGCGATCCTTTCCAGCGCACTCCCGGTTTCGCTTGAGATGTATGCGCTGAAACGCATGCCGGCCCAGGTATTCGGCGTGTTGATGAGCATCGAGCCGGCCATCGGCGCCCTTTCCGGACTCGTCTTCTTGAGCGAGAAACTCAGTTCTCTTCAGTGCGTGGGCATCGGGTTCATCATGGTGGCGTCGACCGGATCTGCACTCGTCGGCCGAATAACTGAACCTGCCCCGGAATTGCTATAGCGAATCGCGGGCTAACACGAGTCAGCGATCCGCTCGGGTAACTACCGTATGGACCGTCATCCAGGAGCGATCCGGACCTTAAACAGTCTTTTTTTGAACCTGTCCCGATTCATTCTCCCTCGTACTAAACTCTGAAACGCCGTCTCAGAATTCATGGGATTGTACGCAGGCGCTTTTGCAGATGAAAGATCGCGAGTGTCGAGAGAGGAACTCCGGTCCAAGCTGCAGTGCTCGTCAGCCCATGCGACTGTTGAACCGTCTTGCGCGACGCTCTCGCATTGTTTCCAGCGCATTCGATGAAATGGAAGCGGTTCACCGCCGGGAAACGCTTCAATTCATCCATGGTGAAAACCACCGGGCGGTCCACCATGCCGTGGATCATTAAGCGATGCTCTTTGGGATCATATCGGGGACGAATGCGCCTCGATGGGTAGCCGTATAGTGCAGCGAGGTCGGCGTAATAAACCCAGCCTGATCCTGAAGCGGAGTCGCTACGTGGAACACCAGTCCAAACGCATCTGGCGAAGGTCTCCCGGGCGCGGGCTCGCGTGAAGAGAGCGTAGCGCATTCCATCCTGGCCCGGAGTACTCTAACTCCACTAAAGGCCGTAAACATTTTGCGCAAACCACCCTGTCCCTCTTATTTTTCGCTTGCATCCAGGCGGCGGACCATACATTCCGAGTGCGCCGTGATACAGTTGCTATCCGCTTTCCCGATTCAGATGCCGCTTTCCGTAAGCGAAAAATTCGGTCCGCACGAAATTCTTGCGCCTATCGGCAACGGTGGCATGGCAGAGGCCGCGAGGTCACCGATTGGCCCCAGTAACCTTCTGATAAAGCTTGAATTTGACCAAAAGCTTGGACGCTGAATGCAATATTGATAACCGCACTAAGGATTATCCCGCGCACAATCACCTCCGTACCGCCGAACCGAATCTATTTGCCATGGACCGTCCGTCCGGTTTCGTTGGGATCCCTTTGCGCGGATTTATTCAAGTAGTTGCCGTACTCCAATGGAACTCGCGAAAGGTTGATAGGGGGCCACTGTTCAATCGAATCCAGTAGATTGCCGGCTTGCTGATGAGCTTTCAAAAATCGCTGCGCCACAATGGGGTCGTTGTAGCAAGCCTCGCCGATGATCCAGCTCTGAGAAGTCCAGCCATGGGATTGCAGAGCACTAAAAATGATGCTGTAGACTTGGTCAACCGGCAGCATCTGATTGCCTGAATTCATTAGGCCTGGGCAGGCGTTACCGTAGATATGAAAATCAAACGCCGCGGGTAAAGTGCCGCTGTACACCGTTGCGAATGAACTGATGTTCGCGCTACAGGCATCGCCGCACGAGACGGAAAATCCAACCGTGTCGGATGTGCCGTATGCGTCGGTGTATTGACCCCATATATAAGCTGCGTACTGCAGCACGATCGGGTACTTTGCCACGGCGATCATTTCATTTCCGAGATCGTATTTGCCGAGCCTGACCCCACTAAGCCCAGCGCGAACCGTCTGAATGAACCTCCAGTTGCGCGCTGCGACACTACTATTGAATTGGGTCCAGGTATACGGGTCATTGGGTCCCAGCGCCACAAACCTCACCCTTACGCGCTCGAAGCCTGCGCTGTAGGCAGCGGCTATGATCGAGCGCAAAGCCGTCAGGCAGTTGGGCGGGATAGTTCCATCCGGAAGCGGCAGCATGGTGCCGCCGTATCCCGGGGTGCCGCCCACGGTTGGGCACTGGTTGTTAGGGTTTGCAGCAAACTGCCCCGACTCCGCGAAAAATATGGGAAGGCTGAGGTTCTTTTGTCCGTTCATCACCATCGCACTTAGTTGTCGCTCGATGATGCTCCGGACGCTGGCGTTATTTCCGCAGATCGTGTCTGTCAGATAGTAGTCGGTGATAATTCCGAACCCCTGGCTGCCAGCAGTGCCGAGACAGGTGTTGGTTACGGGATTAGAATCGACTGCGTGATAGTAGAAGTAATTTGAGCCGCCGGTAACCTGCGCCAGGATTGAGAAAGGCGCAAAAAGCGGGGCGATTGCGATCGCACAAACCAGTGAGCCTGTCATCCGACTGCGAATCCGAGAGGATCGTGCATGCCTCTTGTCATTGTAATTCGGCAATGCGACGGCTGCCTTTTTCAGCGGGCTATTTCGCCAGCGCTGGCAGCGTGGTGTATGTATGCGCAACGCCGGCGGGGATGCGAATCCCCACCGCACCGATCTGAGCCCCCACAGGGGTATCGAACTCGATGGTTCCGCGTTTGTTCGCGGTGACCAGATACTTGTCGGCGCCCAGGGTGAACTGGGTATGCCCATTGGCGGCGAGGATCAGCGTATCGGTGGCGATTATGGTTCCCGCGGCATCGCGAACGACCACCGGAATATTCACTGGCAGCGCCGATGTAGGCGCTGGCGTTGCGGCTTTCCATCGGCACCACTGCTTCCTGGTTATTGTGACGATAGATCACAAACCCACTGACGTGCCCGGTGGTGCTGAGCTGCGCCGAGCCAATGAGAAGGAGCTGAGGCGTACCGCTACTTTGGATCAACAGAGTGGCTCCAGCCGCCAGCGTTTGGGTCACCGAAGTCGCTGTCGTAGCCGCGATGGTGCCTTGCGGAAAGGTAAGAGGCAGAGGCAAAGCAGCGCCCGTCGTATCCTCGAAAAAGCTAAGCGTAGCCGGCGCCGCACTGGTTCCGACATTGACCAGCACGAACGTAGTTTGCCAGCCGTCCCCGCCCGAAGCAAGTTGCGCGATGCTCCCCCCATTGGTTCCGACGTTAGCCAGCGCGGGAATGGTCGTTAGGGCATTGTTGGGGGCGTGAAGCGGAGACCCAGCGCGCTGATTCGGCCCCCCGGCGGTGTATCGAATTCGATGGTGCCGCGTTTGAATGCCGTGACCGGGAATCCCCCCGGATCGGACAACGTGAAAGCCTTGTGGCCGTTGGCCCCCAACGAAATGGAAGCTCCCGGAAGGCTGATGACCGCACCCGTATCGTCGCGAATCACCACTCCTATAACGGCGTTTTGCGCCGACAAATTCTCAACCGCCACGCCCAGCGACAGACCACTTGTGTTGTCGAAGGCCAGAAGGTACGAAGCGGCGTTGCGCGTCTCCAGGGGCACCACTGCTTCCTGCGTCGTCACAATGTGGTGGAAGATAGCAAACCCGTCTATCGCGCCAGTCGCAGCCAATTGGGCTGAGCCGACCAGGACGGGCGAAGTCTGCGGGCCCGCCGTGCCGATAATCAAAGAAGCATCGCCGCCCAGGGTCCGGTCGAGCGACGATCCAAGCAGCGGTGCCAAAGCCGGAGGCTGCTGCGGAAACGTAAGCGGCAGCACGAGCGGACCGTTACCGGTGGGGTCAAGGGCATCGCCGAACAGGCTCACGCGCGCGGTCGCCGCTGCTGCACTCTTGTTGACCAGCGTCAATGTAGTGGTCCAATTCTCTTCGGCGGCAAGATGCGCCATCGAGCCGACGAAGCTCAAGCCGCCGATCGTTCCTCCCTCTTCAACCGCGAAGGGAACGCTGCCAACGGTCATGGTTCCGGACAAACCCGGACCTCCGTTCGGCGGCACCTGATAGCTGACGGTTCCGTTGCCCGTTCCTGCGGCGGAACTCGTGATAAATACCCAACTCGGAATATTGAAGACTCCCCAGGGACAGCCCGCACTAGCCGTGATGTTGATACTTCCTGTTCCTCCCGCCGGGCCAAACGCCTGTCCGCCAGGACTCACGGTGGAATTGCAGCCGGCCGAGGGAATTTGAAGTTGAGCCGAAAAGCCAGCCAGCGTCAGGGTGTCGGTATTCGATGCCGTTACCACAACCGAAACCGTGGTAGCGAGCGAGTTCACCGCGGGGAAGGAAATCTGGCCGCTCACGGTAGTAGTGATTCCGGATGCAGCAACCAGAGGGCAATTTAACACGAGAGGGCCGCCCGGTGTCGTCATCGTCAGGCTGAAGGTCGCCGCGCCCGTAACGCCGCATGTAATGGATGCGCTCGCACCGGTGATTGTGGACTGGCCGCTTACCGTCGCCAAGCTGAACGTGCCCGCGGCGTATGGCAGCAAGGGGAGAGATACCAGATTCCCATATCCCGTCGCCACGATACCAGGATTCAAGGGGTCATGCGTGATTGTGCCGCCACCGCCCCCGAAACTAATGATTCCGTACCACCGCCAACCGTAAGAATTGGTTTACTGGAAACGATCAACGTGCCACCAACCGAACATGGATACACATTCCCTCCGTTGCACACGGGCGTTAGAGCAAACATCGACGTGCCTGCTAGAGTCCACAATATGCCTGCAGCAAGGGCCAGGCGCAACGACTTTCTGCGACCAAGAAAAACAAGAAGTACCATCACTCTCCTCTATTTCGTGAGCATATTCAATACGTGTCGCATCTATACGCTAACGTTGGTTGGGCTCCTAGCGACCTTTTGTGTGGCCAGACTGCCGCGCGGTGCAAGTAAATTTCTTGCCTTCGACACATACTGAAGGAATTCCAGACGAAGGTTACAAAAGTTCCTGCCGAGGAACATAGGATCAGTTGTTTGTAGCTCGACGCTCGTGCCCACCTGTATTCCGGTAATCTGGCTCGTCACGCGTTCAGCGCCGAAAGCTGACAAACCAAAGTGCGTCAGCAGTGCCGAAACCAGGACGAAGGATACCGTTTGTCGCATGTGCTCTCCCTAAGTATTCGACCCAAAAGGTCTGTTTGCCTTTCCTGGCCGCACTTAATAGTACACGTACGCGGCAACCACAACACGGCAGTGCAGATGGTGTTTGTGAGATAGTGTCCGGGTGGTCGCGCACTCGGAAATTATGGTCCGACGCCTGGATGCAAGCGAAAAATAAGAGGGACAGGGTGGGGTGGTTTGCGCAAATGTATACGGCCTTTAGTGGGGTTAGAGTACTCCGGGCCAGTATGGAATGCGCTACGCTCTCTTCCCGTTTAGTTATGCAGTCTTGTAAGACTGCTTCCGAGTCCGGGTTTTGAGAGCGCCGGTTTGACCGTTGTGCCAGGTAACCGGTCCACGTTTAAGCCAGCGAAATAGCTCAAGTAAGCGCGATCCAGTTGCGACTTCAAGCCGTCGAAGATTGGTTGAGGATCAATCGTGGACGTTTCCTGTAATTCCATGTCAGGCAGGTGCGCTGCGGCGATCAGTGTTACTTTGGCATCTTGTTTGCGCACCATTTCCGCAACGAATGGAACCGCGCCATTCGAGCGGTCTGAAAAATCCACTGGGAATACGATGTGCTTAAGACTGGTGGGCTCGCGTGTACGGTCCATCTCGGCTAGTCCCTTCTTTATCGCGAAACTCGTTCGCCAGCTCTTGCGTCATACGTCATCCTTGATATGGTCATCGAGGAGCCGGTGAGCTTCCATCATTTCGTCCCGAGCCTTGGATAGTTGGCGCGAAACATTCTTGATCCGCTGCGCACCATCAGCGTGTGGCATCCCGCTCGGGATCTCTTCGATGACTTTTTGGAAGGCCTCGGATGCCGCTTCCGCTCGGATCGTGGCGTCAGCAACGTTTTGAAGCAAGCTGATGCGTGTCTGCTCCGGACTTCGGGCATCAGCGCATTGGATGCAGACGGGCACATTCGCGAAATACAGTTGGGTTTCCGCTTTGCAGTATGCGCACTGAGCCATAAAGCACCTCCGTTGGTGTGAACGCAACTAGCTAGCCACTGAGCGTAAGTAGCTGATAGACAATGGCAAGAATAGAAGTTTTACCGTGCGTCGGTAAGAAAGGGTTAAGAAGAAATGCCTCTTGGCGTCTGCCTTTTTGTCCATACGGATCGACGGCGTTTATAAGACATCAACTCAGCTTTGTTACAAATTACTAGTGACCAGCATCTCCCTGATTGGAGGCGAGTGTTCTCTTATGAAACCGCTTAATTTGACGCTTTCAATTATCGCTGGCCTGCTTGGCGGATTCGCTGAACAATATGTTTTCCCATCGACGCCTGTCTATGCACAGGCTGAACTTGCTACGCCGAAGACGATCGAAGCAGGAACTTTTCGATTGGTCAATCCAAAAGGCCACTTGGCGGGTAGCATGACGATTAATGCGAATGGGGATGGTGTCATCACGATGTTCGACGCCAATGGTAAAGCGATCTTTACCAGCGAAGAGAAAGCAATAGTTAAGCCAGCCGCCCTCTCCAAATGAACGGACAAAGGAGTGCTCCCAGTGGCATATCACCCCCTGGGTGGAGTGAATTTTGCCTGGGGACGACTGAAAACAGCGAGCGAGCCGGTGGAGCATTTCCTCAGCTGCACCGGCCTTCGCCCGAGGACGCGGTGAGCGTTGGGATGGGACGTACAGTTTCAGCCCGGGGCGTGCGCGTAATACCGGAGCCGAGCTATTGATAATGGTGGACATCAGGCTGGGAATGCGGCCCCTCACTTCGATTAGACTGCACTTATCAACCAAATAAACTTTGATCCGATCACCTGACTAACGAGAAGGATTTTAGTCGCGTCAGGACTACTGGTCGCCTCGCACGACCTCACTGACTTTCACAGCTCTGGTCTGTTTCTCGAATTCCTTGGTGATGTTCGGATCGCGAAAATCGATTCCCAAATCTTTGGATACCGCGAGGGCACGGTACTCCCCTGGCGCGATGCCACGAAGTGTGCACACTCCGCGGGCATCCGTAATGCAATTGCCATATAACGCTGCTTGCTCTCGGCGCGGCTCGTCGGGCAGTAAGCTGACATTTGCCTCCGGAAACGGTTCGCCTTTCGGTGTGCGCGCCAGCACTTTGACCATGCCCCCATTGGCCTTGAGAGCGATTTCGATTGGCTCGTTGCTGGAGCCATTCATATGAAGACCATGCGCGAGAACGTCTTCATCACCCCTGCGGAAGGCGCTAACGTAGAGGTCATCGCTCGGTCCGGTGCTAATTAATGCAATATCAAGTGATCTCACGATCCTGTGCGGATCCAGCGCGAACTTCTCCGCGCCCTTATCAAAGGCCGCGCGGCGCATCGTCTAAAGGCAGCACGGTAACGTTCACCGCCTTCGTGACAGTCACTTTGTTGTGCAGGGTGGCCATCATGCGCAACACCGCTCCGACGGCGAGCATTACTGCCGCAGCGCGTACACAAAGAGCGCGCTGCCAGCACAGACGGCGACGTACTGGCGCCCGTTAATCGAATACGTCATTGGACCTGAAGAAACGCGGCCGCCCAGCGCTGCTTTCCAAAGTAGCTTGCCGTTGCCGCCGTCCAGCGCAAAGAAATATCCTTCACGCCCACCGGTGAACAACAGCTTAGTGGCGGTAGTCATGATGCCGGCATCGGTTACATCGCTCATGGGGAAGTCCCACTTTTTCTCGCCGGTCTTGGGGTCGATCGCGCGGACAACGCCGAATTGCTCGCCGTCCTTTCGGTAGTTGAAACTCCCGGCGACCACGGGCGGCGTGACGTTGCGCGGGCCACCTCCGCCAAAGGTCTGGCCCTTCACATACTCGGCATCCTGCTTGACAAAGAACGACGAGTAGTCTTCCCAGGCCGGGATATAGAAGAGTCCAGTGGCGGGGCTGAACGATGGGTTATACCAGTTGGTCCCTCCCTGGTTGCCGGGATAAATCAGAGTACCCTCACGGTTGGATTGCGCTTCCGGAACCTTCATCGGGCGGCCCCGCTCGTCAAAGCCTTTCATCCAGGTAACCTTCACGAACGGTTTGCCGAGGAGAAACTGCCCGGAAGCGCGGTCGATCACGTAGAAGAGGCCATTGCGATTGGCCCACAACATGACTTTACGCACACGGTTGGTCCCAGGCATTTGAATGTCTGCGAGAACGGGTACCTGCACCGAGTCGTAGTCAAACTCATCGTGCGGCGAAAACTGGTAATGCCACTTCAACGCGCCAGTATCGGCGTCAAGCGCGACAACGGAATCGCTATAGAGGTTGTCGCCGCCGCGGTGGTCACCATTCCAATCGGGACCGGGGTTGCCGATTCCCCAGTAGGTGAGATTCAGATCGGGATCATAGGAGCCAGTGACCCAAACTGAAGCGCCTCCGGTCTTCCAGGAATCGCCCTCCCAAGTTTCGTTGCCTTTTTCGCCTGCACCGGGAATGGTGTAAAAGCGCCAGACGTGCTTGCCGGTGGCTGCGTCAAAAGCATCGATATGGCCGCGGATCCCATATTCGCCGCCGGCGACGCCTACAATGACTTTGTCTTTAATAACCAGGGGAGCGTGGGTTACCGCGTAACCATCGGCGGGCTTATCGACCTCCACATTCCAGACCGGCTTGCCGCTACGCGCGTCGAGTGCAATCAGGCGGGCGTCGATCGTGCCGATGAAAACCTTGTCGCCCAGAACCGCCACGCCTCGGCTGAGGCGGCCGCAGCAAGGACGCGAATCCGGCGAAGGGGTGTAGGAGAAAGTCCAGAAGATCCGGCCGGTCACAGGATCAAGCGCTACGACGTCATCGGGATTCTGAACCGTATACATGACGCCATCGACCACCAGCGGAGTCGCTTCGTACTTTTCCAAGGAGCGCGCCTGGTAAACCCACTGCAACTCCAGATTCTTCACGTTGTCCGGTGTGATCTGCGTGAGCTTGCTGTAGCGCTGGCTGTTGTAGTTGCCAGAGTAAGTGAGCCAGTTTTGCGGCTCTTTCTCCGCCTGTAGAATACGGTCGAATCCGACCTGGGCGGATGCCGCCGCAGCCGCTGCGAAAGCAAGAATCAGAAGGTTCTTCATGGACGCGCGATTCCTTTCAGTGACATCAGATATGCAACCAGATCGGCCCGTTCGGCCGCAGTGAGGCTGTCTTTGTATGCCGGCATGGGCGACATATCGATGGGTGAGAATTCTTTGAGATCGGAACGCTGGAAGGAGAGCAGGCGCTCCTGGCTGTCGATCAGTTGCACTGTAAACGTGTCCTGATTCAAAATGCGGCCGGTGAGCGTAGTTCCGTTGGTTGTAACCGCGCGGAACAACCGGTTCGCCGGCATAATAACGGCATTGGGGTCGGAAAGCGCTTGATCCAATTCGGCCACGCGACGCAGCATGCCGATGTCACTCAAGTCCGGCCCAAAGTGCGAGCCGATTCCTTGTGCGCGGTGGCAGTTCGTGCACCGGCCTTTGCCTTCGAACAACGTTTTGCCGCGTGAGGGATTGGCGCCGGCGGGAAGCACCTGGCCGGCTGCGGCAGGCAGGGAACGCAAATAAGCGACGATAGTGCGGAGCTGAGGCTCGGGCATGGTCTGCGCCGGCATACCGGTACCCTCAATGCCATTGCGGAGAATCTTCACGATGTCGTCATCCGTGCGGGAACGGGGAAATTTCGCGTGGCTAAAATCCACACCCGCGATCTGGTCCCCATCAGGCCCGTGGCAGTAGATGCAATTCGCGATATAGAGTTGGTTGCCAATCCCGATATCAGTCTTGGTGTACGTGGTACCCGTCAGCTCGTGTTGGGCAGCCAGCGAACCGGCCATGAGCAAAGCAAGAACGATTTTCCGCATATAGACGCAGTCTCCGGACCAGGGCCATCATAACGCAATTTTGGGCCAGTGGTTCACGCGGACTCTCGTCAACGTGAATTCGTACACACGGTGTTATCGAGCAGGCGCGGACAACAGTCGTACAATTCTGTTGGCTGTCGTTACCCGATTCCTCATGACGACACGCGATTCCTCATGACAACGGTCCCCAAGTTGGATGCCGTTCCGCCGTTCGCGCTCCGGCAGTCCTGACTGAATGGCCGTCGCGAAAATCATGAAGCCAAGTCTACTAAGGGTTGGTGCGGACGCCGGACATGCGGCTATTCCTGTACCTTCACCAGTAAATAACGGTAAAAACCGAAAGGCTTCGGATATTCAGTATGCCAGTGGGGCGTTCCCGAAGGGACCAACAGCCAGTCGCCCTTCGTCATATGATCGGCCCGTCCTTGTTCGACTTTCGCGCCGGCCATCCGATGATCTCCGCTATCCTTCATACCAACAACCTTGCCGCCGGTCACTACGGTAACGGCACCGTCGATACAGTAGAAAATATCGATAGAGGTCGGATGGACTTCCGGATCGGCGCCGTAGTTG
>Ga0163163_10002959_pt1 | contig 14370 bp, 10 predicted proteins | sample S65metaG_FD_119766 | JGI IMG/M metagenome (GOLD analysis project Ga0163163, IMG submission 119766) | Switchgrass rhizosphere microbial communities from Kellogg Biological Station, Michigan, USA - S6-5 metaG | ecosystem: Host-associated > Plants > Roots > Rhizosphere > Soil | place: USA... | reverse complement strand
GGCGATCTACACGCTCCACTCCGAGGTCGCCATGTTCCCGCGCTCCTTCCCCGGCCTGCGAGACGCCAGCTTCAAGGTCGCCTTCGAGGCCGGGTTCGTCGAGAAGGTCCGCTTCCTCGTCGATCTCGGGTTCGCTTCGCGGGAGAAGCTCTCCGGCGGCGCCTCGCCCCGCGACGTGCTGCTTTCCGTCGCCGCGCGCCAGGCCCCGCCGGGAGGCCCTCCCCGCGACGCCGACCACCTCCGCGTATCCTTGACCGGCCGGAAGGACGGACGCGGGGTATCGCGCCGCGCGGACATGACCGTCACGCCGCACGGCGGCTGGGGCCTCGCCGCGGGCTCGGTGGACACCGGCGTGCCCCTGTCGATCGCGGGCCAGCTCCTCGCCAGCCGCGAGATCTCGGAGCCCGGCGTGCTCTGCCCCGAGACGGCCGTCCCGCACGAGCTCTTCTTCGAGATGCTCGAGAGGCGCGGAATGCGCGTTCACTGGAGCTGAACCGCCGAGGGGTCAACCGTGAACTCGTGAACTCGTCAGCTCCTCCGGCGCCCTGGGACGCGGTAGTTGCTAGGCTTGACGGTCCAGGCAGGCCGGCCCGGCAGCCGACGAGCAGAAAGGAATCCGCTGTGCCCATCGCGACCGTCAATCCGTCCACCGGCGAGACGCTCGAGACCTTCGACCCCCACTCCCCCGCCGAGGTCGAGCGGCGTCTCGCGCTGGCGGCCTCGACCTTCGTCGAGTGGCGCCGCGTGCCGATGGACGAGCGCGCGCGGCGGATGCGGCGCGCCGGGGAGATCCTCGACGAGCGCAAGCAGGAGTACGGCCGCCTCATGACGGTCGAGATGGGCAAGCCCGTGGGGCCCGGCGTCGCCGAGGCCGAGAAGTGCGCGCTCGCGTGCCGGTTCTACGCGGAGCACGCCGCGGAGTTCCTCGCTCCGGAGCGCGTGGACACCGACGCGTCGGAGAGCATGGTCCGGTACGACCCGATCGGAGCCGTGCTGGCCGTGATGCCGTGGAACTTCCCCTTCTGGCAGGTCATCCGCTTCGCGGCGCCGGCGCTCATGGCCGGCAACGTCGGCCTCCTGAAGCACGCCTCCAACGTCCCGCGCTGCGCCCTGGCGATCGAGCGCGTCTTCCGCGACGCCGGCTTCCCCGAGGGTGCGTTCCAGGTCCTGCTCGTCGGCTCGGACGCGGTCGCGAGGCTCATCGAGGACCCTCGCATCGCGGCGGTGACCCTGACCGGGAGCGAGGCCGCTGGCGCCTCCGTCGGCGCGGCGGCGGGCGGGCAGATCAAGAAGACGGTGCTGGAGCTCGGCGGCAGCGATCCCTTCATCGTGATGCCGAGCGCGGACCTCGCGAAGGCCGCGGACACCGCGGCGCGCGCGCGGACGATCAACAACGGGCAGTCCTGCATCGCTGCCAAGCGCTTCATCGTGCACGAGAGGGTCGCCGCGGAGTTCGAGAGGCTCTTCGTCGAGAAGATGAAGTCGCTGAAGGTCGGCGACCCGCTCGACCCGAAGACGGAGATCGGCCCGCTCGCGACTCCGGCGATCCGCGACGAGGTCCACGACGCCGTCCGGCGCAGCGTGGCCGCCGGAGCGCGCCTCGCGCTGGGCGGCGAGCCGCAGCCCGGCAGGGGCAACTTCTACCCGCCGACGGTGCTCGCCGACGTGCCGCCGGACAGCCCGGCGGCCAACGAGGAGATCTTCGGGCCGGTCGCCGCGCTCTTCCGCGTGAGGGACGCGAGCGAGGCCATCGCGATCGCCAATTCGTCGCGCTACGGCCTGGGCGCGTCCGCGTGGACGAACGACCCGGCGGAGCGCGATCGCTTCGCCGCGGAGATCGAGTCGGGCTCCGTGTTCATCAACGGCATGGTCAAGTCGGACCCGCGGCTGCCGTTCGGCGGCGTGAAGAAGTCCGGCTACGGCCGCGAGCTGTCGGTGCAGGGAATCCGCGAGTTCGTGAACGTGAAGACCGTCTGGATCGCGTAGCGTTAGTTCAAGTCTGTCATCCCGAGCGAAGCGAGGGACCCCTTTCGAGGTTCGGGTGCGGCTACGAAAGGGGTCCCTCGTCGCTCACGCTCCTCGGGATGACACGGTCATTTACGACGGCAGGAAGCTCGCCCCCACGGTCTGCGCGATCCGCGCCATGACGTGCTTGACCTGCGTGTAGTCGTCGATCGCGTACATGGACATGTCCTTGCCGTAGCCGGACTGCTTGTAGCCGCCATGCGGCATCTCCGAGACCAGCGGCAGGTGGTCGTTGATCCAGACGGTGCCGAACCGCAGCTTCCGCGCGGCGTTCAGCGCGCGGTTCACGTTCGTCGTCCACACGGATGCCGACAGGCCGTAGTCCACGTCGTTCGCCCACGCGAGCGCCTCGTCGTCGCTCCCGAACCGCGTCACGGTGATGACCGGGCCGAAGACCTCGCGCTGGACGATCTCGTCGCCCTGCTTCGCCTCGACGACGGTCGGCTCCATCCAGAAGCCCTTCCCCTTCTTCGCGCCGCCGCCGGTCAGGACCTTCGTGCCCTTCTTCGAGCGCGCCCGGTCGAGGAACCCGGAGACGCGCTTGCGGTGCTCGGCGGAGATGACCGGGCCCATGTTCGTGCTCTCGTCCTGGATGTCGCCGACGACGAGCGACTCGACCGCGGGCACGAGCTGGCCCATGACCTTGTCGTAGGTGCGGCCGGAGACGTACAGCCGCGCCGCCGCCGTGCAGTCCTGTCCGCTGTTCGCGAAGCCCGCCATCTTGATTCCCGGAACGACGAGGTCCATGTCGGCGTCGTCGAAGATGATCACGGGCGCCTTGCCGCCGAGCTCGAGGTGGACGCGCTTGAGCGACGCCGAGGCGGCCTTCGCGACCTCCTTGCCGGTCGCGACGTCGCCGGTCAGCGAGACCATGCCGACCTTCGGATGCTTCACGAGGCCCGCGCCGACGGGCTGGCCATGCCCCGTGATCACGTTGAAGACGCCCGGGGGAAAGATGTCCGCGGAGAGCTCGGCGAGGCGGATCGTCGTCAGCGGCGTCTGCTCCGAGGGCTTGAGCACGACCGTGTTGCCCGCCGCGAGCGCCGGCCCGATCTTCCAGATCGCCATCATGAGGGGGTAGTTCCAGGGGGCGATCGAGCCGACGACGCCGACGGGCTCGCGGCGGATCATCGAGGTGTAGCCCGCCAGGTACTCGCCGGCGGCCTTGCCCTCCAGGCAGCGGCAGGCGCCCGCGAAGAAGCGCAGGTTGTCGACGAGGAACGGGATCTCGGCCTTCGCGAGCCCGATCGGCTTGCCGACGTTGTCCGCCTCGAGCGAGGCGAGCTCGTCGCCGTTCTGCTCGATGCGGTCGGCGAGCTTGAGGAGCATGAGCGAGCGGTCCTGCGGCGTCGAGTCCTGCCACTTCTCGAATGCCGCCGCGGCGGCGTCGACGGCGCGGTCGACGTCCTTCGCGGTCCCCTTCGGCACCTTTCCGAGGACCTTCTCGTCGACCGGACTGATGATCGGCTCGGTCTCGCCCTCGACGGAGGCGACGAGCTTGCCGTTGACGAAGTTTTTGTAAGTGGTCATGGTGTCGTTCCTTCGCCGCGATCCTAATTCAAGCCGCGCACGCGCCACGCCACACTGCTGCTCGACGGAGGCCGTGCTCGGGGTCAGGCATTGCTTTTCATAAGCGACTCGAAGCGCCGCGGGACTTGCGGGCCGGCCCTCCGGATTTCGTGAGTTGACCGGCGCCCCCCTCACCCCGACCCTCTCCCCCCGCGCACGCGAGGGGAGAGGGGGTTTCGCCCTACTGGGCCTTGATTTCCGTCCAGTACTCGTCCATCAGCTCGGTTGCATCCCCGATGTCCTTGATGAACTCGCACTTCTCGAGAGCCGAGTCCGGCGGGTAGACCGCCGGGTCGTTGAGGATCTCCGGCTTGATGAACTTGCGCGCCGGGACGTTCGCCGACGCGTACGAGATCCCGTTCACGATGCGGGCGTCGACCTCGGGGTCGAGGACGTAGTTCAGGAACGCGTAGATCGACTCGACGTTCCGGGCGCCGCGCGGCAGGCACACGCTGTCCATCCATATGGTCGCTCCCTCCCGCGGCAGGACGTAGCCGAGCTTCTCCGGCTCGCGGGCGGCCACCTTCGCGATCTGCCCGTTGTAGCCGTGCGCGAACCAGACGTCGCCGGCCGCGAGGATGTTCTCGTAGTCGCCGCTGTTGTACGTCTTGACGAGAGGTTTCTGTTTCTTGAGAAGGTCCGCGGCTTCGCGCAGCACCTTCGGGTCCGTGCTGTTCAACGAGTGACCGAGATGCTTGAGCGCGACGGCGAAGCACTCCCGCATGTCGTCGAGCATCAGGATCTGGCCCCGGTTGGCGGGGTCGAAGAGCGGGGCCCACGAATCCGGCGTGCCGCGCGCCCGCCGCCGGTCGTAGCCGTATCCGGTGGTCCCCCAGACGTACGGCATCGAGTACCGGTTTCCCGGGTCGAAGTCCTGGTTCAGGAACCGCGGATCGAGATTGGCGAAAGCGGGAAGGCGCGCACGGTCGATCGGCCGCAGGAGCTTCAGGTACGCCAGGATCCGCACCATGTAGTCGGACGGGACCACGAGGTCGTAGTCGGCGACGCCGGACTGGAGCTTCTCGAGGACCGACTCGTTCGAGTCGTAGAGGTCGTAGTGGACCGCGATCCCCGTCCTCCGCGTGAACTCGTCGATGACCTCCTGGGGGAGGTACTCCGACCAGATGTACAGGTTGAGCCGCTTCTCGCCCGGCCCGGGATACGGCGGCGAGTCGGCACGCTCGCCGCAGGACGGCGCGCCGAGGCAGATCACGAGGGCCGCGGCGGCTCCGAGCACGACGCGCGCCGCGCGGCCGGTCACCCCTCGGACCTCTCCGGAGGGGGCTGCTGGAGCCGCTGGGCAAAGAGGATCAGGACGACCGTGGTGGCGAGCAGCAGCGTCGAAACCGCGTTCACCTCGGGCGTGACGCCGACCTTGAGCATCGAGTAGATCTGCAGCGGCAGCGTGGTCGCGCCCACGCCCGCGACGAACGACGTGATGACGTAGTCGTCGATCGAGATGGTGAAGACGAGCAGGGCGCCCGCGACGACACCGGGAAGGATCAGCGGCAGCGTCACGCGGAAGAACGTCTGGACCGGCCTCGCTCCGAGGTCGAGCGCCGCCTCCTCGAGCGAGCGGTCGAATCCCGAGAGGCGCGCCCGCACCACGATCGCGACGTAGGAGATCGAAAAGACGACGTGGGCGATGACGACCGTGACCAGGGACAGCCGCAGGCCCGCCACTCCGAAGAACGTGACCAGCGCGGCGCCGACGACGATCTCGGGGATGATGATCGGCAGGTACAGGAGGTTCCGGGTCAGGCCCTCGCCGCGGAACCGGTACCTCCCCATCGCGAGCGCGGCGAGGGTGCCGAGGACCGTCGCGATGACCGTCGCCGCGGCGCCGACGATCAGGCTGTTGCGCACCGTCCCGAGGATGATCTCGTCGGAGAGGAGCTTCCGGTACCACTCGAAGGTGAAGCCCCTCCAGACCGCCGTCTGGCTCGTCTCGTTGAAGGAGAAGAGCACGAGGATCGCGATCGGCGCGTAGAGAAACGCGAACACGACCGCCGTGTGGAGCCGCAGGAGCGCGCCGCGGCGCCTCATAGCAGGACGTCCTCGCCGCGCCGGCGCGTGTACGCCGCATAGCCGAGCAGCAGCAGGAGGACGGCCGCCGTCAGCTCGAACGCCACGGCGGAGCCGAACGGCTTGTTGCGCGCGACGGCGAACTGGTTCTGGACGAGGTTCCCGGCGAGGATCGTCTTCGCGCCGCCGAGGAGATCCGACACGATGAACTGGCCGAGGCTCGGCACGAAGACCAGCACGATGCCGGCCGCGATGCCCGGCGCCGTCATCGGGATCGTCACCCGCCGGAACGTCTCGCGCGCGGGCGCTCCCAGATCGGCCGACGCCTCGAGCAGCGACCGGTCCAGCTTCTCGAGAGAGGCGTAGAGCGGGAGGATCATGAACGGCAGCTCGCCGTAGACGAGCCCGATCAGCACGGAGAAGTCGTTGTAGAGCAGCTCGAGCGGGTGCGACGTCAGGCCGGATGCCATCAGGAGCCGGTTCGCGAGGCCCTCCGTCCGCAGGATGAACATCCACGCATAGGTGCGGATCAGGAAGCTCGTCCAGAACGGGATCACGACCAGGCCGAGCAGCAGGTTCCGGCGGCGCGGCGGCGCGACGACCGCGACGTAGTACGCGACCGGGTAGCTCACGAGCAGGCAGACGATGGTCGTCACGACGGCCATCCAGATCGATCGCCAGAAGATCTGGAGGTAGATCGGATGGAGCGAGCGCGCGTAGTGCGAGAGGAACTTCCCCGAGAGGACGTACGCGCCCAGGTCCTCGATCGGCTTGAGCCCGCCGTACGTCCCGCGCTGGGCGAAGCTGATGACGAAGAGCACGCAGAGCGGCAGCAGGAAGAAGACGCCGAGGACCGCCCAGGTGGGAAGGATCAGCGGGTAGGCGGCCCGGGAGCGCCCTCCGCCGGCGTCCGCGCTCACGAGGCGCCGCCTCCCCCGGCGCGGAGGAGCACCGCGTCCCGCGCGTGGAAGCACAGGAAGAGCCGCGCCCCGGGCTGCCAGCGCGAGGACTCCTCGAACGGGCGCTCGTTCTGCTCGTAGACCGTGAACCGTCCGCCCGCCGCGTCGCGCACCGACCAGATCGTGGAGATCCCCTGGTAGACCCGGTCTTCCACCGTCACGGCGACGCTGGGCACTCCTCGCTCGGAGAGGTCGCGGCGGCGGAGGTCGAGCTTCTCCGGCCGCACGACGAACCGGACCGCCTCCCCCGCTCGCGGCGCCGGCCCGCCGTCGAGTGGAACGGACGCCCGTCCGCCTCCGGAGAGCTCGAGGACGACGTCCCCGCCGGGCGCCTCGACCACGGACCCCGAGAAGAAGTTCGAGGCGCCCATGAAGTTCGCGACGAACTCCGTGGCGGGCCGCTCGAAGACCCGGGCCGCGTCGCCCGCCTGCTCGACGCGGCCGCGGTGCATCACCGCGATCCGGTCGCTCATCGTCAGCGCCTCCTCCTGGTCGTGCGTGACGAATACGAAGGTGATGCCGAGGGAGCGCTGGAGGCGCTTCAGCTGGACCTGCACCTCCTTGCGCAGCTTCTGGTCGAGCGCGCCGAGAGGCTCGTCCAGGAGGAGCACCCGGGGCTCGAGGGCGAGCGCGCGGGCGAGCGCGACTCGCTGACGCTGTCCGCCCGACAACTGGTCGGGGCGGCGCGCCTCGAACCCCGAGAGCTGGAGGAGCTCGAGCACCTCGGCGACGCGGCGGCCCCGCGCCGGGCCGTCCATCGGCCGGTAGCGCAGGCCGAAGGCGACGTTCTCTCCGACCGTGAGGTGAGGAAAGAGCGCGTAGTGCTGGAACACCATGTTGACCGGCCGCAGGTAGGGCGGCGTGTCCGTCATGTCGGCGCCGTCGATCGCGATCGAGCCCTCGGTCGGCGTCTCGAAGCCGCCGATCATGCGAAGGAGCGTCGTCTTGCCGCAGCCGGACGGGCCGAGCAGCGAGAAGAACTCGCCGCGGCGGATGTCGAGCGAGACGCGGTCGACGGCGGCGGTCTCGCCGAAACGCTTGGTGACGCCGCGGATGGCGACGCTGACGTCGTTGGGCATCGAGCCGGGAGGATACCCGTTCATCGTTGCGGCGCAGACCGGTCGTCGCGGCCCCTCCCTGCGAAGCGACTGCCGCGGCCGATGTTCCGGCGAGAGGGGGCGGGGGCAAGCCCCGCCCCTACGCCGATCTGTCGAAGCCCGGTCAGCGGCTAAAAACTCACGCGCATACCCAGCCGCAGCGTCCGTGGCTGCTGCCACGTATTCGCCAGCCCGTAGTGCGTATTCGTCGGCGTCGGCGAGTCGTTGCTCGCCTGGTCGAACGCCCACACCTGGTCGACCTCCGAGATCTGCTGCTTGTTGAGGAGATTGAAGACGTCGGCGAGGAAGTGCACCGTGACGGGGCCGATCCCGAGCCCGTAGTCGAGGTGCATGTCGATCTCGTACGTGTCGGGCGAGCGCCCGTCGCTCCCCCGCTGGTTGATGAACAGCTCGGGTCCGCCGTACGGATTCCACCAGCCGATGCGCGAGATCGGCAGCCCGCTCTGGTAGTAGGCCGCCGCGGAGGCGGTCAGGCCGAAGGGGAACGAGTACGCCGCCTGGAGCTTCGCCTGGTGGGGCCGGTCGAGCGTCAGGTCGCCGTACGCGTTGACCTGGAACTCCGGATAGTCGAAGTCGTCGGTGATGTTCGGATTGCGCGCGAAGAAGCCTCCCACCGCGCGGAAGGCGCCGTCGTAGTTCCCCTTCAGGCTCGAGTAGAGGTAGCTCGCGTAGAGGAGCCAGTTGTTCGCGAACCTCTTCTGGGCGGCGACCTCGATGCCGCGGAAGTACCGGCGCGCGGGCGCGAACTGCGGCGCGGGCTGGCAGCCTCCGCTGAAGAGGCACGTCTGCTCGGAGAAGCCCGGATTGATGAATCCGTAGTTGTCGCAGGTGTCGGAGGGCACGCACGTGTCCTCGATCGTCCGCCGCAGGCTGCGATAGATCCCCTTGAGCGAGAACGACCAGGTGTCGCCGACCTGGCGCTCGATCCCGACGATGACCTCGTCCGAATAGGGCGAGCGGATGTTCGGATCGACCTCGTCGACCGCGTCGCCGAGGTTTCCGCGGATCACGCACTCCGAGTCCTGGTCCGGCCGCTCGGCGTCGGAGTTGCAAGTCCGGTCGACGGGATCGAAGTTGAACGTGGCTCCGTCGCGCTCTCCGTTGAGCGAACGGATGTTCATGTCGAGCGGGACGATCTGCACGAAATTGCTGTACGACGCGTAGAGCTTGCCCCTGCCGTCGTTCATGAAGTCCCAGGTGACTCCCACGCGCGGCGAGAAGTGGTTGACGTCGATGAAGGTGATCTGGTCCAGGCCCTTGATGAGCTGCTTCTCCCAGCGGACTCCGGCGTTGACCGTGAGGTTCGGCAGGACGCTGAACCGGTCGCGCACGTAGATCGAGATCACGTCGTGCTGCGGGAACGCGAGGACCGGCGCCAGGGTCGGGTTGTCGACCGTCGCGTCCGGAGCGGCGAAGAAGGCGTGGAAGTAGACGGGCCGCTGCTGCGGGTCGTCCTCCCAGGGCGGGAGGATCTGGACGAGCTGGCCGCCGCTGTAGTCGCGGAACACGTCCGCGTCGACGCGCTCGTACTCGCCCCCCACCTTGATGTCGTGATTCGAGAGGAAGTAGTTCCCGTCCAGGTGGTAGTCGTACCGCGTGAACTTCTTGCGGGCGAACTGGCTCGTCCCCTCGACGCCGCCCCATCCGCCGAAGGCCGTGGTCACGTCGCCCGTGAGGTCCTGGTAGGCGATCTGGTTGCCGTCGGGCCCGGGGAGCTGGTCGACGTTCTCCCGGTGATAGCCGAACTGGCCGGTCAGCAGGAAGTTCGAGCCCAGGACGCCCTCGTATCGGCCGCCGAGGTCCGTGCCGCCGACCGTGACCGTGCCGATGTACGTCGACGGCGGGCCGATGATCGGCGCCACGGCGCCGTTGTCGTCGGTCGGGTCGCCGAAGACGGTTCCGATCAGGGTGTGCGCCTCCGAGATCTTCCACGTCAGCTTGCCGGAGTAGAGGTTGCCCTTCGTCGCCGTCGACGCGATCGTTCCCGCCTCGTCGCCCTGCGTAATCTGGCGATCCAGGTCGTTGCGGACGTGGTCGTACGCGCCGAAGAACCAGAGGCGATCCTTGATCATGTAGCCGCCGAGGTCGAGCCCGTAGTCGTACTTCGCGAAGCCGATCGGGATGCCCTCGGACGTGATCTCGTCGATGTGCTTGTTCGGAGCCTGGAGCTTGTCGTGGTCCAGGTAGCCGAAGGCGTCGCCGTGGAACGTGTTCCCGCCGGACTTGGTCACGACGTTGAGGATGCCGCCCTGGGCTCCGCCGAACTCGGCCTCGTAGCCGCCCGCCTTGAGCTCGATCTCCTGGATGAACTCGAAGTTGAGGACCTTGCCCTGGTTTCCGATCTCGACGCCCGTCGTGTTGGCGCCGTCGACCAGGTAGCTGTTCTCGAGCCCCGTCGCGCCGTAGACGGTCATGGACTGCTGGCGCTGGTCGGAGTTGTCGGTGTTGACGCCGGAGGCGAGCTGCGCGACCGACGCGTAGTTGCGCCCGGTCGGCAGCGACTGGAACACCTTCTGGTCGAGGCTGCGTCCGACCGTCGTCGACTCCGTCTCCACCGTCGCCGCCTGGGCGGTCACGGTGATCTCGGCCGTCGTCTTCGGCGTGAGCTCGATCTTCAACGTCGCCGCCTGGCTCAGTCCGAGCTGTAGGGTCTCCGTCTTCGGGCCGAAGCCGGTCAGGGTCGCGGTGATCGTGAAGGTGCCCGGCGGCAGCGCGGAGAGCGTGAACCGGCCCTCCGCGTCGGTGACCGCCGTTCGAGTCCCCTGCATGTTCGGGCTCTTCGCCTCGACCGTGACCCCGGGTAGAGCGGTTCCTCCGGTCTCGACCGTGCCGCGCAGGCTCCCGGTCGTCTGGGCGATGGCGGCGGTGGAAAGGAGGAGGAGGGCGAGAATCGTCGAAACACCCACGAAACCGAGCTTGCGCATACCGCACACTCCTTGGCAGGAGGTTGAGACGCTGCGCGTAACCTATTGTCGGATTTAACGCAGAGTCAAGCCGTGACCCGGAGTCATGCGAAATCGCTTCTAAAGAGCCGGCCGACGGGACGACGTATTAGCCGCGGCTAATACGACATGGACACCTCATCGGATGTCGGACGTCTCGGCCGGACGCCCTACGGCCGGCCCAGCAAACGGACGATCTCTTTGAGCTCGTGCACGACCATGCGGCGGTCGAGACCGGATTCTGCGGCCTTGACCTCGCTGCGCGGCGGTTCCTCCCGGCGCGGCGGCGCGGGCGCGGCCTGGGACGCCGACGCGGGAGAGGCGACGGGGGACGCGACCGCGGCGGCCGCCACCGGGCGCTTCGGCTTCTCGGGCGCGGCGGCCTTCTCGACCCTCCCGGCTTTCTCCGGAGCGGCCTTCTCGGTCGCCGCGGGCTTGCGCTGCTCGACGACGGGCGGCGCGGGGGCGAGTCCCGAGTCGAACCGTCCCTCCGCGATCTCGGCGTCGAGCCGCTTCTTGGCGCCCGCGACCGTGAATCCCTCGTCGTAGAGAAGCTCGCGGATGCGGGAGATGATGCGGACGTCGCGCGCGGTGTAGAGCTTCGTGGCCGCCTTGTCCCGGCCTTCCGAGAGCGCCGAAAACTCCGTCTCCCAGTAGCGCAGGACGTAGGGCGCGACCTCCGCGATCCGGCACGCCTCGGCGGGCCTGTAGACCTCGGCTTCTGCTTTTGCCACGAAGTTAATCTACCTGAAGCCGCTCAAGAGCGGGAGGACTTTGAGCCGGAGCGGGTCGGCTTCGATCTCGAGCCCGGCTTCGAGCGGGACGACTTTGCGCGGGACGACTTCCCGTGGGACCCCTTCGAGCGGGAGGCCTTCGCGCGGGATGACTTCGCGAGGGACGCGTTCGACCGCCGCGGCTCGGCGCGATCCTCCTCGCGCGAGCGGGCGCGGACCCGCAGGCGGATCGGCGACCCCTCGAAGTCCGCGGCCTCGCGGATGAGGTTCTCGATCCGGCGCTCCTCGGAGAAGTGGAGTGTCTCGGCCCGGCTCGCGACGATCGCGAACGACGGCGGCGCGACCCCGGTCTGGGCGACGTAGAACACCTTCAGCGGCCGGCCCGACGCCGAGCGCGGAGGAGAATCGCGCAGCGCCCGGCCGAGCACGCGGTTGAGCTCGCCGGTCGAGATGCGGCGGCGGCGGTTCTCGGCGACCCGCGCGGCCGTAGCGAGGATCTTCGCGACGCCCCGGCCGGTCTTCGCCGACAGAAGCAACAGGGGCGCGTAGCGCGCAAAGGGGATCTGCGACGTCAGCGCGGCCCGGAAGTCGTCGGCGGTCCCGACCTCGCGCTGCGCGGCGAGGTCCCACTTGTTACCGAGGAGGATCAGTCCCTTTCCCTCGGTGTTCGCATCGGCGGCGACCGCCGCGTCCTGGCCCGTCGGCCCCTCGCTCGCGTCCACGACCAGCAGCGCGACGTCGCACTCGGCGATCCGTTTCTTCGACTGCAGGACCGAGAGGACCTCGGGGCCCTTCTCCGTCTTGCCGCGCCGCCGGATCCCGGCCGTGTCGACGAGCCGGAAGCGCCGGCCGTCCGAGGTGAGGGTCGCGTCGACCGGATCGCGGGTGGTGCCGGGCGTGGCGGAGACGATCGCGCGTTCCTCGCCGAGGAGCGCGTTGACGAGGGACGACTTGCCGACGTTCGGGCGGCCGACCACGGCGATGGCGATCTCGCGGTCTCGCTCGGCTTCGGGCTCGATCGGGGGCGTCTCCTCCGGCTCGGCGGCCGCCTCCCGCCGCCGGCCTCCCCGGGACGCGGCCGGACGGTGGGGCGCGGCGTCCGGCAGCCGCGCGGCGATCGCGGCCTGCAGGTCGTCGACGCCGATGGAGTGCTCGGCGGAGACGCCGTACACCTCGGCGAAGCCGAGCGCCCACGCCTCCGACTCCCCCTCGGCGCCCTCCCGTCGGTCGATCTTGTTGGCGACGACGATCCCCTCGCGGCCGGCCTCGCGCACGATCCGCGCGGCGGCGCGATCCCCGGGAAGGACTCCGGCCGAGGCGTCCATGACGAGGAACACGAGGTCGGCCCCGCGGATCGCCGCCACCGCCTTGTCGCGCACCGCGGCGGGGATCGTCTCCTTGCCCTCCGGGTCGTAGCCTCCCGTGTCGATGAGGCGGTACGTCCGTCCGTCGGACAATTCGGCCTCGACGTCGAGGACGTCGCGGGTCATTCCGGGCAGGTCGTGGACGAGCGACTGCCGCCGCCGGAGAAGCTTGTTGAAGAGCGCGGACTTTCCCACGTTCGGGCGCCCGGCGACCACGACGCGAAAGGGCGGGCTCACGGCTTGGCCCTGGGAACCCCTCCCTCGAGGCGGAGCTGGTACTTCGGATGCGTGAACGGGTGCACGTCGGGGAACCGCGTGAAGATCCAGCCGCCGAAGATCTCCTTGCCCTTCTCGAACACGGTGATCCGCGCCGCCGGGTTCTGCGGCTCGACCCCCTGCGACGTGATCGCTCCGGCGGTCATCGTGAACGCGGGCAGGAAGACGTCGCCGCGCACGACGATCGTCGGGTCCGGCAGCGGCGTGGCCCCGTTGAGCGGAACGTCGACGGTCCCCTCCTTCCCGCTCGACAGGTCCTTCCATCGGATACGGATCCCGGACCAGGCCTGCTGGACCTCGGGCGGCACCTCGAGCCGGTTCGGCGCGGCCGCGCCTCCCTGGCCCGCGCCCGCCCCGCCGGGCGCGCCTCCAGCCTGCGGCGGGCCACCCTGCTCCGGGGCGCCCTGCGGCGACCCGGACTGCGGCTCCTCCACGTCGTGGGCGACCGCCATGCGGATCTGGGGATCGGGACGCGCGTGCTCGCGGCAGCCCGCGGCGAGCCCGACGAGCGCCGCCGCGAGAGCGAGTGCCCGCTTCATCCGCTTCATCGCTTCATCCGCTTCATCCGCGCCTCCGGATCCTCCGCCGGCGGCCCGGGGCCGGAGCCTCCGACGACGAGGGCGCCACGCGGGCCGGCGGGCGCTTGGGCGCCGTGCCCGCCTCCGGCAACCGAAAGTCCAGGCGCCGCCGGATCTCGTCGATCGCGACGAGCCTCACGCGGAGCGGGTCGCCGAGCCGATAGGTCGTCCCGGAGCTGCGGCCGCGGAGGCGGTGCTGCTTCTCCTCGTACACGAAGAAGTCGTTGCCGAGCGCCGAGATCGGCACCAGCCCCTCGACGAAGAAGTCCTGCAGGGTCACGAACAGGCCGAACGACGTCACGCCCGTGACGAACGCGTCGAAGTCGCGGTTGAGCTTGTCCCGCATGAAGACGATCTTCTTCCAGAGCAGGCTCTCCCGCTCCGCCTGCTCCGCCCGGCGCTCGCGCTGCGACGAGAACGCCGCGATCTCTCTCAACCGGTCCTGCGCCGACTCGAAATCCTTCCCGGCGACCGGGCGTCCCTGCGCGAGCAGCCGCGTGAGCTGCCGGTGCACGATCAGGTCCGGATAGCGGCGGATCGGCGAGGTGAAGTGGCAGTAGTACGGCGCGGCGAGCGCGTAGTGGCCGCGGCACTCCTCGCTGTAGACGGCCTTGCGCTGCGCGCGCAGGAGCAGGTCGCCGAGCAGCCTCTCCTCCGGCTTGCCCTCGATCTGGGAGAGCAGCTTCTGGAACGCGGAGGGCGGAACCTCCTCGAGGTCGCCCTTCAGCTCGTACCCGAAGCTCTCGAGAACCTCGCGAAGGTCGACGAGACGGTCGGGGT
>Ga0163163_10002956_pt1 | contig 14373 bp, 11 predicted proteins | sample S65metaG_FD_119766 | JGI IMG/M metagenome (GOLD analysis project Ga0163163, IMG submission 119766) | Switchgrass rhizosphere microbial communities from Kellogg Biological Station, Michigan, USA - S6-5 metaG | ecosystem: Host-associated > Plants > Roots > Rhizosphere > Soil | place: USA... | reverse complement strand
AGTTACATATGCACATTCAGGACGCGTTCAATGAGCACGGTGTGCAGATCATGTCTCCTCACTTCGAGACTCAACCAAGAGAGAAAGTCTTTGTTCCGAGATCACAATGGTTTCCTCCTACTGCTTCTGGTCAACAACAAGCGGACGGCACTGAGCCCTCTGACAATCCGTCAATTCAAGAAAAATACAGAGCTGCTGAGTAGAAACGTTTCAGATCTAAGATTTCAGATTATTTGAGGTTTGAACGCGAGTTGGGCTAAGGCCATTGAATGACTTTGCCTTTGAGCGTGGAGCTGTTTGAGGGTGTGATCAACTGCGTAGTCTGTGGCGCAGGCTTACTCGGTTCTGGATTAACAGAGGCAACTGCTTTCGGTTTTGGCACTGGAGTCGGCGCCGCAGGAAGGTCCCGCACTTGTAGATCTATCGAGTTCTGATTGGCAAACGCTAAGCCTTCCCGCTTGGACCTGGTTTGTTTCACAGCCGGGGTAGAAATGCGAGTGGAAACATTAATGGGTTCGCTTTTGGGGGAGTTGAGCGAATTCTCGACGTTGGAATGAGTGTCAGTGCCCATGATGACTAGCTTCACAGGTGGCGGTTCGGAAGTTTTTGTCGTATCCGCTCCGAGCGTTTCAGAGAAGACTTCGGCCTTGGCACTGTTTGCTGTAGCCATTGTAGTGATTGGCAGAGTTCCTTCATTGGGTTGTTGTCGATCCCTAAATATCATGCCCGCAAACACAGCAGCGATCAGAACCACACCCGCCGATGCGTAGAGCATCACATTCCGATTTGAGGGTTGAACCTGCCTGGTTAATTCAGCTAGCACACGGTCTCGAAGTTCCGGTTGAGCTACTGAAGGTTCTTCTCGAGTTTGAATTGGCGTAGGGAGGGGATCAGGTTCGACTTTGTCTGTGCCCGTTTCATGGATCTCGTTCTCGTTGACGACCACAGCAGGCTCTGGGTCGCTTATTGGCTGAACGCTCCTGTTGAATATTGGATGTTGCTCAAGTCCGTGAACCGAAGACTTGTTATTAAGAACCTGAACTACAGCATGGAAGGTGCGAGCAGTTGCCCACATTTGTGCGGACGTACCAAAACGTGTTGCGGCATCCACACGCGCTCCGTGTTCGACAAGAACCCTAACCACCTCTGCATGGCCAAAAAACGCGGCGAGGTGTAATGGAGTAAATCCGTCGTTTCTCGATCTGTTGGGATCGGCTCCATGACTAAGCAGGGAATGGACCATGCGAATCCGGCCATTTGACGCTGCACGCATCAGTGCGGTCGTGCCGTGAACATTGCCGACGTTGATATCGACGCCATTGGCCAGAAGATCCTCAACCTGATCGGTATTATCCGTTTCGGCAATCTTCCATAGCGCCCGAGTCGGGGTGCTTGCGGTTTCGTCCTGTCGTAATTTCATTTGGCGCAACCCCGCTCAGCGAAAAATCGTAATTCGATCCCCAGGTTTGAGTACTGGATCGCTCGTCTTTCCTGATCCGATCTCTTTCAAGCCGAACCGCTCGCCGGCCAAAAAACCTCGACCATCATCGCGCGCAATCTCTGCAACTTTGCCTTTGCCGGTAGCTCCTCCCGCTGTCAGGATCGCCTGCGTTAATGTTATGCCACGACGAAATGTTTTCTCGCCGGGAATCTTTACTTCACCCCCAATGTAAAAGAACTGGGTGACGTTTGGATGAAGAGTGATGACGTCGCCTGGCCGCACCAATAAATTCATGTCAGCCGCCCGGGTCAGATCAATCTCAAACATCTGATTCAACTCATTCCGCACAACTGTCACCTTCGCCGCTTCGGGTAGCGGCTGAGCGTCGGCCACCACGACGTATAGAGGGATCGCCTCACGTCGCAAGAATTTCGTGCCCGGATCTTTAACAAGGCCACTTACCAAAATCGAGTGGCTTGAATAGTCGCGAACTCCAACCAACACTTTTGGGTTTTCGACCAAAGCTCGCCTCTTCAAGTCGTCTTCGATCTTCGTGCCAATCTCATCAGCAGTAAGCCCAGTCACAGCTAACGGTGCGTCGAGTGAGGGATGTTCAAGTAGTCCTGATGGCGTGATGGTGAACAGCGTTGAAGCGGGAGATGACGAATCGTTCAAACGAACATCCAAAACGTCGCCTGGACCAACGCGATAGATCTTCGTAAGGGAAAGCTGATCGGCAGACGGCGTAATCGAAACCGGCGGCACGCCATTGGACTTTAGCAATGCAGGTACCGGTGGAACACTGATCGATAGTGGGATGAATTGTTCAGCAGGCGAAGAGAATTGCGGTGCCAGAATACGCTGTTCGCTCGACGAGAATGCTTGCCCATTGAGTACGAGCAGCATGGCAGGAGGGAAAGCCTGCGGTACCCGGGCGACATTGGATTGTGGGTGACTCAGGTTGGGTGTCGGTGCCGATCCAACCTGCTGCACTTTTGAGTCGACCTTGGACGGAGCTGCTGTCGTTGTGCTGGAAGGAAGTGCCGACGGCTTAGTAACCACATTGGCGGCGTTTGTGTCTGGAGTTTTGCTTGCAGTAGCAGGAGGATTCTTTGCTGTTGAGTTAGCGTTTCGAGTTGGTTCAGGCTGTAGTGTTGATTCCGGTCCTGACCTCAAAGTCTTTGGAGCATCGCCGGCGATTTCGGTCACCGGCTTGTTTGAGTTTTCTTGTTTTTGAAGAATGAGTTTTTTGTGAAGCGCATCCTGTACTTCGCGCTGTTTTGCATTCAGTTCACTTGCCCGGCGGAGATTATCAATTGCCAGTTGCCACCGCCGCATCTTGAAATAAGTTCGGCCGAGCGCGGCATAGGCGTCTGCATACGTGGTATCGAGTTTTATAGCTTCCTGAAAACTTTCGACCGCCTGAGGGAATTGGCCCGAGTCAGTGAGTTTCAATCCTTCTTCATACAGTCTTTTTGCCTCGGCCTTAGGCTCCGCCGAGTTGTTAAGTACTAACGGGGCCGAACCTGGCGGGTTCTCGGGATCCTTGAGTTTTGTCTGCTGCTGATCCTTAGCGAGTGGAGTTTGTGCTGAAATTCGCCCCCAAAAAGAGGGCGATATAAGTAGTACGAAGAGAAGCAGAATTGGTTTGCGCATCGAACCCCCTGGGTGTGTCGGGAAAAATCCAACCAGATTCAAAACGTCGAGGCGTTTTGGGATGACAATCGAGGGATTTTGTTTGGACTCTTATAACACTTTTGCTGATCCAATTCTAGCTTCTGCCGGTGACAGGTCTGGGCCGAGACGGTCGATTCCGCCACCTCTTGGCTGAATATCGCGTTTTGAAAAGCCCCTTGCCCAAGACTCGAATGGCCGGCCAGATGTTAGTCCCAACCTCCATAGCGGGTGCGGTGGAGGGCACCCGTTTGTGTACAGCGTCAATCAAACGTTATATTGCCCACTCGCTCCCAGGGGGCTTGCTACTGCCCGGGGTCCTGAATAGTTTGTAAAGGCAGTGAACTTTTGGTTGCAGCAACCCGTAACTTTAAGGCGACATCGTAACCAGCCGCCCAGTTTAGGTGTCTACATTAGTGATGGAGGACTGTTGTTTGGTTGTGAAAAGTATTTATGGTGGTTTCTTAAAAGCCGTGCTTTTGCTCGGCTTTGTTGTGATTGGGTTAGTGTTTGCAGGTCCCGTCCAGGCCCAGGAGACTCTTGCAAACAATCCCAAAGCCGATTACAAGGCCAGTCTTAACTCGCTGTCGACCCTGTACCAGAGCGAGGTCGAAAAGCTCGAGAAGCGACAGCAACAGTCGAAACAGCTCTACGCCGATGGCCTCATTTCACGAGTTGAGTTCGAAAATGGTGAGAAAGCGCTCGCCGATGCACGCGCAAAGGTTGAACAAGTTGCCAGCGAAATTGCGACTGCCAATCAACCTGCACCGTTGATAACCGCGGGCTTCACATCAGATTTGACTGAATCCAGTCTTAACTGGTCGACGGGCAACAGCAGAATCGACGGTCTCATTCGTACCTACGGAAAACAATACGCCGTCGATCCGTTCCTGATTTACTGCACCATGTCGCAGGAGTCGAAATTCAGTACAAACGCGACGAGTTACAAGGGAGCGATGGGATTGATGCAACTCATGCCCGACACGGCTGCGAGATACGGGGTGACGAATCCTTACGACGTCGCGCAGAGCATTATGGGTGGCACTCGTTACCTGAAAGACTTGCTGAAGATGTTCAACGGCAGAGTTGATTTGGCGCTGGCCGGATACAACGCTGGTGAGGGTGCGGTGATGAAATTCGGTAACACGATTCCGCCATACAGCGAGACACGCAATTACGTGCGGCTGATCCTCGCGCGCTACACGAAAAAGCAACCATCGTAGTACTGCGAACACTTTTCAATAGGGGCTTTATTTCCTTTCCGGATGTAAAGCCTTTTCTATAATTTCCTGCTGACGTTTGGACGATTGCTCAATAGCCTGCGAAGCAAGCTTCGTAGCCACGTTTGTGAGCAGTTGTTCTTCACCCTTCGGCGCACGCGGCTCGCGATAGTACATCGCAAATGATCCAAGCACTTTCCCCTTGCTCGACATTATTGGGGTAGACCAGCAGGCGGCGACGCCGATTGCCCATGCAAAGTTGCGATATTCATCCCAGAGTGGGTCTGTAGCAATGTCGGTAACGATCACTGGTTTACCGCGCCACATTGCAGTACCGCACGAGCCATTCTTCGGCCCAATCGGACTACCGTCAATCACTTTTACATAATTCTCCGGAAGACTCGGCGCCACTGCATGTCGCACGTGGTTTCCGTCGTCGCTTAGCAGCAAGATGGAGCACAGCATTTCTGGCGACTGCGCTTCAATCATTAAGACAAGGTTGGAAAGGATTTCTCTAAGGGGGCCGCCAGCCGAAATCCTGTCTTCAATACGCTTTTGCTCAGCTCTGAATCCTTCGTTATCGTGCCGGGAAGTTGAGTCGAAGGCTGGCAGTTGCTGCGTGTCCGTAAGTTCACTTTCTGTCGGATCGGCCATGTGTTGTGTGCTCCTCTGGGCGGCGATTTTACGCTCGGTACAGAATGAAAAGCGAATCATGGGAGCGATTATCTATCGCGATCCCGTAACGCAATGGGTAGAGAATATCGGGACGACAACAATTCCACTCGAATTGGTTAAACTTAAGAACTAAGATGTCGACAAGAAAAGAGGTGACGATGGACACGAAGTTTCTTCCAGCAGTAGACGCAATCCGATCCGGTGACCTGGAGAAGTTCAAACAAGTTCTCGCCGAGGACCCATTAATTGCAACTTCGCGCTCATTGACAAGCCATCCGACGTTACTGCAATGCGTAGCGCTGGATGGTAAGGACAAACCGAACAACGTAGAGATGGCCGCAGTCCTTGTTGATGCTGGAGCCGAGTTGAATGAACCGCTGGTTGCTGCGAGCGGTATCAACAACCGAGCTGTGGCTGAATTGTTGCTCGACCGCGGTGCGGCCATAGACGGTAGCGGTGCCTGGACACCCCTGGAGGAAGCTCTGTACTGGAATAGTCAGGACGTGATTGCGTTGCTGCTTGAACGTGGCGCCGCAATTCAGAATCTGCGAGTCGCAGCTGGACTTGGTCGAACTGATTTGATTGAAAACTACTTCAGTGACGACGGAAGTCTAAAACCTGAGGCGGGCAAAATTAACTGGCCATGGGGCGATCTCGGAACGATCGCGAATTCCAATCATGACGCAGAAGGCAAGCGGACACTCAAAGATCGCGTTAGTGAGTGGTCACAGGATCAGCAGGGAATCCTCAACAATGCTTTTGTTTATGCATGCATGCACGGACACATTGATGCGGCCAAGCTTCTCCCGGAAAAAGGCGCAGAGGTGAATGTGGTACCTGGAGGGTTTGATTACGCCGGTACAGGTTTGCACTACGCTGCATTCAATGGCCATCACCCGATGGTTGGGTTTCTGCTGGACAACGGTGCTGATCGCGATGTGAAGGACACGAAGGTAAATTCGACGGCGGCAGGATGGGCCGATTACGCGGGTCACACCGAACTTCGCGACTTACTCCACTAGTGCTGGGACCGCAGGCGTCCCCGCCTGCTGCCTGCGATAGCAATGTAAGTGATCAAGAAACAGGCGAGGATGTCTTTTCACGCGATCGCATGCTGGTTGCTAGCGTTGCTGAATTCTAATTGGCAGGCGGGGACGCCTGCGGTCCCAGCCAATCGCCTTTCGTGACCCCGCGGTATTAAATCTCAATCAAAGCGTACAATTGTCCGGCGTCGAACGCGACCAGTTTGATTATCAGAATTCTGCAATGGAGATGGTAATGTCGCGTGACACGAAATTCGTGTCTTGCAGAGACTCATGAGGAAAAAACTTTTTTTCGTACTTCTATTAATAGTCACCGCGGCTGCCGTGGTTTGGGGTGTCGTTCGATATCGAAGACATCGATATCTGCTTTCCACAGCGACGACTGCATCTGCGAATAGTCCTGCTCCTCTCGGCGCCGAGGCCTATGAGGCGGCGGTTGAAAGAGTGAAAGCAGATCGCGGCGCTTCGGCCGGTGGCGCTATCGAGATCCCCACTGAACTTCAGCACTACAGCGATCGCCATTGGTTTCTCGCTGCACAAGTTGCTGAGATCATGAAATACAACATCCACACCTGCCAGGACTACGTCGATCTTGCAGCGATGATCCAAAGAGGAGAGCTCGTCGGAGTGCCATCAGTCACGAATACGTATGTCTTGTTTGGCGTTGGTGCTAAGGCTGACGATTCGGTTTTCACAAAGTATGAAGACGACCATAGCATTGGACTTTCTAGTGAAGGACAGCTAAATGACGAGTATCGACAGCTTGATGAACAGCGTTCGAAACTTCAGTCTGAAATCGCGGCGCTTAGATCTCAGGCGAGTAAACTTAAGAAGCGAGACAATACCAAACAAAAAGAACTACAAAAGCAAATAGACACACGAGCGCTGGAGCTCGAGTCGAACGAAAAGAGCAAAGCGCTCATCGATCAATCGTACGGAACGGCAGAGAGCAGGCAGAGATTACAGCGGGAGTTCGAATCACTGCAGACACTCGCCAGGAATTTCAACGGCCGGTCGTTCAATCTCGACGTGCCAGAAGATCGACAATCACTGAAGGTCAACATGCTCAGCTCGCTAAAACCGGAAGCATTGAAGATCATGGAAGAAGTTGCATCGAGCTATCACAGCCAGTTTGATCGTCCACTTCCGGTGAGTTCACTAGTAAGACCCGAGCAATATCAACATGTATTGAGGAGGGTGAACAGGAATGCAGTGACGATCGACACGCCGCCACATTCGACCGGATTGGCGTTTGATATTGATTACCGTTACATGAGTGCAGCGGAGCAAACCTTCCTGATGGCCGACCTCGCGCGGATCAAGCGGGAAGGGCGCATTGAAGTGATTGGTGAACGCAACGCGAACTATCATGTGTTTGCTTTTGTGAATGGCATTCGTCCGAGTGACGATTTGATTACAGCTTCTTTGGACAAAGCGACCGAGGACGTACAGGAAGCGCATCATTCGCAAGAGAAGGCAACGGCAGCGGTGAAGAATAAGAAGAGCAAGGGCCGACCTCGAGCAGCTAAAGCACGAGTACGTCAGTCGAATACCCACCGCAGACGACGTTAAACCATCATCATCCGGCCCGATTACGCAGATTTTTTTACGAGAAGCGTGACTCGCTCAACTGTTCTAAAACTGAATCTGCGTAATCGGCGTAATCTGCGGATAACTTTTTCAGATTCCGTCGAACCGTATTTAAGGTTTGTGCATCCGACAACTCTACTCGACAATATCCTCACAAAACTGTTAGTTAGGAATGCGTATGAATAGTGCCAGAGTTCATGTTGTTGGGATTACAGCCGTGATGGCGATTGTTGTTGGAGCCGTTTCTTTGAGTGCTCGCGGTAGTCGCGTTCAAACGACACAGTCGAAAACGGAGTCGATTGTTAAGCCTGTGGTCAGAATTACTGAGACCAAACCTAACGCTAACACCGCCTTCATCGCGGCCGCTGAACAGAACGCCACTCTCAGGAATGATCTGACTTGGACCTTCGGCGGAAAACAACAGCACGGTTGGTATCTCTATGATTCATTGATTGGCCAAACCCTGAAGATAAACGATGAGCCGATCACGAATGACTTCGCCGCTGCGCTCGCGCTGTGGCAGAGAAAGACGGGTGTTAATTTCAACGGGGTGCTTGATGAAGATACGCTGATGGCACTCGTCTCGCTTTGGCAGGGCAATCGCCTGAAGGATCGTACTCCGGCCGACCCTGATCAGTTGCTTACAGCGCCGGTGTCAGATTTCTACGATCCCGAACGTTTAATCGAACTCCGTCAGGTAGAGCGCAAAACCTACGCGGCCTACAAGGAGATGGTTGCCGCTGCGATTGCTGATCCAGCTTTGAAACTTGATCACGTCGGAAAGGATGAACTCGCGACGTCAGAGCAATACTTCAAGATAATCTCCGCTTTTCGTTCCAGGGAATATCAGGAGGAGTTGCGCCGTAAGCAACCTAATGCCGGTAGCGCCGGGCTTGCGATCAATAGTCCTCACTTCACCGGCCGAGCGCTCGACCTTTATGTGGGTGGAGATCCGGTTGATACGCGAGACGTAAATCGTGCGATTCAAGTAAAGACGCCTGCGTACCAATGGCTCGTACGAAACGCCGAGAGGTTTGGGTTTCGTCCATACTTTTACGAACCGTGGCACTGGGAATACGTGAGGTAGTTTTAAACAAGTCTACATAAGCACCTACATCGGTTCACTTAGTCCTTCAGTCCTTCATAGACCTTTCTTAAGTACCTTTAGTGTTTCACTGCTGTATAGCGTGATGAAACTCTGTACAATGGGCTTGGTACCCCTTCAAGCTTTTGCGAGCGTCGCCGTCATCCCTGTAGGCAATGGAAACCTTCAAAGTGTTGGTGTCCTGAGACGACAATAGTCCGAAACCATGAATCCCCAGTTAGAGCCAAACGGACCGGGGCAGCAATTCCTTCCCGTCAAAAAGACAATCACTCCTTCGAACGACTCGTTACGTTACCGAAGTTCGTTGGTACTGCTTGCGCAGATTGCGGCAATAGCCCTCTCATATTTTGCCCTTGCCAAGGTCGGACTATCGTTGGCGATTATTCACACCAACGTTTCCCCCGTGTGGCCGCCAACAGGTCTCGCGATCGCAGCAGTGGTAATACTCGGTTACCGGGTATGGCCGGGGATTCTTCTCGGCGCACTGGCTGCCAACGCATTCTTAACGCCGGCACCCTTATTGACCGACGTGGCGATCTCCATTGGTAATACGGTCGAAGCTGTAGCTTCAGCGATGCTCCTTGAGCGGGCGGGCTTTCATAGAACCCTGGACCGTGCGAACGACGTTTTCAAATTTGTAGTTGTTGCACTCGTTTGCACAATGCTGAGTGCGACGATCGGTAGCCTGGGTCTATGTCTTGGTGGAGATGCGAACTGGGCAGACTTCGGTCACTTGTGGTCAACGTGGTGGTTAGGGGATTCCGTCGGAGCACTCGTCGTAGCGCCATTATTGCTGACTTGGTTTGCTCCGTTACCAAAACGCAGGCGCCTCGAAGCAACATTTGTCATTACCCTTTTGACAATGTCAGCGCTCGCGAACTTTGGTGGGACTAATCCGATTTCCATTCGCTACTATCCCCTGGCCCGATTGATGGTGCCGATCTTTCTTTGGATTGCTTTTCGCCTGGGCCCAAGAGGTGTCTCACTCTCTAATCTCATGTTGTCCATTGCCGCGGTCTGGGGCACGTCGAATGGTCTCGGAGCCTTCAGTGATCGATCACCAAACGACTCGCTTGTAGTGCTGCAAGTGTTTCTCGGAACAAACGCCGTGATGTTTTTGTTTCTCGTCGCTACGGTTGAAGAGCGCACCTATGCGTTCAGGACGCTTAGTCAAAGCCAACGCCAGATGGCGACAAGTCTGGCGATTACTAGAATCCTCTCTGACTCTCCGGACCTTAGTGCGGCGACATCGCGAATACTGGAAACTATTTGTAAGAGCCTTGGGTGGGAAGTTGGCGGTATGTGGATTCCGGATCAGGAAGGCAAAGCACTTCGGTGCATAACTGTCTGGTCGGCGTCACCTGCAACATTTAATCGGTTTGTGTCTGTGACTCACGCACTCGTTTTGGCAGAAGGTGTTGGTTTGCCCGGACGAGTTTGGTCGACACTCAAACCGGCATGGATAAGTGACGTAACACAAGACGACAACTTTCCTCGGGCGACAGTGGCCAATGAACATGGTTTGCACGCGGCATTAGCCTTCCCGATTGTTTCCGGGCAGAAGTTGCTGGGTGTCATGGAGTTCTTTAGTCACAAAATCAGGCAGCCTGATCGTGACATGATTGCGCGCTTTACTGGCATAGGTAGTCAAATCGGCCAGTTTGTGGAAAGGAAGAGAGCTGAAGATGAACGTGAGCGACTACTGGCGTTGGAATATGCCGCTCGGTCAGAAGCGGAAATCGCCAATCGCGCTAAAGATGAGTTTCTGGCAGTGGTGTCTCACGAGTTGCGAACTCCATTGAATGCCATCGTCGGCTGGTCCAGTATGTTGAAGCGGGGACACCTCAGCAAAGACAAGTTTAGTCAGGCGATCGAAATCATCGATCGAAACGCAAAGGCCCAGACACAGCTAATCGAAGATATTCTTGATGTGTCTCGTATTATCTCGGGAAAGTTTCAGCTTGATCCTCGTCCAGTACAATTGTCACAGGTGATCCAGGCAGCGGTTGAAGCGATACGTCCCGCAGCTGATGCTCGGCAGATTCGGATCAGTACAAGTATCGAGTCAAACATTGGTCCGGTTGCGGGAGATGCTGTTCGCCTACAGCAGGTAGTCTGGAATCTGATTTCGAACGCGGTTAAGTTCAGTTCAGTGGGCGGCGAAATAATGGTCGATGTCTCAGGCGATCATTCCGAGGTAAAGATAATTGTTGCTGACGCTGGTGAAGGAATACCGCAGGAGTTCCTGCCGCTGATCTTCGAAAGGTTTCGACAAGTCGATAGTTCAAATTCCAGAAGACACGGCGGGCTCGGATTGGGCCTCGCAATCGTTCGCCATCTTGTGGAACTACACGGCGGAACAATTACTGCATACAGCGGGGGAGTTGGTAAAGGCAGTGTCTTCACTGTGAAGCTTCCTTGCGCGGGCATAAGTGCCGACGTTGCTCTGCGGTTAAGATCCAACACTGAGCCTACAGTTCCAACAACGAACCAACTGACCAATGTTCGGATACTGAGTGTGGAAGATGATCCGGATGCGCGAGCAATGCTGGATACAGTTCTTAAAGACCAGGGCGCAGAAGTGATCTCAGTCAGTTCTGTATTGGAAGCTCTCGAGGTACTGAGTAACAAAGAGTCGTTACCGAGAGTGCTCATTTCTGATTTAGGAATGCCTGTTAATGACGGCTACGATCTGATTAGGGAAGTGAGATCCAGAACCTCGGATTTGGGCGGTGAGATCCCTGCAATTGCGGTCAGTGGCTACGCTGCGAACGAAGATATGCAACGAGCTCTCAGCGCAGGGTATCAGGTCCACCTTAAGAAACCGGTTAATTCGGAAGAATTGATTGAGGCGATACGAAAACTCGGGAAGCAGGAGTGATTGTGAGTGTCCGATATGCTTTAGCTTGTCGGAAAGATATGTCGCTTATGCAGATCCACACCGACAAGCTAAAGCATATCGGACACGCCGGTGTTCTCATCTTCCTTGCATTGTCTTTTTATTCCGTCGTTGTTCATGCGCAATCGCGATCGGTCTTGTTTGATGATAACTGGCGCTTTCATTTGGGTGGCGCGCAAGGCGCAGAGTCGCCCGAGTTCGACGACTCGCAATGGCGCACACTCGATCTTCCACACGACTGGAGCATCGAGGATTTACCGGGAACCAACTCGCCATTCAATCGTGATGCCATCAGCCAGGTGAACGGTGGGTTTACTACTGGCGGCACTGGTTGGTATCGCAAAAGCTTCACGCTACCCAACGAACAAAAGGGTAAGCGATTCCTGATTCAGTTTGACGGCGTTTACATGAACGCCGAAGTCTGGCTTAACAGTCGATCACTGGGAACCCATCCCTACGGTTATACAAGCTTTTGGTTTGATATCACTGACAAGGTTCGATTCGGCTCAGCGAATGTCCTGTCAGTGAAAGTGAGGAACGAAGGAGAGAACAGTCGTTGGTACTCTGGTTCAGGAATCTATCGACACGTTTGGTTGAAGACTTTTGCACCGGTTCATGTCGGTCAATGGGGAACTTACATTACTACCCCTGAAGTTAACAGTGCCTCAGCGAGAGTCAGTATCAAAACACAGGTTCTGAACGAGAGTGAGAACTCTGGCGCGACAGTTCTTGTAACGAGACTACTGGATGGACGAGGAACGGAAGTAGCAAAGATTGAGTCGAATCATACAATTCAGTCGAAAGGCGCATACGATTTTACGCAAACCTTAGACGTAAAGGTTCCGGAATTATGGTCGCCTGAAACTCCCGCACTCTACACGGCTATCTCAGAAGTGTCAGTTGACGGGGGAGCCGTAGATCACACGGAGACAAAGTTTGGCATCCGCACGCTGACATTTGATGTGACGCAGGGTTTCTTGCTTAATGGCAAACCGCTAAAACTAAAAGGTGGCTGTCTTCATCACGACAACGGCCCACTTGGAGCGCGCGCATTCGATCGCGCCGAAGAGCGGCGCGTTGAACTCTTGAAAGCGAGTGGATTTAATGCTCTGCGGCTGGCTCACAATCCCCCGTCCCCGGCATTTCTTGAAGCCTGCGATAGATTGGGAATGATGGTGATTGATGAGGCCTTTGACATGTGGCGCGAAGGAAAGAACCCGCACGACTATCACTTGTTCTTCGACGATTGGTGGCAAAGAGACGTTGAAAGCATGATTGATCGCGACCGCAATCACCCGTCAGTGATCATGTGGAGTATCGGGAACGAGATACCTAACAGACAAAGACCTGACGTTGTGAAGTTGGCCCAGGAAATTGGCGACTATGTTCGCAAACTCGAACCGACGCGTCCGGTAACATCTGCGGTAAATGACTTACGTGAAGATAAAGATCCTTATTTCGCGACGCTCGACGTTGGCGGGTACAACTACGCGGCGAATGGTGATCGCTCGAAGAAGAGCCTTTACGAATTCGATCACGAACGCTTGCCGAAGAGGATCATGTTTGGTTCGGAATCATATCCACTCGAGGCTTTCGATAGTTGGATGAACGTTATCGATCACCCGTACGTGATAGGCGACTTTGTCTGGACTGCGTTTGATTACCTGGGCGAGGCAAGCATCGGTTGGCGCGGTTATGTTCAGGAACAGAATTTCTATCCATGGAATCTTGCGTACTGTGGTGACATCGATGTGTGTGGGTGGAAGCGCCCGCAGTCTTTTTATCGCGATGCACTTTGGAAGGAGAACCAACTCTCGATGTTTGTGAAACCTCCAAAGCCCTCGTTTGAGCCAAATCCGAAAAGACAGCCGTGGTCGAAGTGGCATTGGTTCGATGCTGTCGCAAACTGGAACTGGCCAGGTTATGAGAACAAGCCCTTGGAAGTGAACGTGTATTCCTCATGCGGGGAAGTGGAATTGTTTTTGAACGGTCGATCGTTAGGTAGAAAAAAGACCAATCGTGACACTGCCTACCTCGCTACCTGGCACGTTCCTTACCAAAAAGGTGTGCTCAGAGCAGTTGGTTACAGTGAAGGAAGGGAGGTAGGTTCCGCGGAGCTGCGCTCGGGTGGTCCTGTAGCTCGCTTCAAGTTAATGCCGGATCGAACCTCACTGTCTGCGGACGGTCAGGACTTGAGCTACGTCACGGTTGAGTTGGTTGATGCGAATGGAGTTCGCAATCCGAATGCGGAGAACCTCGTGAAGTTTGCGGTCACAGGACCGGGTGACATTATCGCGGTAGCGAATGCGAACCCTTTGAGTACCGAAAGTTATCAACGACCGCAAAGAAAAGCATGGCAGGGAAGATGTCTTATCATAATAAAAGCACGCAAAGAACCCGGTCAGATAATGCTTACCGCCTCATCTGCCGGGTTGAACTCGTCGAAAGTTGTCATAACAGCGAGCAGCTCAGTTAGCCATTAGACGTTGAGATTCAGGAATATCCTCAAGCGATCCAATTCCAACTCCAGTTCACGTTTGTAAGCCAAACTACGCGGCGCCGAACCAACATAGCCTAAGTCAGTAACGAGCTTACCATTGTCCAGTGATAGGTTAGCCCAGCCAATCACACTGTCACGCCACAACAGCGGCATCGCGTAGTAGCCGAGTTTGCGTTTGGTTGCGGGCGTGTAAGCTTCGAAGCGATAGACCCATCCCCATAACTTT
>Ga0163163_10002953_pt1 | contig 14379 bp, 12 predicted proteins | sample S65metaG_FD_119766 | JGI IMG/M metagenome (GOLD analysis project Ga0163163, IMG submission 119766) | Switchgrass rhizosphere microbial communities from Kellogg Biological Station, Michigan, USA - S6-5 metaG | ecosystem: Host-associated > Plants > Roots > Rhizosphere > Soil | place: USA... | reverse complement strand
GCCGCGCTGCTGGGCATCTCGGCCGCGGTCTCGGCCTCGTCCAAGGCGAGCAGCCTGTACGTCATGGGCGGCGAGGGCTTCGGCCCCGAGCTCGACCTGATCCGCGCCAAGAAGGGCGTCTCCGCGGTCAACGTCATCTCCTCGGAGTGGGTCGGCTGGTCCGCGATCGACACCCTGAACAGCCTGTTCCTCGGGCAGCCGCCCGCGGACTCCGGCATCGGCTGGACCCTGGCCGACGCCGAGCACAACATCCCGCCGAGCGGCGACTTCGTCCCGCCGGTCGACTTCAAGGCCGCGTACAAGAAGGCCTGGGGCCAATCGTGATCCGAGAGCACCACACATCGGTTGAGCCCGCACGGGCGCATCGATGAGCGGAGCGGAGGGCGGGCCGGCGATTGCCGTGCCCGCCCTGCGTCTCGCCCACCTCAGCAAGACTTTCGTCGGTACGCGGGCGCTGGTCGACGTCGACCTGACCGTGCAGCCCGGCGAGATCCACGCGCTGGTCGGTGGGAACGGCTCCGGCAAGTCGACGCTCATCAAGATCCTCGCCGGGGTGTACCAGGCCGACCCCGGCGGCACCATCGAGGTCGCCGGACACGCTAGCTCTGATGGACGCTTGGCAGGCTCTCGCGTCGAAGCGGCGGCCGACCACTGGTCGCCGAATAAGGCGTTCGCGGCCGGGATGCGCTTCGTGCACCAGAACCCGGGCGTGTTCGACACGTTGACGGTGGCCGAGAACATCGCCATCGGGCACGGGTTCCCCACCGCGGCCGGCCGGATCAAGTGGGGCGATCTGCGACGGCGCACCCAGGAACTGATCGACCGGTTCGCCATCCGGGCCACGCCCGACGCGCCGCTGATCGCGCTCAACCCGGCCGACCGCACCATGGTCGCGGTGGCCCGCGCGCTGCAGGACGTCGGAACCGGGCTCGACTCCGGTGTTCTTGTGCTCGACGAGCCGACCTCGGCCCTGCCGGCGGCCGACATCGAGGTGCTGCTGACCGCGCTGCGCCGGTGCGCCGCCGCGGGCCAGACGATCCTCTACGTCAGCCACCGCATCGACGAGGTGCTCGCCCTCGCCGACCGGGTGACCGTGTTGCGCGACGGGCATCGCATCGCCACCCGGCCCGCCAAGGAACTGACCGAGACGGCGCTGGTCGAGCTCATCGCCGGTCGTAGCGTCGCGACCGATTCGCGGGGAACCGCGGTGGCCGACGGGAGCGACGTCGTCCTCGAACTGCACGGCGTGCACGCCGGGCGGCTGCACGGCGTCGACCTGACCGTGCGCAAGGGCGAGGTGGTCGGCATCGCCGGACTGCTCGGCTCGGGGCGGTCCACGCTGCTGCGGACCGTCTTCGGCGCGGTGCCGATCCGGTCCGGCTCCATCGTCCTCAATGGACACATGGCGCGGTTCTCCCGGCCCGGGCAGGCGATCGCGGCCGGCGTGTCCTACGTCCCTGAGGACCGCGGCCGGGAGGCCGTCTTCGCCGGGCAGTCGGTCCGCGAGAACATCTCGGCCGGCGGCGTCATGGCGTACTGGCGGCGGCTCCGGCTGCAGCACGGCCACGAACGGCGTGACGCCGTCGCGGCGATGCGCTCGTTCCTGGTCCGGGCCGCGTCGGACAAGGCGCCACTGGCCACGCTGTCCGGCGGCAACCAGCAGAAGGTCGTGCTGGCCCGGTGGCTGCGCCGGCAACCGCGCGTCATCCTGCTCGACGAGCCCACCCAGGGGGTCGACGTCGGTGCCCGGCAGGAGATCTACGACCTGATCCAACGCAGCGCCGACGCCGGCGCCGCGGTGGTGGTGGCGTCCAACGACTTCGAGGAGCTCGTGCGCGTCTGCGGACGCGTGGTCGTGCTCCGCGACGGTCGCATCGTCGGCGAGCAGGTCGCACCCAACCTGGACAGCCACCGTCTCACTGAGCTCGCCTACCGTTCGGAGAACGCCGCATGAGTACTGAATCCCCGCCGCGGTCCGGCGATCACGTCCCGGCCCAGCCGGCGCCGCCCGACCCGACGCTGCCGCCGAGCGAGAACGAGCAGTCGTTCGTGGTGGCTCCCCGATCGGCGTCGAGGAGCGGCGGCGCTTTCGCGATGCGGATCGTCGAGCAGTACGCCCTGGCGGTGCTGTTCGTCGCCGTGGTCGTGTTCTTCAGCGTGCTGCCCAAGACAAGCGCCATCTACATCCAGCCGGACAACTGGCGCAACATCCTGGCCAGCCAGACCGTGCTGGCCATCATCGCGTTGGGCTCGATCGTGCCGCTGGTCTGCGGGCAGTTCGACCTGTCCGTCGGCTCGGTGGCCGGGCTCACCTCGGTGCTGACCGCGATGGCCTACTCGAAGCTGCACCTGCCGGTCATCGTCGGTGTCCTCATCGGGATCGCGATCGGGGCCGTCGTGGGCCTCATCAACGGCCTGGTGGTCACCATCTTCGGGGTGAACGCCCTGATCACCACGCTCGGTTCGGCGTCGGTGGTGATCGGCGTCGAGAGCTGGATCACCGGTGGTTCCTCGATCGTGCAGGGCATCCCGACGTCGTTGACCGACTTCGGTACGGGCACCTGGTTCGGCGTGCCACGGCTGGTGTTTCTGCTCGCCCTGGTCGCGGCCGCGGTCTGGTACCTGCTCGGGCACACGCCATTCGGGCGGTACCTGCAGGCGTTGGGCACGAACGCCGAGGCGGCCCAGCTCGTCGGCATCCGCATCCCGAGCCTGGTCCGGCGCAGCTTCCTCGTCTCCGGGTCGTTCGCCGGCCTCGCCGGCGTCGTGCTGCTGGCCCACTCCGGCAGTGGCAGTCCGGGAGTCGGTAACGCCTTCACGCTGACCGCCCTCGCGGCCGCGTTCCTCGGCGCGACCTCGATCCAGCCGGGTCGGTTCAACGTGGTGGGCACGCTGCTGGCCATCTACTTCCTGGCCGCCGCGATCACCGGGCTCACCTTCCTGGGCGTGCTCAGCTTCATCAACGACCTGTTCACCGGGGCCGCGCTGGTCTTCGCGGTCGCGATCTCCGCCCTGCTGCGCCGCCGCAAGGCCACGGCTTGACCGCACCCCTTGGGGCACGTCGACGAGAGGTGCCCCAAGGGAGCGTCAGGCTTGCGTACGGGTGAGGCCGGGCGCGAGTACGGCGGCGAGCAGGACGCCGATCAGCGCCTGTACCAGCGGGGCACCGGTGACCAGTTCCAGCGCCATCTCCGGGTGCGACCCCTGGAACTGCCGCTGGACCGGCCCCGCGATCGCGAACGCGGCGACCAGGTAGGTCACCCAGGTGACGAGCGGAACCAGCGCCGCGTAGCCGAACCACCGCACCGGCCGGTCCGGTCCCGGTCGCATCGCCCGCCCGACCAGGTCGATGACGATCCCGGACAGGATCAGCGACGCGGTGAGGCCGAGGTGACGCCCGCCGCTGACCGCGGCCGAGAGCGCGCCCGTGGACGCGTACACGAGGATGGCGGTGCCCACCGGTGGACGCCACCGCCGGGCGATCGTCAGGACCGGGAGCAGCAGCACCACGTTCGTCACGGCCAGGGCCGACACGAAGCCGGCGGCCTCGCCGCGGTCGCCGCCGGTGAGGCTGAACACCACGCCGCTCGGGGCGTACGTGAGCACGTTGCCGTACTGCAGCATGAGCAGCACCAGCGTGGCGCCGAACGCCACCGACAGGATCGCCGGCACCAGCCGTACCAGCCCCGGGCAGTGCGGGACGGCGGACCAGGCCGAGCGCAGCGGTGTGGTCACGATGACGAACATCGATGTCACCAGCACCAGATGGGTCGGGCTGAACAGGATCGCGATGTCCTGCTCGATGCCGAACGCGGTGTGCCAGGCCAGGTCGCCCACGCCGCCGAGGGCGAACGCCACGATGGCGACCAGGGTGGAGGCGTACCCGACCGGAACCGAGGCGAGCCCGGTACGCAGAGTGGACCGGCAGACCCACAGCACCCAGCCCGCGGTGGCGAGGAACCCGGAGTAGAAGACCGCGTGCCACGGGGTGAAGAACGTCTCCAGACCGGGCACGTTGTTGTGGGCCCAGGCGTCCAGCATCAGCCCCACCGCGAACCATCCGCCGAGCAGCGCGGTCACCAGGTCGTCCCGGTAGCTCGCGGTCGGCCGCGCTCTGACAGAGGGTCGGTCCACCACGGTCGTCATGCGCGCAACCTACCCCCGGTGCACCTGGTACGCGTAGGTCGACACCGCGCGCCCCGGCTCGTCGCCCAGGAACGCCGAGGCGCTGTCCCGGAACGCGACCACCGAGGCGTCCGTGCTGGCGTCCAGGGCCCGCGCGGCCGGCGCGTACGACACGTCGAGCGAATGGTTCTCCCCCACCCGCCCGTGGTCGTCGTCGAAGCTGACGGTGGTGCGGTTCGGGGTGTCCGGGTTGTCGGCCGCGTCGAGGTGGGCCACGATGTCGTTGTTGTTCTCCACCGACAGCATCGCCACCGAGTCCGGCACGTCGAGCCGCCCGACCGGGGCGCCGAACGTCACCACATGGGTCACGTTGAACTGTCCGTGTACGACGAAGTGGTTCGCCGCGTCGGTGGCGACGATCCCGCCCTGGCTGTGCCCGACCAGCATCACCGGATCGCCCGCCCCCGCTCCGGCCCGCCGCAGCGCCTCGCCGATGCCCTGTTCGTACGCGGTGGACTCGCCGCCCATGGCGTGCAGGTTGGTGCCGATGTCGTTGAGCGGGCCGTCGTGCTGGCCCGGGGCGAGGTGCCAGTCCTTCGTCCCGGGAATGTCCACAATGTACGAACGGGAGCCGTCCGCGCCCGTGACGACCCGCACGTCGATGTCGCCCTGACGGTCGGCGGTGGCGTCGTCGTCGCGGTAGGCCAGGCCGGTGACCAGGTCGGCGAACCCGGCCGGCGGCACCACCATCGACCGGTCCCGGGTGTCGAGGCCGAGCGGCGTGACCACCGCGCTCCCGTCCGGGTAGAGCTCGCCGACGAACCGGGCGGCCGAGGCGAGGTCGGTCGCGCCGGCGTGCGGCCCGAGCAGACCGTCGATCAGGCCGGGCGAGACGCCGACGAGGTCGTCGACCAGACCGGGGTGGGCGGTGAGCAGGCTCTCCCAGTTCAGCCCGGCGACGAGCGGTACGGTCCCGACCCCGGCCAGGCCGAGCGCCAGCGGCACCACCGGCACGGTGCCCAGGCCGAACCCGACCACGAACCGGATCGAGTCGATCAGGTCGCGCTGGGCCGCGTCGACCGCCCGGTACGACGCGGCCGCCGCGCGCAGGGCGCCGGCGCGCAGCTCCATCCGCACCGTCAGCGCGGTCAGCCCGTGCGGGCCGTCGAGCGACTCCAGCAACGCCTCGGCGAAGCGGACCATGCCGATCGGGTCGAGCACCGCCGAGGCGAGCACGTCGCCATCGAGCAGGATCGCGTGCGCCCGGCCGTCGATGGCCGCGTACTCGGCCGCGTCGTCCGCGCTGCGCCGGGCCAGCAGCTCCAGGTCGTCCAGCTCCGCGGTGATCCCGCCAGCCCCGCCGCTGACCGACAGCTCAGGCAGCGTCATTGTCGACCTCCGCCAGCACCTGCGCGATCATCGGGGCGAGTCGGGTGCCGATCCGCTCACGGGTGACCCGGACCAGCTCGACTTCGTCCACATCGGATGGTGCGAGCTCGAACCAGCCCGCGTCGGTGGCGACCCAGACCACCCGCCCGACCAGGACACCGCGGTCGGCGCCGTGCGGCCGGCCGTGCACCAGCGCACGCAGCGACCCCTGGGTCCGGTCGGTCAGGTCCGCGAGGAGGTCGGCGTCGGCGTCGGTGAGCCCGAGCGCCACGGCCGCCTCCCGCGGGCCGACCAGCCTGCGGGCGGCCCCGTACTCGGTCAGCGCGGTCCGGCTGACCCGCCGTCCGTCCCACCGGGGCGACCCGCCGTCCGGCGCCAGGGACGAGCCGACGCCGGCCGACGGCGGGTCGGGCACCGCGCGGATGAGCTCCCGCCCCAGCCAGGTGCCGGCGAACATGGACAGCTCGACCGCGCCTTCGGCGCGAGAGCTTGCCGAGCGCCCATCAGCTCGAGCACGGGCGAACAGGCTCGCTCCCACAGGGCCGGCGACCGCGAAGACCGCCCGGCTCACCCCGGCCGGCAGGTCGGCGTCGACCCGCACCAGCAGGTCCGGCCGCGCCAGCACGGCCAGGTTCGCCGCGAGCGACGGGTGCACCGGCCCGGTGCCGTCACGGTCCGCCGGCGGCGATTCCACCGAGAACGGCGGGGGCAGGCGCACACCGGCTCGGCGTACCAGTGACTCGAAATCGGCGGCGGACAGCACCAGACGCCGCGGCGCCGGGGTCACGGGGTGCCGTCCTCGGCGCGAGAGCTTGCCGAGCGCGCGTCAAAACCAGCATCGGTGGCGGCGCGGAGCCGGCCGGCCAGCCCCGGCACCAGCTCGGCCTGCGCCCGGGACAGGCTCACCGAGCTGAGGTGGCTGCGGAACCAGTCGACCGCGGAGTGCTCGAGCCTCGACAGCGTCTCGACGATCTCGCCGACCTGACCAGCGTGGGCCCGCAGTAGCGCGGCCGCCCGGTCCAGCCGGTCGGCCGCGTCCCGCGCGGATCGCGCGTCCTGTGCGACGACGTCGCGGTAACGCTGGGCCGCGACGGAGACCCAACGGGCCGCCGCCGCCGACCGCACCGCGTCGGCGGCCGTGTCGCGCAGTTGCTGGGCGTCGGCCTCCAGCCGTTGCGCCAGGCGGTAGAGATCGTCCGGGTCCCCGTGCCAGAGGCTCACGTCATGCCCTTCCACCACCGTCGATATGCGATTCATGTAACCACGCGGCCGCGTTCCACGGTGTCCCGTCCACAGTCGACGGTACGGTGGCCGGGTGACGATCACGGGCGAGACGTTTAGCGACGAGGACTGGTACGGCGAGGACCTGGCCGACAGAACCTATGAACGTTGCGGATTCCACGACGTCGACCTGACCGAGGCGACGAGTCAGGGCGCGGTCTTCACCGAGTGCGTCTTCGGCAACGTCAAGCTCAACGCGTCGCGCCACACCGACTCGGCGTTCCTGCGCTGCACGTTCACCCGCACCAGCCTGTTCGAGGCGGACTTCTCCGGCTGCAAGATGGTCGGCAGCACCTTCACCGACTGCTCGCTGCGCCCGCTGCGGATCGCGGGCGGTGACTGGTCGTTCGTCGGGCTGGCCCGGGCCGACCTGCGCGGGGTGCGGATCAGCGACGCCCGGCTGCGCGAGATCGACGTGACCGGGGCCAACTTCGGTGACGCCACGGTCACCCGGTGTGACCTGTCCGGCGCGCATCTGGACCAGGCCCGGTTCACCAAGTGCGACCTGCGCGGCAGCGACCTGTCCGGATTCGACCCGACCCGGTGCGACGCGCGCGGTGCGATCATCGACGGTCACCAGGCGATCGCGATCGTGATGGCGTTGGGGCTGGTCCTCGGGTAGGGCTCCCAGGTGCCCCCGGTATGGTCTGGTTTGGGTATCTCGATGCCCGGGCGCCGAGGGATTCATCACGCTTCCCGCACAGCACCCACCCCCCTTAGTGTTCTGGTCCAGATGGTCCGGCGTTTGGAGAGGATGGACCCATGGCAGCGGTCGCTGTCGGAGTCGTGAAGGAAGCCGACCCTGCGGAGCGCCGGGTGGCCTTGGTACCCGAGGTGGTGCCGAAGCTGACGGGCCTGGGCCTGGACGTACTGGTCGAGCACGACGCCGGTACCGGGGCCTGGCTCGCCGACAGCGCGTACACCGAGGCCGGCGCGAGTGCGGTCAGCGGAGTGGACGACGCCGGAATCGTGGTGTGCGTGAACGCCCCGCCGAAGGAGCGGATCGCCCGGATGCGGCGCGGCGCCGTCCTGGTCGGCCTGCTCAACCCGGCCGGGAACCCGGACGTCGTGGACGCCTGCGTGGCGGCCGGGGTCACCGCGGCGTCCCTGGAGCTGCTGCCGCGGACACTGTCCCGGGCGCAGTCGATGGACGCGCTGACCTCGCAGGCCAACATCGCCGGGTACAAGTCGGTCCTGGTCGCGGCCGAGGTCTACGGGCGGTACTTCCCGATGCTGATGACCGCGGCCGGCACCTCGAAGCCGGCCCAGGTGCTGGTGCTCGGAGTCGGCGTGGCCGGCCTGTCGGCGATCGGCACCGCCCGGCGGCTCGGCGCCCAGGTCACCGGCTACGACATCCGCCCGGAGACCCGCGAGGAGGTGCGCTCGGTCGGGGCGAAGTTCCTGGACCTGCCCGGGATCAGCTCCGGCAGCGGGGAGGGCGGCTATGCCCGGGCGCTCTCGGACGAGGAGCGCGCCGCTCAGCAGGAGGCGCTGCAGAACCGCATCGGCGACTTCGACATCGTGATCACGACCGCCCAGGTGCCGGGTCGGCGCCCGCCGCAGCTGGTCACCCAGGAGGCGATCAAGGGCATGAAGCCCGGCTCGGTGGTGGTCGACATCGCGGCCGGGCCGCTCGGCGGGAACGTGGAGGGATCCCCGGCCGGCGGCACCGTGGTGCTGCCCAACGGTGTGACCCTCATCGGCGCCGGCAACCTGCCCTCGGCGATGGCCGCGGGTGCGTCGGCCGCCTACGCCCGCAACATCACCGCGCTGCTGACCCACCTGGTCAAGGACGGGGCGCCGGCGATCGACCTGAGCGACGAGATCCAGGCCGCCGTCGTGGTGACCCACGACGGCGCCCGTACCGGAGGTTCACAGTGAGCGAAGCCTTGTTGTTCGACCTGACCGTGTTCGTGCTCAGCCTGCTGGTCGGGTTCGAGGTCATCAGCAAGGTGCCGGCCACCCTGCACACGCCGCTGATGTCGGGCGCGAACTCGATCCACGGCATCGTCGTGGTGGGCGCCATGCTCATCGCGGCCACCGCGCACAACGCGTTCGGGTACGTGCTGTCGTTCGTCGCGATGGCGTTCGCCGCGATGAACGTGGTCGGCGGCTACGTCGTCACCGACCGGATGCTGCAGATGTTCAGGGCCCGCCCGGTCGCGCAGCGGTCGGGAGATGACCGGTGACCACCTTCAACTCCGTCGTCCACCTGATCTACCTCGCCAGCGCCTCCTCCTTCGTGCTCGGCCTGCACCTGATGAACTCGCCGGCCACCGCCCGGCGGGGCAACCAGCTCTCCGCGGCCGGGATGACGGTCGCGATCGGCACCACCGTGGTGGTGCTGCTGCACGAGAACATGATCACCACGACCGGCTGGATCGTGCTGGTCGCCGGCGGCCTGATCGGCGCCGGAGCCGGCCTGTACGCGGCCCGGTCCGTCGCGATGACCGCCATGCCGCAGCTGGTCTCCGTCTTCAACGCGGTCGGCGGCGGCGCGGCCGCGCTGCTCGCGGTCAGCGACCTGGCCGGTGGGCACGCGGACCGGCTGGTCGGAGTGACCGGCTCGCTCGACATCCTGATCGGCGCGGTCACGTTCACCGGGTCGGTGGTGGCGGCCGGCAAGCTGCAGGGCGTGATCACCGGAGCGCCGGTCGTCTTCCCCGGCGCGCGACTGCTCAACGTCGTGCTCGGCCTCGGCCTGGCCGCCGGCGTGGTGTGGCTGATCATCGACCCGTCGTCCACGGTCGCGCTGGTGCTGCTCGGAATCGCGTCACTCGCGTTCGGCGTCACCATGGTGCTGCCGATCGGCGGCGCCGACATGCCGGTGGTCATCTCGCTGCTGAACGCCTTCACCGGCACCGCGGTGGCGATGGCCGGCTTCGTGCTCGGCAACGTCGTCATGATCATCGCGGGTGCGCTGGTCGGCGCGTCCGGTGGCATCCTCACCAAGCTCATGGCCGACGCGATGAACCGGTCCATCCCGGCGATCATCGTCGGCGGGTTCGGCACCGGCGACTCGGTGGGCGGGGAGGTGGCCGGTGGCGGCGGCTCCATCCGGTCCGTCTCGGCCGACGACGTGGCCATCCAGCTCGCGTACGCCAGCAAGGTCATCATCGTGCCGGGGTACGGTCTCGCCGCCGCGCAGGCCCAGCACGAGCTGGCCGGCCTGGCCGACCTGCTGGAGCACCGCGGGGTCGAGGTCTCCTACGCCATCCACCCGGTGGCCGGCCGCATGCCGGGCCACATGAACGTGCTGCTGGCCGAGGCGAACGTGCCCTACCCGCAGCTGCGCGAGATGGAGGAGATCAACCCGGAGTTCTCCCGGGCGGACGTGGCACTGGTCATCGGGGCCAACGACGTGACCAACCCGGCCGCGCGCCGCCCCGGCACGGCGATCACCGGCATGCCGATCCTCGACGTCGACCACGCGCGCAGCATCATCGTCATCAAGCGGTCGATGGGCCACGGCTACGCCGGCATCGACAACGAGCTCTACACCGATCCGAAGACGGGCATGTTCTTCGCGGACGCCAAGGCCGGCCTGAACACGCTGACCAACGCCGTGAAGACCCTTGTCGGCTGACCGGCTGACCCTGGAGGCGCCGCGCCCTTCGCAGCTCCGCGCCTCCGGGGCCATGATCAACACAACTGCGCGCATGTTGTGGGGTGGGAGCGCTCCCAGCGCCACAACACGTGCACAGTTGTGTTGATCATGAGGTCTTCGCGAAGCATCGACGGACGGTGGTGGAGCGTGCGCGTTCCGTTGAACCATCGAGGTACACCGATTCCACCATGCGGACGTACTGATCCACATAGTGGGAGATTTCGATACTCGCGAAAGTCCGATGCGGCGCTACGCATCGACGGCTGACGAGGCGCTCGCAACACTGAGACTGCACCAAGATCTGATCCGACTCGTCCGGCCGGGCCCACGCGTACCCATGGAACAAACACGCCGATATTGACGGTACGTGACTAAGCGGTTGCAAAGCGACACACTGGGGCAATGGACACGACTGTGAGCGCCACGGTCGGCGGCGTAGTCGTGGGGCTCGTCGCCGGATTTCCCGCCGGCATGCTGTTCGTCTCAATGAAGCGGGCCTGGTCCGACGTGGCCACCGCGAAGAAGGCGGTGCCCACGGCACGGAAGGGAGCGTGGGGGCGCACCCGCGAGGCGATCGTGCTCTGCTTCTTCCTCGCCGTCGGTGTCGCCCTGGCGATAGGCGCCGCGCACTCCAACCAGTAGCCGCACCGGGAGTGCGGAAACCGTACAGAGCGCTCGTACGCCTGAACGGCCGCGGACCGGAGCGCCATCCTCTGCCGTTGCTCCGGTGCCTCGCTACGGCTGGTCGGGTGGTTGTTGCCGGCTGGGGTTTCCCCTATCGTGACCACGACCGACCGCAGCGTGATCGCCAACGTGGTCGGAAGCCCCGTGCGTGACTGAGCGGCGACTCAGCGAGAGGTGGACGGTGCGCCTTCCGGATCCGAGCGGATCCCGTGTCGTGCTGGTCGGATGGAGCGCCTACGACCGCCCGGACCTGGCTGACCTGCCGGCCGTCAGCAACAACCTGGTCGGTCTCGCGTCGACCTTCGATGACCCACGGTTCAGCACGGTTCCGCCGGACTGCGTAACGATCCTGGCCGATCCCAGCCGCCCGCACGATACCGGTATCGAGATGACCGCGGCCGCGAGCCAGGCCAGTGATCTGCTCATGATCTACCTCGCCGGGCACCTCGCGCTCGGCGCCGGCGGCGAGCCCGTGTTCCCGCTCACGGCGGCCGAGAACGACCCCCGCCCGGGGAACCTCGCGCTGAGCTGGGTCGCGCACTGCATGGCTCAGAGCACGGCCCGGCACAAGATACTGGTGCTCGACGCCCACCTGCTCTGCGCGGCCGACGAGGTCGGCGCGTTCGGCCAGATCCTGGTCGGCCTGTGCGAGCAGATTCCCGGCGTCTCCACCTGGATCTACGGCAGCGCGGACCAGGAGCTGTACAGCCAGCCCGGTTTCACCGCCACCGCGATGACCGGGGCGATGCTGGAGTCGGTGCACCGGGGCGATCAGCGCGAGCCCGAGCTGGACCTGGTCCGGCTGCACGAGTACACCGCGCACGTGATGCGGCGCAGCCTGCTCCCCACTCCCCGGCTCTACCTCTGCGAGCAGGCCCGCCTCGCGCTCGGATCCCAGATGGGCTGGCTGGCGCTGTTCGGGTTCATGCCCGTCCCGCCCAGCGCCCGCGACGCCGCGCTGCTGCGCCAGTTGCGCCAGGACGCGGCCGACGCCGAGCGCAACTACCACCTGCCCGTCGAGGCGGCCGACACCTACCGCGCGCTCGTGGTGGCGTCGCAGCGCATCCTCGGGCCGGACCACGTGGACACCCTGCGGGCGCGCCAGCACATGGCCCGCTGGACCGGGCACGCCGGCGACGCCCGCCGGGCGTCCCGGGAGTACCAGCGCCTGTTCGAGGACCAGCGCCGCGTGCTCGGGGTGGACCACGAGGAGACCGTCAGCACGCACAACGACATCAAGTACTGGTCCCAGCGCTAGGCCGCCGGAACTCGGCAACCCGGCCGATCCGACCTGCCCGCGCGACTAGCATGGGCTCACATGGGCGGCGGGCCGCGGGGCTGGCGGGACGTCGCATCGCAGCCGCCGGCACAGGTCGTGGCCAAGGTGGCGAGCACGGTCACGACGGTGGGAAGGGCGACGCTGTTCGGGCGTGCCTATGTCGCCACCGTCGCCGTTCTGTTGATCGTCTACGCCGCGCTCCCCCGGGCCCACGCCGAGCTGGCGGTCGCGCTGTGCCTGCTCGCAGTCGGCGCGATCTGGTACGGCGTGGTCCACCGGCGGCCGCGCCGCTGGGGCGGCTGGCTCCTGCTCGCCGTCAGCAACGTTCTGCTCACGATCGGACTGGTCGGCACGGCGGTCGACCCGCCGACGCCCGACCTGTCCAACTACCCGACCGTGGGCGACATCGCGTACCTGTGCGCCTACCTCCCCCTCGCCGTGGGTCTGCTGTGGCTGGGCCGGCCCCGGATCGCTTCGCGGGATGTGCCCATGGTGCTGGACACGCTCGCGCTCGGCCTTGCCGGCTCCATGGTGGTCTGGATAGCGCTGCTCCGCCCCGCCGTGATGGGCCTGGATCTGGACGGCGCGGGTCGGCTGGTCGCGGTCGCCAGCGGGGTCGGATGGGTGTCCGTGCTCGCCGCCGGAGCGCGGGTGATGCTGTCGTGGCGGGTGAACCTGGCGCTGGCGTTGCTCGGCTTCGGCGTGATCGCGTTCCTGTTCTCCGACTTCGAGTACGCGATCGCCCTCGTCGCAGGAACCCTTGGTACGGGCGGCCTGATCGGCCTCGGCGTCGCCGGCTTCGTGGGGCTGACGGGGGCGGCCGCCCTGACGCCGTCGATGACCCGGGTCGACTCGCCGATCGGCACCCGGCATCAGCTCGGCGCCGGCCGGCTCGGCATGCTGTCGGTGGCGCTGCTGATCGCGCCGACCGTACTGCTGCTGGAGGCGAGCACCGGTCAGGTGACAACCGGGGTGGCGATCGGCGTGGTCGCGCTGGCGGTCGGTGTCGTCGTGATTGTCCGGCTGGCCCTGTCCGCGCGCGTCCTGCGCCTGCGCGCGACCCGGGACCGGGCCCTGGCGGCCACCTCACGCAACCTGATGCTCGCCGCCAACCCTTCGGACGTGGCCGCGAGCCTCGACCACGGTTTCACCGAGATGCTCGGCCCGGACGGGCCCGGGGCGGTCCGCCTCTCCGAACGCGAACCGTCCGGGGACCCCGGACCCGACCAGGATCCGCCCGAGTGGCACCAGTGGCGCGGACCACCGTCCACATTGAACATTTTGGACGGGCGGGCCGAGCTGACCGTGCCAGTGACCCACCGCGCGGTCACGTACACGGGCCCGATCGACCACGTCGTCGAGCTGATCGGCATGTTGGAGTCCATGGCCGACCAGGCCGGGCTGGCGCTGACCCGGATCGAGCTGGAGTCGCGCCTGCGCACCGACGACCGCGAGCGATACTTCCGGTCGCTCGTGCTGACCAGCCGCGAGGTCACGCTGATCTGTCGCAAGGGTCGGGTCGAGTACGCCACACCGTCGGCGCGGGCGATGTTCGGGTACGACGTGCAGGGCCGGCAGTTCGACACGGTCGTGCGCCGCGGGGCGGTCAGCCGGGGCATGCCGATCCGGTCCGGCGAGGGTTGGTCGCCGTTCGAGGAAGGCGTGGAGGGGTACATCGACCGACCCGACGGCGCGGTGCTCACGGTGGAGGTGCACCGGCGCGACCTGACCGACGACCCGACGGTGCACGGCATCGTGACCACCCTGCGCGACGTGACCGCCGAGCGCGAGCTGCGCCAGGAACTGTCGCACCGGGCCTCGCACGACGGCCTGACCGGGCTGGCCAACGCGGAGCTGTTCCGGGAGGAGCTGCGGGCCGAGCGCGAGCTGAACCGCGGCAACGTCGAGGCGGCGGTGCTCTTCCTGGATCTGGACGACTTCAAGGCCGTCAACGACACGCACGGGCACGAGGTCGGCGACGGCCTGCTCATCACGGTGGCCCACCGGATCCGCT
>Ga0163163_10002951_pt1 | contig 14383 bp, 12 predicted proteins | sample S65metaG_FD_119766 | JGI IMG/M metagenome (GOLD analysis project Ga0163163, IMG submission 119766) | Switchgrass rhizosphere microbial communities from Kellogg Biological Station, Michigan, USA - S6-5 metaG | ecosystem: Host-associated > Plants > Roots > Rhizosphere > Soil | place: USA... | reverse complement strand
TCTGCGAAGGCGGAGGTTCGTGGGTGCAATCCCCGTGAGAGCGCCACTTGGGAAATCCGAAATCCGAAGGTCGAAATCCGAAAGAAATCCCAAGTTCGAAACCCGAATTGGCCATTCTGTGCAGCGATTCCAGCACGGGACTCCAGCCTTTCTTCGAGCTTCGGCTTGCGAGCTACTTCTTCGGGCATAAGTGTTGGGAGATACACGCTGGTCTTCCAAACCGGAATAGTCGGCCCGCTAACCGACATGCCCGTCCATTCTCAACTCCGAGAACTGGAGGAGCAGAGAATCCGCATCATTTTGCGCTCAGCCGGCGCGCGATGGAGATTGAATAGACCTGCGCGCGAAATGCCGGCAACGGGTCATCGGACAATTCAATGCCGTCGGTCAGGTGCGTCGGGTCATAAAATAATTTCTTTTGCGTTTCTGCGCTGTTGGGGTCTGCGGATGTCAACCGAATCGTCCCCAGCACAACCTTTTTGCGATCATCCGGCCATACGAGGGTCGCATCCGAAGTCGGATCCGTTGGGTCGGCGATTTGAACCTGGAGCCGAAACTCCACCGGCGCTTTCGCGATTCGGTTCCGCAGTTCCTCAAAAAGAAAATCCGGCCCCCTGGTTGCTGCCACGGCCAGCTCCAAATGCTGTTCTCCCGCCGACGGAACAATTTGGTAGCGGATCGCCTTCCGTTCACCGCGGGCGTTCACGAAAATGAAGCAATTGTTGGCGAAATAAGCGTAGGTGGCGAAGCTCGCCGGTTGCGGGTTGGGTGAGGAAAGAAATCGCGCCGTGTTGGGATGTGTCGCGAGAAATTTCTCGAACGGCGTGGGCTTCGGACCGTCCGGGCGAGTGGTCAGAATACTGCCGAAAAAATCAACGAAATCAGCCGGTGTTCCCGCGGGGAAACCGTTCTGTCCGTTGGCGACGATGTCGGTGACGCTTCCGCCCGGGAGCTTGAAAGCGATGGCCATGCCTTTCGGATTGGAGTTCGGATCGCCGTCGGGAATTTGGGGCACTCCGGTGGCATTCGAAAAACGCACGATCACGGGAAGGGGCTTGCCGCTGAAGTGCGCGGCACGACTTAATTCTTTGGCGGCCGGTGTGGCTTCAAAAGTTCCTTCACAGACGATCCCTTTCGCGTGCGCGAGGCGGAAGCCGGGATGGTTTCCGAAGGCTTGAAGAAAAAGATTTGCGGCCTGCTCGGCCAGTGCAGTGGTGTCCGTTTGAGGCGCGGTCGTTGTCGGCATAAAAACTCCTGGTTAAGGTTTTCGAAAACGGAGGAAATCTAGAATCGATTTGATGATTACGCCAGTGAGAGTTTGAAAAAAAAAATCTCACGCAAAGCGCAAAAGGTCATTAGGCTGCAAACTCTCCTTCGGCATTCTTCATTCTTCATTCTTCATTCTGCCTTCCTGCCACGCGGACCATTTCTGGAATGTCAACCGGGCAAGCGAACCGGGCCTCGGTGCTAACGAGTGCGTGCCTTCGGGCAAGTGGCGCAAGTCCACGGTATTCCGCCATTTTCTTATTCGTGATGGATATCAAGGCGTGTTGCAATTTGGCATTCAACCCCGCGCGTGGTTCACGGGGAATAGCAGACCCACCTAAAGGAAATCCGAAGGCCGAATGCCGAAACCCGAAAGAAGCCCGAATACCTAATAATTAAATAGAGCGGGCGAGCTTTTCTTCATTGAGCCTGGGATTTTTTTCGTCATTCGTCATTCGGATTTCGTCATTCAGAACGCCCCCAAAGCATTTTAAACGATGCGCTCCATTGGTATTGGAGGTAGCTCGGTGCAATTCCGGGCGGGGGCTCCCATTCCCCGCAGTCGAGCCAGCGCTCAAGCAGGTTTCATAAGCCCGCTATGTCCAAGGCGGCACTGGAGACTGCGACCATTTAGCCTCCATGCATGAAAGGCAACAACACAAAGAACAAACACCGAAACCGAATGGAGTGGCGGAGTGTTGGAGTGATGGTTGGGAAGGCAAACGCCTGAGTTCGACGCTCCAACACTCCGTTACTCCATTACTCCATTACTCCGTTAAGACTTTATGAACATATTGACGAAAGCGACCAGCTGATGCTGAACCGCAACTGGCAGGCTAATAACGTGCGCATGCCACAAGAAGCGTTCTGCATAATGGCCACCAATCAATCCAAGCCAAGTTGTAAGGTGCCTTGGAACGTGCTAATTGTGACTGGCGCTGGCGGACCATTGACGGCGGTGAAGATATTGTCGTACGAGAGGGTGCCTTGGCCGTGAAGGCGAGAATGCATCGCCGCGAGCAGGATGACGGCTTTTATGAGCTTTTTCAATTCCATTGGCCGGGCCCGCCCCCCAGCGCGAGTTGTCTTTAATACACCAAACTATTTCAAAATGGTGGGCGCTGAGGGACTCGAACCCCCGACCTACTCGGTGTAAACGAGACGCGCTACCACTGCGCCAAGCGCCCTCCCACCGCCGATGAGATTACGCATGCGATAGCGGTTTGACAACGACCAATCGAGACTTTTGGCTCGCGGACTCGCTGCGGTCGCCCTTCTCAACGCGCTCAAGAACCTTCGTGACATCGCTAACCCGCGCATTATGTACACAGCTACCACTGCACCAAGCACAACTCCAAATCGGTTACAGGCGCTCCTGGTGTCCAGATCTTAACGCAAGAAATTGCGTTAGAAAACAGTTTGACCTTTTCAGAATACGGCCCATGCTTGGGCTTGGAGACGTATGGCTCGGATTCTTGTAATAGATGACGACGCCGACATGAGAACGTTGCTTGAGCAAACGCTCCAATCGGCTGGCCATGAAGTCGTCCTGGCTGCGGATGGCAGCGAGGGAGTGCAACAATATCGCACTCAACCAGCGGATCTGGTCATCACCGACCTTTGCATGCCGGTTCAGCCAGGCTTGGAAACCATCGTTCAGCTTCGCAAGGAATATGCAACAATCCGCATTATAGCCATGTGTGGGAAATCTACCGCCATGCCTATGTTGTCTGCTGCTCAGCGTCTGGGAGCGGTTGCGTTTCTGCAAAAGCCTTTTTTACCTGATCAACTGTTGGCCGAGGTGGCGAAGGTGTTGTGAATTAAGTAGGCGCTCCGAGTCTTCACAAAGCCGTCCCGTAAAATGGATGAGAATCATTCTTTTGAAATTGACTCCTTACCTCAGTCTGAGTAGCACTTGGCACGAAAAATTTAACCAGGATTTTGATCGCGAAGTTTTAATGATATGAAATTGGGAACCGAATTACGGGGTGCTGCAAGGAACAGGACTATCATAAAAGTTATCATGTGCTCTGCCATATTTGGGGGTAGCCTGGCCTGCTTGCGGGCGGACGATGCCGATATGTCGCCGTGGGAGAAGGGTTCACTTCAATTGGGCGGATTCATTGCCACATTTAATAGTGACCTCAGGTTCGGAAGCTCGGGCGGCGGAAACGCAAACATCAGTGGCGAAGACAGACTCGGCCTGGACTCAACCCTGACAGTGTTCCGTGCTGACGCCTTTTACAGACCAGGAGAAAGCCGGAGACATCAATTGGATTTTACATATGCAGCTTACCATCGCGATGGAAGCTCCACCCTTTCGCGCGACTTGACTATTGGCGACACGACCTACCCCATCGGCGCGCAGGTCGAAAGTGTCTTTAATTTTGATCTGATCCGGGGCACTTATTCCTACGCATTCCTGCAGAATGATTGGGCCCGGGTGGCACTTGGCCTGGGCGTCTATGCCGTGCCGTTGCGCTACGGGTTAGATGTTGAAACAGACTCCGGCCGCTCGGTAGTGGAAGGAGCCGACACGACACTTCCGTTGCCGGCTATAGGTCTTCGCGCTGAACTAAAGTTGTATTCAAAATTGTTCCTGAAAGCCGCTGTGGATGGAATGTACCTTGAGATCAGCGATTTCAAAGGCTCCTTGGTGGACCTCAACGTAGGCCTTGAATACCGGGCGTGGAAACATGTGGGGTTTGGCCTTGGTTATAATTTCGTGGATGTTAATGTCGAAGGAGAAGGCACCCATTCTGATTATCCAGGCATAAATTTCGTGGGTGACGTGAACGTTCGATTCAGTGGCCTCTTATTTTACGGTAAGTTAAGTTTTTGATCGAAGATTTATAACCCAATCGAATAATTAGTAATAAGAAGCAGGACGAGCGGGGCCATATTGATTTCTTGGAAGGAATACAGCTACTGGCTTAACCGGTAAAGCTTCCGTGAGCCGGAGATGGAATTGGTGACGGTGTTCTGGCCGTTGACGATGACTGGGGGAAACGGGATCCCAACTGTTGGTTTGCAGGTCAGTGGTCGATTGGAGGATGAAGGCCGGGCCGTTGGTCGGTCACCATAAAATTAGGGAGGAGGCCGAAAGCCCTTTGATAACCAGCCTCGGCAGCGGAGGGGTTAGCAGATGCGAGAGGACGACATCATTGCCGGTTCCGCCGGTGTTCTTCTCTCTGCGATTTGCAGTATCGAACAATCACAGCCGGTCTTAGCCATGCAAGATCATGCCGCTACCGTTTCGTTGAATTTAATGCTTGTCTCGCCATGCAACTTGCCAATCCATTGGCGGGCATGGGCGCTGAATCGTTCCAATTCCTTTTCCCCTGGTGTGTCTTGAAATCGCTCTGACAGGACGCGTTTGCGGTAGGTCTTGCCGTCCGCCATGGTGGCGAGAAACTCGATGACGCCCAAGCCGTGCTCCTGACCTGACAAGCTTCCGCCACCCGCCGGAGCGAGGTCAAGTTTTGCGGATAGTTCGGTGATATTCGATTTTTCTTTGGCTAACCATTGCTCGAATGCTTCCTCTGTCATTGCGGTCTCTTTCCAAAAAGCGAGCTTGTCCACTGGCAGCTCGGAGAACTGACGCACGACGAAATTACGATCAAGGAATGAAAGGAAGTTGCCCGCTTTAGGGCCATTGTCACGGTCCAGGAGAATACGATAGATCGCTTTGAAAGCATTGGGTTGGTCAATGGGAGTGAGGCGGGCTGCGTTGAAAACGGCGACCTGGAGGGCATTGCCTTCCCACTCCGTGTGCGGTAGCAATGACGCGAGGGTCTGCAAAAAAGCGCGTTGAGTTGCGGATAACTCTTGCGCTCTTGCGGGCAATGTTTCCTGCAAGCGAGTTTTTTCTTCCTCGGTCGCATAGTGTTGCACCCAATAATGTGCGGCACGGATGCGCAGTTCGAGATGCTCGCGCTCCACATCCGTAAAGGGCGAGCCTTTGCGCTTCTCCAATTCCTTCACGAGGTCGAGGTGAGGCATTTGCGTCAACGCGGCGACCAACTGAAAATCGGCGAGCCAATGGTCGGGCTCAGGATCCACCAGCGAAAGCTCGTAGATGCGCTTGTCACCTGGGTTGGCTTTTGGATCGTGATAAAATTTGTGGTGATAGCGATCGAACTCGTTGAAAAGCTTTATAATATAGACTTCGGACGGCTCGAAATTCACCGGCTGCCGAGGGAAAGGGCGGATGAGCAGAAAACGTAAAATTTCCGGGGGCAAAAAGTTCGCCATATCCCGCGAGGTGACGCCGACGCCTTTGCTGGAACTCATCTTGGCACCGCCAACGAGGAAGAAATCATAGGGACAATTCAATGGCGGTTCTTGTCCGAAAATGGCACGGAGGCAAGCCATGGCGACGTCACGTGAGCCCCCTTTGGTGCTATGATCCTGGCCGGCGCCTTCAATAGTGACCGGGAAAGTACGCCATTTTGCGCACCATTCGAGCTTCCAGGGCAGCTTACCTTTGCCGTCAAACGGAGACATTTTTCCCCGATGCCCGCAACCTTTCGCCCACTTAACAAGGTTGGGTTTGCACTCGTAAGTCACTTCTTTGCCATCGTAAGCGGTGATCACTGTCGTTCCGATGCGCCCGCAGTTTTCGCAAATGACCTGGAATGGGTGCCACTCATCGCTGCGTTCAGCACCGCTTACTTCTTTGTAAATACGACGCACGACATCGGCTTTGCGCAAAATCGTGTCAATCGCCTCGTTAAATTTGCCGGAGCGATAAATGTCTCGCATCCGATAAAAGTCCGGGCGAATGCCGAGCTCACTAAACACGCTGAAGAATTCAGAGATATAATGATCGGCCATGTCCGTGGCTTGGGAACCGGGCGGCGGCGGTGTGTTGCACAAAGGGGCGCCCAGGAATTTTTCAAAATGCTCTGCCTGGCCGTACGGAATTTCATCCACCGGGTCGTAATCATCTACACCGAAGAGGTAACGCACAGGAACACCCTTGGCTTTAAGGGTGCGATAAATCGCGTCGTGGATCAGTGGTCCACGCAAAGCGCCCACGTGCGCACGCCCCGAAGGCGTCTTCGAATCATTGATGGTCTGTGCGCCCTCGAGTTTCTCCGTCAGTTGATCACACCAAAACATAACAGTCGAAAAGCTTGGCAGGATCTTCTTACCAGAACAAGCCTAGTCAAAAGCTAACATCGAAACTTTCGCTCACAATCTTTCAAAACCAGAGTCCCATTGTCCGCAAACTGATCATTCCTGTTGTTCATGATTAGTTAACGCGTGCATCAACCGATCTCATTAACACCGAGGCTTCAGCCCGGTGGACTGCAGAGCAACCGGTACATGGTGTTAATGATTGGCCCGTTTTTAGACACTAAAACATGAAAGATGGAGTCTGTTCCAAGTTCTTTCTTGGCGGCGGGCTTAAGAAGCGACTAAATGTTGCAGATATTGAATCTTAACGTACGTATGAAATCATCCCCTTTCGCAACGACACATTTACAATCAGTAGCGCTCGTTTGCCTGTTGTTTGCCAACTTCTGCCTCTCCGCCGCTGAGCCTCCTAGAGCTGAACCAGAACCGCCCGTGGTTGACCCAGGGCCAGTTGGAGGCCCGCCCTCAGACGCCATTGTTCTATTCGATGGCAAGGATTTGTCCATGTTCCGCGGCCAACGCAGTGCCGAACCAAAGTGGAAAGTGGAAAATGGAGTGATGGAAACCACTCCGGAAGGGGGGATTTTTTCCAAAGAAGAATTTGGCGATTGTCAGTTGCATGTGGAGTGGGCGGCGCCTTCCATCGTGAAGGGTGACGGCCAGGGCCGAGGCAACAGTGGCGTGTATTTGATGGGGCGTTACGAGATCCAGGTGTTGGACTGTTACCAGAACAAAACCTATCCGAATGGGCAGTGCGGTGCTTTTTATGGTCATAACGCACCCCTGGTGAACGCGTGTCGAAAGCCTGGCGAGTGGCAGGCTTATGACATCATCTTTCACGCGCCAATTCCACATGCCGATGGAAGTCGCGCTTGTGGCTCTTTCACAGTCTTGCATAATGGCGTCCTTATTCAGGATAACATTCCTATCGGAGGCGAACCCACTACTGCAGCCCCACTCAAAGGAATGGCTGAAAAGGGGCCTTTGTACCTACAGGACCACGGAAATCCAGTGCGGTTCCGCAATGTGTGGGTCCGCAAATTGTGACTGGGTTTCAATGGCTTCATCCCGTAGGGATGCGTGAAAATGGCCCGGCGATTTATCGCTGGGTTAACGAACGTAAAGGGATCACAAGTCCCGGAGTGACGGAAGAACTCGTCAGCAGGTTTTCTTTTGCTCCTTTCGGGGCTGGGAGCGTTCGTGATACCTCGAGCCGAGCGGCTATTTTCAGCCGCGCCTGCGGGGCTATTTTCGACCGTCCTTGTGGTATTGTGACAGCACAAGTTGCTTTAAGTCCTGGTGGTATTGGGCGTCTCGCCTGCCTTCAGCTAAATGTGTTCCGGGGATGGCGGGACGCGCTGCCCTTCTTTGCGTGAACCATTCTTCGAATCTTAAATTGTTCCAGTCCTGGAGAATAATCCTGCTGGTCCTGAGCTTTATCCATCCTCTTATCGCGCAACCTGTCCCCGATGGGGCTGATCATGCGGCACTCATTCAAAAGTGGGATGAGCAAAGCCTGGCACGAGGCGAAAAGCTTTATGCCGTAGTTTGTATCACTTGTCACGGCACTCCGGAACAGCAAGGCACGCTGCCGACCTCACGCGCGTTCTGGAAGGAGCCGTTCAAGAATGGAAGCGATCCATTTAGCTTGTATAAAACCATTGGGCAGGGCCTGAACCAGATGCCGCCTCAATTGTGGATGACTCCCGAACAGCGCTATGACGTCGTTCATTTCCTGCGGGAAACGTTTCTTAAAAAACATAACCCAAAAGAGTACTTTCCAGTCACTCCGCAATATCTGGCGACGTTGCCAAAGGCATCAGGCCGTCCGCTTCAAAAAACCGCTGAGATGATCGATTTTGAACGAGGACCGAAATACTTGCGCATGGATTTCGGCAACGTCTTGGTTTGGACATACCAGGTGGACACAAACAATTTTGCCTACAAGGGAATTGCTGTTCGTCTTGATCCAGGCGCCGGAGGCATTTCCAGAGGCCACGCGTGGATGGTATTCGATCATGACACCATGAGATGGGCGGCTGGCTGGATGGGCGACACGTTCATTGACTGGAAGGGCATCGCATTTGACGGCTCCCATGCAACGCATGCGAGTATACTGGGCACCAAATCTTTTACCAATCCGGTGGGTCCAGGGTGGGCTAATCCAAGGACCGGCAATTTCGATGACCCACGAGTGCTGGGTAAGGACGGCAAACCCTATGGGCCCTTACCACGAGATTGGGCGCATTACCGTGGAATTTATCGAAACGGCGATCGTGCCATTCTCGCCTATTCCATCGGCGATGCGGAAATTTTGGAGGAGGCGGGTTACGAGACCAGCGGTAACGTCGCTTTATTTTCACGGACGTTAAGCATCGGTAAATCCACTCATGACCTGCTCACGCGGATTTCTCCCGAAAGCGCGCCAGCCGCGCTGGTAGGACAGAGCCCGGCTAAAATCATCCTCGATAAAGGCATGTACCTGTTGCAAATCCCGGCAACGAGCACGCCGCTGAAGCTAAAGATCATGCTTGGCAATCCAGGGCCGGGCGTCGATCCGATGGTTGTTTATGGTTTTGCGGTTACCTCGAAACCGGCTTTGGATTTAACGACGCAGACAAACGCTCAGGCGCCGAGTTGGCCGCCGATCGAAACCCACGGTAAACTGGGCAGCGATGAAGGGCCTTTCGCTGTGGACGAGATTGCCGTCCCCACAGAAGCACAGATGACCAGCCACTCGTGGATGCGTCTCAGTGGATTCGATTTTTTCAAGAATGGGCGAACGGCTGCCGTGTGCACCTGGAACGGAGATGTTTGGATAGTCAAGGGAATCGATTCTTCGCTGAAGAATCTGACCTGGCAGCGGATTGCCACCGGCTTATTCCAACCTTTGGGTTTGAAGATTGTGGAAGAGCAAATCTATGTGGGTTGTCGCGATCAAATCGCGCGCCTGCACGATTTCAATGGAGATGGGGCAATTGACTTTATCGAAAACTTCAACAGCGATCATCAAGTCACCGAGCATTTCCACGAGTTCGCCACCGGTTTACAGACCGATCGGCAGGGGAATTTTTATTATGCAAAATGTGGGCGCCATGGCGCAGACGCAGTGGTGCCGCAACACGGCACGGTTCTAAAGGTTAGCGCAGACGGGCTCAAGACGGAGATTCTTGCCCACGGTTTTCGGGCAATAAACGGCATATGCGTCAATGACGACGGCACATGCTTTGTCACCGATCAGGAAGGGCATTGGACGCCGAAGAACCGGATTAATTGGGTTCGCCCGGGAAAATTCTATGGCTATATGTGGGCCTACAATCATCCCGAGAGCGCGGCGGATAGCGCGATGTCGCCCCCGCTGGTCTGGATAGTGAACGAAATGGATCGTTCCCCCGCGGAGATCGTTCGTGTTCCTTCTGGCTGCTGGGGAGCTTTGGAAGGCTCGCTATTGGATATCTCCTATGGCATGGGACAGATTTTTCTTGTGCCGTACGAAGAAGCTGGCGGCGAACTGCAAGGCGGCATCGTCTCGCTGCCCCTGCCGCTCTTTCCTACCGGAATCATGCGAGGTCGTTTCAATCCAGTCGATGGGCAACTCTACACTTGCGGACTGTTTGGCTGGGCCGGAAACAGAACCGCGGATGGCGGCTTTTTCCGAGTGCGCCATACAGCCAGAGCTTTTAACTTGCCGATTCGAATGCACGCAGTGTCCTACGGAGTGGTATTGACGTACACCGATGCCCTCGATGCCAAATCCGCTCAAAACGTGAACAATTACGTTGTATCCTCATGGGGTCTGCGGCGCACGGAACAATATGGCTCTCCTCGAATCAACGAAAAAACATTGCCCGTGAAAAACGCGCGGCTTTCGACCGACCACAAAACGATTTTTCTCGAAATACCCGATATACAACCTTCCTGGTGCATGGAGATAAAACTCTCCATTGCCAGTGCGGATGGCACGCCGGTTAAGCAGCAAATCCACAATACTATTCATGCGCTTAAGTGAAAGTTGCGGTTTTGCTCGATGAGTGGCTGTTTGTTTCAAGTCGCGTCCATGTCAATGACGGATGACGAATAACCAATTCTGAATCAATTCCCGAAGTCCAAACGGGGCAACCCCAAAATCCCAATGGAGGCAAAGCCAGATTATAACGGCGGCGGCGTTCTTTGACGCGTGTCTTTAGTTGAATTTGGATTGGTTATTGAGATTTCTTCAGTCCTTTGCATTCGTGATTCAAAATTCGGCGAATGCACACATTTCAGCTCTAGACAAGACGCACGTCCAAACTTCAAACCACGTATGTCAAGCCGCAAAGAGGGTTTCGCCCCATACAGGGCAGAGATCCACCCACCGATATTTTAAGATGAAAATGAAACAATACGGCAAAAGGAAAGGAATGCGTAGAAGTTTGATTCCTTTTGTGATTGCTCTGGGTCTTAATCTAACTTTCGTTGCCCTGGACGCGAAAGCAGAGATACGATTTTCCGCGGGCATAGAAATCAATGCCACATCCGACTTTTACAGTCCTTTGAGCGCGGAAGGCTCGTGGGTGAATGTCCCTTCTTACGGCAGATGCTGGCATCCGAGAGTAGCATCGGGGTGGCGTCCATACACCAGCGGTCATTGGGAATGGACTGACGTCGGCTGGTATTGGGTAAGTGACGAGCCGTGGTCATGGGCGTGTTATCATTATGGTTCATGGAATTTTGATCCTGCATACGGCTGGGTTTGGATCCCTGGAACCGAATGGGCGCCAGCGTGGGTCACGTGGCGTGAAAGCCCCGATTATATTGGGTGGGCACCTTGCGGCCCCAGAGGCGTTGTGCTTGCTCCTTCGTTATTTGTGTTCGTACAGGCTGGACATTTTCGCGAGCACTTGCGTCCGGAACGAGTGATTGTAAACAACACAACCATTATTAACCGAACCACGGTTGTGAATAACTTCCGCCGTGAAACCCGGACGATCGAGGGCACACCTCAGACAGTAGTGATCAACCAGGGCCCGAGGAGGGAGTTGGTTGAAAGAAGTTCAGGCGGACAGCTTAATCCTGTGCCTGTGACACAGGTGGCACGTCAAACAGCCATTCCTTCTACGGTCAAACGGGCGCCATCGCGCGATCGTGCCATAACTGAACAGAGGGGGCCTGCTGCAGCTCAGGCGCCGGCTTCCGTGCAGCCTCAGCAACAAATCGCGCCTGGCCAACCCAGCTCCTCCGGAGTGGTGCCAAAACAAACTGAACAAAAATCGCCGCCGGCGCCAGAGACAGCACGGCAAGCTCCTCAGCGCCCATCAACTCAACCCGCTTTGCCGCCCACTGGGTCGGAGAAAGGAATCGCGCCAGATCAGCCTCGATCCTCCGCAGTGGTGCCAAAGCAAGCCGAACGAAAATCGCCACCTCCACCCGAGACAGCACGGGAAGTTCCTCAGCGTCCAGCCGCTCAACCCGCTCTGCCTCCTACTGGGTCAGAGAAAGGGTACCCGAACCGTGAACGAGTGGTTCCACCTCCCACAAAGGCCGCTCCTCCTGCCCGTGAGCCAGGAAAAAATGCTGGCCCACCTCCTAAAGGTCCACCAGCAGAGAAGGAAAACGGACGCGGTCACGATAAAGATAAAGACAAGGACCGAGACTGAGACTGAGGTCGAAAAGTTTGTTTCAATAAGTGGAGGCTACAAAAAGCGTCCACTTAACCATTCCTTTTGTTGGAAACTTAATCGAAAGGGCAAGCTTTCGCGCTAATTTTCACCAATCAGGGAATAGCCAAGTGACTCCACAGAAGCAGCCAATCTTGCCAATGCAGTCTCTATGGTTTCGCCAGAACCATTACTCTTCAGGGTTTCCGCCTGATTAAATACAAATGTGGCAGCGCCCTCTCTCAGGAAAGGTTGGCCTGAGGTGGATGAATACGAAAGACTCACACCATGATCGATGAGAACTTTAGGAAATGAGGTGGTTTGATTTTCGTTCACCGTGAGCGTTGCATTAACACCTTCAAAAAACACAGATTCATTGCCCGGTCGCTCCTCAGCTTCGCATTCGCTAGGGATACGCGTAATTGCACTGAAAACTTTTCCGTTAGCTCCGGTCACTTGAACAATGTGGCTGTTAGTAGTTCGATCAATCGTATGATGCTTGATTCCATTAATCGAGGTGTAGGATACAACATCGAAAAGAGCACTAGTATGATCGATAATTAGGAAGAATTTCCAGTTTACGCGTAGCCCCCCTTGAGCGCCGGTCACATTATCTTTTGCTACACCTTTGTAGATGAGCAATTCGGCGGGAGCCAGCATAGGTACGAAAACGGCGATGGACAGTGTGAGTTGAAGTAGGATCCTTTTCATGATGTTGAATTAGTTAACGAGGTTAAGGCGAGCCGACAACTAACGTGAGAATGCAGGCATTGCAAGGAGATTTGCCTTTCAAGAAGAGGAGCAGGAATCCACGAGTTTCCAGGAAAATGTAGTTTTGGCCGTCAGTCCACTCCGATCTCTAGCGGTGAAGATTTGTGGAGAGATGCGATGCCATGACGAAATCAACAACCAGGGGGTAATGGTCGGAACCGACATTTGGTCCGGTCGCCTTTTTCGTCAGATTGACACCGGTCGTATGCAAACAATGATCGATGGGTATCAACAGAATCGGAAGAAACGTTGGCCACGTCCCCAGAACGCCTCGTCCCTGGGAACTATCCAGCAGGCCAGTTCGATCGAGCAACCGTTTAAAATGAACGCACCAGGGCGTTACATTCAGGTCGCCAAGCAAAAGCACGGGCAAACTTGCGTTGGTAATAAGCTGAGGAAGTTTTGCCAACTGATCGTTTCGCAACCTAGAGTTTTCGGGACCGCCAGGCGGCAGAGGATGAGTCGCGATAATTGTGATACGACCATCCGGCAGTGCTACATCTGCAATAATCGTGGGGATATCTGCCTCACCTATTTGTCGAATCTCACTGCTGACCAATCGGTACTTGCTATAGAGCGCGATGCCGAAGTTGTCCTCGCGCGCCATGGCCTTCGAATGTGGATATGCCTGTAGAGCAACGGAAAGAGCGGACAACCATCGGTCATTGACTTCCTCCAGAGCCACAAGGTCCGGATTGAGTTGACGGATTACGCTCGCCACTTTGTTTGGGTCCCCGGATTCTGTATTGACGTTCATCAAAAGCCCGCGATAGGACCGCGAGACTACGGAAGGCTGTGGGGTTGTTCCCAAATAGAGAGGCACAATAGTTAACAAATTAATAAGTGCAAATATGCCAAAGAAAGTTGGAGCCTTGTACCGGCGGCGGAACAGGAGAATGAGCGCTACCACCAAAAGCCCAATAAAGAATTGGACACGGAAATGAGAGAAAAGATCCAGGAACCACCAGAAGTCTCCGAAAAATGCGAGAACAGTAACGGCGGAGAGAACTGCACCACAGGTCGTGACTAAATCCCACGGTGGAATGCGGAGACTAAAAAACTTGACTAGGGTTTTATGAAGCTGCACAGGCATTTCATGACTCCAGGCAAATTTCCGCTTAGGACAGTTTTGCAAGAAGAAGAGCGCTGATGATGAGGACAATTAGCCCTGCGCCCAGATAAACAAAGAACCGAGGATGTTTCCGAAGAAAACCGCTCAGCAAATTTTCCAAGTTACTGTCTGGTGCGGCAGGCAGTCTGCCATCACTATCGGATGGCCGCTTCATGTAATCTCTGCTTTGGATTCCCATAGTTTTTAAGCCACCTCTTCGCGAGTCTGGAGAACCGGGGCCGGACTCGACAATTTTTCCTCAGTCGAGAATTTCACGTAAGCGGACAGCAAGCAAAGGGTACAAAACGCCCCGATGATATCGCCGACCAATTGCACCGCCGCGTCCACGAGCCAGTGATCAAGAGCAGGAATTAGGACCGTAGGAACAACACCCAAAACCGCCGTCGTTAAGAGCACACCCAATAGCACCAGGCCGAGGCGGAATACCTGCCAGAAT
>Ga0163163_10002950_pt1 | contig 14387 bp, 11 predicted proteins | sample S65metaG_FD_119766 | JGI IMG/M metagenome (GOLD analysis project Ga0163163, IMG submission 119766) | Switchgrass rhizosphere microbial communities from Kellogg Biological Station, Michigan, USA - S6-5 metaG | ecosystem: Host-associated > Plants > Roots > Rhizosphere > Soil | place: USA... | reverse complement strand
GACCGGCACCGAGAAGGCGTCGGCGGCGGAGGCCATGACGCTGGCCCGCCTTCGGCAGCTCGCGGCCCATGAGGTGGGACATACGCTGGGACTGCAGCACAATTATCTGAGTAGCGCCGCCGGCCGGGCATCGGTCATGGACTACCCCCACCCGGTGGTCAAGCTGACGGCCGCCGGCGCCATCGACCTGACCGACGCCTACGCCGTGGGGATCGGGGCCTGGGACAAGGAAGCCATCAAGTTCGGCTACAGCGATTTCCCTCCGGGCACCGATGAGCCGGCCGCCCTGGACGCCCTGCTGGCCGCGGCCCGAGCCAGGGGCCTCTTGTTCCTGACCGACCAGGATGCCCGGCCCTTCGGCAGCGCCCATCCCAACACCCACCTGTGGGACAACGGCGCCGATCCCGTGGTCGAACTGGGACGCGTCATGCAGGTGCGCCGGGCCGCGCTGGACCGGTTCGGTGAGGAGGCCATCAAGAAGGGCGAGCCGCTGGCGCTGATGGAAGAAGTACTGGTTCCTCTTTACCTCCATCACCGATACCAGGTCGAAGCGGCCATCAAGGTCGTGGGGGGACAGTACTACACCTACGCGCTCCGCGGTGACGGGCAGGAGCCGCTCCACGCCGTGCCGGCGGCGGAACAGCGCACCGCGCTCCGAGCGGTGCTGGCGACGCTCAACCCCAGGGAGCTCGCCATCCCGCGGAAGCTGCTCGCCCGGATTCCGCCCCGCCCCTCCGGGTTTCCGGAGCACCGGGAGCTGTTCGACCGGGTGACCGATCCGGTGTTTGATGCGATCAGTCCCGCGGCGGCGGCGGCGGACATGGTGATCCAGGTGGTGTTCAATGCGGAGCGCGCCGCGCGCCTGGTCCAGCAACATGCCCTCGACCCGAGCCTGCCGGGATTGGGTGAAATCATCGACAGCGTGCTCCGGGCGGGTGCGGCGCCGGCCGAGGATCCCTACGGCGCCGAGATCGCGCGTGCGGTGCAACGGGTGATGATCGACCGTCTCATGGGGCTGGCCCAGACGGCGAAAAGCTCCGAGGTCAGGGCCATCGCCCAGATGAAGCTGCGGGAGTTCATGAACGGACTGCCGTCCGCCTCCGGAGCACCGGCGGGCGGAACCGAGGCCTCCGCGCATCTGATGCTGTTGGCGTCGGACATTCGCAGGTTCCTGGAACGGCCCTGGGATCCGGCCGTGCTCCCCAAACCCTTTACCCCCCCGCCGGGCATGCCGATTGGCGAGGAGCCGTAGAGAAGCAGTCCATCAACGTTCAAGCGCATTCAAGGAGGCTTTGTTCATGACGCTCATCTCCCGTCGTATCGGTCTCCCGGTCTTCGCCATGCTGCTCGCGTGGCAGGGCCGTCCCCCGCGAGCCGGTGTCTCCGCGGGCAAATTCGATTCCTGCAGACTGCTCAGCCCCGGTGACGCCGCGGTGCTGGTGGGTGACGGTGCCACGTCCATGATGACCCAGGGCGGTCAGCTCTGCACTTGGAAGAGCGCCGGAAAAATGAAGCTCATGGTCCGCACGCCCGAATCGACCCGCACCAAGCCCGAAGTGACGTTCGACAACTACAAGACCGGGCCGCATACCAACTACACCATCGCCGACCAACCGGATCTCGGAGATCATGCCGTCTCGGCGATCACCCCCTACGGCGTGGAATTCATGGTGCTGAAGAAGGACCGGATTCTGTGGGTCCAGTACTTCGGGGCCTACGGGATGAAAGGCACCCCGGAAATGCTCGCGAAGGCCAAGCCGGTCATCAAGAAGGCCGTGGACGCGTTCTGAGCGGCGCGGGTTCGCTTATGAGGTTTTGCACGGAGTCCCTGACCGGTCGATGACATGACGCGCATTCCAAGCCCCGCGCTGGTGGCGGCAACGATTCTCCTCTGCGGAGCCGGGATCGCGGGCGGGTTCGTCTCTGTCGCCCGGGGGCCCTTGCGTCTGAATCGCGCGACCCTGGCCGAGCTGGGGCCGGTCGCTCCGTGCACCCGCGAATCGCGCTCGCGCCGGGGCGAGTGCTATCGCACCGCCTTGACCAGGATCGTGCAGGAGCAGGGGGTGGCGGCCGCGATCGCCGCGCTGCAGACGGTGGCGGGGCTCGACCGGGACGCGAACCGCGACGGCCACGTGTATGCCCACGGGATCGGGATCGAAGGCTACCGGCATCTCCGCAATGTTCCCGCCGCATTCGACCACTGTCCGGTCGAATTCGCATCCGGCTGCGGCCACGGCGTGATCCAGGCGTATCTGGAGAGTCAGTCCGCCATGGACAGCGTCACCATCAACCGACTCTGCGCCCCCTACCGCCGGCCCGACAAGCCGCAATGGCAGTTGTTTCAATGCGTACATGGGATGGGTCATGGACTGGACATGATGTATGGCGGGGATCTTCCCCGCGCTCTCGGCACCTGTGATCTGCTGGGCGAGGCCTGGGACCGGGTGTCCTGTTACGGCGGGGCGTTCATGGAAAACATCATGGAGGTGGTGGCGCCTCACCACCCCGCGACCGAGCTGGCCATGAGCCATGAGCACGATCACATGAACATGGGCCATTCCGATTTCAAGCGGCTGGACCCGGCCCAGCCGCTCTATCCCTGTTCCATCATGGCCCGCAAGTATCTCCTCCCCTGCTACCAGATTCAGACCTCCGCCATCCTCCATTTCAACCATGGCAGCATCGCCAGGACAGCGGGCGCCTGCGACACCGCGCCGGAAGACATGCGGCCGGTCTGCTACCTGAGCCTGGGACGGGACATCACGTCGAAAGCCGGACGTAACCCGGAGAAGACCCGGGACTATTGCGACCAGGGCGGAGCGGATTACCGGAAGTGGTGCTATTTCGGGGCCGTCAAGGCCCTGATCGACTGGGGCGCCCGCGCCGAGCCGGGCATCGCCTTCTGCCGGGTGCTGGGAAACGCGCGCGGGTCGGTGCTTTGCTACCGGGGGGTCGGCGAGCAGATCAGGGCCTTGATCGGGCCTCCGACCGAGCGCGCCGCGCTTTGCGCCACTGCGTCGACCAAGCCGGGCGTCGAGGCCTGCCGGTTCGGCGCCGCGATTCCCGGAAGCACGCCGCCGAAAGAAGACGGCTGAGCGCCTCGCTGATTTCTTCCCATGGACATCCGCCGCCTCTGGGACCACTCATACTGGGCTGACCGCCTGATCCTTGCCGCCCTGGAGGCTCGCCCGGGCGTGCCCGCGGGCGCGCTCCGCGAGCTCAACCACATTCTGGGTGCGGATGAAGTTTGGCTCTCCCGGCTCACCCGGAGGCCTGCGCGGGCTGCCGTGTGGCCCGAGCTTACCCTCGCCGAGGCCCGTGCCCTGGCGGACGCCGTCCATGCCGGATATGCCGCCTGGCTCGAGACGCTGGACGAGCCGGCGCTAGCCGCGACCGTTCCCTACACCAACTCCGCCGGTCAGGCATTCGAGACGCCGGTCGGGGAGATCCTGATTCACGTCGCGCTCCACGCCCAGTATCATCGCGGCAAGATCAACCAGCTGTTGCGGGACGCGGGGCAGCCGCCGGTTCCGACGGATTACATCGCGTTTTCGCGAGGCGTTCCCGCCGCGACGACTCCGCGGAACACTCCCTCAGATCGCCCGGGCAAGGATGCGTAGGGCATTGAGCACGCCCAGGCGGTCACCATCGCCCATGAAGAGCCGCACCGCTTCCGTGAGCACCCGCCCATCCGCCTTGGCCGCGGTGAACGCCATTCGCGCACAGAAACCGCTGGCGACCAGCCGCTTCAGGAGGTAGTTGGTCCGGTAGTGACGCCGGAACTTGCGGCGGAACCGGGTCTCGTATTGCTGCAGAGCCAGATCCAGCGAGGACTGCCCGGACAGCGCGTCGGCGAGCAACGATCCCAGCAGGGCCCCCGCGTAGATGCCGTAGTAGAGACCCTCCCCGGTCGCGGGGTTGATCATGGAGGCGGCATCGCCGGCCAGGGCCGCGCGTCCCCGAGTGAGCCGGGGCAGGCTGGATCCATAGGGCAGAATGAAGCTCTTTCGGGTCGCCGCGTCGTGGGAAAGACGATGATGCCGTTCCAGCGTGCGGCAGTGGGCGGCGAGCAGGCGATCGAAGTCCAGCTTGCGGTCCTGGTATACGGCCACGTCACACACCACGCCAAGGTTGACGGAATCCCTGGAAGCGCCGAAGCACCAGCCGTAGGCGGGGTGCAGATCGGGAAGGAAATCGAACTCCAGCGCCCGAGGCCCGGTGTCCTCGATGGCGGCGTACTGCCGAACCGATATGCCGGTGTGCCTCGGCGCGTTGTAGGGAATGCCGAGCAGCCGCCGAACCGTGGAACGCGCGCCATCGGCCCCGACCAGGATTCGCGCCGACAGAATTTCCTCGGATCGCTTCCCATCCATTTCGGTGCGCACCCGCACGTCCCAGAGATCGGTGGCCGAGTTGAAGGCCGCGCCGATGACTCCCCACCCGGTGTGATCCGCGGCCCCGCGGGCGATCGCCGCCTGCGCCAGCCGATGATCGAACACCCGGCGGGGAATCACGAACCCGACCGGCCTTCCGCCATCGATGACCGGCAGCTCGCTGACCAGCTCACGGCCGCTTGGCGAACGAAGCCGCAACAGCTCCACCGGCTCGTAGCCATCGCAGGCGGAGAGCAGGTCGAGGTCCTGCAGGACCCGGACGACCCCCGGGCCGATTCCGTCTCCGCAGGCCTTGTCGCGCGGGAAGGTCTGCCGGTCGAGCAGGCACACCCGCGTGGCCGGTCGCGCCGCCAAAAGTGCCGCGGCGAGAGACGAGCCGGCGGGGCCCGCGCCGGCGATGAGGACGTCCCAGGGCTGCTGTGCTCGGGTCATGGCCCACCTTAGAGCTTTTGCCCCCGCATCGGAAGGGCGGGGCAGCGGCTCCGGCGCTCCGGGATTATTCTACAGGAGTCACCCCGCCAATTCGATCCGTTCACTCACCCGGAGCCCCCATGGGACCGACCGGTTCTCGTGTCATCGCGCTGCTCGTCCTGCTGGCGACCCCGTCCGCGCTCGCCGCCCAACCCAATACCACCGACACCCGCATGCTGGCCCAGCCGGCGGTGAGCGCCACCCAGCTCGCCTTCGTCTACGCCGGGGATCTGTGGACGGCACGGCTGGACGGGAGTGACGTACGCCGGCTCACCACCGCCGATGGCGATGAGAGCAACCCGGTGTTTTCGCCGGACGGAAAATGGATCGCCTTTGCCGGCAACTACGACGGCAATGTCGACGCCTATGTCATCCCGTCGGTGGGCGGGGAGCCCCGACGGCTGACCTGGCATCCCGGCAACGATATTCCGCAGGCCTTCACCCCGGACGGCAAGGAGCTGCTCTTCACGTCCGCCCGGTCGGTGTTTTCCGGCCGGTATACTCAGCTCTGGACGGTGCCGGTTGCCGGCGGCCCCGAGTCGCGGCTTCCCATTCCCAATGCGGCGCAGGCCACCTATTCCCCCGATGGCCGCTTCATCGCCTACAATCCGATCGGCCGGGCCTTCGAGCAGTGGAAGGGTTATCGCGGAGGGCAGGTCTCCCAGCTCTGGTTGATCGACACCCGCACCTGGGACGTGGAGAAGATTCCCCAGCCCGAGGCCCGCTCCAACGACGTCGACCCCATGTGGCCCACGGCGGACGTGGTCTGGTTCCGTTCCGACCGCGACGGGGAATTCAACCTGTACCGGTACGATCGCCGCACCAAGGCGGTGACCCGGGTCACCAATCACAATGATTTCCCCGTGATGGCCGCGTCCGCGGGCGGCGGCAAGATTGCGTACGAGCAGGCCGGCTATCTCAGTCTGCTCGACCCGGCGACCGGCCAGGGCCACAAGGTGACCATCGGCGTCGCCGCGGATCTGCGCGAAACCCGGACCCGCTGGGTCAAGGGCGCCGACTTCGTCCGGAATGTGGACCCGTCGCCCTCCGGGGCCCGGGCGGTGTTCGAGCTGCGCGGAGAAATCGTGACCGTCCCCGCCGAGAAGGGGGATCCGCGCAACCTGACCAACACGCCGGGGGCGCACGAGCGGGAGCCGGCCTGGTCCCCCGACGCGCGGACCATCGCCTATGTGTCCGACGAAGGCGGTGCCTACAAGCTCCATCTGGCACCCCAGGATGCGAAGGGCGAGCACCGGGTCATCGACCTCGGCGGGGCGGGGTTTTACTTCGGCCTCCAGTGGTCGCCCGATGGCAAGCGGATCGCCTATTGGGACAACTCGCAGACTATCTACGTGCTGGACGTCGCGACCGGCCAGCACAAGCGGGTCGGGTCCAACCGGGTCTACACGCCGCTGATCGGGCTCAGCTACAGCTGGTCGCCCGACTCGCGCTGGCTGGCATACACCGTCGAGACCAATCCACTGGTGAGCGCGCTCTTCCTCTATGACGCGAGCGCCGATCGCTCCCTGCCGGTGACCGACGGGCTGTCCGAGGTGACCCAGCCGGTGTTCGAGCGCAACGGCAAGTATCTCTACGTGCTCGCGTCCACCGACGCCGGCCCCGCCCTCGACTGGTTTGCCCAGAGCAATGCCGGGCTGACCCGCACCCGGGGGATCTACGCGATCGCCCTGACCAAGGACGCGCCCAATCCGTTCGGCAAGGAAAGCGACGAGGAGAAGATCGCCGCCATGGCCGCGAAGCCCGATTCGGGGAAGCCCGCGACGCCGCCTCCGCCCCCGGCCGGGACGACGGTGGACCTGGACGGGATCCAGAATCGTATCGTCGCCTTTCCGGTCGCTCCCTCCCAGATCGGATCCCTCCGGATGGGCGAGGCGAACCAGGTCTGGTTCAGCCGAAACACCGACGGCAAGGGGACCCTGCATCGTTACGACATCGCCAAGCGCAAGGACGATGTCGTCGTTCCCGAGATGAACGCGTACGCGCTGACTCGGGATGGCAAGAAACTGCTGTACCTGTCGGCCGGCTCCTGGTTCCTGACGCCGGTGGCCGGACTGGCGCCGGGCGCGGGTCGCCTCAACCTCGCGGCCGTCGATATCCGGATCGAGCCCCGCGCCGAATGGGCCCAGATCTTCGACGAGGCCTGGCGCATCAACCGGGACTATTTCTACGCCACCAACTATCACGGCACCAATTGGGAGGCACAGCGAACCCGGTATGCGCCGTTCCTCGCCGAGGCCTCGAGCCGATCGGATGTCGAACGGGTCATTCGCTGGCTGCTCTCCGAGCTCCGGGTGGGCCACAGCTTCCAGGGCCCCGGCCAGCGTTTGAGCCAGGGACCCCGCGTGGGGGTGGGCCTGCTCGGCGCCGATTACGAGGTGGCCAACGGCCGCTACCGGTTCGGCCGGATCTACGGCGGGACCAACTGGAATCCGACCGAGCGCGCCCCGCTCACCGAGCCGGGCGTCGATGTCCGGACCGGCGAATACCTGCTCGCCGTCAACGGCCACGAGCTCCGGCCGCCCGAGAACGTGTACGCGCCTTTCGAAAACACCGTGGACCGCGGCATCGATCTCACCGTCGGCCCTAACCCGGACGGCAGCGGGTCCCGCACCGTCCGCGTGGTCCCGGCCGCTTCGGAGGCGGCGCTTCGCAACCGCGCCTGGGTCGAAGGGAACCTGCGCCGGGTCGATTCCGCCACCGGCGGCCGGGTGGCCTACGTCTACGTGCCCAACACCGCCGGGGCCGGATACGACTACTTCAAGCGGTACTTCTATCCCCAGGCCCATAAGGATGCCATCATCGTCGACGAGCGCTTCAACGGCGGCGGCAGCCTGGCCGACTACTACATCGACATTCTGCAGCGCCCGGCCCTCTCCTACTGGGCCATGCGTTACGGCGAAGATCTGAAGACCCCGACCGCGTCGATCCAGGGACCCAAGGCACTCATCACCGACGAGACAGCGGGTTCCGGCGGCGACTACTTCCCCTGGATGTTCAAGAAGCTCAAGATCGGTCCCACCATCGGTCAGCGTACCTGGGGCGGACTGGTCGGCATCCTGGGCACGCCGGTCCTGATGGATGGCGGCAGCGTGACGGCCCCGAACCTCGCCATCTGGACCCCGGACGGCGGCTACATCGTGGAGAACGTCGGCGTGCCGCCGGACATCGCGGTGGAGCAGACGCCCAAGGATGTCATCGCCGGGCACGATCCCCAGCTGGAGCGCGCCATCGAGTGGGTCAAGGACGAGCTCCGCAAGAGCCCGCCGGCGACGCTCAAGCGCCCCTCCTTCCCGGTCAAGGTCAAGCCGTGAGCGCGTGCGGTGTGATCGCGGGCGCCGGCCTCGCCCTCTCCGCGGCGGCCCTCTCGGCCCAGCAGGGGCCGCTCAAGGACTTCGACGCCTACGTCGCGCGCGGTGTGCGCGACTGGCGGATTCCGGGGCTGGCCATCGCGGTCGTGAAGGACGACTCGGTGGTCTTCATCAAGGGCTACGGCGTGCGGGAGCTGGGCAAGCCCGAACCGGTCACGGTGCACACCCGGTTCGGGGTGATGTCCACCACCAAGGCGTTCACCGCGATGCTGCTGGCCATGCTGGCCGACAGCGGCAAGGTGGGCTGGGACGACCCGGTCACGAAATACCTTCCCACGTTTCAGCTGGCGGACCCCTGGGTCACCCGGGAGCTGACGCTGCGGGACCTGGTGACCCACCGGGTGGGGTTCCCCGATCCCGGCTATCTCTGGTACGCCGATTCGCTGAGCTTCGACCAGATCGTCCGGCGGCTTCGCCTGGTCCCGGCCGCCTCCAGTCTCCGGTCCCACTTCGCCTACAACAACGTGGCCTACGCCATGGCCGGTGAGATCGCCGGCCGCGCCGCCCACAGCAGCTGGGCCGAGCTCATGCGCACCCGGATCTACCAGCCGCTGGGCATGACCGAGAGCTATCCCGACGAGCGCTCGATGCGCGCGGCCGGCGTCACCGATGTCACCTCGCCCCACGACATCTTCAACGACACGGTGAAGGTGATCACCGCCCCCGGTCCGCTGGTCGATCCGATCGCGCCCGCCGGCGCCATGTTTTCCAGCGTGACCGACATGGCCCGCTGGGTCCGCTATCTCCTCGACAGCACCCGGGTCGGCGGGCGGCGGCTGGTCAGCGCGGCGAACGCCGCCGAGCTGTTCAGCCCGCAACAGGTGGTCGGCGACGATGAGTTCTATCCCACCGCGCGGTTGACCCATCCGCATTTCCAGGCCTACGGCATGGGCTGGTTCCTGGAGGACTATCGGGGGGAATTCGTCGCCTTCCATACCGGCAGCATCGACGGCCGGACCGCGATCATCGGGCTGATGCCCGACCGCCGGTTGGGGGTCGCCATCTTCACCAACCTCGACCATTCGGAGCTGCGCCACGCGCTGATGTACACCGTCTTCGATCGCTACCTGGGGCCGGCAGCGGTCGCGCACGACTGGAGCGCCGAGATGCGGCAGATGTACGGCGCCTTCCGCGACTCGGCGGCGGCCCGGAACCGGGCGCAGGTGGCCAAGCGCATCACCGGGACCCAGGCGACGCTGCCGCTCGACCGCTATGCCGGTACCTATTCCGACAGCCTGTTCGGGACCGCGACGGTGCGGTACGATGCCGGGCACCTCTCGGTAGCGATTGGTCTCCTGCAGGGAGATCTCGAGCAGTGGCAGTACGATGTGTTCCGGGTGCACTGGCGTCAGTCCTTCGGCGATCCCGACTACGTGGCCTTCACGCTCAACCCCGATGGGACGGTGGGGGAGCTGCGGTTCCGGGACGGCCCCCAGCACTACCGGAAGGCGCCCTGAATCCGGAGAGGCATCCGCCCACGGGACCGCCAGGAGGCCGACCCCCTCTCATCGCTGGGCAACGGCTATCTTTCCACTCCCAGGCATCGGGTTCCGTCCAACCGGCGTGTCGTTCGGCGGGTGGCATCCGTCTCCCGAATGCACGTCGACAACCAGTGAGGACTCATGAGTGACCCCGCAATGATGGATCAGCTGGCCAAACTGAACCTGGAGGTTCAGGGGATCGAGGCCCGCTTCGGACAGGGGCAGGTGTCGGTGGCCACGCTCGAGGCCATCAAGTGCGCTCTGGACGAGGTCCGTCTCCGGCTCTGGGGTCTGCTCATGTCCAACAGCGGCGAGGCGCCTGAGGCATTCCATCAGCGCTTCCGCCTCCGGCGGGCCACCGAGCTGTGCGCCCGGCTGACCTCGGATCTGCGTTCCGGCGTGCTCCCGAAGGATCATTCCGATATTCCCGACATGCACAAGGCGGCGGCGGACCTGGCCCTCGCCACGGAGTAATGGCCATGAAGCCACTCGTTCTGGTTGGAATCCTGCTCGCCGTCATCGGCGGGTTCATCACCTTTCGCGGCCTGACCTACACCAAGGACAAGAGCGTCCTCGAGGTGGCCGGTCTCAAGGCGTCGGTCTCCGAGAAGAAATCGGTGCCGACCTGGGTCGGCATCGTCGGGCTGGTTGCCGGCGTAGGGCTGATCGTCTCGGGCTCGGCCAAGCGCAACGGGTGATTCGGCCGGCCGCCCCTCTGCAGCGGGCGTGATAATATTCTCCTCCCACCACCGATCACGGAGGCCGCCGCATGTCACGTCGTAAGATGACCCGACGGGTATTTGTCGAGGGGGCAGGCCGGGCGGCGCTGGGCGCTGCCCTCCTGCCGCGGCAGATCCTGCGCGAGGCCGCCCGGCAGGCCCCGAGCGATACCCTCAATGTCGCGATCGTCGGGGCCGGCGGGATGGGCATGAGCAACGCGGAGGCGCTGGTCACCCAGAACATCGTGGCGTTGTGCGACGTCGACTTCGGCTACGTGGAACGGTCCCTCGCGGATCGCCAGAAAGACGAGAAGGGGCAGGCGCGGCCGGAAGGCGCGGCGCTGGCGGCGCAATTCCAGAAGGCCAAGCGCTATGCCGATTTCCGGGAGATGCTCGACAAGAGCAAGGACATCGAGGGCGTGGTGGTCGCGACCCCGGATCACCTCCATGCGGTGATCGCCAAGGCCGCGATGGAAGCCGGCAAGCACGTCTACGTGCAGAAGCCGCTCACCTATTCGGTCCACGAGGCCCGGGTCCTTCGCGAGACGGCCACGCGGACCGGCCGGGTCACCCAGATGGGCAATCAGGGCCATTCCAGCGATGACGCCCGGCTGATCAACGAGTGGGTCCAGGCCGGTCTCATCGGTCCGGTCCATGAAGTGCACATCTGGACCAACCGGCCGATCTGGCCCCAGGGCATCCCGCGTCCGGCGCCGGCTCCGGTGCCTCCGGTCGGAACCCCGCCGGCCCCTCCGTCCTGGGGGATGCGGGCCATCAACGAGCGCACCGCCGCCGCGATGATGGGCTCCTACCCGGTCCCCGACGGGCTGCACTGGGATCTCTATCTCGGTCCGGTCGCCGAGGACATTCCCTATCATCCGGTGTATCACCCGTTCAACTGGCGCGGCTGGACCGACTTCGGGGTCGGTGCCCTGGGCGACATGGGTGCCCATCTCATGGACCACCCGTACTGGGCCCTGGGCCTCGGCGCGCCCACCAGCATCGAAGCCACCTCGACCCCCTGGGGCGGGTCGCGGCAGAAGCCGGTGACCTACCCCCAGGCGATGACGGTGCACTACGAGTTTCCCGCCCGCGGGGCCGCCCCCCCGGTCCGGATGAGCTGGTATGACGGCGGCCTGATGCCGCCCCGTCCGCCGGAACTTCCCGACGATCTGCAGCTCAACCGCGAAGGGGGAGTCATCTTCGTGGGGGAGAAGGGCATCCTGATGCACGAGACCTACGGCGCCAAGCCGCGGTTGTATCCCGATGCGCTGATGCAGCAGACCGCCGCGGTACCCCAGACCATGCCGCGGATCACCCGGAGCCATGAGCTCAATTGGGTGGCGGCCTGCAAGGGTCAGGCGACCGCCAGCTCCCCCATCGAATACGCCGCGCAGCTCACCGAGGTGATGCTGCTCGGGATCGTGGCGCTCCGGACCGGGCAGGGCCGGAAGATCCTCTACGACGCCGAGCAGATGCGGGTGACCAACGTCCCCGAAGCCAACCAGTACCTGACCCGCGAATACCGCGCGGGCTGGAGCATCTGACATGGGGAATCTCCTCCGGTCGCTCCCGCTGCTGGCGCTCGCCGCCTGCGGCCACTCCGCGGGCGCGGGTCCCGCGCCCGACACCGGCACCGGCAGCGGCATGCCGGGCGCCGCGCCTAACACGCTCTCGACGGCCGAGCGGGCGGCCGGCTGGCGGCTGCTCTTCGACGGCCGGACCACCACGGGCTGGCGCGGCTACAAGAGCGACGCCATGCCGGCCGGCTGGCGGGTCGTCGACGGCGCGCTCACCCGGGTGGAACGGTCCGCCGATATCATCACCACGGAGCAATTCAGGAACTTCGAGTTGTCCGTGGACTGGAAGCTGACTGCGCCGGGCGGGAACAGCGGCATTTTCTACCGGGCCGCGCTTGGCTCGGAGGAGATCTATTTCAGCGCGCCGGAAATGCAGGTGCTGGACGACGACGTGCACCCCGACGGCAAGTCCCCGCTCACCTCGGCGGGCGCCGCGTACGGGCTCTACCCCGCGCCGCGCGGCGCGGTCAAGCCGGTGGGCCAGTGGAACACGGCGCGCATCCTGGTCGACGGCGACCATGTGGTGCAGTGGCTCAACGGCGTCAAGATGGCGGACTACGTGCTGGGGAGCCCGGACTGGCTGGCGCGGGTGGCCGCGAGCAAGTTTTCCAAGTGGCCCGAATACGGCAAGGCGAAGGAGGGTTACATCGGACTGCAGGAGCACGACAACCCGGTGGCCTTCCGGAACATCAAGATCAGGGTGCTGCCCTAGCGCGCGCTAGCGCCGGTTCTTCCAGTAGCGTGCCAGTCCCTGCCAGCAGGCGTCCGGGCCGGCGCCCTCCAGAAACTTGCGGGCCCGGTCCGACGCGACCCGCCCCTCGATCCACACTTCGAGCTGCCGGATGAACCAGCCCACCCGGTCGGTGTCGGTGCCGGTCTGCAGCAGACTGTCCCGCGCATACTCGGCCCAGACCAGAATGGCGGAGCGCAGCTCTTCGAGGTGGTGCTCCGGCTCCAGCGAGGGACCATAGTGGGTCAGGACGATCTCGCGCGGCTGCCACATCCGGATCCGGTGAATGGAGGCGAGCCACGCCTCCAGGTCGAACTCGGGTGGCGGAGTAACCGGCAGCACGCAGGGGAGCCGGGGACTCATCAGCCCTCCGGTGTCACCCACGAAGGCCACCCCGGCGGCCGGCTCGAAGTAACTCACATGGTGGGCGGCATGGCCGGGCGTGTAGGCGACCTCGAAGGTCCTCCCCCCCAGCGCGATGGTCTCGCCGCCGGCCAGCGAATGGATCCGCTCGGACGGCACCGCCGCGACTTCTCCCCAGAGCTCGTCCATTTTCGGGCCGTACAGCCGCGTCGCGCTGCTCACCAGCTTGGAGGGATCCGCCACGTGACGCGCGCCCAGCTCATGCACGTAGACCGCGAGCCGGGGATTTTCCCGGGCCAGCGTGCCGGTGCCCCCGGCGTGATCCAGATGAATGTGGGTGAGCAGCAGCGCCACCAGATCGCCGATTTCGTATCCCAGCTCGGCCAGGCCGGCCCGCAAGGCGGGAATCGTGGACGCCGGACCCGGGTCGATGATCAGCGGGCCGTCGCGGGTCTCGACCACGCAGGCGCCGACCGACTCCGGGCGGCCCATGTGGCGGAGATCGATCATCGTGTAGGTTGCGCCGCGGTCGGCCATGCCCATAGGATAATCACACCGTGACCGCATACGACGTGGGCATCGTTGGACTCGGCGCCATGGGCAGCATGGCGGCGCTGGAGCTGACCCGCCGGGGCAAGAGCGTCATCGGCTTCGATCGGTTTCGCCCGCCGCACGCGTTGGGCTCCTCGCACGGGAAGAGCCGCATCATTCGCGAGGCCTACTTCGAGCATCCGCAGTACGTCCCCTTCGTGCAGCGGGCCTACGATCAGTGGGCCCGGCTCGAGCGGGACAGTGGGCGGCGTCTCCTGGTGACCACCGGCGGCCTCATGGTGGGCCCGCGGGACAGCACGCTGGTGGCCGGGGCCAGGAAGAGCGCAGTGGAGCACGGTCTCGAGTATGAGGAGTTGTCGGCTGCAGAAGTGCGCCGCCGCTTCCCGGTCTTCACCCCGGCGCCCGGCGAGGTGGGCCTCCATGAACCCCGGGCCGGCGTGCTCAATCCCGAGGCCAGCATCGAGGCGGCGCTCGAACTGGCCTCGGCGGCCGGAGCCGCGCTCTGCTACTACGAACCCGTCCTCGAGTGGCGTGGCGGAGACACGATCACCATCCTGACCGCACGGGGGACCTACCAGGTCGACCGACTGATCGTCTCGGCCGGTGCCTGGATGGCCACCGGCCTCCCGGGCTCGGATCTTCCGCTACGCGTCGCCCGGCAGTCGTTGTTCTGGTTCGCCGCCGCCGCCCCGGCGCTGGTGACCCCGG
>Ga0163163_10002948_pt1 | contig 14392 bp, 10 predicted proteins | sample S65metaG_FD_119766 | JGI IMG/M metagenome (GOLD analysis project Ga0163163, IMG submission 119766) | Switchgrass rhizosphere microbial communities from Kellogg Biological Station, Michigan, USA - S6-5 metaG | ecosystem: Host-associated > Plants > Roots > Rhizosphere > Soil | place: USA... | reverse complement strand
GTTTGAAAGTCGCGGATCAGTTGATGGATCTGCGATGTCGTCTCGAACCCCGGAATCGTCCCATCGTTATCAAGGGTCGCCTGCAGGGAATGCTTTTTGCGGAATTCCATTCCCTGCCGCATGATTTCCACGCGAGCCTTGATCAGTGTAGCCAGTTGTTGGACGCGTTCGTGTTGCTTTGTACTGTCGGGTGTTAGTTGATCGAGGTCGGCGAGGCTCTGGTCGAGCGCCTGCACCGTCAGATCGAATTGCGTGCTGTAACGTGATTCGCCGCGGATGACGAATCCACGGGCCGCGCTCTCCGCGCGATCCAGTTCGCCAACGATGCGCTCTGACCCGCGAAGCACGTCATGGGTATGAGAAACCCACTGCGTGTCGTGGACGAGCGTGGTGTTCGCCGTGTACGAGACAAAGCCCACCAAGGCGAGCATGCCGAGTCCAAAGGCAAAAACCAGGAATGTAAGGTTCTCGACGTTCCGCTTCATGCACTCCGCGCCGTCAAGACCAGCGACGCAGATTAAGAGTAAGACACGAGGGTGCCTTCACCAATAGGGATTTCAACGCAGGATATGGTAAGTAGCTATTAAGGACGGCTAAGGCTAGCCAGCCCTGTCCACCGCCTGCGAGCCAGAAGACAACGCTGACTGCAGCTCTCTCTTCAGGTGGAGCGGGTCCGAGGTCTTTGAAATGTATTTCGTGGCGCCCATGTAGTAACACACCTGGATCTCGTTGTCGGAAGACAGACGGCTGAGCACGATGACCCTCATACCCTTGAGTTGCGGGTTCATTTTGCAGAAACGAAGCACTTCGTGACCGCTCACCAGGGGAAGGTTTAGATCGAGCAGTACCGCGTCTGGGACGGGCTTGCCAGAGCTCAGACTTTCGGCAAGAAAATCGATGGCATGGCCGCCATCAATGACAGTCTTCACGTCGGTAACCCCGATATCCTCGAGGGCATCTTCGACAATTGCACGATCCTGGACGGTATCTTCTATTACGAGAACGAACATTTTTTAGTCTTAATATTTGATGCGAAATCTCGGCCGGCAGTCACTGCAGGGAACGAATATGTAGAGAAAAACCTTCCTGCCCCGGGAACCCACGCAGGAAAGGTCGACAGCCCTCCACGCCTTCACTACCATCGGCCTCGTTTTATTCGAAACTTTCCCAAACTATGAGATTCGGTCCAAAAGATCAATTAGGGCTGATATTCAGGGCACCTTCTCCTTTTCGTTTCGCCGCCCCTTGTGGATAATGAATCCTTACGAATAGTGAGGCACACTTTGGCATTGGAGCCGAAAGCGCATTACCGGATCGTGATTGCCGACGATGACCCTATCGTCCGCGATGTCTTGCGTGGGCTGATCGAAGCTCAGCCGGAAATGAGTATCGTTGCCGTTGCGGAAGACGGCAAGAAAGCCATCGAGGCCGTTCACTCACAACGTCCCGACATTCTCCTGCTCGACCTCCTGATGCCGAATCTTCCTGGACTTGAAACTCTCCGCGAACTGGTGGACAAGGCAACGAATACAAGAGCTATCGTCGTTACTTCGTCGGTCACCACTCGCCAGGTCGTTGAAGCTCTACAACTCGGCGCGCGCGGAATCATGCTCAAAGATTCGCTGACCTATCTACCGCAATGCATTCAGGAAGTTGCGAGCGGACATTACTGGGTCGGGAACCGAGCCCGGTCAAACCTCATTCAGCTCTTGCAGGAACTGCAGGCTGAGAGCGGCGCTGAAGCCCGACAGAACACCTTCGGACTCACGGCTCGCGAACTCGATGTCGTTCGACACGTCGCAGAAGGGCTCCCTAACAAAGACATCGCTGGACGGCTCAGCATCACCGAAGAGACAGTCAAACGGCACCTCACCAACATTTTCGACAAAGTCGGCATGTCCAATCGCGTGGAACTCGCGCTGTTCGCGATCAATCACCATCTCGTCAGCCGCTAGTTCGATCTATAAATAGCGAAGCCGCCGGCAAAGGCGGCTTTTCTTTATCACGAAGAAGCATCTACTGAATGTCGAGCCGATCGATCGTAGCTTTCAGCACGGATGCCGAGTTCTCCAGCTTCTCAGCCTCTTCGGGAGACAGGTCCAATTGCAGCACGCGCTCTACGCCACGATGGTTCACAACGGTCGGAAGGCTGAGGCAGACATCGCATAATCCGAACTGACCTTGCACAAGACTCGATACCGATAGAACTGTACTTTGATCGCGAAGGATCGCTTCCACTATGCGCATCAATCCGGCTGCGACCGCGTAGTAAGTCGCGCCCTTCCGCTGAATGATCTCGTAGGCCGCGTCGCGTGTCTGGCGAAAGATCTCATCCAGATCCTTCTGTTCGCACTGCGCCTTGTGAACACGGCAATAATCGTTCAACCTCATGCCCGCGATGTTCGCCATCGACCAGACTGGCACCTCGGTATCGCCATGTTCGCCGATGATGAAGCCGTGAACGCTGCGCGCATCAACCCCAAAATGCTGCGATAGAAGATAGCGAAAACGCGCAGTGTCCAGGATCGTGCCCGATCCAATCACCCGCTGCGGAGGTAATCCGCTAAGTTTGAACGAAATATAGGTCAGCACGTCGACCGGATTGGTCGCTATTAGAAGGATTCCTTCCGGGTTGTTCTTAACAACCTGCGGAACGATCTCGGCGAAGATCTTTGCGTTCTTGTGAACAAGGTCGAGGCGGGTTTCGCCGGGCTTTTGGTTCGCGCCGGCGGCAATGACTGTCACGGTTGCGCCGGCGCAGTCCTCATAGCCGCCTGCCCAGATCTTGGTCGGCTTTGCGAAGGGCACGGCGTGGTTTAGATCCATAGCCTCGCCTTCGGCCTTCGAGTGATTCACGTCAATCACGACGATTTCGGCGGCAAGACCGCTCAGCAGCAACGCATAGGCAAAGCTGGAGCCCACGTTTCCCATTCCGACAACAGCGACTCGATTACCAGCCATGGAACCCCCTGCATCGATTCTATCGACAAACAGAGCTGCCCATGTTCAGCTCGCCACAAGCTGATTCACACTTCGGAATCAGAAAACTTCCCCAGAAACGGCATGCCGAATGCAGTCTTGTTTGGGCCTGAAATCTAGATTCAACACCTTATATTCCAGCCGACTCAATACGAATTTGTTGGTCTCGCCGACGCGAAACCAACGTCTCGGGGACCCATGGTGACCCTTGGATACATTTGTCGATCTAATTTCACTTGGTGAGTAGCTGGATTTCGGGTTATAAAAAGTGAATTCTGTACAACCAAAGTGGCTATCTAAATCCGCAGTCCCGGGTGTCCAAGCCTATGCGTTCTTTCCGCGTCAGCACCTCCCTATTCGTGTATTCGCTGTTTGCCTTCCTTCTTCTAGCGTCGCCGTTCAGCCGCGCCGATTGGCCGCCGGTGTCCAAAGAGGAATTGGATTTCAAGAGCGTCCCCAATGTAGCCGATGCTCCCGCCGCCATTCTCTTCCACGAAGAGATTGATGACGACACGATCCACTATCACCAAGTTTATTACCGAATCAAGATTCTTACTGAGGCTGGACGCAAATACGCTGACGTACAGGTTCCCTATGATCGCCACGGCTCCAACGTCGAAAGCGTGAAGTGTCGCACTACTCACGCCGACGGATCCGTCGTGAACTTCGAAGGCAAACCGCTCGATAAAGAGGTCGAACGCACCAAGGGATACAAGATCCACGTCAAGTCCATCACTCTGCCTGACGTTCAGGTCGGCAGCGTCATTGAGTATCAGTATTCATGGCGCTATGACGACAACACCGTGTATTCCGCGAGTTGGACGCTGCAGGACGATCTCTATCAGAGGAAATCGCACTACAAGTTCACCCCTTATATGGGCGACTTGGTCAACGCGCGCGGCGTCGTCTCGTCTGGGCTGGCCTGGGTTTCCATGATGCCTAAGGGAGCGGAGATCAAGAGTGTTCGCGATAAATATTACGAAGTGACCTTGAATGATGTGCCGCCGTTCTTCGAGGAAGACCACATGCCTCCGGCCGAAGCATTCAAGTTCCACGTCCACTTCTACTACCGTTGGGCCACACATCAGGATGAGTACTGGAAGGACGAAGGCAAGTACTGGAGCAAGCAAGCCGAAAAGTTCATGTCAAAGAATGGCGGCGTACACGAGGCTTTGGCAGGAATCGTCCAACCCAGCGATACTCCCGAGCAGAAGACTCGCAAGATCTACGCCTTTGTTCAGGGACTTGAAAACACAAGCTATCGTCCTCCGAGAACTGCAGAAGAGCTGAAGGCCGTTGGACTCAAACCGATCCAGGGTGTTGAAGATGTACTCCGCCAGAAGCGCGGAGCGCGAGATTCGATCACCCGCACGTTCGTGGAAATGTGTCGCGAAGCCGGCGTACCTGCATTGCTGATGTGGGTGACCGATCGTGGAACCAATATCTTCGAGCCCATGTTTCTCAACGTCGATCAACTTGATGACGAGATCGCCTTCGTAACCCTCGACGGCAAAGAAGTCGCTCTGGATCCTGGCACCAGGTACGCTCCCTATGGCGTCATCAACTGGCGCTACACGGCAAGCAAAGGCTTGAAGCAGACCAGCGCGGGAAAAGTGGAGATCTCGGATAGTCCTATCCCCATGCGCGGCACCGACGCTATCCAGCGTGTCGGCACTTTCAAACTGTCTGATGAAGGCGAGGCCCAAGGCACGCTCCTCGTCCGCTTCTACGGACAGGAAGCTCTAGGCCATAGGATCCGCGCGTCCCATACCGATGTTGCCGGACGCAAAAAGATGATCGAGGACGAAGTAAAAGAATGGCTGCCGTCCAATTCAGAAGTAACGATGTTGAACGATGCAAACTGGGACGACTATGAGAAGCCGCTCGGAATGGAACTGAAGATCTCGGCTCCAATCCTTAGTCGCGCTGGAAAACGCGTGATGATGCCGACCGATTTCTTCGTCGCAAATCGCCCAGCCATGTTCACGCACAATGAGCGTATCCACATGATCTACTACCACTATCCGCCACGGGAAGTGGACAACATCAAGATCATTCTGCCGCCTTCGCTTGAAGTGGAAAGCATTCCGCCGCAATCCGCCAGCCAGCTCTCCTACGCTGCCTACGATACAAAGCGAACACAGCAGGCGAACGCGATCGTGACCGAACGCAACGTGGAACTCGGCGGACTCGCCTTCCCACTCACTGAGTACAAAAACCTCAAGGGTTTCTGGGACAAGGTAAAGGATGGCGACGATCAGCAGGTCATCCTCAGGAGCGCAGTACATGCAGGCAACTAAGTGGTTTATGGCTGCGGTGCTCATCACCGCAGCCACTTCTGCCTTCGGTTCAAATCCTCCGGTCGTCAATATTCCCGACTGGGTGCAGCAGGCCGCCGCTCAACCGAAGGGCACCTATTCGGATGACACCAATGCCGAAGTCCTTCTCGACGACATTTCGATCCGCGTCATCTCAGCCGAGGAGTATGTTCGCCACCAGCGCCGTGTTGTAAGGATTCTCCGTCCCGAAGGACGCAACGAAGCTTCCTTTGCCGTGCACGTCCGTTCTCAGGAAAAACCGAACGACCTCCACGCGTGGAGCATTGATAGCCAAGGTCACAAATTCGAAGTCAAGACCAAGGAATTCATGCTCACGACTCCAAACGAGGAGGACCTTTACAGCGACAGCCACTTGTATGCCACAAAGGTTTCCGGCGGAGACGTAGGCAGCATTGTCGCCTTCGAGTACGACGTCGTGAGGCATCCGTACAAATCTGAAGTCGACTGGATCCCTGAAGAAGATGTTCCCATCCGGTGCACTTCGTTCACTCTCGAACTTCCCACAAGCTTCGAATACAACAGCGCGTGGGCAAATTCCGAAGATCTCAAACCGCAGCAGGTCGGGCCCAACACATGGAAGTGGTCTCTCTCCAACCTTAATCGCATTGAAGACGAGCCCATGCGCCTCAGTCACGGCGCACTCGGCAAGAGGCTGGAGATTGCGTTCTATGGCGGAGGAGTCGCGGCTCGCTCCGGATCCTGGGCTGCCATCGGCACCTGGTACAAGAATCTTTCCGACCCACGCCGAGCTGCAAGTCCAGAAATCAGTGAGGCTGCTCATCGGCTCACCGCTGGTAGCTCAGGCTTCGATGCTCAAGTCCGAGCGATCGCAAACTTCCTTCAGCGCGATATCCGCTATGTCGCCATTTCAATCGCTATTGGCGGATTTCAGCCTCACTTTGCAAATGACGTTTTCCGCCACAAGTACGGCGACTGCAAAGACAAAGCCACACTGATGTCAACGATGCTCACGGAGCTCGGCTACCACTCCGAACTCGTGCTTGTGAACACCGAACGCGGAACGGTTAAACCAACGGTTCCTTCCGGTTATTTCGATCACGCCATTATCGCCATCGAATTGCCAAAGGACGTTCCTGACAACGCGTATCCGGCCATCGTCAAAACCAAGTCCGGCGTGCGCTACGTCATCTTCGATCCAACCAACCAATACACTCCCTTCGGATTGATTCCTTCTTACGAGCAGAGCTCGTACGTGCTCGTCACTACTTCGCCTGGCGAACTTGTGCAGCTTCCGCTGCTTACTCCTGAATTGAATATCACGGAGCGTGCAGGCAAGTTCGCGCTTGGCTCCGACGGGATACTCTCGGGAGATGTCGTTCACAGATTCACTGGCGACGAAGCCTCGGACATGCGACTTCGGTTGGCGGCATATGATGGCAAAGATCGCTCCAAGTTCATCGAAGCCGTCGCCAGCGCGTCGCTGAAACAAACCTCCGTTGAAACCTCCGAGTTTCAAAACCTTAAGGAAATCGATAAGGACCTGCTGATCAAATACCAGGTCAAGATGCCTGGTTACGCTCAGAATGCCGGTGGCTTGCTACTTGTCCGGCCTCGAGTCTTTGGCGACAAAGCACTGCATCTTCCCAAGAAGCAGCGTCATTACGACATCGAGTTGGAAGGAAGCCGCCAAGATCGCGACATCTACGAGATCACACTTCCTGCCGGTTACGTCGTTGACGAGCTGCCTGAAAACACGCACGTCGATGTCGGCTTCGCCAGCTACGACGCAAAGGTCGAATCCGTCGGCAACACGATTCGCTATACGCGGGAATACATCATCCGTGATCCGCACATCGCACTTTCAAAACTGGACGACGTGAAGCGACTGGAGAACGCGATCGGGGCCGACCAATCCGCGACGGCCGTTCTCAAGAAAGCTCCTTAAATTTCCCCGCACGAAAAAGGCCGCCTCATCGGCGGCCTTATTTTTTTGCACACGAACTTCTAAATACCACCGCCAATTCCGTACCAGCCTTCCAACTCTTGAGCCGAGCGGTACGCTGCGCGTTCAATATCTTCCACTCTCAGCGATTGCGTCGCATCGGCCGTAGCCGGAACGCCTTCGCGTTGCGCGACCTTGGCTTTCAACTCTTCCACATCCTTCGCCAGCGCGATCAATGCATCGGACAACGGATCCTTGATCTCGTGTGGATCTGTGATCAACACGCGTTGACCTTCACGGTAGACCACGTGCGCCGGCACACCGAGCACCGTCGAGTTCGGAGGAACATCGCGTAACACGACCGATCCGGCGCCCACTCGCGAATTCTCTCCAATGATGATGTTGCCAAGTACGTTCGCGTTGTTACCCACGAACACTCCGTCGCGCAGCGTCGGATGCCGCTTGCCTTTTTCTTTCCCAGTTCCGCCGAGCGTTACTCCTTGGTAGATCGTTACATCGTTTCCGACGATGGCGGTTTCGCCGATCACTACGCCCATGCCGTGATCGATGAATAACCTGCGCCCGATTTTGGCTCCCGGATGTATTTCTATGCCCGTGAAGAATCGAACGACCTGTGAAAGGTAACGCGCGAGGATTTTGAAATTCTTACGCCATAGCCAGTGGATCGGATGGTGGGCCCACACCGCATGAAGTCCTGGATAGCACAGCAAAACCGCGACCACGGAAGTCGCAGCCGGATCGCGCTCGAACACCGAGCGCATATCCTCTCGAACTGAAGCCAGGAAAGGCATGGATCAGTTTACCCCCGAAGACCTTTTATAAAGCCACGTCGCTGGTTCTGACCGATCGCGTCCGCCAGTTGAAGCGTAGCGACAGCATTCTCAATCCAGTGCAACTCACGATGCCGATTACGGTATCCCAAGTGCGGCTCAGCTGCAGCAGCAATCCGATCAGGAACATCGAACTTCCAAGCATTGCGGCGAACGCGTAAAGCTGTCCACGTTCGAATATCCTCGGAGTCCGCCCGCTTAATACATCGCGTAACGACCCTCCGCCCACCGCTGTCACTATCCCCAACAACAACGCCGGCAACTCTGAGAGTCCTGCATTCAATGCGCGAGTCGTTCCGGCGACTGCGAACAATCCGAGGGCTGCCGCGTCCACCCAGACGATTAATATTTCCTCTCTTCGACCCAGCCTGGTTTCGAACATCAACGCGATCGTCGCGCCCGCGAGCGCTGTAACGATATAGCGAATATCCGTAAACGCCAATGGCGGGCCCTTTTGCAGAATGACGTCGCGGACGATTCCGCCACCCAAGGCGGAAACGAAACCTAGGCCGAACACTCCAACCACGTCGTAGCGGTATCGAGTGTCGCGGATCGTCGCCAGTGCGCCTCCCAACGCGCCAACGAACACACCGAGAAAATCCACGATGAAAAACAGTTTGTCGATCCGCGGTAACGGCAACACGTAATGATCCTTCAGCTCACCCAGAACTCAGGCGGTAGTAGTCTTGGTTTTAAGAGATGATACAGAACGCTCTAAGCAGCAGATTTTTCTGGCGCGTGACCCATCCAGATGTAAACACCCAGCAAAACAGCGAGCGTCAGCGCAATCACGCGGATATAGATCGCTACATGGATCGTCGGATCACCCAGGGAATAGCGGAGCAATCCAAATCCCGCGCTGGTGGCGCAAAGCGTAAAGTAAAGCCGTTCGGTCTTCTTCGAAATGCGGGCTAACTGCAGAAGGATCAACGTAACCGTCACATAGATAAAGACGAAGGCCGCCGAAGCTTTCAGCGCCCCACCCTGCAAAGCGTAGATTGGTCCCACAAAGTTTGGCTTCGCCACCGATCGGAAGGCGATCAGCAGGAACACGATGGAGTGTATGAGCGCGATAAATGCGCGCTTTCGATTCGTTAGGATGACGTAGGCTTCCATCGACTCCAGTTTGCCAAACCGGAGGGCCTGCGGATGTGTCGAAAGTCACAGCCAGCAAATTTTTCTACTTCTTTCGCTTTTTCGCCGCGCTGCCCGACTTCCCGCCTTCTGACTTCAAAACTCGTTCAGCTTCGGCCAATTCCCTCTTTTTCTCGGCTTCCACCGTCGGATAGCTGAGATTCAATTCCGCAAGCGTATTCACGATCACCGAACTTACCACCAGCCGCGTGAACCACTTATTGTCCGCCGGAACCACGATCCACGGCGCATGTTTGGTCGCCGTATTCGCGATCATATCCTCGTAGGCGGCCTGGTAGTCGTCCCAGCATTCGCGCTCGCGAACGTCGGCAGGTGAAAACTTCCAGTTCCGTTCGGGCTGTTCCAGCCGTCGCAAGAATCGCTTTTTCTGTTCTTCCTTGGAAATGTTCAAAAAGAACTTCCGTATGACCGTGCCATTGCGCGAAAGATAGCGCTCCATGGCGTTAACGTCTTCAAAGCGTTCCTGCCAGATATCTTTCGTGATCAGTTCTTTAGGAACGTGTTCTGCCCGCAGGATATTCTCGTGAACTCTCACGACAAGAACTTCTTCGTAATAACTACGATTGAAGATTCCAATGTTGCCGCGCTCTGGGAGTACCCGGTTGGTCCGCCACATGAAGTCGTGATCGATCTCAATCGATGAAGGCGCCTTGAACGAATACACCTGGCAGCCCTGCGGATTCACTCCGCTCATTACATGCTTGATCGTGCCATCTTTACCCGCTGCGTCCATCGCCTGAAAGATCAGAAGGAGGGCCCAGCGGTCCTGCGCGTAAAGTTTGTCCTGCTGTTCGGCCAACAGCTGCGTGCTTCGCTGCAAAAGGTCTTGCGCCTGCGTCTTGAATTCCGCATCAAGGCCGCTGGTGTCGCCAGGATCATGCTTCTTCAGCTTGAAGTGCTTCCCGCTGTCGACGACGTATTTCTTCGCCAGTTCTTCGATTCGTTTTTCGTCCTTCACCTGTACCTCGATCCTGTAATTCTGGGACTAAACACTCTACGCCCAAACTCGCAGGGAATCACATTCACGCGGGCTCCCAAGACGAACCGCGAAGAATGTTGTACACTTCCCGAACCTCGAAATCATTGTCCCGGACGGGCAGGTCCGGTGATTACCCACGAAGTGCATATGAAGGAGCGAAGCGATGCGCCCTACCCTGAGCATCATGCTCGGCTTAGTCTGCTGTGCAGCCTTTTCCGCCGGCCAGACTGCGGACGAACTGGTGGCCAAGAACCTACAAGCTAAAGGTGGCATTGAAAAGATCAAGGCCATCACGACCCAAGTTTCAACCGGCAAACTACAGCAAGGTCAGTTCCAGGCCCGCGTCGGGCAGGAAGCCAAGGCCCCAGACCTTATGCGTCAAACGTTCACCATTCAGGGCATGACCGCCATACAGGCCTACGACGGCAACACCGGTTGGCAGATCTCGCCGTTTGAAGGTCGCAAGGATCCGGAACTTCTCGGTGAAGACGACCTCCGCGACATCGTCGAGCAAGCTGACTTCTACGGCCCACTGGTTGACTACAAGGAAAAAGGCAACACCATCGACTACCTCGGCCACGACTCCGTGGACGGAGACGACGTTTACAAACTACGTGTAACGCTCAAGAACGGCGACATCCTTAATTACTACCTCGACCCAGATTCCATGCTGGAGATTCGCGTCGAGAAGATCATGTACATTCGTGGCGCCGTTCACGAAAGCGTACAGGACCTTGGCTCCTACAAGCAGGTCAACGGAGTGTACTTCCCCTTCTCCATGGAGAATGGACAAAGGAACAGTCCGCAGCGCGCCAAGATCACGATCGATTCTCTCAAGGTAAACGTTCCTATCGAAGACTCCCAATTCAAGATGCCGGCCGCACCGGTCCTTCCATCTCCGCAGAAACACGAGGAACCGACTGAACAGAAGAAGGTTCAGCCCAAGCCTCCTGAAGCGAAGAAGCCACCGAAGAACTAGCGACGCCAACCAACCATCTTGAACATGGAAAGGAATTTGAAAATGATCGCTCGCGAATTAGCGCAACAGCTGCGCAAATCGCTTTTGTGGACCTCGAGCCTGCTCCTGGTCTCGAGCGTGGCCGTCGCACAGCAGCCGACGGTACGTTTTGACTCTGGCACTGTCTCTGGCCTGCCCACTCGCAACATTGGCTCCGCCGAAATGAGCGGACGCGTAGCCGCACTCACTGCCTACACCGATAGCGGACGCCTGGTCGTTTTCGCTGGCGCAGCCAGCGGCGGCGTATGGAAGTCCCTGAATGGCGGCAGCACCTTCAAACCGGTCTTCGATGATCAGCCCGTGCAATCTATCGGCTCTGTTGCCGTTGATCCTTCGAACCCGAAAAACGTCTGGGTCGGCACTGGCGAAACATGGGTGCGCAACAGCGTCTCCATCGGCGACGGAATCTACAAATCAACCGACGGTGGCGACAACTGGACGAACGTCGGTCTCAAGAATTCCGAGCGCATCGCCAAGATCATCGTCAATCCGAAAGACGGAAACTCCGTCCTGGCCTGCGTCACGGGCCACGCCTTTGATGACAGCGACGACCGCGGAGTCTATAAGACCGCCGACGGCGGCAAGACCTGGAATAAGGTTCTCGCCGGCGCCAACGGCTCGTCCGGTTGCTCGATGCTGAGTGCCGCTTCGTCCGATCCAAACACCATCTACGCGACGATGTGGGACTTCCGTCGCCAGGCGTGGACCTTCCGCTCCGGCGGCCCCGGCAGCGGAATTTTCAAATCCACCGACGGTGGCGATCACTGGAGCGAGATCAACGAATCCAACGCCAAGGGCCTGCCCGCAAAGCCTTATGGACGTATCGCGATCGCCGTTGCACCTTCCAAGCCGAACGTCGTCTACGCGATGATCGAATCCAAGAAGAGCGCGCTCTTCCGCTCCGATGACGGCGGCCAAAACTGGAAGCAGTTGGATGCCAGCCAGTACATGGTCTGGCGACCCTTCTATTTCGCAAACCTGATCGTCGACCCGAAAGACGAGAACAAACTTTTCAAAGTCGATCTCGTATTGCTCCTTAGCGTCAACGGAGGCAAGAGCTTTCAGCCCGTTTCCGGTTCAGCGCACGGTGACTTCCACGATGTGTGGATCGACCCCAACAATTCCAACACGATCCTTGCCGGCGACGATGGCGGACTCTGGCGCAGCCTCGATGGCGGCACGCGTTGGGAACATTTCATGAACCTGCCGGTTTCGCAGTTCTACCACGTCAGTCTCGACAACGCTGATCCCTACCACGTTTACGGCGGCCTTCAGGACAACAGCTCCTGGGTCGGAGACTCTTCGTATCCCGGCGGCATCACCAATTCGCGTTGGGAGAACTTCTACGGCGGCGACGGCTTCTGGATGTGGGAAGATCCTTCTGACCCCAACTACATCTACGCCGAAGCTCAGGGCGGAACTCTCGGGCGCGTCAATCGTCAAACTCACGAAATCCGCAGCATTACTCCCTACCCTCTCTATGGCGAAAAGAAACTTCGCTTCAACTGGAACACACCCGTCCAGATCAGTCCCAATGACAAGGACACGCTCTACGTTGGTGCGCAGTTCCTCTATCGCTCCAAGGATCACGGACAGTCATGGGAGCGCATCTCTCCCGATCTTTCCTCCAACGATCCTGAGAAGCAAAAGCAGGAAGAATCCGGCGGCGTAACCGTTGATAACTCCGCTGCGGAAATGCACACCTCCGTTTACACCATCAGCGAGTCGCCAAAGAACGGGCAGCTCATCTGGGTTGGTACGGACGACGGCAACGTGCAGATCACGCGCGACGCCGGCAAGACATGGACCAATGTCGCCACGAACGTGAGCGGCCTTGGCAAAGCTCCATGGGTTACGTGGGTTGAAGCCAGCCGCTACAACGAGTCCACGGCCTATGCCACCTTCGATCGTCACATGTACGGAGACATGAAACCGTACCGCTTCAAGACCACCGACTACGGCAAAACCTGGACCGCTCTCAACACCCAGAACGTCCGCGGTTATGCCTGGGTCATCAAAGAGGACACGAAGAATCCAAATCTTCTTTTCCTTGGAACCGAATTCGGACTTTGGATCAGCATCGATGGCGGTCAGCGTTGGGCGCAGTACAAGGGAAACAATTTCCCCAACGTCGCCGTTCGCGACATCGCCATTCAGCCGCGCACGTCTGATCTCGTTCTCGCAACGCACGGCCGCGGAATGTGGGTGATCGACAATATCGCTCCGCTCCGCGATCTCACGCCTGAAGTCATGACGCAGGAAGCTGTTTTCCTTCCGATTCCACCAGCGATTCAATACATCGACGCCAACGGTGGATGGCCCGAGGGCGATAACTCCTTCTCCGGTCCGTCGCGTCCTGAGGCGGCACAGATTCCTTACTACCAGCGCTCGCGTCACATCTTCGGAGACCTCAAGATCGAGATCTTCGATTCCAATGGCAAACTTGTGGATACCGTCGCCAGCAGCAAAAAGCGCGGACTCAACACCACGTCGTGGTCGATGCACTTGAAGGCGCCGCTCGTTCCTCCCGCCGCCAGCGCGATGTTTGGAGCCGCAATCGGCCCGCGCGTCCTGCCCGGCGTTTATAAGGTCAAGATGACCAAGGGCGACAAGGTCTATGAATCAGAGATCAACGTCGTCCTTGATCCTCGCGCCAAGTACACCGTCGAAGATCGCAAGCTGCAATTTGCGCTCGCCCAGCGTTTAAGCGGCTTGCTCAACCACATGAGTTGGTCGGTCGATCAGATCATCGGAGTTCGCGATGGCGCCAACCAGCGCGCATCGAAACTCCCTGCCAACGATCCTCTTCGCAAACAACTCGCAGCGCTCGCAGCAGACGCAGACAAGATTCGTTCGAAGATCGTTGCCACCAAAGAAGGCGGCGCGATCACCGGCGAAGAACGCCTGCGTGAATTTCTCGGAACGCTTTACGGTGACGTCAACGGTTACGACGGCCGACCCACGGATTCCCAAGTGGCTCGCGCCGATGTACTCCAACGCGAACTTGAAGATGTCATCAAGGAGTTCCAGGGAATCACCGACAAGGCGCTTCCCGCCATCAACAAACAACTCGCCGCAAAGAAAGTGCCACCCATTCAGCCGATCTCAGAGGCCGATTGGCAGGCAGCTCACAAAGACGATCAGCCCGCAGGAGCTCCTGCAGGCATG
>Ga0163163_10002947_pt1 | contig 14394 bp, 12 predicted proteins | sample S65metaG_FD_119766 | JGI IMG/M metagenome (GOLD analysis project Ga0163163, IMG submission 119766) | Switchgrass rhizosphere microbial communities from Kellogg Biological Station, Michigan, USA - S6-5 metaG | ecosystem: Host-associated > Plants > Roots > Rhizosphere > Soil | place: USA... | reverse complement strand
CTCCGCCATCCACGCCGGCGAGACGATTCCCTCCGCGGCGAGCCGGCGGAAGATGTCCGCGGTCGACGAGCCGTAGGGGATGAAGACGGTCGTCTCGGAGCGGTTGGCGGCCGCGAGCGGGTGCTCGAGACGGGTGTAGAGCCAGACGCCGGCCGCGAGCGCGAGGAGCGCCAGCAGCAACCCGAGCCGCATGGCCCTGCGGGGGGCGGTCACCGGGACTTCGCTCCTGCGCTCGACAGAAAGTCCTCGAGCAGGACCGCGGCGGCCGTCCGGTCGACGGCTTCGCGGGGGGACCCCGGCGGAAGCCGGCGGAGCGCCTCGTCGGAGGTCAGGGTCTCCTCGTGAAATCGCACCGGCAGGCCGGTCTTCGAGGCCAGCTTGGCCGCGAAGCCCCGGATACGCGCCCCGAACGGGCTCTCGACCCCTTCGGGGGAGCGGGGGATCCCGACGACCACGGAGCCGATCTCCTCCTCCTCGGCGAAGCGCGCGATGGCCGCGATCGCCGCATCGTCGCTCGAGCGGCGCAGGGTGAGACGCGGGGTCGCGAGCGTCTCGGCGGCGTCGGAGGTCGCCAGCCCGATCCGCTTTTCGCCGAAGTCGACCGCCAGGAGCCGGGCCATCCGAGAAGAGTAACGCCCAACCGGCCTCCGGAAAGGCGGCAAGCAGGCGAAAATCGCGAACCGCCCGGGAGCCGAAGGTTTTGTGCCGGGGATCTCCGGTTTCTGGTTAGATCGAGAGGTGAAGAGCATGAACAGCATGAAGAGGGCGATTCGCTCGGGGCTGGTCGCCGCGGCGCTCCTGGCGTCCTCGCCGGCGAGGACCCAGGACGCTGCGCCCCCGGCGCCCCAGCGGGTCACCTGCACGTTCGTGAACGCGTCGTACTCCGGCAAGTGCGTCGAGACGGCGGAGGTGGCCTCCGGCTCGTCGCCGACCCAGGCATGCGAGTCGATCCTGCGCTGTCTGAACGACGTCGGGTGCGTGAAGACGTACTGCCAGGCGACGACGATCCGGAGCGGCTGGAGGCTCGACTCGGCGACGCCCGCCAGGTAGCGGCCCCGCCCCGATCCGGGTCCGCGAAATAGAGCCTTGTCCGCGAGCGTTAGAATCCGCCCGCCATGAAAAATCTCGTCGTTCTCTCCGCGGTCCGCACCCCGATCGGGTCCTTTCTGGGCAAGCTGTCGACTCTCTCGGCCAACGAGCTCGGCGCCGCGGCGATCCGCTGCGGCCTCGAACGGGCCCGCGTCCCGGCCGACCGCGTCGAGCAGGTGATCATGGGCAACGTCCTCCAGGCCGGGCAGGGCCAGGCTCCGGCGCGGCAGGCCTCGATCAAGGCCGGCGTGCCGAACACCGTTCCGTGCGTCACGGTCCACAAGGTCTGCGGCTCCGGGATGCGCGCGGTCATGGACGCCGGCAACGCGATCCAGGCCGGCGAGTACGACCTCGCCGTCGCCGGCGGCATGGAGTCCATGTCGAACTCGCCGTACCTGCTCGAGAAGGCTCGGACCGGGCTGCGCATGGGCAACGGCACGCTCGTCGACTCGATGATCAAGGACGGGCTCTGGGATCCCTACGGCGACAAGCACATGGGCTCGTGCGCCGAGATGTGCGTCACGAAATACTCGTTCACGCGCGAGGAGCAGGACGCGTTCAGCCTCGAGTCGTACAAGCGCGCGCAGGAGGCGACGAAGAGCGGCGCCTTCGCCGACGAGATCATCCCCGTCGAGGTCCCGCAGAAGAAGGGAGCCGCCGTCCGCGTCGACGCCGACGAGGAGCCCTTCGCGGCTCCGCTCGACAAGATGCCGACGTTGAAGCCCGCGTTCGAGAAGAACGGCTCGGTGACGGCGGCCAACTCGTCGAAGATCAACGACGGGGCCGCGGCCCTCGTCGTCACCTCCGAGGAGCACGCCAGGTCGAACGGCTGGACGCCGATCGCGCGGATCGTCGCCTCGTCCGGCGTCGCCCAGGCTCCCGAGTGGTTCACGACCGCGCCGATCGGCGCGATGCAGAAGCTGCTGAAGAAGACGGGCCTCGCCGCCTCCGACATCGACCTCTTCGAGATCAACGAGGCGTTCGCCGCCGTGGCGATGGCCGCGATCAAGGAGCTGTCGCTCGACCCGGCGAAGGTCAACGTGCGGGGCGGCGCCGTGGCGCTCGGACACCCGATCGGCGCATCCGGCGCGCGAATCCTGACGACGCTGATCCACGCCCTGCGGCGGGAGCACAAGAAGCGCGGCATCGCGGCCATCTGCATCGGCGGGGGAGAGGCGACGGCGATGCTGGTGGAGACCCTCTGAGCCGTGAGACGTAAGACGTAAGACGTAAGACGAAGATCCGAAGGACCGGAAGATGGCTTTGGATCGGCTCACGGCTCACGGCTCACGGCTTTCGGCCCCGGTTCCCCCCTTCGACTACGTCCTCGGCGGCGTACCGCGGTTCCGCGCGGAGGCGCCGTGGGCCTGGCGGCTGCTCGCGCGATACGCGCGGCGCCTGCCGGTGACGCGCCGCGTCGAGGCGCCCGGACGCGACCCGCTCGTCGCCGACGCCGCCGGCACCGCGGAGATCGTTCTCGTCCAGGCCGATCCGGAGTCGTACCTTCTCCCCGACGCGGCGCTCCGGCTCGTCGGGGGCCTCGCGGCGCGGCCGGACCTGGCCCTCCTCGCGCCGGTCTCGAACGAGGCGGAGACGGAGGGCCAGCGTTCGGCGCCGGCGCACGCGTACACGACGCCGGCGCAGCTCGAGCGGGAGGTGCTGCGCCGCGCGTCGGCGGCGGGAGAGCCGCGCCGGACCGCGAGCGTCCGGTCCCCCGTCTTCGCGGTCCGCCGGAGCGCGCTGGCCGGGCTGGCGCCGGCGCTGCCCCTGCGGGAGGCGGCCGCGGCCGTGAGCGCGCGCGGCCTTCCCTGCGCGGTCGATCCCGGCGCATACGTCCACCGCTACGGCGACATGGACGCTTCGGCCCGCGAGGACCTCGCCGACTGCGTCCCCGAGGGCGCGGGGGCGGTCCTCGACGTCGGGTGCTCCCGCGGCGCGACGGCGCCGGCCCTGCGCGCGCGCGGCGTGGCCCGGATCGTCGGCATCGAGCCGGATCCGGAAGACGCCGCGGCGGCCGCCCGCGCGTACGACCGGGTCTTCGCGATGCGGCTCGAGGACGTGACCGACGACCTCGCGGGCACCTTCGACGCGATCCTCTTCGGCGACGTGCTCGAGCACCTCGCGGACCCGTCGGACGCGCTGTGTCGGGTCCGTCCCTGGCTCGGCGCGACGGGCGTCGTCGTGGCGTCGGTGCCCAACGCGGGACACTGGTCGGTCGTGGACGATCTGCTGAGCGGCCGCTTCGACTACGTCCCGTACTCCGTCCTCTCCGGGACGCACCTGCGTCTCTTCACGCGGCGGACTCTGGAGGACCTCTTCGCCGCGTCCGGATACGAGGTCGATCGCGTCGACGCCGTCGCGCTTCCTCCCGGCCCCGACGACGCGCCTCGTCTCGACCGCCTGCGCGCATTCCCCGGAGCCTCGGACGATCTCGAGACGGTCGAGTTCGTGGCGGTCGCGAGGCCGTCGAGGGCGTCCGGGGGCTGACCGCCCGAGCGCGGTCGGCTATCATCGACGCGCATGCTCGACAAGGTCGTCGCCTCCGCCGACGAGGCCGTGCGCGACGTCCAGGAGGGCGCGACGCTCGTCGTCGGCGGCTTCGGGCTCTGCGGCATTCCGGAAAACCTCATCGCGGCCCTCGTGCGCCGCGGCGTCGGCAAGCTGACGGTCGTCTCGAACAACTGCGGCGTCGACGACTGGGGCCTCGGGTTGCTGCTCCGGAATCGCCAGATCAAAAAAATGGTGTCCTCCTACGTCGGCGAGAACGGCGAGTTCGAGCGGCAGTTCCTGTCCGGCGAGCTCGAGGTCGAGCTCGTTCCCCAGGGCACGCTCGCCGAGAGGATGCGCGCCGGAGGCGCCGGGATCCCCGCGTTCTACACGCCCGCGGGAGCCGGCACGCTCGTCGCCGAGGGCAAGGAGACGCGCCAGTTCGAGGGCCGCGACTACCTGCTCGAGCGAGGCATCGTCGGCGACTTCTCGATGGTCGCCGCGTGGAAGGCCGACCGGCTGGGCAACCTCGTCTACCGGAAGGCGGCTCGCAACTTCAACCCGATGGCGGCGACGGCGGGCCGGGTGTCGATCGCCGAGGTCGAGGAGGTCGTCGAGGTCGGCGAGCTCGACCCGGAGTGCGTCCACACGCCGGGGGTGTTCGTGAACCGGGTGGTCGTCGCGCCGCGCGAGAAACGTATAGAGAGACGAACGGTGAGGAAGAGAGCGCTCTAGCCATGCTCGATCGCGAAGGCATCATCCGGAGAGCCGTGAAGGAGCTGCGCGACGGCTACACCGTCAACCTCGGCATCGGCATGCCGACGCTCATCGCCAACCACATCCCGGACGGCATGGAGGTCATCCTCCAGTCCGAGAACGGGATCCTCGGCCTCGGGCCGTACCCCACGGAGGACGAGATCGACCCGGACCTGATAAACGCCGGCAAGGAGACCGTCACGATCCGGCCCGGCGCCTCGTACTTCTCATCGGCGGACTCCTTCGCGATGATCCGCGGCGGCCACGTCGACCTCTCGATCCTCGGCGCCATGCAGGTCGACGAGGAGGGCTCGATCGCGAACTACATGATCCCGGGCAAGATGGTGAAGGGGATGGGCGGCGCGATGGACCTGGTGGCCGGCGCCCGCCGCCTCGTCGTGACGATGGAGCACACCGCGCGCTCCGGCGAGAAGAAGATCCTGAAGCGCTGCACGCTGCCGCTGACGGGCCGCCGGTGCGTCCAGCGCGTGATCACCGACCTCTGCGTCTTCGACGTCCGGCCGGACGGCGCCGGCCTCGAGCTCTCGGAGCTCGCCCCCGGCGTCGAGGTGGACGAGGTCCGCGCGAAGACCGAGGCGGCGTTCCGCGTCTCCGAAAGCCTCCGGACCATGGACGCGTGAAGGCCCTCGCCGCCGCCGGATCTCTCTTCGCCGCCGCCCTCATCCTCTCCGCGCAGCAGGACCCGTTCAGCGCGGGCGACCCCTACGAGTCCCGCTTCAAGACGAAGCCGAACTTCCAGATCAAGTTCAAGGCGCCCGAGAAGGGCGGCGAGGTCCACCTCTCCACGAAGAACCCCGTCCACTTCGAGAAGGGCGAGTACTGGGAGGGCAGCGAGGAGGTCCTCATCGAGTACCAGGACGTCAAGATCCAGGCGGACGCGGCGCGCTACGACTTCAAGACGAAGGTCGCGATCCTGACGGGCCACGTCGTGATCGACCAGGGCCCGATCCGGCTCTCCGGCACCTCCGGCACGTTCTCGATCGAGTCGAAGACCGGATGGCTCGAGAACGCCACCGCGGACCTCCCGCCGACGTACCACATCGTCGCGGACCGGATCGACAAGGTGGCCGACTCGACCTACCGGATCCAGCACGGCGTCTTCACGGCTTGCGACATGCCGGATCCGGAGTGGTCCTTCTCGCTCGGGGAGGCGACGATCACGCTGGACGACTACGCGCGCATGAAGGACGTCGCGTTCCGCGCGGGCTCCGTGCCGATCCTCTATACGCCCTACCTCGTCTGGCCCACGAAGGAGGACCGCGCCTCGGGCATGCTCGTCCCCGGAATCGGTTGGAGCAACCGCCGCGGCGGCTACCTGGGCCTCTCCTACTACTGGGTGACGGGGCGGTCGACCGACCTCACGTCGCAGCTCGACGCCTTCACCGACGGCACGATCGGGTTCGGCGAGGAAGCGCGGTGGCGGCTCACACCCGAATCGGCGGGCATCTTCCAGGGCTACATCGCCCGCGACCAGGAGGCGACCGTCTGCGTGCCGATCGCGCAGGCGCCGCCGACGAACCAGGGCATCTGCACGCTGCCGGACGGCTCCCTCGGCGTCTTCGTGTTCGAGCCCGAGACGCGCTGGAAGCTGCGGCTCGACCACGTGTCCGACGACCTGCCGTTCGGCTTCCGCGGCGTCCTCTCGGTCCGCCGCTACTCGGACGAGGAGTTCCTCCAGGACTTCGAGCGCGACTTCACCCTGGCCAGCGCGCGCCAGATACTCTCGCGGGGCTTCCTGACGAAGAACATCGGTCCGGACTCGCTCAACATCCGGTTCGAGCGAAGCGAGACCTTCTACTCCTCGACGGTCGTCCAGGAGCGTTTCCCGACCGTCGAGTTCTTCCGCCGCACCGCGCCGATCGGCCACAGCCCGTTCTACCTGGCGCTCACCTCGTCGCTCTCGGCGCTCTACATGGACAAGGGCAAGGACCTGCCGAAGGGAACCTACGGCCGCTTCGACGTCAACCCGGAGGTCTCCTTTCCGTTCAAGGAGATCCCGTGGCTCTCGCTGACGCTGCGCGGCGGCGGCCGCTTCACGGGCTACACCGACTCCACGAACGACCTTCAGACGACGTTCACCGGCGAGGCCATCACCCGCGCGAGCGCGGAGGGCGGCGCGTCGATCGTCGGACCGTCGTTCTCGCGGATCTACGACGCGGCGATCGGGCCGTGGGACAAGTTCAAGCACGTCATCGAGCCGCGCGTGGACTACACCTACGTCTCGGACGTCAGCGACCCGGCGAGGATCCCCGCGTTCGACGAGGTGGACACGGTGCTCGGACAGAACCAGGTGCGCTATGCGATCGTGAATCGGCTCCTCGCGCGGCCGGCCGGCGGCATGGCGGGATCCGCCGAGGAGATCGCGTCCTTCGAGGTGGGGCAGACGTACGCCTTCTCGCTGCCGCAGACGGTGTTCGGATCGAACATCATCGCCTCGACGTTCGAGCCGCTCGGTCCGGTCGAGGCGATCCTGCGCCTGTCGAGCGCGGGGAAGTACCACCTCGACGGCCGGCTCTCGTACGACGTGCACGACCCCCAGGTCACCGGGACGACGCTGACCGCGGGCGCGAACTGGGGCATGGACTTCTTCAACGTGAGCTGGTTCGCGAACCGGCCGATCGCGCAGCCGGGGTTGATCATCACGCCCACGGACCAGGTCCGTGTCGCGGGCGGAGTGGACCTCGGCCCGCTCTTCCGCGTCGACACGAACGTCGCCTGGGACGTGCGACAGGGCCTCGTCCAGGAGGACCGGTCGCTTTTGACCTACAAGGGCTCGTGCTTCACGGTCTTCCTCGAGGTGCGCCAGCTCCGCCTCCCGCCCGCCCCGCGCAACGACTACCGCCTGGTCGTGAACCTGAAGGACATCGGGACGCTGCTCGACGTGAACGGCTCGCTGGACGCGCTGTTCGGGCATTGATCGCGCGCCGTGAAACGGCTCACGGCTCACGGCTTACGGCTCACGGCCTCGGACCCGCTTTCGGTATGATTCCCCGTCAGTGAAAGGCCTCATTCTCTCGGGCGGGAAGGGCACGCGCCTGCGCCCGCTGACCTACACGCGCGCCAAGCAGCTCGTGCCGGTGGCGAACAAGCCCGTGCTCTTCTACGGCGTCGAGGCGATCGTCGCGGCGGGGATCAAGGAGATCGGCGTCGTCGTCGGCGACACGCGCGAGGAGATCCAGGCCGCGCTCGGCGACGGCTCCCGCTTCGGCGCGAAGATCCGTTACATCGAGCAGGACGCTCCGCGCGGCCTCGCCCACGCCGTCCTCATCTCGGAGCCGTTCCTGCGCGGCGAGCCGTTCGTCATGTACCTCGGAGACAACGTCATCGCGGACGGGATCACGACGCTCGTCGACGACTTCCGCCGGCTGAAGTGCAACTCGCAGATCCTCCTCGCGAAGGTCCCGAACCCGGAGCAGTTCGGCGTGGCGGAGCTCGAGAACGGCCGGGTCGTCCAGCTCACCGAGAAGCCCAAGCACCCGAAGTCCGACCTCGCGCTCGTCGGCGTGTACATGTTCGACGATTCGATCTGGGACGCGGTCAAGGGGATCCGACCCAGCGCCCGTCAGGAGCTCGAGATCACCGACGCCATCCAGTGGCTCGTCGACCACGGCAAGAGCGTCCACCCTCACCTCGTGTCGGGCTGGTGGAAGGACACGGGCAAGATCGAGGACATGCTGGAGGCGAACCGCATCGTGCTCGACACGTTCTCTGCGCGGGGCCTCGAGAGCGTCAACGGAGACTGCCGCGTCGAGGGCAAGGTCGTCCTCGAGCCGGGCGCGAAGATCGTGCGGTCCACCGTTCGCGGCCCGGCGGTGATCGGCCCCGGCGCCGAGATCCGCGACGCGTTCGTGGGCCCCTACACGGCCGTCGGGCCGGACTGCCTCATCGACCGCTGCGAGATCGAGAACTCGATCGTCCTCGAGGGCTCGCGGCTCGAGCGGATCCCGGTGCGCATCGCGGACTCGCTGATCGGCAAGAACGTGCGCATCCACCCGGGCGCCGAGAGGCCCCGCGTCCACCGCTTTCTCGTCGGAGACAACTCCGAGATCGGCATCGTATGAAGCTGCTCGTCACGGGCGGCTGCGGCTTCATCGGGTCGCACTTCGTCCGGCACGTCCTCGAGTCCCGGGCCGGCGGAGTCTCCGTCGTCAACCTGGACAAGCTGACGTACGCCGCCAACCCGGCGAACCTCACCGACGTCGCGCACCGCCCCGACTATCGCTTCGTGCGCGGCGACATCGCGGATCCCGACGTGGTCGGCGTCGCGATGGAGGGCTGCGACGCCGTCGTCAACTTCGCCGCGGAGACGCACGTGGACCGCTCGCTGCTGGGAGACGCGTCGTTCATCGAGACGGACGTCAAGGGCGTGTTCGTGCTCCTCGAGGAGGCCCGCCGCCGGGGCGTGAAGCGCTTCGTGCAGATCTCGACGGACGAGGTGTACGGCTCGATTCCGGAGGGCTCGTTCACGGAGCAGTCGCCGCTCAACCCGCGCAACCCGTACGCGGCCTCGAAGGCCGGAGGCGACCGGCTCGCGTACTCCTACTGGGCGTCCTACCGCGTGCCCGTCATCATCACGCGCGCCTCGAACAACTACGGCCCGCACCAGTACCCGGAGAAGCTCATCCCGCTCTTCGCCACCAACGCGGTCGACGACCTGCCGCTGCCGCTCTACGGCGACGGGCAGAACGTGCGCGACTGGCTCTTCGTCCGGGACCACGCCGCGGCCATCGACTTTCTCCTCGACGCGGGCGAGCCGGGCGAGACGTACAACGTCGCGGGGGGCAACGAGGCGCCCAACATCGCGATCACGAGGCGCGTCCTGAAGGAGCTCGGCAAGCCGGAGAGCCTGATCCGTTTCGTGGACGACCGGCCGGGCCACGACCGCCGCTACTCGCTGGACGCGTCCAAGCTCGCGCGCCTCGGCTTCACGCCGGGCACGGCGTTCGAGGACGGGCTCGTCGAGACCGTGCGCTGGTACCGCGACCACGAGCAGTGGTGGCGGCCGATCAAGGAGCGGGACGCGGCCTACCGGGAGTTCTACCGGTCGCAGTACGAGAGCCGGCTGGCGACGTCGACCGCGACCGCGAAGGCGCCAGGGTAAACCCGCAAGCCGCGAGCCGTAAGACGTAAGACGTAAGACGTAGAGCTCCGGACACAGGTGCCTCCGACAATCGCGAAGGGGAACGATGTCCAAGATATATTAGCGATGGCTAATGCATTGGTCCCTCCCACGTCTCACGTCTCACGTCTTACGTCTCACGGCTAACCTATGTCCCAGCCCGACGCGACTCCCGGTTCCCACGCCGCCGTCCTGAGCGCCCCCCGTCCGATGCCCCGCAGCCGGCGCCGCGCGCTCGTCACGGGCGCCGCGGGAATGCTCGGATCCGACCTGTCGATCCGGCTGTCGGTCGCGGGCTACGAGGTGTACCCGCGCCCGAAGGCGGACCTGGACGTCGCCGACGAAGCGGCGGTTCAGCGGGCGATCCGCGAGATCCGCCCCGACGTGGTCGTCAACTGCGCCGCCTTCACGAAGGTCGACGCGTGCGAGACGGACCCGCGCGCCGCCGAGGTCAACGCGCGCGCCGTCGGCTACCTCGCCGACGCGTGCGGGCACTACTCCGCGCAGCTCGTCCAGGTCTCGACGGACTTCGTATTCGACGGCAGCAAGCGCGCGCCGTACGTCGAGGACGATCCGACGGCGCCGCTGTCCGCCTACGGGCGCATCAAGCGGGACGGCGAGGAGGAGGCGCTGCGGCTTCCCTCGAGCCTCGTCGTGCGCGCATCGTGGCTGTTCGGCCGCTCCGGGTGGAACTTCGTCGAGGCGATCCTGAAGCAGGTCGAGGAGGGGAAGCCGCGGCTTTCCGTCGTCGCGGACCAGATCTGGCGCCCGACCGCGACGCCGGACCTCTCGGAGGCGATCGCCGCGCTGCTCGAGGCCGGCGCCACCGGCGTGTACCACTTCGCCAACCGCGGCGAGGTCTCATGGCACGACTTCGCCCGCGAGATCCTCTGGCTCTCCGGACGCGGCGACGTGCCCGTCGACGCCGTCAGCTCGGCCCAGATCGCGCGGCCGGCTCCGCGGCCCGCGTACTCGGTGCTCGATACGGGCAAGTACGAGCGGCTGACGGGCCGTCCCATACGCAGCTTCCGGGACCCGCTCGCCGAGTACATCGCTCGCCGCGCGCGGCCCGAGGCGTGAGAGCCCGTCTGAAATAGACTCCCGCCGAAACCCCACAGAGGTGCCCATGCTCCGACGGACCGTCTCGAGAGTTCTCGCCGCCGCCGCGATTCTCTGCACCGCCGCGGTCGCGGGGGCGGCGGACAAGCCTCGCCACGCCCTCTCGCTCGCCGACCTCGAGCGCGTCCGGTCCGTCTCGGACCCGCAGATCTCGCCGGACGGGCGCTGGGTCGCCTACACGGTCCGTTCGACCGACGCGAAGGAGGACAAGCGCGGCTCCGACATCTGGATGACCAGCCTCGACGGCAAGGAGACCACGCGCCTGACGACGCGCAAGGAGGGCGAGTCGACGCCGCGCTGGAGCCCGGATGGACGCTTCCTCGCCTTCCTGTCCTCGCGCGACGACGCGAACGAGGAATCGCAGATCTGGCTCCTGCCGCGAGCCGGGGGAGAGGCCGAGAAGATCACGGAGCGCGCCGGCGGGATCGCGGACTTCGACTGGTCTCCCGACGGGCGGCGGCTCGTCCTCGTCGGGGAGGATCCGGATCCGGACAAGGCGGACGCCGACGCCGCGGCCGACGGCGGCGCGGGCGGCGCGAAGGACAAGAAGAAGTCGAAGACGAAGAAGCCGATCGTCATCGACCGCTATCAGTTCAAGCGCGACGTGACCGGCTACCTCGGCAAGCAGCGGTCGCACCTCTACCTGCTCGACCGCGACTCGCGGAAGATCGAGCCGCTCACCTCGGGCGAGTACGACGAGCTGATCCCGTCGTGGTCCCCGGACGGCAGGACCATCGCCTTCGTCTCGAAGCGCGGCCCGGATCCCGACCGCACCGACAACTGGGACGTCTTCGCGATCGAGCCGCGCGCCGGCGCCTCCCCCCGCGCGCTGACGACCTACGAGGGCAACGACAACGACCCGGAGTGGGGAAGCCGGCTCGCCTGGAGCCCGGACTCCCGCTCCATCGCCTACGTGCAGGGCGGACCGGACAAGCTCATCTACTACGGCCTGCACCGTCTCGCGCTCCTGCCCGCGGCGGGCGGCGCGCCGAAGATCCTCACGCCGGACCTCGACCTCAACGCGGAGTCGCCGGCCTTCACGAAGGACGGCTCGGCGATTTACTTTCGCCTCGAGGAGGACGGCTCGGTCAACCTCGCGAGCGTCCCGGCCGCCGGCGGCGCGGTCCGGCGGATCGTGACCGGCCGCCACGTCGTGTCCGACGTCGCGACGGGGGGAGGAGCGACCGTCATCCTGATGGCCACGCCGGACTCGCCCGCGGAGATCTACGCGGTGGACGCCTCGGGCGCGCCGCGCCGGCTGTCGACCCAGAACGACGCGCTCTTCGCCGAGCTGAAGCTCGGCGCCGTCTCCGAGACGAAGTTCAAGAGCCCCGACGGTACGGAGATCCACGGCTTCCTGGTCACGCCGCCCGACTACGACTCGGGCCGCCGGTCCGCGGCGGACGGCTCGGGCAAGCGCTACCCGACCATCCTCCGTCTCCACGGCGGCCCGGTCGGCCAGCACGAGAACGCCTTCGAGGGGGAGTGGCAGTGGCTGGCGGCGAACGGCTACGTCGTCGTCGCCCCGAACCCGCGCGGCAGCTCGGGCCGCGGCGAGGGATTCCAGAGGGCGATCTACGCCGACTGGGGACACCGCGACGCGGAGGACGTCATCGCGGGGGTGGACGACGCGATCGCGAAGGGGATCGCGGACCCCAACCGGCTGGGGGTCGGCGGCTGGAGCTATGGCGGCATCCTGACGAACTACGTCATCGCGCGCGACGCGCGCTTCCGCGGTGCGACGAGCGGGGCCGGCAGCTCGAACTTCCTCGCGAGCTACGGCACCGATCAGTACATCCGGGAGTACGAGCAGGAGCTCGGTCCGCCCTGGAAGGCTCCGGACACGTGGATCAAGTTGTCCTATCCGTTTCTGCACGCGGACCGGATCCGCACGGCGACGCTGTTCCTTTGCGGCGAGTCCGACTTCAACGTCCCGCTCATCAACTCCGAGCAGATGTACCAGGCGCTGCGGAGTCTGGGCGTGCCGACGCAGCTCGTGATCTATCCGGGCCAGTACCACGGGATCCGCAAGCCGAGCTACGTGCGCGACCGGTACGAGCGCTACGTCGCCTGGTACGACAAGTACGTCAAGGCGGCGCCGGCGCAGGCGCAGCCGGCGGCCGCGGCCGCGACGTCGAGCCGCTGATCGCCGGACCTTGACGAGCGCCGCGGTGCGCCCATGATCCGCGGGCGGAGAGCCCGCTCGTGTTCCGCTCGGCGAGCCCGTCCGAGTCCCGCCCGGAAAGCCCGCTCGAGCTCCGCCGGAGAGCCCGCTTGACCCCCTCCGAGTGGAAGCGCAAGGCGCTCCACGCGGGGATGGGCCTCTTCGCGCTCACGCTGCGATGGCTCGACGCCGGGCCCGCGGCCGCGCTCGCCGGAGCCGCCCTGCTCTTCAACGCCGTCGTCATGCCGCGTATCGGCCGCGGGATCTACCGCGACCCGCGCGCGCGCCGCGACGCCGGCATCGTCGCCTATCCGGCGATGGTGCTGCTCCTGATCCTCGTGTTCTCCGGGAAGTACCTGACGGTCGCCGCCGCGGTGTGGGCCATGATGGCGTTCGGCGACCCGGCCGCCGCGATCGCCGGCCGGCTGATCGGCGGGCCGACCCTGCCCTGGAACCGCGAGAAGACGTGGGTCGGGCTTCTGGCGAACTGGGCCGTCGCGTCGTCGGCGGCGCTCGCCGTCTTCGTCTTCGTCTCGCGGCGACCCGCGACCCCGGACTCGGCCGCGATCCTCGTGATCGGCGCCGCCGTCTACGCGTTTCTCGAGTCGGTCCGCTCGGGGATCGACGACAACGTCGTCGCCGCGCTTCCGACCGCGCTCGTGGTCTACCAGCTCGGACTGATCTGGCCTCCGCGGCTCCTCGCGGCGCCGGGCGGAGGGGCGTGGACCCCGCTGCTCGTCGCGGTCGCGCTGAACGCGGCCGTCGCGTGCGCGATGGGCGCCCTGAGGGTCGTGAGCGTCTCCGGGGCGGTCGCGGGAGGCATCGCCGGCGCGGTCATCCTCGCCGCCGGCGGCTGGGGCGCGTACGGGCTGCTATGGGCGTTCTTCCTCGGCGGCACGCTCGCCACGCGCCTCGGCTACCGGCGCAAGGCGGCCCTCGGCGTCGCGCAGGCGGACTCGGGCCGCCGCGGGGCCGCGCACGTCGCCGCGAACTGTCTCGTTCCCGCCGCGCTCCTGCTCGTCGGCGCGCCGGGCGCCGCCTACGCCGCCGCCTTCGCGGCGGCCCTCGCGGACACGCTCGGCACGGAGGTCGGCACCCTGTTCGGCCGCCGGCCGTTCTCCCCGCTGACCTTCCGGCGCCTGGAGCCCGGCACGCCGGGCGCCGTCTCCGTGCCCGGCACGCTCGCCAGCCTGGCGGGCGCCGCGGCGATCGCGCTGGCGGCCGTGGCGCTCGGCGTCTCTCCCGCCCGCGCCATCCCCGCCGTCGCGGCGGGAGGGTTCCTCGGCGCGCTCGCCGAGAGCGTCCTCTCGGCCATGGGAGCCCGCTTCGGCTTCCGGCTCGACCACGAGTTCGCCAACGCCCTGAACACGTTCGTCGGCGCGATGGTCGCGCTGCGGCTCGGCGCGGGGCTCGCATGAGGCACTACGTGCGGCTGGCGCGGCCGTTCACGCTCCTGCCTCCCCTCGTCGGGATCGTCTCCGGCGCGATCTGCGCCTTCGGATCGGCGCACAACCCCGATCCGGCGCGGCGGGTCACGTGGGCCGTCGTCCTGACGGTCGCCGTCGGATCGCTCTGCGCGTCCGCGATGAACGCGGCGTCCAACATCGTCAACCAGATCGCGGACCTCGAGATCGACCGG
>Ga0163163_10002945_pt1 | contig 14400 bp, 9 predicted proteins | sample S65metaG_FD_119766 | JGI IMG/M metagenome (GOLD analysis project Ga0163163, IMG submission 119766) | Switchgrass rhizosphere microbial communities from Kellogg Biological Station, Michigan, USA - S6-5 metaG | ecosystem: Host-associated > Plants > Roots > Rhizosphere > Soil | place: USA: Michigan... | reverse complement strand
CATAGGCGAGCGCACGGCCCGAGAGGGACAGGTCCGCAGCCGAGTGGAGCACGTCCCCCTTCCGGGGCGGCTCGTGCCGCGCTTCCGGTCCGCCGCCGACCGCCTCGCGCACCGCGCGGGCGAGGTCGTTCACGGTCGTCTGCCGGCCGCCGGCGACGTTGTAAGCCGCGCCGGACGCCTCCGCGGGAGCCTCCGCGCCGCAGATGTTCGCCGCGACGGCATCCGAGACGTACGTGAAGTCCCGGCTCTGCTCGCCGTCCCCGTAGATCACCGGGGCCTCGCCCGAGAGATACGCCTTGAAGAACCGCGGAATCACCGCCGCGTACGGACCATCGGGGTCCTGTCGCGGGCCGTAGACGTTGAAGTAGCGCAATCCGACGAGCTCCATTCCGTCGCAGCGCCGGAACACGTCGGCCAGCTGCTCGTTCATCGCCTTGGAAAGCGCGTAAGGGGACAGGGGCTTCCCCTCCTCCCCCTCGCGCTTGGGAAGCTTGCGGCTGTCGCCGTAGACACTCGACGAGGAGGCGTAAACCACGCGGCGCACGCCGGCGTCACGCGCGGCGGCGAAGACGTTCGCCGTGCCCGACACGTTCACGGCGATGGACGTCGACGGGTCCTTCATCGATCGCGGGACGGACCCGAGAGCGGCCTGGTGGAACACGTACTCGACGCCGCTCACGGCCTGGCGGCAGACGGACGCGTCGCGGATGTCCGCTTCGAGAAACTCGATCTGTTTTTCGCAATGCGCGAGGTTCTCGCGCTTTCCGTTCGAGAGATTGTCCAGCACGCGGACGCGCGCTCCGCGCGCCAGCAGCGCGTCGACGAGATGCGAGCCGATGAAACCGGCGCCGCCGGTGACCAGGACGTTCCGACCTTTCCACTCCACGTTCCTCTCCTCCCCTTGATCCTCAGGCCTTGACCACGTTGTCGAGCGGCTCCCGATACACGCCGCGCGTATCCACCACCAGCTGAGCATGCCGCGCCACGGCGGCGTAATCGACCGCCTTGTGATCCGTGACGATGACGACCGCGTCCTGTCCGCGCAACAGCTCCTCGTCGAGCGGCTGGGACGACATCGCCGGCAGACCCGGCCACGAGCGCATCCGCGGAGCCTTGGGCACGTGCGGGTCGTGGTACGAGACCTCCGCCCCCAGGCGCAGCAGTCCCTCGATGATCTCGAACGCCGGGCTCTCGCGCGGGTCGTCGATGTCCTTCTTGTACGCGATCCCCAGCACGAGGACGCGGCTCCCGCGCATCGCCTTGCGCCGCTCGTTCAAGGCGAGCGTCAGCTTCTCGATCACGTACTCCGGCATCCGGACGTTGACCTCTCCCGCGAGCTCGATGAACTTGGGAGTGACGCCGTACTCGCGCGCCTTCCAGGACAGGTAGAACGGGTCGAGCGGGATGCAGTGCCCTCCCCATCCGGGTCCCGGGTTGAATCGCATGAAGCCGAACGGCTTCGTCGCGGCGGCGTCGAGCACCGTCCAGATGTCGATTCCCATGCGGTCGAAGACGATCTTCAGCTCGTTCACGAGCGCGATGTTGACCGCGCGGAAGATGTTCTCCACGAGCTTCGCCGCCTCCGCCTCCCGCGCGTTGCCGACGCGGACCGTGCGGACGACGACCTGGTCGTACATGTGCTGGGCGAGGTCGCCGCCGGCCTTGTCCACGCCCCCGACGATCTTCGGGATCGTGGCCGTGTTGAACTGGCCGTTCCCGGGGTCCTCGCGCTCGGGCGAGAAGGCGAGAAAGAAATCCTCTCCGCACTTCAGCCCGGACTCCTCGAGGAGACGGCGCACGAGCTCGTCCGTCGTCCCGGGGTAGGTGGTCGACTCGAGCACGACGAGCTGCCCGCGCCGCAGGCGGGCGCGGATCTGCTGCACGGTGTTGATGACGTAGCTCATGTCGGGCTCGCGCTGCGGGGTCAGAGGCGTGGGAACGCAGATGATCAGCGCGCCGGGCTCGCCGAGCCGGCGAAAGTCCGACGTGGCCTGGAAGCGACCGTCGCCGGACGCGCGCGCGAGTCGGGCCGTGTCGAGGTGCTTGATGTAGTTGCGGCCGGCGTTGAGCGACTCGACCTTGTTCGAGTCGATGTCGAAGCCGAGCACCGTGAAGCCGTTCTCGGCGAAGGTCAGGGCCAGCGGCAGCCCGACGTAGCCGAGACCGACGATTCCGATGACGCTCGTCCGGGCGTCGATCGCTTTGCGAAGATCCACGGCCGCCGCGATGTTGATCTCTGCTGCCAATCCATCCTCCAAGTCACGCCGCGCTCGCCGACCTCGGCGCCGCAGCCGCTGCACCCGCCGCCGGGCCCCCAGGGAGGGCCGGCGATTTTCGTCTCATTCGCCGCCCCTGCGGGCGGGGCGTTCAGCCTCTCATGCTCGATCTCGCCCGGCCCATCGCCGTCCGGCTCCAAAATGCCCCCGCCGGGGCGGGCGTCGGCCGACCCGTCCCGGACGACGAGCATGAGAGAAATCGGACCCGCCCGACCCATGAAGTCAGCGCCACTGACGCAACTCTCGAGCCAAGCCGCCCTCCCGCGCGCGAGCGCACGGAGGCCGGCGGCACGCCTCTTCGGCGGTCCGGAGTCCGCGCGGTGACCCGAAGTCGTTGCGCGACGGACAATTCCAAGAGGCCCGTAGGAAACACCTCGGGCTCGCGACGGAGCAGAGCCACTCGTTCGCCCTCATTCCCCCGGCCAACAGCGAGCTATCTCCCTGCTGGCACTAGGTTTTTCGTGAATTTTCAGTATATCACGGCGAGACCGGGCCTCTGTCCGGAAGGTCAGGAAGATCAGGACGCGGGGGCGGCCGCGGGGGGTCCCGGGGCGGCGGCGGCGGCGGCGCTGACCTGGTCCGCCAGCGACGCCTGGCCGACGGCTCGAAGCACGGACGAGGCGGCTTCCAGGGCGGGCCGCACCCGGGGCAGCAGGCGGACGGACTGGTCCGGACCCAGCGTGGAGATGGCCGCCGGAAGCGCCCGACGAACGAACGAGGGGCTCCGAAACGAGGCCGAGATCGCCGCCCGGCCGCGCTCGCGCTCCTGCGCCGACAGCCGCGGCCAGCCGCCGAGGTAGGCGGCGGCGAGGGCCTCTACGGCGGGCGGGAACCCCGGCGCGGCCTTCGAGGCGAGGATCAGAGTTCGCTCCCAGGGGCGCGCGGCCTCCGGCTTCGGCTCCTTCACGAGCTCCCACTCCGCGTAGGCGCTCCGGCCGAGGAGCACGCGATGCTGCGCATCCCCGGGCGCGCCGGCGAGCCCGTCGAGCGCCAGCATGCGAACACCGGAGAGCAGACCCGGCGTCTCCGGGCCGATGGCGATCGGTTCGCCGGGCGAGGCCGAGGCGGGCGCGACGCGGCCGAGGACCGATTCGGCCGCGAAGGCGGCGGCGTCCTCCGGCTGGGAGATCACGAGCGCGGTCTCGCGGACTCCGGGCGCGGCCGCGACGCCGGACCGCTCGAGCAACTCGACGCTCTGGTCCCGCAGCGGGGCGCCCGACGCGATCAGCGCCACGGCGCCGCCGGCGAGCAGCAGCCAGAAGAGGAAACCCATCCAAGACCGGCGTCCGGGCGGGAGCGCGGCCGCCATCGGAGCATGAGCGGCCATCAGCGAAATACTCGAAGAGCCATGCCGCCGTTCGCGAACGGCTTAGGTCGGCTGCGGCGCGCGGGTCGCGGCCGCCGGCTCGGCAGCGGCGGTCGCGGGCGGCTCGGAGGGCGACGCCTTGTCCGGACCGTATTCGTAGGCGTACGGCCTGTAGTAGTGGCCGGGCTCCGGCTCGAGGGCGTTGATCAGCACGCCGAGGATCGAGACGCCGCTCCGCAGGATCCTCTCCTGCGCCCGCGCCACCTGCTCGCGCGCCGTCTCGCCGCCGCGCACGCACAGCACGGCGCCGTCCGTCTGCTGCGCGAACACGAGCGTGTCCGAGACGAGCAGGACGGGAGGCGTGTCCACGACGACGTGGTCGAAGTTCGTCCCCGCGAGCTCCAGAAACTTCCGCATCGCGTCGGACGACAGCAGCGCGGAAGGGTTCGGCGTCTCCGGTCCGGCGGGGACGACGAAGACCCCGGGGAACGCGGTCTTGACGATCGCGCGCGAGGGCTCCATGTTCTCCGCGAGGATCGAGACGAGCCCGACGCGGTTGGGAATCTCGAAAACCTCGTGGAGGCGCGACTTGTGGAGGTCGGCGTCGACCAGGAGGACCCGCCGTCCGAGCTGGCCGAGCACGATCGCGAGGTTGACCGACGTCGCCGTCTTGCCTTCCTGCGGGAAGCTCGAGGTGACGACGACCGTGCGGACTCCGCCGGCGCGGGAGAGCAGGAGCGAGGTGCGGAAGGCGCGGTACGCCTCCGCGACGGGCGAGCGCGGCTCCTCGTGCGGAAGGAACTCGATCGGAGACGGGCGCTTCTGCCCTTCGGCGCGTCGACCCAGACGGAGACCGCGGCGGAACCCCGGCACGCCCGCGCCGTGCTCGACGGCGGGGATGACGCCGAGCGCCGGCAGCTGCAGGAGCTGCTCGACCTGCTCGGGCGTGCGCAGGCTGCGGTCGAGGTAGGACATGACGAACGCGAGGCCGACCCCGGCCACGACGCCGAGGAAGAGGAAGATGACGAGGTTCTTCTTGTAGGACGGCTTGAAAGGCGCGAACGGGGGCAGCGCGCGGTCGACCATCCGCGCCGTTGCGACCTGGTCGTCGCGCATCCGGGAGATGACCTCGGTCTCGCCCTGCTGCTTCAGGAGGTTGTCGAGCAGGGCGCGCTTGGTCTCGATCTCGACGCGGATGTTCTTGTACTCGACGGCTTCCCCGCCGTGCGCAAACGCGTCGTTGCGCTGCGACTTGACGATCCCCGTGAGGTTCTGTTCGCGCCGCAGGGCGGTCATGTACTCGGTCCGCGCCACCTCGATCGCCTTCTGGGAGGCGTCGCGCTTGGCGGCCTCGAGGCTCTGGCGCGTGTTCTCGATCTGCTGCTGCAACTGCTGCATGGCCGGCAGCTCGGGCTTGTAGATGTTCAGCTTGTCCGCGTACTCGCGCTCCAGCTTCTGCAGGTCGGCCCGGTACTGGAGGACGTTCGCGGCGGCGCTGCCGTCGGCGAGGGAATCGGACGGCATGTTGCGCACTTCCTGGAAGCGCGCCTCCTTGTTGATCCGATCCGTCGTGGCGTTGGCGAGGTCGCGGCTGGTGGCGTCGAGCCGCATCGCGGCGGGATTGACCGAGTTGTCCGACGAGGTGAGCATCTCGCGGTCGTGGCCGTAGTTGAGAAGCTCCTTCTCCTTCGCGTCCAGCTCCGCCTTCGCCTGGTCGATCTGCGCCGCGAGGAACTGGGCGGACTGGCCGATCACCTTGAAGCGCGACTCCCCGTTCCACTCCATGTACGCGTCGGCCACGGCGTTCGCCATCGCCGCCGCGAGCTTCGCCGTGGGCGCCGTGCACGAGATCTCGACGAGGCTCGTGCCGCGGACGATCGTCGCCTCGATGCGGCCCTGGACGTCGAGCGCCGCGTTGACCAGCGCCTCCTCGCTCGGGACCGGGACGCGGCCCTTCGCGTCGGGCCGGTACTTGCGATAACGCTTCGGATTGAAGTCGGGGTCCGCGAGAAGGTTGAGGCGACGCACCACGCGTTCGCCGATCTCGCGGCTCTGCATCAGCTGTGTCTGGCTCGGGAGAAACTCGGGGTCCCCGCCGCCGCCTCCTCCGGAGTTTCCGAAGTTGACCGGGGACTGCTGATGCTGGACGTCGACGACCGCGGTCGCGAGATATGCCGGCTTCGTCAGCATCGTGACGGCCACGCCCGCGGCCGCGGCGATCAGGAGGCATGCAAGGATCAGCCGGCGACGCCGGACGACGATTTCCCAGTACTGGGCGAGGTTGGCCTCGGTTCCCCCCCCGCCGGTCTCCGGCGCCGTCTCCTCGAAGGAGTCCAGGTGCTCGGCCATTAGAAGAACGACTGCTTGATCACGACGACGTCGTTGGGTTGGAGCACGGGATCCTCCACCTGACCGGACAGGATCTTGCCGAAGTCTACGACCTGCTCGAAGTCTTTGCCGTCCGGGCCGCGCCGCTTGATGCGAATCTTCTTGGAGGCACGGTCGCTCAAACCTCCGGCCTTCGAGATCAGGGACAGGAGCGTGACCCGGTCGGTCGACTCGAACTGGATCGCACCGGATCCCTTGACCTCGCCGATGCAGAAGATCGTGAACGACTGTTTCGGCGGGATGTTGATGACGTCGGCGGGGAGGATCGGGATGTTCCAGAGGTCGGTCGCGTTCTGGAAGAGGTCCTCGGTGTCGACCTCGAGGGTGTCCGACATGCCATTGTCGGCGCGGCGCAGCACGAGAATCTTGCGGCCCGCCTTGTCGTTCAATCCGCCCGCCGCGGTGATCGCCTGCATCAGCGTCCACTTTCCCGAGATCGACAGCGATCCGGGCTTGAGCACGGCCCCGAGGACGGACACCGGCTTGTTGTTGTACTCCTTGACCGAGAACAGCACATTGGGGTGGTTCACATACTTGGTCAGGGCGCTCGCGATCCGGTCGCGGACCTCCGGCGCCGTCGATCCGGCGACGTTGACCTGCCCGATCAGGGGAAGGTCGATCGAGCCCGAGTCCGAGACCCGGCGCTCGAGGTTCATCTCCTGGAGCTCGAGCACATGGATCTCGACGACGTCGCGGGGTCCGATCGTGTACTCGTTCGCGTTCGCGATCGGGTTCGGCGGCGTCTCCTGCGCGAAGACGGCCGCCGACGCTCCGATGGCGGCCGCGACCCAGAGAAACAAGGCGGCGCGGAGCCTCATCGAACGTACTCCCCGTTGAAGGTCAAGAACGCCGTAAACCGAGTGTAATTCCGATCTTGCGCGGCGATATTCGAGTTGTACACGGCACGAGTAACGGAGCCGGTGAAGATGACATTCCGGACGACGTGCATCGACAGCCCACCCCCGTAGATGTTCGCCTCGTCCCGGCGGAAGACCAACTCACCGTTGTCGCCCGGCTCCGGCCGCGGATAGTTGTTGGGTCCCACCTCGCCGAAGCCGCGCAGCAGGAACCGCGACATCACCTCGACGGCGATCCCTCCCCCGAGGCGGTTCTCGAAGAAATAGGGATTGCCGACCGACAGGCTGTTGACGATTCTCCGCCTGCCATAGCCCCGGATCTCGAGCCAGTACCGGGGGAAGTAAGAGAGAAAGAGTCCGCCGACCCCGGTCGAGTAGGAGGGATAGACCGATTGATTGGCGACGCCCTCGCGCCACCCGCCCGTCAGGTTGATGAAGAGGCTCTGCCTCGAGAAGAGAATGCCGATGAGGGCGGCGCGACTGATGTTGTTGCGCGCGAGGCCCTGCGTGATGAAGTCGGAGTGCGTTTCGCTGTACGCGAACGAGGTGGTGAAGGTCTGGGAGCGCCGGTACCGGATTCCCGCCAGGAACTGGGATTCGTCCCGGTTGTTCCGCGTGACGTCCTGACTCGAGCCCGGCTCGACGTCCGGGGGCACGGTGCCCTGCTGCTCGTACCGGATCCGCGCGTAACTGCCTTCGCCCACCAGGTAGAAGGGCCCGGTGAGGTTGAGCTCGAACCGTCCGTTGCCGATCGAGTCCTTGTAGACGACGCGAGAATCGAACTCCGAGCTGTAGTTGCGGTACGTCTGGTTGTTGATCGCGCCGAGGGCGACGGTCAGGCGGTTGAAGAAGCCGAAGAGCTCACCGTTGTAGAAGCCGCCGAAGAACCGGCGGTCCTTGAGCTTGTCGTACCAGGTATAGGTCGGCAGCGCGTCGACGCGGGCGAACATCTTGGAGCCGAACGGCACGATGAAGCGGAATCCCGCGGTGACCGTCGCGGTCCAGTCGGAGACGGGGTTCTCCGACGAAGCGAAGACGTTGTTGTCGTAGCCCGCGTTCGTGATGAGCAGGCTCGGGATCAGGCGGATGGGTCCGAGGCGGAGGCGGGCGCGCGACAGGTCGTCGCGCATCTCCTCCTGCTCCGGGACGATGCGACCCTGCGGGACGTCCTCCTGGGCGAGCCCCGCGGCCGCGAGCAGCCAGGCCGTGGAGGCCGCCGCCGCCAACACCCGCAGCCTTCGCGGCGCCGCCGCGCCAATCCGCCGGATCGTCATGCCTCAGGGCCGCCCGAGAATCTTGCGCGAATACTCGTCCACGAGCGGGCCCGACACCCTCGGCACGGCTCTCTCGAGATAGCTCTTCGCCTCGTTGTCGCGCCCGGTTTCGTAGAGGACGACCGCCGCGTAGAACATCGGGGCGGCCTCCTGGTCGGAGAACGGGGTCACGAGCGGGAGCTGCGCCGCGGCGACGCTGTACGACCGCGAGAGGCAGCCCGCCTCGAGAAGCGCCAGGCGCAGCTCCCGGTTGGCGGGATCGGCGCGCAAGGCGTCGTTCAGGAGGCGTACCGCTTCCGCGGATTTCCCGGTGGCGATCAATCGTCGGCTCTCCGCGAGCGCATCTCGACTCCGGGCGGCGCTCGTCTCCGCCGGGGATGCAACGGGCTTGCCCGGAACGGGAGCCGGCCCGGCCGAGGTCGGGGCCGAGGAGGCCGCGGGGGCCGCCGGAGCCGCGGACGGTGAGCCATCCGCCGGACGGGGACGGCCTGCCGGCGGGGCCGGAGCCGAAGCCGCGGCGGTCGCGGAGGCCGCGCTGCGCCGCTGCTTCTCGGCGGCGAGCTTCTGCTGGGCGCGCGCCACGTCCGGACGCGAGCCGGAGTTGACGGTCAACGAGGTCAGGGCCTGCTCGGCACCCGGCCAGTCACCGGTCTCCACCAGGGCCACGAACCGGTCGGCCGAGAGATCGGGCTGTTTGGCGAAGACCCCCGGCGGCAGCGCCGCAAAGTCCTTCGCGGCGGCCGGATACTCCGCGCGCAGGACGTGCGCCCGGCCCCGGACGGCGAGCGCATCCGCGTCGCCGGGCTGCAGCTCGAGGGCGCGGTCCGCCCAGCGAATCGCCTCCTTCGTGTCGCCCCGGTCGAGCGCGTCGTGGGCCAGCGCCTCAGGCCACTTCACCTGGGTCGGCTCGCGCTTGGCGGCGGCCTCCAGCGTGCGACGGCGGTCGGCGGGAGCCATCTTGGCGTTTCTCTGCTGATCCGTCTCGACCAGGCCCGCCAGGGACGGGATCGCGAGGATCGTCTCCTGGGGAACCCGCTTCAGCAGCACGGCCTGAAAGGCGGCGCGGGTGTCGGGCTCGAGCCGTGCCTTCGGGTACGCCCCGAAGCGCCGCTCGACCTCGAGGAACCGGTCGACCGTCGCCTGCAGGTCCGCCGCCCGGCCCGCCCCGTTCTGCGCGAGCGCGAGCCAGACGAGCGCCTCCGACAAGGCCGGGGGCCGATCGAGGGACCCGAAGGCGGCAATCTTCAGCTCGGCGATCGCGTCCAGGTAGCGCTTGGCGACGTAGGCGTCCTCCCCGGAGCGGAGGCGCGCATCGGAGAATTCGTCCGCCCTGGCCGGGGCGTTCGATGTCATGATGGCGACCGCAGCGCTCAGGACCGCGAGGATTCCGCTCTGATGACGTTTCTTCATCGATTCCACAGGCTCGTCTCGGATGCCGTTGCGCCGACCCCGTCAGACCTTCCGGACCGGATTGCCTTCGTCCTGGTCATGCTGGTCGTGCTGGCCGCGGCCGTCCTCGGACCGAACTCCGTCACCCTTCCGGCCGCCGGGGGCATTTTCCCCGCCTCCGAGGGCCTCGTGTTCAACCTACTGGCCTTCCTGACGGCTTGCGCCGCCTTCTTGTCCCGTACGTCTTCCCGTTCGTTCCATTACCTGATCGTTCCCCTGCTCGCCGCGATCGGAATGGCGCTGCTAGGGGTCGTTCAGCTCCTCCCGTTTCCGGAGGGAGTCCTGCAGCAAATTGCCTCCGTGAATCTTCAAATTTACCACGAAACCGCTGAAATTCTGACGCTTTTCGGCCGGACGCCCGGCCCGGCGCCCCGCATTTCCATCGCCCCGCGGCAGACCGCGGACGCCGTCGTCCAGATCCTCGGCTGCGTCGCCATCTTCCTCGCCGCCGCCGCCGTTTTGAGGACTCGCCGGCGGCGCCGCGCGGTGTTCTGGACGGCCGCCGCGGCCTGCTTTCTGCCTCTGGCCGGAACCGCCGTCCTGGCCGCGGCCCCCACCCCCGGGGTGGAGAACCCGACGCCCCTGGGAACGGTTTTCGGGCTCGGATTCTTCGCGGCCCTGGGCCTCTTCTGGGCGGAGGTGCTGACCAACTCGGACCGCGGCGCCGACAGCGTCGAGCCGGGGGAGAGGTTCGAGCGCCGGTTTCCCCCCATCGCGATCCGCCTCCTGCTCATGGGGGGCTGCGCCGCCGGAATCGCTTTCGCACGCTCGTGGGTCGCCGCGGGCGCGGCGGCGGCGGGGACCGCGATCGTCCTCGCGATGGGCCTGGGCCGCCGGCGCCGGGACACGACGCGGAGGTTCGGCGTCGCCGCGGGCGCCGCAGCCGGGCTGGTCCTGGTCGCGACGGCCGTCCTGGCTCCCTCCGTCGAGGCGCAGTCCGCCTCTTCCGCTCCGCCGGCGGCCGACGTGCTGAGGACCGCGATCGCTGCCTGGCATCAATTTCCGATCCTCGGCGCGGGCCTCGGCGCGTTCGCCGACGCGTTTCGGCGGGTCCAGCCCGCGAGCCTCGTCGGCTACGTCGAGCAGGCTCGCTCGGGCCCGTTCCAGATCCTCGTGACCGGAGGCGCCGTCGGCCTCTTCTTCGCGGTCCTCCTCGTGGTCTCGCTGCTCATCCTGTTCGCGCGGGCGTGGCGAGCGCAGAAGCATCGCGAGGAGAGCGCATTGGCCCTGGCCGGCTTCGGCGCGCTCCTCTTCTGGGTCCTCGAGGGCCTCGCGGATTTCCACGCGTCTTCGGGCGCGGTCCCGATTCTCCTGTCGGTCCTGCTCGGTGCGGGTTGGGCGGCGGGCCGGGCCCGCGGCAGCCAGGCGGCGCTGTAGGGCTTTGATCCTTCTCGACGGCGCGGCGGTCGCGCAGCGGATTCGCGAGCGGGTGCGCGGAGAGGCGGCCGATCTCGCCCGGCGCGGCGTCACGCCCTTTCTCCGCGTGCTTCTGGTGGGAGAGAACCCGGCTTCGATGAGCTACGTGTCGTCCAAGACCCGATCCGCCGAGGAAGCGGGAATGGCGGCGGAGACCGTGCGGCTCCCGGCCGATGCGCCCCCGGAGGCGCTGCTCGCCGAGGTCTCGCGAGCGAACGCCGATCCCGCGGTCCACGGGATCCTCGTCCAGCTTCCGCTGCCGAAGAGTCACGACTCGGCCCGCGTCCTGGATGCCATAGACCCGAAGAAGGACGTCGACGGTTTTCACCCCGAGAACGTCGGGCGTCTCCAGCAGGGACGTCCCCGCTTCGTGCCGTGCACGCCGGCCGGAATCGTCGAGCTCATCGACGCCTACGAAGTCCCGCTCGCCGGCCGCCGGGCGGTCGTCCTCGGCCGGAGCGACATCGTCGGCAAGCCGATGGCGGCTCTCCTGCTCGCGCGGGACGCCACGGTCACCGTCTGTCACTCGAAGACGCGCGATCTCGCCGCCCTGTGCCGCGAAGCCGACCTGCTCGTCGCGGCGATCGGCCGGCCGGGGTTCGTGACCCGGGATTTCGTCCGGGAGGGGGCTGCCGTCGTGGACGTGGGCATCAACCGCCTGACGTCGCTCGAAGAGGCGCCGGACGGGCTTCGGCGATCGGAACGGCTTCAGCGGATCCTCGTCGAGAAGGGGCGAGCGCTCGTCGGGGACGTGGATTTCGACGACGTGGCGCCGGTGGCCGGGTACCTGACGCCGGTGCCGGGCGGCGTCGGACCTCTGACCGTGGCCGTGCTGCTTTCGAATACAATTAAAGCAGCTACGCTATTGGCCGATATAAATTAGGAGTACTCGTCTATTTTCCTTAACTTCTACTGCTAGAGGCCGGCGCTAGCGGGCCCAAGGCTCGGCAACCCCCTTCTTCCTTTCGGAAATAGTCCGCAGTGACAATATTTTATTCGGGTATCGTCGGGCTCTCCGCGCGTCGCCTAAAATTTTATCCTGATAATCACTACAGTTGCCTAATCAAATTCGGTTTATTGGCCTGAGATCTAGTTAATTTGTAAGCAATCACTCCCGGATTCATGAAGACTTACGGATAGAGCTCAAGCGCCCATCGCAACTTACGAAGAACCTCGTACTAACTTCCTCGTATCTGTCTGCGATGGCCTCAGAAGAACCCCCTCTCCCCACGGAAGCCGAGCTCGAGCTGCTCGGCGTGATGTGGCGCCTCGGGCCGAGCACGGTCCGGGAGATCCACACTGCCTTGCCGCCCGAGCGGGACGTCCGCTACACCACGGTCCTCAAGCTCCTCCAGATCATGGCCGAGAAGGGGCTCGTGCGCCGCGACGAGAGCCGGCGTGCCCACGTCTATGCACCGGCCGCGAACGCGTCGCGGACGCAGGGGCGCATCGTCGCGGACCTTCTCGAACGCGCGTTCGGCGGCTCCGCGTCGCGGCTGGTGCAGCAGGCGCTGTCCTCGCGCCCGGCGTCGGACGAAGAGATTCGCGAGATCCGCGCATTCCTGGACTCGCTCGAAGGAGGCCGATCATGACCGGATCCTGGATGGAGCCGGACGCGGAAATCCTCCTCCGCGCGGCGGGCGCACTGAGGCAGTTCCTGTGGCAGGGAGCCGCGATCGGCGCGCTCTTCGCGGTCGCCGACGCGCTCCTGGTCGAGGCTTCGCCCCGCGTCCGCTATGCCGCCGGGTGCGCGGCCCTCGCGCTGATGCTGGCCGCTCCGGCGGCGACCTTCGCCGGCATGCCGTCGCGGGTCCGCGACTCGCGGATCGCATCGCCGGCGGCGTCGACGTCCGCCGCCGCCTCGCCCGCGAGCGCTCCCGCTGCCGCTCCCGGCACGTCCCCGTCGCATCGCGGCGGCGCGCATCCGGATCCGCTCGCTCCGTGGATCGTCGGCGCCTGGCTCGCGGGAGTCACCGGTCTCTCGCTGCGGCTCGTCGCCGCGTGCCTCGCCGTCGATCGGCTGCGCCGGCGCCGGTCGCGGAGCGTCCCGCCGGCCCTCGAGGCGAGGCTCGCCGCGATCGCGTCCCGCATGGGCGTCACCCGAACGGTCCGCCTTCTCGAGTCCGCCTCGGTGCGCATTCCCGGCGTCGTCGGAGCGCTGCGTCCCGCGGTCCTCCTTCCCGTGGGAATCGCCAGCGGCCTGACGGCCGGACAGATGGATGCCCTGCTCGCCCACGAGCTCGCGCACGTGGCGCGCCGCGACTACCTCGTTCACCTGGTGCAGGCGTTCGCCGAGACGCTCCTCTTCTTCCACCCGGCGGTCTGGTGGGTCTCGCACCGGATCCGTGTCGAACGGGAGCTGGTGTGCGACGACCTCGCCGTCGCGGCGACGGGCGACGCGCTGCTCTACGCTCGCGCCCTGCTCGCCGTCGAGGAGAGGCGCCTGGCCCCGGCCGCCGCGCGACTCGCGATGGCGGCGGACGGAGGCGGCGGAGGCGGCGCCGGCCTGTCCGCGCGAATCCGGCGGCTCGCCGGCCGCGCGCCCGCGCGGGCCTCCGCGCCCGCTCCCTGGATCGCCGGCGTCCTCGCGCTCTCGAGCGCACTCGCGCTCGGGGCGGCCGCGCGCACTCGGGAGATCACCGCGATCCCCCGCCCCGCGACGTCCGCGGAGCCGTCCGCGGCGGGCGACGCCTCCGCCGCGGCGCCGGCGATCGCCCGACCCGCCGAGATCGCCCGGCCCTTTACGGCTCCCGAGCCCGCCGCCACGCCGGAGCCGCCGCGCCCGGCGGCGCATCCGCAGACAGCGCCGGCTCCCGCGAGAACCCCGGTCGCGACGCTCTCCCCCGACGACCTGATCGCCTTCCGGATCCACGGCGTCACGCCGGAGTTCGTCGAGTCGATCCGGGCCGAGGGTTACGACCATGCCGCGCCGGACGACCTCCTGGCGCTCCGCATTCACGGCGTCACGCCGGCGTACATCCGCGACATGACGAAGGTCCTCGGGCGCCAGCCGCTCGAGGAATACGTGGCGTTCCGCATTCACGGGCTGACGCCGGAGAGCGTGGGCGAGCTTCGCGCCTCCTTCGCACGGCTCTCCGCGGACGATGCCCTGGCGCTGCGGATCCACGGCGCGACGCCGGAATTCGTGCGCGAGATGCGGGGCGCCGGCTTCGCGAGTCTCTCCGCCGACGACGCGATCGCCTTCCGGATCCACGGTGTGACGCCCGAGTTCGTCGGCCAGATGCGGGGCGCCGGCTTCGCGAGTCTCTCTGCCGACGACGCGATCGCCTTCCGGATCCACGGCGTGACGCCCGAGTTCGTCGGCGACATGCGGGCTCTCGGGTTTCCCGACCTCTCGGCCGACGACGCGGTCGCCTTCCGGATCCACGGTGTGACGCCCGAGTTCGTGCACGAGATGAAAGACCTCGGGCTTT
>Ga0163163_10002941_pt1 | contig 14412 bp, 14 predicted proteins | sample S65metaG_FD_119766 | JGI IMG/M metagenome (GOLD analysis project Ga0163163, IMG submission 119766) | Switchgrass rhizosphere microbial communities from Kellogg Biological Station, Michigan, USA - S6-5 metaG | ecosystem: Host-associated > Plants > Roots > Rhizosphere > Soil | place: USA... | reverse complement strand
TGGGCAACGACTACTCGGTCGACCCAGCGGTGATCGGGCGGATGGTCGACCTGCGCGCCGATCTGGACACCGTGAGCGCCCGTTGTGAGGGCGCTCTGGTCGCTTCCCACCAGCGCAGCTGGGCTCGCCATCAGACGATCACCGATCCTATTCACGTCGCCACCGCGGCCCGGCTGCGCGCTGACTACCAGCGCAACGGTTCCGCTGTCGACGCGCACAGCGTGCTGGTGCGCGACCTCGCCGACTACGACGCCCGATTCGGGATCGACTTCACCATCGGCCCACACTCCACACTCGACAGTGGGCACAAGGTGGTGCTCTGATGGCCAGCACACCCAAGGACACGATCAAACAGATCGAGTACTACGCCACGGCGCTGAAAGCTCCCCGCATGGCCCCTCATCACGCCGATCGTTACTAACCTGACCTCCCGTGGTTCCCATCGTTCCGCAGCAACTTCGACAATTGTCGATGTGTGCACTGAACCTAGATTCAGAAGGTCGAGGCTCCGCGACGTGCAACGGCCTACCGTCGGCGATCAGTCGAACAGCGGCGTCGATGAGGGCCTGACGAGTGCGGGCCTTGCGCCGATCCAGCCGCGAGGTGCTCGGCGCTGTAGCCGCTGCCCTCTGCGTCGTCATCACCCCTTCGAGTTCCGCTCCGAACGATACGAGACCGACCCTTGACGACGCCCCAATCGCCCGCGCCCTGGCTTGCCTCGCGGGTCATGACCGCGGGACCAGCTTTATCTCGGAGGCGGGTTTCGGTGGTGCGATATGGAAGCCCTGGCCGAGGTCGCAGCCGAGGTCGAACAGACACTCCTGCGTTTCGACATCAGCGATGCCCTCGGCGACGGTACGCAGCCCAAGGGCCTGCGCCATGATGATGGTCGACATGACGATCGCAGCGTCGCCCGTGTACGTGAGCATGGATGCGACAAAGCTTTGGTCGATCTTGATTTCCTTGATCGGGAGTCGGCGCAAATGGTGCAGCGACGAGTACCCGGTGCCGAAGTCGTCGAGTGAGACTGCCACGCCGAGGTGGGCGATTCGCTTCAGCACGGCAGCCGCTCGATCGGGATCGGTCGACACGGCGCTCTCCGTCACCTCGACCTGCAAGAGCTCTGGCGGTATGTCGTGGTAATCAAGGCGCTCGGCGATGCGATCAGCGATCTCCTCGGTGTACAGGTCGCGCGCGCTCACGTTGATGGAAACCCGGGGGTTGCACCCCGCCCGGCGCCACGCGGCCAGCTGTTCGGTCGCTTCGTCGATGACCCGCGCCGTGAGCAACCGCATGGTCGATGTGTTCTCCACGATCTGGAGGATGGTGCGTGGTTCGATGGGTCCCCGTTCGGGATGCGTCCAGCGGAACAGAGCCTCGACGCCATCAATTTCGCCCGTGCGTAAGACGATCTGAGGTTGGTAGTGCAAGGTGATTCCGCCGTCTGGTGACTCCAGCGACTGCCGGAACTCGGCCAGCAGCCGTAGCGAGTCCGGTTGGCCCGCGCGGTGCCGAGGGTCGTAGACGGCGATGGCGTCTGAATGGCGTTTGGCCTCGTACATGGACTTGTCGGCGTTGCGCAGGACCGCGGAGAAGTCCTCGTCTGAAGACTCGCGGATCGCGATGCCAATCGAGGCCGTCACATCGACGCTGAGCTCGTTCAAGCTCACCGGCTTGCCGACGGCGATCGACACCCGCTCGGCAATGCGGCGAGCCCGTCGGCCGTCCTGGACCCGCGTCAGGATTGCGAACTCGTCGCCGCCGAGCCGCCCAGCCATCGTGTCCCCGTCTACGGCGGCATTCATGGCGTCCAAGCGACCCGCCACGACCTTGAGGAGCTCGTCGCCGACCTCGTGCCCGAGCGAGTCGTTGACGTTCTTGAATCCATCGAGATCGACCACGAAAACGGCGATGCGACCGTCCGGACGGAGACTCCGATCCGGTTCTGACGCCATCCGGTCGAAGGACTCCTGGAGCATGGTGCGGTTGGGCAGCGACGTCAGAGGATCAAGTCGGCTCTCCCTGTCACGTTCGGCCGACAGGCGCGCCATCTGCTGCACTGCGGCCAGTGGCACCAGCACCAACGGCAGGAACGCCACATTGACCTCGGCCGCGAAGGCCAGGAGGGGCGCAAGCGCGAGCAGTGCGGCCTTGGACAACAGGAGAAAGCCAAGGTGGTCCTTGACCATTACGCGGAACACGGGCGGACCACGATTGGCGAGCCCCAGCAGCAGGCCAACGCCGACGTAGGTCACGAGCCAGGCGACGATAGCTCCAATCACGACCAACGCGCTGGTCAACGACGCCCACGAACCGATGCTCGTATGTGGCCCGAAACCAGCCAGGCCGATCACCCCAGCGGCGGCCAGCAGGGACGCGGAGAACTGCACCGCCTTCCCGGCGCCGTCAAGCAGGGATCGTCCGGTCCGCCAGTAGACGACGACCACCGACGTCAGTTGCGCCAGGATCGCCGGAGCCAGTCCGTACGATAGAAGAGCCGCGAAGCTGAAACTGACCGCTGGGTTGATGACGAGCGTTGTCCCGGCGCGGGTCGTTGTCACGGAGGTGAAGAACCCCGCGACGACCGCCATGATGATGAGGCCGACCTGAGGGGCGATAAGGTTCGGCTTGCTCGACGCAAGCGCCAGCGAACCGACTGCGACGCCGACCAGGACCACCGTGACGATCTTCCATCGGAGCTCGTCGCGGTTGGCACTCCGCCGATCGGTACCGCTCGTGCTGGGTCGCGCCACTGTCATCCCCCGTCGTGCGCGGACCATGCCTCACGCCCACCTTGTTCTGATTGTCTCCCAAGTCGCGGCGCGCCGTGTCCGCCCGGTCGCGGCCGGGCTGATCACCACCCGCTGCGATCATGGTGGGTGGTCTCATGATCGCGCCGATCATGGTCACTGTCTTGATCCGCCTGTGTTCGGCCGCGCCCCGGGGCCACTTGGTAACGTGTGCAGATCCGCAGTCCTCGAGTCGCCGTACGAATGGGCGGAAGCCTCCAGGTGGACCCTGAGGCCTCCTGGACACGGCGAAGCACCCCCCGGGGGGGTGAGACACTTGAGCACCGGCATACCGGATGACCTGGCGACAGCCGTAGCACTCGGCGGAGACATGGGCCACCGCCTCGGCGAGTATGACTGGGATTCGCATCCTCTGGGGCCTCTGTCGGGTTGGCCACCGGAGGTGCGGGCAACGGTGGCAGTGGCCCTGACGTCCCGGTTCCCGATCGTGCTGTGGTTGGGTGCGGAGGATCTGTTCCTGGTCTATAACGACACGTACATCCCGATGCTGGGCGACAAGCATCCTGACGCGTTGGGTCAGCCGGGGCGGCAGGTGTGGTGGGATATCTGGGACCCCATCGGGCCGATGCTGGCAGGCGTCGTGGCCACCGGCCGTGCCACGTGGTCCGACGACCTCAGGCTGGCGCTCGTGACCGCGGGTGAGCTTGAGGAGCGCTACTTCACCTTCAGCTACAGTCCGATCGTCGCCTCGGCCGGCGACGTGAGCGGCGTGTTCTGCGCCGTGACTGAGACGACCCAGCGGGTGCTAGGCGAGCGGCGGCTGCAGCTACTGAACACGGCGGCGGCGGCCTTGATGGAGACCCGGACCGTCGACGAGGCGGTACAGGCGACGATACAGACGTGCGGCGGCGGCCATCCTGACCTTCCATTCGTCTCTGTATATGTCGGCGGCGGCGACGGCGCTCAGGCGGTGTTACGAGGGTCCAGCGAGCGCGTCGCGGGGCTACTGCCCAGCTCGCTGGCGGACCTGGCCGGGCCGGACCCGTCTTCGGCAATGTTCGTCATCGACAACCTTGAGCAGATCGTGAAGTCGCTTCCATCGGTGTTTCGCGAGGACTGTCCACGACAGGCGCTGGCGATGCCGCTGCGCGACGCCGGCTCCGAAGCGGTCATGGGTTGCATGGTTGTCGGCATCAACGCCTACCGTTCGCTCGACGAGCAGTATCGGGCTTTCTGCCGCTTGCTGGCCGATCAGGTATCGGCCGCCCTCGCGACGGCCCACTCGCACGAGCAGCAGCTTCAGCGTGCGGAGATGCTCGCCCAGCTCGACCAGGCGAAGTCGACGTTCCTGACCAATGTCAGTCACGAGTTCCGCACGCCGCTGACCCTCCTGCTCGGTCCGCTCGACGACGCCATCCGCGACACTGATGAGCTTCTCCAGCGCGATCGGCTGGACCTGGCGCGTCGCAACGCCGGCCGACTGCTGCGGCTGGTCAACTCACTGTTGGAGTTCTCGCGGATAGAAGCCGGTCGGGCCGTGGTATCGCCGGTGAAGGTAGACCTCGGCGCACTCACCGCGCAGATCGCGTCGTCCTTCGCAGGGCTCTGCGAACGGGCTGGCATCGACCTCGTGCTCGCCTGCGAACCCGTGGTCGCCGACGTGGACGTCGCGATGTGGGAGACGATCGTATTGAACCTCGTGTCCAACGCGGTCAAGTTCACGTTCATCGGATCGATAACGGTGACCGTGGCGGCCGACGCCGACCAGAACTGCCACGTACAGGTGAGGGACACCGGCACTGGCATTCCGGCGGCCGAGTTGGACCGGCTGTTCGAGCGGTTCTACCGGGCCAGCAACGCGGGCGGCCGTAGCGTGGAGGGAACCGGGATCGGGCTCTCACTGGTACGGAGCCTGGTCGAGCTGAACGGTGGAAGCGTCGGCATAGAGAGTCAGGTCGACGTCGGAACGGCGGTCACCATAACCCTGCCGAACGGCAGCCCTGGCTCCGCCGCCGCCACGCCACTCGACAAGCTGTCCATAGCCGGGCACTCAGCCGACAACGCGTACGTCGCAGAAGCCACTCAGTGGATCGACGAGCCGGCGACGCAGGCGCTGACACCGGGCGCGCCACCGGGGCACTCACGCCCGTTGATCCTTATCGCGGATGACAACGCCGACATGCGCGCCCATCTGGAGCGCGTCCTGTCCGAGCGCTGGGACACGATCACCTTCCCCGACGGGCGGGCGGCATTCAACGGAGTGCGTGAGCACCACCCGGACGTGGTCATCACCGACGTGATGATGCCGGTCCTCGATGGCTTCGGACTGGTCACGGAGCTGCGAAGCGACCCGGGTCTGGCGTCGACACCGGTCATCATGCTGTCGGCCCGGGCCGGCGTGGATGCGGCCGGCGAGGGTTTCGCCCGAGGAGTCGACGACTATCTGACCAAGCCCTTCTCGTCTCAGGACCTCCTGAACCGCGTTGACGCCCGCCTCAGCGCGGTAGCGAGGCAGCATGCCGTCCGCGAGGAAGATGAGGCTCGATCGCGCCACGACGCTGCCCTGGCCGACGTGACCTCCGCGTTGGCGTCCGCGGATTCCATCCAGAGCACGTTGGCAGCGCTCCTGGCCACACCTACACGATCGCTGGGTGTCGTCGGGGTCGCGATGGGCCTGGTCGACGACTCCACCCGACAGGTGGTTGTCCACTATGGAGGAGAGCTAGACGGAGGACCGGGGGGCCCTGAACCTGTTAGTGGGGATCCGCCGGGGCCCATCGTCGACGTCACGCGAACGGGGCGACCGATCATCATCGAGGACCAGCTGGTCCCCGGTATCTGGCACGACGCTCTGGCCCAGGTCGGGTCGACCATTCAAGCGGCTGCGATATTCCCGTTACGCGACAACAACGCGATCGTCATTGGGGCGGTCGGATTGCTGTGGCCAAGCCCGCGATCGTTCGGGCCGGACGAGATCGATCTGGTCGCCGACATCGCCGATGTCGCGGGATCGGCGGCGGCCCGTGTCATGGCTGCCGAGCGTGAGCATCGCATCGCCGTTGACTTCCAGGACCAGCTGCTGGACCTCGACCGTGGCTCGAGTGCGGTGGTGGTGTCCGCGCTCTACCAGCCGGCGTCCGAAGCGATGCGGATCGGTGGCGACTGGTATCTCGTCACACCGCTGGACGACGATGCCCGCGTGGCATTGTGCGTGGGTGACGTCGTCGGTCACGGCCTGCAGGCGGCGACCGTCATGGGCAGACTTCGAGCTGCTACCGCGGTCACCGCGTTGACCGCTTCGGACCCGTTGTCGGTGGTGAGCACCGTGGATCGCTACGCATCCACGCTTCCGGATGCCATGTGTTCGACCCTGGCCTTCGCGGAGATTGACACCACCAACGAGACGATCAGTTACGTCTGCGCGGGGCACCCCTATCCGCTCCTGATAACGCCTGACGGCGTGGTCCGTTACCTGGAGGACGGCCGCATTCCTCCGCTGAGCACCGGCGCGCCGCTGACGGATTCCCGGCCGGGACAGACTCGGATGCCGACAGGCAGCCTGCTCATCATGTACACCGACGGTCTCATCGAGCGTCACGACGAGTCCCTCACCCAAGGCTTCGACCGCCTGGCCGCGGCAGCGTCCACGTGTGCCGACCTACCGGTTGACCTGGTGTGCTCGACACTGGTGGAGCAGCTTGCGGCGCCGGCCGGCCACAAGGACGACGTGGTCGTCGTCGCGATGCGTCCCAGCGGTACGACCGACAGAAGCTTCGTCGCCTCAGTGCCGGCGGACCTGGCCCAACTGGCGCAGGTGCGTCGCCGGCTCCAGGACTGGCTGGGCGGGTTGGCCGTCGATGTCCAGCTCGAGCACAACATCGTTCTCTGCGTCGGCGAGACGCTGGCCAACGCCATCGAGCACGGCAACCGGCTGGACGTCGACACGTCGGTTTCCATCGAGATCTTCGCCAGAGCGTCAACGATCGACGCCACCGTCAGCGACGCCGGCCACTGGACCGAAGACTCCCCGGCCCCGACTCGGCATGAGGAACGCGGACGAGGACTTAGGCTGGTCGATGGACTCGCGGATCGGGTCGACGCTCATCGCACGCCGCGCGGAACACATGTCCATCTCGAGTTCCGCCGCTGACCGACGTTGACGCTTCGGGCCCGCCGGGTGGCAAGGACCATTACACCGCCTACCTGGAGGGCGCCGACGCGCTCGCCCAGCGCAAGAACATCGACGCGTTCAACCGGTTCGACCGGTGGTGAGCGCCGCCGAGCTTCCGCTACGCCACCACGACCGGTGGGCCCGGGCGACCCGCTGGTTCGAGGTGCGAGAGGCGTTGGGACGCACCAACTCCACGAGATGGGCGCACGATGGTGCAGCTGTGGGCGACGGCACCTCGTAAGCCGTACCAGCCACCGCTCGGGTCACGTCCGCTCGCCCCACGGCCTACTGCACCCGCGACGGTTCGGGCTGGCTGTCCTGTGGGGTCTCCACATGGACGTCGTCGACCTGGATGTTCACCTCGATGACCTTCAGGGGGGTGGAGCGTCGTCAGACAGGGAACACTCAGCGAGAGCCCGGCCCGACGCTGATCGTCTTTCGGGGACTCGTGACCGGTGCCTAGGTCTGGTGTGGCCGGATCGCGCCCTCGACGCCTGCGCTCGGGGCAGCCGGCTCGGGTGCCAAGCGGCCGGCGACGACCACGCCGTAGAGGACGTGATCGGCGGCGATCGCCACTCGCCACAGAATGCGCCTCCGGTGCGGGCGGGGAACACCGAGCGCCGGACCTACCACTGCTTCAAACGCGGCCCAGATTGCTAAGCCGTACGCGACGCCGACCCCGCGGCGACGCCGAACGATGTCCGGCAGCAAAGCGAACAGGATTCCGCCACCCGCACCGTAGCCCCAATGCATCAACTCAGTGACCGCACCGCGTTGGCGTTCGGAAAGACGCTGAACCGCTCCGGGCGCGTGCTTGGACACAATCGCCTCAGGTGGCGTCTGCTCCTCCTGGGCGCCGCCAGCGGTCACCGTACGCATACCGCTCATCGCCATCGCCGCGACCAAGCCGCGCGCGCCAGCCCTCAGCACCCTTGACCGCACGCCACCCATCGTGGCGCGCCGACCACGCGCGCACGCGCCCGTCCGGGACGGTGTAACCCGTCCGAGCGAGAACGGAACGCGAGAACGGAAGGTCTGATCGGTCGAGGACTCGGACCAACTCGGGGGGTCCACGCTATGCCGAGCGCAGCATCGCGCGCGGGTACCGCAAGGCCATCGCCAAGGCACGATCGCTGATCACAACGGCAACCGCCAACCCGATGACCCCGCAAAGAGTCACCTGCACGAGCGCTCTTTGCCGCGAGCGAAGGGTCGTCGACTTTCGACGGCGGAACAGCGGCCGGCACCGACCTCCGGGCTCTCCCGCAACGTCGGGATCATCGGCTCGAACCAGGCCAACAACGGGCCGGATCGTGACGCTGGGCGGTCACGTTGACCGTTTCGTACCCGGACTGTCCATCGTGGACCACGAGTCGATTCGGCTCAGGTGAGGCGGAGAACCCGCCGCCCGGAGTGGCTGAGAACTGCATGGGGGTACGGATGGCGTCGCGACCGGGCAGCGCCAGGTCGTCGCCGATGCCGAGCTCTCTCTCCCCCCGTACCGCAGCACCGGCGGCCCGCGAAGGGTGAACTGCAATGAGCACGCCAGCCATGTCCACCGCCGGTCGCCACCTAGCATCGGAGCCAGCCGCCGCCTGATCCCTGGCCCGTAGAGCTGCATCTCCGGTTCCGGACCCAACGCCGCGAACACATCGGCCCGCTGATCCGCGGTGAGTCGGGACAGATCGATCTCGTCGTGGTTGCGCAGGAACCTGGCCCACTGTGCGCCGGCCGGGCGGGAACGGCCAGTGAGATTCCCGGTCCGGATCGCGGGTACCCACGGGGTGCGATGAGACCGCGACGCCAGCCAGACGAGTACGGCCATTACCTGGTTGTCGGCGGGGCCGGCCCGGCGCCGTCACGTCCGGCCCGTGTTGTCCAACGGGACCGGGAGTTGCAGCTGGGCGTTGCTGTGTGGAACTTGGAACGGGAGAGGTCGGATGCGTTGGTCGGAGCTGGAACAGAATCAAGGGAGTCTCGCCGAGCTCGGCAAGACACTCCTGATCAAGCCGGGGGTGGTTCTCGTCGGGACGATACGGCGCGACGGATCTCCCCGAATCAGCCCGGTGGAGCCGTTCGTCATGGACGGCGAGCTGATGTTGTCGATGATGTGGGGCTCCAAGAAGGCGGCCGATCTCATGCGGGACCCGAGAATCCTCGTGCACAGCATCGTCGTCGGTCGCGACGGAGGCGAGGGCGAGTTCAAGGTCCGCGGCACCGCGCGTCTGGTAGAGAACCTCACACTGCAGCGGCGGTACGCCGCAGCAGTGTCCGCAGATCTCGGGTGGACCCCCGAGCCGGGACGTTTCCACCTGTTCCTCATTGACATCGATGAGGTGACCTTCATTCGCTACGATCAGCCTACAGGCGACCAATACGTGGCCGCCTGGCCACCGGCTCGAGAGTTCTTGCGCCGCGCCACCTCCGCGACAAGCGTCGGCGACCCTACGCCCATCCGCGCGGTATTCGCAGACCACTGAGCGCGCAGCACGCGAACTCGCGCATCGGCAAGGTTGCCAGCTTGGGGGTAGGGATGAGCACCCGCTCGACCCGGGCTGTTCCGGTGTGGAGCTACTCGGTGACGCCCGCGGAGACAGTGGCCTGGTTGCGGTTCGACCCGACGAGCGTGTCGACGAGGCCGGTGAGCGTCAGGATCATGGTGACCATGGGGCCGGGGTTGGTGACGGCGAACGCCGCCCCTTGACGGTGGGCCGCCGTGCGGGCCGTCACGAGGACGCCGAGCGCAGTCGTGTCCATGAAGGTGACGCCGCTGAGGTCGACCACGATCGTGGTGATCCCATCGCAGGCGGCGGCCGATTGTAGGGCCGTTCGCAGCTCCGCGGTGCCTGCCAAGTCGAGGTCGCCGTGTGGGGCGATGGTGGCGATGTCGGCGACAAGGCTGAGCGAGCAAGTGAAGTTCATGATGGTCTCCGCACGAAGCGAAACGCCGGACCACCGCGTGTGGACCAGTTTGGCCCCTACCCGCAACATGACAGGTTGAAACGACACTCCCGTTGGGATTCCACGGACTGTAACGCATTTGATGCTTGCGCGACGTTCCTTACCCATCCGGCCCGGGAACTCGAGAGAGATGATCATTGGGCTTCGCGCCGCTGTGTGGACGTTCGCCGCGGGGGTCACGTTCGCCCTGCTGCTCGCCGTCGATGTCGCCACCGGCGAACTCGTGCTCTCCGTGCGCGGGCCGAGCCGATGACCCCGCCGCGATCCATGATCAGGCCATCGACTCTCGCGCCGACGACCACACCGGTCCGGCAACGGTCGCGTCCGTTGGCCACTCCCGCAGGGTCTGACCGGGGCACGGGCAACCCGGCCGACTGGTTCCTGTCCAGGGCCGAGCGCGGCAACGACGCATCCGACCTCGACCGCCAAGCAGACCAGCCCGGGCAGGCCTGGACGGTTGGGAACACGGTGCGTCCGCTCGTCCACGGACGCGAGTACTTTCGGGAACTCCTACGGGCTATCAGCGGCCTGTCGGCTGGCGATCTGCTCATGTTTACCGATTGGCGGGGCGACCCCGACGAACGGTTGGCCGGATCGGGCACCGATGTCGCCCGTGTGCTTCGCGCCGCCGTTGACCGTGGGGTACTGGTCAAGGCGCTGGTGTGGCGTTCGCATCCTCGGTTTCTGCAGTTCAGCCAGCGGGAGAACCGCCGACTCAGCGAACTGATCGATGACGCCGGGGGTGAGTCGCTCCTGGACACCCGGGTGCGCTTCGGCGGCTGCCACCATCAGAAGCTGGTTGTACTGCGTCACAGGGGGCGGCCGGACAGGGATGTCGCGTTCGTCGGCGGGATCGACCTGTGCCACAGCCGCAATGACGACGCGCGACACCGGGGCGACCCACAGGCCGTGCCGATGGCTAAGGAGTACGGCGACCGTCCGCCGTGGCATGACGTCCAAGCGGCCGTCTGCGGTCCCGCCGTGGCGGCGTTCGAGACAGTCTTCCGGGAGCGCTGGGAGGATCGGACTCCGGTCACCCGCAACCCGTTTCACCGAGCGCACGATGCCGCGGAGGGGTTGGAATCGTTGGGCGACGCCCTGCCGCCCCAGTGGCCCGCTCCCGAACCGTGCGGTGAGCATGCGGTGCAGGTGCTGCGTACCTACCCGAACCGTCGTCCCGGCTACCCGTTCGCGCCCGAAGGGGAACGCAGCATCGCGCGCGGGTACCGCAAGGCCATCGCCAAGGCACGATCGCTGATCTACCTGGAAGACCAGTACCTGTGGTCGCCTGAAGTGGCGGACGTGTTCGCGCAAGCGCTCGTCGCCAATCCCGAACTCCGGTTGATTGCGGTGGTGCCCGCCTTTTCCGACCAGGCCAGCGCCTTCACACGGATCCCGCAGCTGCTGGGCCGGTCGCGGGCGCTCGACGTCATCCGCCGAGCGGGCGGTGACCGGGTCGCGGTGTACAGCCTCGAAAACAAGACCGGCACACCCGTCTACGTACACGCGAAGGTGTGCATCGTTGACGATGAGTGGGCCACGATCGGATCGGACAACCTCAACCTGCGGTCCTGGACCTACGACTCGGAACTGACCTGCGCCGTGGTGGACCCCACCGGCGGGTACGCCCGCGAGCTCCGACAGCGGCTCAACCGGGAGCACCTCGGGTATCCCGGCAAGGGCGACCCAATCCCGGCCGCGGACGTCTTCGACAGGTACGCCCGATCGGCCGCCGCGCTGGATCGTTGGCACGCCGGCGGACGAGTCGGCAAACGGCCGGCGGGTCGGCTCCGCCGCTACCACCCGCCCAGGTTGAGCCCGTTCACCCGCCTGTGGGCGAGCCCGCTGTATCGGTTCATCTGCGACCCCGACGGTCGACCTCGCGCTCTCCGGCGGCGCCGCGAGTTCTGAACCCGGCGCGTGCCCCGCCACATGCATGACATCGGCTTCCACGGGTAACACCTCGCCGCACTTCCCCGACCAGTTCTATCCCACACACGCCGACGAGGCGGGAGCCAACATGTCTGAAAACGAGGACCGAGCGGCCACACGGCAACACACCGCCCGAGAGCTGGTCGACACCACCCGCGCGGCCGGCGCTGACCTGGTCCAGACGGCCCGGGATGCGAGTGCTGATCTGGCCCTGACCGCCAGGGAAGAGGCTCGTCAGGTCGCCCATGCCACCGCGGGCCAGGCGGACCGGGTACGCATCGGTGTGCGACAGCGGATGCGGGACGAGGTCGACCGGCAGCATCGGCAGGTGACCGACCGGGTAAACACGTTCGCGCAGGAGCTTGACGCGATGGCGGCTGAGCATCCTGATACCCCGGCCAGCGAGCTGGTCGGAATGCTGGCCGAGCGGAGTCGGTCCTTCGCTGAGTACCTCGACCGGCATGACCCGGAGACGGTGCTGGATGAGCTCCAGGAGTTCGCCCGCCGGCGTCCAGGTACCTTCATCCTCGCCGCGGTAGCGGCCGGCTTCGTAGCCGGCCGGTTGGGAAAGGGTGTTTGGCAGAACCAGCACGAGAGCACACGGTCATGAATGACAGCGAAGTGGACGGCGCCGCGCCGTTGGCCTCGCTCGTCAGTGAAGTAGCGGCCGATGTCACACGGCTGCTGCGTCAAGAGGTCGTCCTGGCCCGTACCGAAATCCGGGCTGAGGCGACCAAGGCGGTCCGGGGCGCCCGATCGGTGGCCATCGGCGCCGTCGCTCTTCATATGGTGGCGCTCCTGGCCAGTGCTGGTGGGGTGCTTGCTCTGTCGAAGCTATTGGCCAGTCGCGTCCCGAACCTCGCGAATTGGGCCGCTGCCATCACCGCCGGGACGGTCGCCTTTGTCTGGCTGCTCGTCGGTTTGATCCTGCTCGGCTCCGGCCGGCGCCGGCTGCGCCGACTTTCACCGATTCCCCGACAGACCATCCAATCGCTGAGGGAGGACATCGCATGGCTACGGAAGCGGAGAACATGAGGCAGCAGATCGCTGCCACTCGGATCGAGCTGGCGCGGGACATCGATCGCCTGGCCGACCAGACAACCCCGCGTAGGTTGGCCCGCCGGCTCAAGGGCAGCCTGCAGTCGTTGCAAGAAAGGGTGATGGGCAGACCGGAAAGCACGGCGTCCACTCTGGCCGGTGCCACGGATCGGTTGCAGGGGGCGGGTGCGGCAGTCGGCGAACGCTTGACCAAGGTCGGCGATGCAGCGGCCGACGCGATGCACGGCGTGACGGACAACCTTCATGAGGCGCAGCGCCGGGTAAGTCGGGCCACGCAGGGCAGCCCCATCGGAATCGGTCTGATCGCCTTCGGCGGCGGTCTGGTGGCCGCCGCTCTGATCCCGGAGACCGCGGTGGAACGGAAAGCCGCGCAGGAGTTGTCCGAGCATGCCGGTCCGGTGGTCGCACCGCTGCGGAAGGCTACTTCGGCTGTGGTCGCGGATGTGCGAGAAACGGTCGAGTCAGCTGCGGAGCAGGTCCGCGTCGCTGCGGCGGGCGGCGCCAGCCACGTGCAAGCCGCAGCGGCCGAGAAACTGGCCGAAGTCGAGTCGACGGCATCCGACCGCATGAGCGAGATCCAGAGCGCGGCATTGGGTAACCCCGAAGAGGTCCGACGCCAGGACTGAACCGGTCTACGCCGGTTCATTCTCCCTGTTGGCCGCCGCGATGCTGCTCTGCTTCTCCGACGCGGTCGCCGTCGGCGTCTTGCAGACCGCCTCGGAACTGGACCTCTCGGTCCCGCGCGACCTATCGGTTGTCGGGTTCGACGACAGCTCCCTGGCCGGCCGGGTCCGACCCGCCCTGACCACGTACGACAGGACGTTTCGGAGAAGGGTCGGACCGCTGCGGCCGCGCTGACCGCCGCTATTCCGCCACATTGGGTCCACCCCAACCCCAGGTCAGAGCCTTGATCACCACGCCGGCGATACCGATCAGCACTCCAAAGCGGCACAGGCGCGCCCAGACTGGGCGGCTTCGCCTCCGCTGGCCCGCCGCAAACTCCTTGGGGTAAAGCGACGTCGATCCGGGTACTTCACATGGACCGACTCACGAAGGAGGCTGCGATGACTCGAAACGACCCCTACCGTGGCGACCTTCCCTCGCTGGCGCGTCTGACGCGAGACATCGACCCGTGGAACTGGCCGCCGGACTCCGGCTGGTCGCCCCACCGCAATCTCATCGCCTATCACGTGAGGGCCACCGACGGCAATATCGGCAAGGTCGACATGGCCACCCACGCCCAGGACGACAGCCACCTCGTCGTGGACAGCGGACCATGGATCTTCGGCTCAACCCTGGTAGTCCCGGCTGGCGTGGTGTCCGTCATCGACCACTCCGAGCGGAACGTGTATCTCATCTGCTCCAAGGAATTGATCAAGTCGGCGCCGGCCTTCAAGTTCGACCACGGAAAGAAACCGAACCGCGCGGATCACGACAAGCTAGGCGGCTACTACCGCGCCGAACTGTCGCGCTGAACCTCATGCCCGTCTGAGAATGGCCCTGACCGCGACCCGGGTCGGGGCCATCCTTTCGCGCCAG
>Ga0163163_10002940_pt1 | contig 14415 bp, 11 predicted proteins | sample S65metaG_FD_119766 | JGI IMG/M metagenome (GOLD analysis project Ga0163163, IMG submission 119766) | Switchgrass rhizosphere microbial communities from Kellogg Biological Station, Michigan, USA - S6-5 metaG | ecosystem: Host-associated > Plants > Roots > Rhizosphere > Soil | place: USA... | reverse complement strand
GTTCACCGAACCGGTCAACATGCCCTTCAATCGCTCGTTCAGGGTGGGAATGGACGGGTCCAGGCCGGCGAACGAACCGTCCGTGTGCACGCGCACATTGCCGTCCGCCACGTTCGTCGTCACGTCCATGCGCGGAATGGATGCGCCAAACAGCTGCGAATCGACGAGCGTGCCGGTCACATCAAGCGTCAACGGGTAGCTGCCGCCACCGGAACCCGACACGTCGAACGGGCCGCTGACGGTGCTGCGGAACCGATCTGTCGCCAGCGCGGGGATGTTGAACTCGCGACCGACCTGTTGCACATCGACGCCGGCAACTTCTCCTTTGGCGGTGTAGGTCGGGGTTCCGGCACCGAACGAGAACGTTCCAATTGCGCCCGGAGCGATCGACGCACCTGCGATCGTGGAGCGATCCAGTGTCACGTCGCCCTTGAGCGCACTTCCCCGCACGCTTAGCGTGTACGCAAACTGCAGCTCGCTGGCCGCCTGTGGTGCCCGGAGCATGGGCGGCAGCTTGCGAAGGTCAACGTTCGTGGCGCGGCCGTGCAGATCAAGCGCCAGCGGCGCGCCAGCGCGTACGGTGCCCGCGGCGGTCGCGTGGGCGCCGTAGGCGTCGCCGCGGACGGCGACAACGTGCACGGTCGTGCCGTCGATGCGGCCATTGCCGACGACATTGCGCGCGTCATAACCGCCAAAGCGGACGCGATCGATGTCGACGTCGTACGCACCGCGAATCGGCCGCCCGCCTTCAGGGAGCGTCAAATCGAAACGCGCGTTGCCGGTGATGTTGCTGGCGAGCTGTGGCGACCCGTCGCGAACAAGCGTCCGGACGTCCAGCCGATCGACGTGAGCTCTCCCACGCGCGGTGAACCCTGGCGCGGCGGCATCGACGGTCATGTCGGCCGCGATATCGCCCAGCCGTGCATCCCGCATCGACAGATTGACCGACATCTGTTCGGTCGGGCCCTTTGCCACCACGTCGAATGCGGGTTGCACGTTGTACCCGCGGAGACGTGGAAACAGCTTTGCGATCTCATTGAGCGCCAGCTTGTCGGACGCGGCTTTGAGGTCGACGACCGCGTTCCGGCCTTCGATGTTGCTGACCGTTCCGTTGACGCGCAGACCGCTCTCTTCGGTGGTGATCGCCACGTTGTCGAACGTCAGGGCGTTCCGGGTGCGGCGAATGACGCCCGACATCTTGTTGATGCCGATGTTCGGTTCCTGGGCACGGAGCGACGCTCTGTTGATGTCGATCGTCAGTTCGTCTTCGTTGGAGCGAACGCCCACCAGCGCGTCGAGCTTGTCGATCCGCGCGGGAACATCCACCCCCTTCGTCCCGACAGCACCCTGGTTGACGTACAACGTGCCGTCGCTGATTGTGAGCTCCCCGATCTCCAGGGTCGGACGATTCTTCGGCTTGTCAGGATCTGGTGTTCGCGCGCGAATGAGATGCGCGAGATTCCAGCCGTGCTCGTCATGTTCGAGCCGGAGCACAGGGCGCGTCAGCGTGATTTCGTCGAGCACGACGTCACCGCGTACGAGCGTCCAGGCGTTGTAGTCGAGGCTGACGTCCTTGACGTCGACCACCTTTTCGCCGTTCACGGTCACGCCGACGTTGCCGAGTTTGACGCCGGAGAACAGGTTCCCGTCGAGCGTGCCGATCGACAGCGTCCCGTTTACGTAGTCGCCCGCCTGCCGCACGATGAAGCCGCGCAGCCACTCCTTGAACCAGGCCGTCTGCGTGACGATGACCGCCATGGCGGTGGTGCCGACAACGAGCGTCACGAGCAGGGCAACGACTTGAAGGGAGCGCCTGGCAAACGACATTACGACCCCGGCGTCAGAAGGCCTGCCCGATGCTGAAGTGAATCCGGAAGCTGCGCTTCTGCGGCGCGCCGTTGACGAGGAGTCCCTCGATCGGATTCAACTGGTAACCGACGTCGAACCGCGCCGGCCCGATCGGCGTCTGATAGCGGAGCCCGGGGCCGACGGCATATCGCAGATCGCCGAAATCGAAATTGCGCGGCTCGCGCCAGACGTTGCCGAAATCGATGAACGCCACGGCGCCAAACTTGCCGCGCAGCGGCATCCGGATCTCCGAGGACCCCTCGAACATCGTCAGGCCGCCGACAGGGAATCCTTCGGTGAGCGGGCTCACGTCGAACCGCCCCCAGCCCCGGATGCTCGAGGAGCCGCCGAGGAAGAACCGGCGGTAGAACGGCACGTTCGCTTCGTCATCGCCGGCGGGCACGATCGAGCCGGCGCGCAGCCGGGTGGCAAGCGTCACCCTCCGCCCGAACGTCGCGAAGTGCCGCGCCTCTGCCGACGCCGACCAGAAGTTGTAGTTGCCCCACAGCCACTTGCCCGCCTGTTCGATGTGACCGGACAGCAAGTACCCCTGCGTGGAATTCAGCAGGTTATTCGTGGTGTTCCGCGAGATGTCGAACACGAGCGCCGACAGCGTGCCGCGCGACTGGCCGGTCGTGGGATCGAGGCCGAGCGCAATGAGGTCGTCGCGAATCGTGAAGTCGCGCAGCGCCTCCGGATCGATGGTGCTGTGCTGGAATTCGTTGGCCAGGCCGATCGTCCAGAAATTCTGGAGGTTTGATTGATGGCGAAGCAGAAATCGGCCCCCGACCTGCCTCGTCGAATACACCGGCTCGGCCGCCTGCCACGACTGGCCATCGAAGTCGAGCGACAAATGGCGTGACAGGAAGAACGGCTCGCGATAGTCGACGCGAACGCCGCGATCCAGCGACGACCACTTGGCCTCGATGCCCGCCTGCTGCGCCCCGCCGAAGACGTTGCGGTGCTCCCAGCGAATCCGCGCGCGGGCGCGTTCTTCCGTCCCGTAGCCGATGCCCGTGGTGATCTTCCGGTGCTGTCCCTCGGCCACGGTGACGCGGACCGGCACTTCCTCGTTCATCAGCACCGGCTCTTCCAGCGGCTCGACATTCGCGAACTCGAACAGCTCGAGCCCATACAGCTTGCGCTGGCTCTCGCGCATCTCACGCCGCGTATAGCGATCACCAGGCTCGAAGGTCAGTTGACGACGGATGACGTGCTCGCTGACCGACGCCTGGCCGCGGATGTCGATTTCGCCGAAGTGCGCCAGCACGCCCGGCACGGCGTCGACAATGAGACGACGACTCCTTTGGGGCGCGGCCTGTTCGTCGCGCAGCGTGACCTCCGCATAGGGATACCCATCGTCTCGAAGCGTGTTGAGCGCGCGTTCACGTGAGGCGATCGCGAGCTGGCGGTCGAGCGGTCGTCCGGGCAGCAGCGGGAGCGACTCGCGCAACGCACGCTGGCGGTCGGGCGGGATGACGTCGAAGCCGCGCAGCTCAATCGACTCGACGACGATCGGCTCGCCTTCGTTGATGTCGAGACTGATATCGACCTTGTCCTGCGCGTCGTTCAACTTGACATCGAAGGAACGCACGCGCGCGTCCGGAAACCCGCGGTCCCGGTAGAAGGCCTCGATTCGTTGGAGATCGGCGTCGAACGCGCGGCGATCGAAGTAGCGTTTGCGGCCCCACGGAATCCAGGAGCCCTTCTTCGTCTGCAGCGCGTTGGCCAAGGCGGCCTTATCGACCTGCTTGACGCCGTTGAAGGTGAGACCTGAAATCTGGATGTCACCTTCTCGGCAGCCAACGACACAGATCAGAGCAACGACGACCACAACCGGGAATGTCGCGCGGCAGGCGGCCATGGCTGAGTCCTGGTGCTAGACGTCCCGTGTCGTCGTGGTTGTCACACGCGGTGAGGACGCCACGGCGAGCATGATTCCAAATCCGACGGCGACAATGGCGCCGATACCCAGCCAGATCGGCGGGATGTCGTCGAGGACACCGGCCTGCCACAGGGCGAGACCCGCGCCGACGAGAAGGACGAAATAACCGACGAGGTAGAGCTTCAGGTACTTCATGCGCAATGCAGAAGCAGGAAGAGTGCCTGAACAGGATGGCCTAAGGGCCAAGGCCCAAGGCCTAAGCGAGCCGACGGGGTACGTAAAAAAGGCCTAAGGCGCCTGCGCGCCTTAGGCCTTGACCAGCACTTAGGCCCTGGGCCTTAGCCCTTTGGCCCTTCCTACTGCATGATGACCGCGAGGTGCGCGCGCCGGTTGCGTGCGCGGCCCGCCGCGGTCTCATTCGTGTCGATTGGACGATCCTCGCCGTAGCTGACCGTCCGCAGACGTGACGCCGCAATGCCGCGCATCACGAGGTAGTCGCGCGCCGAATTCGCGCGGCGATCGCCCAGTGCCAGGTTGTACTGCTGCGTGCCGACGGAATCCGCGTGACCTTCGATGGTCACCTGGATGTTCGGGTTCGCCTGCAGCTTGGCCACGGCCTCATCCAGCAGCTTCAACGCTTCGGGACGCAGACTGTAGCGATCGAAGTCGAAGTGCACGTCCTCGAACTCAATCACCGTCCGCGGCCGAACGAGCAGCGTTGCCGATGCGTTCGCGTCGTTCTTGGCGTTGTCGGTGGCGGTCACGGTCACGGTGACCGGGCCTTCCGTCTGCGGCGCCGTGAACGTCGTGTTCGGCGAGTCCGCCGGGCTGACGCTTCCCGCGCCTGCCGTCCAGCGGTACGTCAGCGGCCCACCTTCCGGATCCGTTCCCTGCGCGGTGCACCGCGACGTCTGCCCGGGTTCCAGCAGGGTCGGGTCGCAGGTGACTCGAAGGGTCGGCGGCCGGTTCGGCGCCGGTGCCGGCGTGGCAACCGTCACCGTGTTGGTGATCGTATTGGTGATGGTCGTCGTTTCCTTGATGCGACGGACGCGCTGACGCGGCGGCGTCACACCCTGATGCCAGCCGAGACGAAGATCGAATCCCCACCCATTCCGATCGAGGTTCCCGCTACCGGTGCCGACGTCGAGGCTGTAGTTGCCGCCGCCGTGCACGAAGAAGCCGTTCTTCGCCTGCCACACAGCCCCGAACTTCAAGTGCGTCGGGTCGTTCGCCGTGCTGTGAATTGGCGCGATGCTGCCATCTTCAGCGACGAACGGCGCACCGATCACGTCAACGTCGTCCCCGACCGCAAATTCGCCGGTGGCTTCGAGGAGGGCACGGAATGCCTTCCGTGACGGGAACGTCGCGCCGAGGCCCCAGCTGATGCCGTCGGACAGATCGAACCGATCCGGGTTGGCCCGGAGCACAGCGCCTGCGGTCCCGGAGATCTCCGTGGTTTTTGAGAACTCGCGACTGGCGACGACTCCGACATTCGTCACCCAGTCGTCGGTCGCCGCATCTTGTGAGCCGATTGGGAACTGCACCGTCACGCGCGGCCCGAAGCTCATCACATCGCCGCGCCCCTGTTGAATCAGACTCCATTTACCGCCGACGATCAGCGGGCCGCCATCGGTCGTCCAGCCACTCCGGACGAATGGAAAGTCGGACGTGACGCCGCCGAACTTCGGATTGTTTGGATCGAATAACGGCCGCAGGTCGCGGTCGTAGCGTACCCAATGCCACGATCCAAACAGCTCGAAGCGGTTGCCGATGCCATAGGCGCCAGTGACGCCAATCTGACTGACATCGGTCAAACCCTGTGCGGTCGCGGAGTTCGCGCGAAATAGGCTGGCCGACCATTTCTTGGCCGGCAGCGTTTCAGCGGTTGGTACGTACCACAGGCCCGTGTCGCCATTGATCGTCGGTAAGGCGGGACGCGGATTGGCGTCGCCTTCGAGAACGATTTCATCCGACGTAACGACAGGGCCTGATGTGGTGGTGGTTGTAGTGCTTTTGCCGCCGCCTTGCTGTGCCTGCGCCGCGGCTGGCATCACCGCAAGCGCGCTCACCAGGAACGCAGAAGACAAAATACGCACGAACACTAGTCGCCTCTCTTTTCCGGCTCGACGTCGAAACAACGGGCCGGCTATTAGTCTACCCGTCCCGGCTCCATTCCGGATGACGGAGCCACGCCTACCGTACTCACATCGGCCGGATTCGGCGTCGACACCAGTCGGCCGCGACCGCCGCGACTGATCTGCCCGCCCTTGCGTCCTGCGGCACGCGCCTCGTCGGCAGTCCATTCGTGAGCGGTGCCCTTCTCGTGCGCAGCGCGTCCACCCTTGCTGGCAATTTCCCGCTGCTTCTCCGCTGACATCGATGCAAAGCCACGGCGCTCTTTTCGAATTCCGTCCACAGCACTCCTCCTCGTCAACGCCGTGACCCAACACGGCCCTACTCGTTCGATCAAGAACCCGTGCGCCTGTGCACGGGATGGCGAGGCTGAGGCTACAAGGCGTATGCCACCGCGGCATTACTTGCACACAATAAAACCCTTTTGATTTCAATGGTTTGGCGGTTCGTGCCGGAAATGCACGTTGGCCGTCTGAAGCGTATCGCTACAGATGAGGTATCAATTGCGTAGCGATTCAAAACTCACATCGAGAGTTAACATGGCAGATATGGCTGACGACTGCGCTCCTTCTCCTACGCAAGCACCGGTGGCAAATAAAAGCGGACGAACGGTGAAGTGCGTGAAATTCGGCAAGGAGCTTCCGGGACTCGACACCCAACCCTGGCCGGGGGAGTTGGGGCAGCGGGTGTTTGAGAACGTGTCGGCGCAGGCCTGGAAACTGTGGGAGGACCGTCAGAAGATGATCCTCAACGAGTACCGCCTGATGCCGTGGCAGAAAGAAGCCCAGGTACTCGTCGCCAAGCAGATGGAAGATTTCTTCTTCGGCGAAGGGGCTGCGCTTCCTCCGGGATACGTGCCACAGCAGGCGAAGTAGTCGTCGTGTCCGGCTGCAGCCGGATCGGCTATTCGCCGGACCTGGCCAGCGGCACCTCTCTCACAATCAGGAATCGCAATTGCGCATGGGCCTCGCGCACGGCCCGCTCCGCAGCAGAGGGCGTGTCGCCGTGCGCGAAGATGAACCCCAGATAGCTGCGTCCTTCGGGCAGCGGGATCAATAGGGAGTCCGGCTTTACGGTAATCCGCACCTCATCGACACCGGTCACCGCTTGGGCCGCCGCGACGCCCTGCACATCGCGATAGACGCCACGCGCGGGAATCGGAATCATCATCACCGCCGACGCGCGTGATTCGCGCTGATATCCACTGACGTCCTCTCCAAGCGCGTGTCGCAGCAGCACTTCTTCGAGCGATGCCGCCGTCCCTGGGTGGCCGTGTCGTTCGAGTCTCAACGACTTCGCACAGAGTCCGCCGATCGGACGCGCCGCCACCTCGAGAACGTAGACGCCATCCTGGTTGACCCGGCATTCGGCGTGAACGGGCCCATGGTGAAGACCCAGTGCCCGGGCGGCCCGGGAAACGGCGGCGATGATCCGCTCCTGAACGGATGCGGGCTGCCGTGAGGGCGTGACGTAAATCGTTTCTTCGAAAAACGGACCGTCCAGCGGATCCGGTTTGTCGAAGATCGCAAACGGCTGAAAAGTCTCTCGCGTTAGCACGCCTTCGACGGCGAATTCGAGGCCGGGAACAAACGACTCGACCAGCGCCGCGTCATGTGCCGCATCCCGTTCCAGGCGTATGTCCGGAGCGGTCATCAACGCGCGGAGCCGCTCGAAGGCCGCCACGAACTCCGTCGGATCATTCACGCGCATCACGCCGCGACTGCCGGACAACGCCAGCGGCTTGAGCACCGCAGGATAGATGGTCTGCCCCGCGAGCAGCGCGGAGTTGTCGCTGAGCGAGAACACCTGATAGGCCGGCGTTAACAGGCCCGCGCTCCTGAACGCATCGCGTGCCTGAAGCTTGTTCCGGCTCCTCGCCGCTGCGCCTGGCGGATTCCCGGGCAGGCCGAGCGCCTCGTTGACGCGCGCGGCCAGTAACGTTGGTTGGTCGCCGACCGCCAGCGCGGCGTCCGGCTTCTGAGTCACGCAGGCGGCGATCGCGACGCTCATCAACCCCTCGTTGTCGAGAAACCGCACCGGGATCGCGCGATCGGCCCACGGGTCACCGAGCTGATCGCACCGATCGGTGGCCAGCATCAGCTCCGCGCCGACCGCCTGAGCGGCTTCGCCAAATGAACGGATTTGATATCCGGTCGTCGTTGCGAGAAGCAGAACCCGTTTCACACGTAGCTGGCGATATCCGGGCCTGGCTCGGCGCAGCAGTACCAGGCCTCCGTCATGTGCGGTGCCGCCGGAACGCGTGCGCGCGGCGAGGCGGCCCTGGACGACGCGTGAGCGGCTGCGCGAGCGGCCGCATCGATGGCATCAAAGATCTCATGGCGAGGGGCCTCTCGCATCGACGAGACAAGGTGCATCACCTGCACCTGCAATGTATCGACAGAGGCGTCCGCGTGGCGCCACGGATAGGTCAGCGATTCCGGGTCGAAGGAGGCGATGCGACCGCGAATCTCGTCGAGTTCCAGTAACGCCGAGTCAGCGGTCACGAGGAGACGAATGCCAAGCTGAATGGGCGCGACGTCTTCTTCGAGTTCCAGCGCCCTGAGCTGGTCGAGCAGGTCGACGTACCCCGGACCCGTTGTCCACGGCGTGAACGGAACAAATGTGGGCGACAGGCGCACGCCGGCGGTGCGACAGATCTCCACCGCCCGCACGAAGTCCTCGCGTGTGTGCCCCTTACGCAGCGCCTGCAGTACCACAGGGTCTATCGATTCCACGGCGCTCGTCACAAACAGACAGCCCGTGTCGTGCAGCAGCGGAAGCATGTCCGCATGCTTCAGGAGATGCTCGATCTTGATCGTGACGTCGTAGCCGACCCCCGGATGTTCAGCCGCCAGGCGCTCAACAACCCGCCGCGCATGCGATGGCCCGTTGAAGAAATCCGGATCACTGAACGACAGGTGCTGCGCGCCTGCGGTGATCTGCATGCGAACGTCCTCGAGCACCACGTCTACCGGAATCGCACGAAAGACGCCACGGTACACCGGCACGATCGGGCAGTGCCGGCACAGATGCTTGCAGCCACGTGTCGATTCAGTCGAACCCACGACGCGCCGCGAGCCATCGGGCATCTGCAACGCGGCATATCGCTGCAGCGGCAACAGCGTCGATCGGTCTGGCTGAATAAACTGCAGCTTCGGGATTCGCTCCCTTTGGGAGTCGGCAGTTGGAAGTTGGAAGTCGGTCGTCGGTGGTTGGGACGTCGCGATCCTTACCAACTCCTCCTCCGCCTCGGGCCCCACCACGTGCGACACGCCGCGCTCACGCAGCCACGCCGCGTTGAGCGGCGCGTAGAGTCCGTACGCGATCAGCGTCGCGTCTGGATTGACGACACGAATGCGCTCGATCGCTGCCGCGGCGAGCCGCGTGGCCGTATGCATCGGCAGATATAGCGCCACGGCGTCGGCCCTCCGGATCGCATCATCCGAGAGCGGTTCGCGTGACGTGTCGACGCAGTCAACCTCGACACCGGCACGGCGCAGCCAGGCAGCTGGCGACGCGAGCCCGAACGGTTGCCGGCCGAGGTCATAGGTCGAGACGAGAAGAACCCGCACGGCTTTTCATTGTTCCACGTTATCCTTCAGGCAGCGGGGGCTCCGAAGATCCCTCGGCTGCCTGACAGTATCTGCTGGCCGCGCTTCGCGCGGCTCAGGAGGACGCGTGAACCCACCGACAGCAACGGCCGCCGCGCGAGCAATGAACGCTCCGGCGGCGAGCGCGGATACCAGCTTCTTCGGCCACCCGCGCGGCCTCTCCACCCTCTTCTTCAGCGAGATGTGGGAGCGCTTCAGTTACTACGGGATGCGCGGCTTCCTCATCCTCTATATGACGGCGGCCGTCACAGCCGGCGGCATGGGCCTCGATACCGCCACGGCCGCGGCGGTCTACGGCACCTACACATCGCTCGTGTATCTGATGAGCATCCCCGGTGGCTGGCTGGCCGATCGCGTGCTGGGCCAGCGCAAGGCGGTGCTGTACGGCGGCATCCTGATCGCCGCCGGCCACTTCACGTTGGCGATCCCGCTCGCGTGGTCGTTCTACGCCGGGCTTGTGCTCATCGTGCTCGGCACCGGCCTTCTGAAGCCAAACATCAGCGTCATCGTCGGACAGATGTACGGACCGAACGACGTCCGCCGCGACGCCGGATTCTCGATCTTCTACATGGGGATCAACCTCGGTGCCTTCATGGGACCGCTGCTCACCGGGTTTCTGGCGCAGGATCCGCGTTTCCGCTCCCTCATCGCAGGATGGGGCATGGATCCGAACTCCGCGTGGCACTGGGCGTTCGGCGCAGCAGGCGTCGGCATGACGCTCGGACTCATCCAGTATGTGGTGATGGGCTCGGCAATGGGATCGGCCGGAATGAAACCAGGCGGCGCGACCACGCCGCAGCTGGCGGAGAAGTACAAGCGGCAGGCGGTTCGTTACGCGGGGGGCGCGACTGCGCTGGTGGTCGCCGTGGCACTGCTCGCTCTGGCCGGCGTGATCGCGATTTCTCCGACCACCGTCCGCGACGTCACCGGCTATTCGCTCCTCATCATCACAGTGATCTTCTTCGCCACGCTGTTCCTCGATCGGAGCTGGACACCACAGGAGCGTGGCCGCCTGTGGGTCATCTTCGTGTTCTTCGTCTGTGCGGCGATCTTCTGGTCGGTGTTCGAGCAGGCCGGCTCGACGCTGAACCTCTTCGCCGATCGCAGCACCCGCAACTCGATGCTGGGGTTCGACTTCCCGAGCAGCTGGTTCCAGTCGGTGAACGCGTTGTTCATCATCATCTTCGCGCCGATGTTCGCGTGGCTGTGGCTGAAGCTCGGCCCGAAGCAGCCGTCGGCGCCGGTGAAGTTCTCGATCGGGCTCATCGGCGTAGGCCTCGGCTTCCTGATCCTCGTTCCGGCCGCCCAGGCTGCGGACGCCGGCGGCGTCCTCGTCAGTCCGATGTGGCTGGTGATGGTGTATCTCGTGCACACCTTCGCCGAGCTGTGTCTGAGCCCGGTCGGCCTCAGCTCCATGACAAAGCTGGCGCCGCCGCGCGTCGTCGGCTCGATGATGGGGGTGTGGTTTCTCGGCGCATCGGCCGGTAACTTCATGGCCGGCCAGATGGCATCGTTTTATGAAGCGATGCCGCTCGACCGCCTCTTCATGACCGTCAGCATCCTGCCGATCGTCGCCGGCATCGTCATGCTCGCCCTGTCCTCACGGATCAAGCGATTGATGGGAGGCGTGAGCTGACCCTCGAGAAATACAAAGCCAAGCGCAACTTCTCCGAGTCGCCCGAGCCCGCCGGCGATTCGCAACACAAGTCCCCGGCCGGACGCACGCCGAGATTCTTCTGCGTACAGAAACACCTCGCCAGCCACCTGCATTACGACTTCCGCCTGGAACACAACGGCGTACTGTTGTCGTGGGCGGTGCCGAAGGGGCCGTCGCTCGACCCCAAAACCAAGAGGCTCGCGATGCACGTTGAGGATCACCCGATCGAATACGGCAACTTCGAGGGCGTGATTCCGTCCGGTTACGGCGCCGGAATCGTGATGCTCTGGGACCGCGGCACGTGGACGCCGGAAGTGGACGATGTCGATGCGGCGCTGAAGAAGGGCGACCTGAAGCTCACGCTCGACGGTTTCAAGCTGAAAGGATCGTGGGTGCTCGTCCGTACGAAGGGCGGCTGGGCCGGCAGCGGCGGCAGCGATCGCTCATGGCTGTTGATCAAGCACCGCGACGACTGGGCGGGAGACGTGGACATCGCCGAGTTCGCGCCCCTGAGCGTCAAGAGCCAGGGTGACTTCGCCGACATCCTCGCGCAGGACAACCCCGCGATCTGGATCTCGCATCGCCCGGCCGAAGGCGGCGAGACCGGCGCGATGTTCAAGAAGATCATCGAACGTGCGCTGGCACTGAGAGAGGAGCACGCGACGCCCCCAAAAGCCAGTCCGGCCGGACGCGCAACGAAGCGGACGGCGACCCGGAGCGTGAAGAAGAAAGCGGCGGCGAAGAAGACGCCGGCCGCTAGGAAGACAGCGACGCGGAAGCGGGCGCGGTAACGTTCCGCTCCTGCAGAAGCCGCTGGCTCAACACCGTCCACACCGCAAATGCCAGCCGCCGCCGGTCGTGACGGGCGATCTCCGTGCACCAGAACGCGCCGTGCACCAGTTCGATGGCCGGATCCAGATACCCCAGCGGCAGCGGCTCTTTGTGCTCGGCAGCGTAGCGTGTCACCGCTTCCTCCGACGGTCGCCCATCGTTCGCAATGACGACGTCGACCTGACGGCCGATGGCGTCGGCCACCCACTGCGCGGCGTCCGCAGCCGTAAAGCCAAACATTCCGCGCCCCTCGGTGAGGAGATTGGCAATCAGGATGATCGGACCACGCACCTCCGCCAGCGCCTCTCTGACACCGCGCACGAGCAACGGCGGCATCAGGCTGGTAAAGAAGCTACCGGGTCCGATGAGCACGGCGTCGAAGCCGCGGATCGCTTCGGCGACCGCCGGATGGATCGACACGTTCGGCTCCAGCCACAGCTTGCGTACCTGATCGCCACGCGACTGCCGCGCATCGACCTCCGCCTCGCCGCGCGAGATGCTGCCGTCTCCATACTCCGCCACCAATGATCCCGGCTCGACGCTGACCGGCCAGACACGGCCGCGGCAGCCGAGCAGGCTGCGAAGCGCGTCCACGGCTGCGAGGAAGTCGCCGCTGTACTGTTCCATCATCGACAGCAGCAGGTTGCCACCCGTGTGCCCGGCCAGACGGTCGTGCTGCTCCATCGTCGGCAGCCTGGCGAGGAGCACGCGGCGCGCTTCCCCTTCGTTGCGCGCCAGCGCGAGCGCGCACTTGAGCACATCGCCGGGCGGCAGCACGCCAAGCTCGTCCCGGAGTTGACCCGAGCTTCCGCCGCTGTCGAACATCGTGACGACGGCGTTGAGATGCAGCCACGGATTCGCTTTGAGACCACCGAGCAGGCTCGGCAGTCCGGTCCCGCCGCCGACGCAGCCGATGTTCAGCTCGCGCAAATGCATTGCGACCATTGTACCAACCACTACAATGAACCGATGGCACCGATGTGGGGCGGGGCCCGCGAGCGCTCATGACGACCCGAGCGGACCTGCCGGCGTGGCAGTCAGCGGCAAACGGACTCGTCAACGATCTCCGCGGCGTCTTCGGAGATCGGCTTCGGTCGGTCGTCGCCTACGGTCCACACATCGAAGGGCACGCGGCGGCACCACTCATGTGCCTGGCGCTCGTCAGCAGCCTCGGCGTTCCCGACCTCGAGTCGTGCGCGCGGCACGCGGCGCGGTGGCACCGGAACCGGATCGCCACCCCCCTCGTCATGTCAGATACGGAGTTCCGAACGTCGCTCGACGCGTTTCCGTTGGAGTACGGAGAGATCATCCGCTCCCACCAGCGAGTCCACGGAAGCGACCCGTTCGACGGCGTCGCCATCGCCCAGGCCGATCTGCGGCGCGCCTGCGAGACTCAGATCAAGAGTCACCTCGTTCATCTACGCGAAGGCTTCATTGAAAGCGGCGGTAACCCCTCCGCGATCGCGTCGCTTGTCGCCGATTCGGCTGCGGGCTTCACCGCACTGCTCCGCCACGTCGCGTGGCTGAGCGGAGCGACGATCAAGAATCGCCTCGAGGCGACACGCGAGGGCGCGCGCGCCGCCGGGATTTCCAACGGCGTGGTCGCCGAACTGCTGACCCTCGAGCAGCAGCAGGCGATGCGCACCAGCGATCCCGCCAGGCTGTTCCCCGAATACATCGCCGCCGTCGAGCAACTGGCACGCACCGTGGACGCCTGGCGCGTCTAGTCTTGGGCACAACGCGCACAACGTCTTTGGCCACAAAGAACACAGCGTCTTTAGCCAGAAAGAAGACCAAGCTCACAAAGTTTGTGATTCTTTGTGTTGTTTGTGCCCTCTGTGGCTTCACCTTCGTGCCCTTCGTAGCGGCGCAGCCGCCGACGCCGGAGCTCACACAGCCAGTCAACGACTTCGCGAAGGTCATCGATCCGGACAGCGCGGCGAAGATGGACGAACTGATCCGCTCGCTGCAGAAAGCCAGCGGCGACGTCGTCGTTGTGGCAACGATCGACACCTTCCAACCCTACGGCGACATTCGCGAGTACGCGGTGAAGATGTTCGAGAACCGGGGTCGCGGCATCGGGCAGAAGGGCAAGGACAACGGACTGTTGGTCCTCCTGGCCGTCAAGGATCGTCAGGTACGCGTGGAGGTCGGCTACGACCTCGAGGAGTTCATCACCGACGGTTACGCCGGTGAGTTGAGCCGCAAGGTGATGGTGCCGGAGTTCCGCACCGGGTCGTACGGCGCCGGGCTCCTGGCCGGCGTCACCCAGATTGCATCGCGGATCGCCCAGCGACGGAACGTCACCCTCGAAGGCGTCCCGCCGCCGAGCGAGGACACCTCCGGGGATGAGGTCGGGTTCGGCGGCGCTGGATTCATTGCGTTCGTCGTGATCCTGCTCCTGCTGAACCTCCTCGGGCGCTCACGCCGCCGTGGGTTCTGGGGCGGCT
>Ga0163163_10002937_pt1 | contig 14431 bp, 11 predicted proteins | sample S65metaG_FD_119766 | JGI IMG/M metagenome (GOLD analysis project Ga0163163, IMG submission 119766) | Switchgrass rhizosphere microbial communities from Kellogg Biological Station, Michigan, USA - S6-5 metaG | ecosystem: Host-associated > Plants > Roots > Rhizosphere > Soil | place: USA... | reverse complement strand
TACCGCATCCAGAGTTGAGTCCCCTCATGCCTCGGGGGAGACTGTCTCCACCCAGTCGACTGGCGTCGATGTACCGTCGATGGAGCCTCGATGAAGGGAGTGGGCGCGGTGGGTGTTTCAGAGGTCTTCACCGGCTGGCTGGTGGAGTTCGGCGAGGCGCTCGCGGACCGCGACACCGACCGCGTCGAGAGGGCGTTCCTCGACGACAGTCACTGGAAGGACCTGCTCTCCTTCGGCTGGTCGTACCGGACGGATGCCGGCGGGCGGGCGATCGCGGACCGCCTCGTGCGGGCGTGGCATGACGCCGGCGCCGGCGGGATCCGGGAGGCGGCCGGTCGGACGCCGCCACGCCAGGTACGCCGGTTCGGACGCCGACTGATCGAGGGCTTCTTCGACTTCGACACCGCGGTGGGTCGGGGCACCGGCCTGGTGCGCCTGGTCTGCCCCGACGATGATGCCCCGCCGCTGGCCTGGATGTTGCTCACCACCCTGCAGGAGCTGGCCGGTTTCGAGGAGCTGGCCCAGACCGGGCTGGAGTATGCCCGTGACTTCGCCGGCCCCAACTGGCTCGACCGGCGCAGGCAGGACGAACGGTACGCCGACCGCGACCCGGACGTCCTCGTGGTGGGGGCCGGCCACGCCGGGCTGACGCTGGCCGCGCGGTTGCGCCAACTCGGCGTCGACACCCTGGTGGTGGAGAAGCACCCGCGGGTCGGCGACGGCTGGCGTCGGCGCTACCACGCGCTGACTCTGCACAACGAGGTCCAGCACAACCACCTGCCGTACCTGCCGTTCCCGGCCACGTGGCCCACGTACCTGCCGAAGGACAAGCTCGCGGGCTGGCTCGAGGCGTACAGCGAGTTCATGGAGCTCAACGTCTGGACCGCGACTGAGTTCGTTGGGGCCGAGTACGACCCGGCCGCCCGGACCTGGACCGCACGGGTCGGTGGTACCGCGCGCGAGCTGCACCCGCGCCACATCGTGCTCGCCACCGGCAGCGTCAGCGGCGTGCCCCACGTCCCGGACCTGGCGGGACTGTCCGAATTCGACGGTGAGGTGCTCCACTCCAGCGAGTTCACCGGTGCGGCGGCGTACGCCGGCCAGCGCGCTCTGGTCGTCGGAACCGGCAACAGCGGCCACGACATCGCCCAGGACCTCTACGCCAACGGTGCCGAGGCGGTGACCCTGGTGCAGCGAGGGCCGACGGCCGTCATCAGCCTCATGCCGTCGGGCCAGGTGTTCTACGGGCTCTACTCGGAGGGCCCGCCGGTCGAGGACATGGACCTCGTCGCCGCGGCGACGGCGTACCCGGTGCTGCTGCAGGCGTACCAGTTCGTCACCGCGAGGATGTGCGAGCTCGACCGGGAGCTGCTCGACCGGCTGCGCGCGGTCGGGTTCCGGACCGACTTCGGCGATGACGACACCGGGTTCTACATGAAGTACCTGCGCACCGGCGGCGGCTACTACATCGATGTGGGCTGCGCCGACCTCCTCGCCGACCGCAAGATCGGCCTGATCCAGGCCGCCGACATCGCCACCTTCACCCCGGACGCGGTACAGCTCGTGGACGGTACAACGATCGGGTGCGACGTCGTCGTCCTCGCCACCGGCTACCAGAACCAGCAGGAGGGCATCCGGCAGCGGTTCGGCGACTCCGTTGCCGACCGGGTCGGTCCCGTATGGGGCTTCGACGACCACCACTTCATGCACAACATGTGGACCCGCACCGCGCAGGACGGGCTCTGGGTCACCGGCGGGTCCCTTCTCGACAGTCGCTTCTACTCCCGGTTCCTGGCCCTGCTCATCAAGGCGGATCTGGCCGGCCTCCTGCCACCGGTCCGACCGCTTGACAGTGATCGCCTACCCTGAGCCGGTGGAGTACGAGCAGATCGGGTTCGCCGTCGACGGTCACGTGCTGACCCTCACCCTCAACCGGCCGGACCGCCTCAACGCGTTCACCGACCGGATGGCCGACGAGCTCATCGACGCGCTCGACCGGTCGGACGCCGACGACGAGATCAGGGCGGTCGTGCTGACCGGGGCGGGCCGCGGCTTCTGCGCCGGGGCCGACCTGCGGGCCGGGAACGCACGGTTCGCGTATGCGGACGGCGAAGCCCATCGCGACACCGGTGGTCGGGTCGCGCTGCGCTTCTTCGAGTCGCTCAAGCCGCTCATCGTCGCGGTGAACGGGCCGGCGGTCGGGGTCGGGGTGACGATGACGCTGCCGGCGGACATCCGGCTCGCCTCGACCGACGCGCGGTTCGGCTTCGTGTTCGCCCGCCGGGGCATCGTCATGGAGGCGGCGTCGAGCTGGTTCCTGCCCAAGCTGGTCGGGGTGAGCCAGGCCCTCGAGTGGGTCCTCACCGGCCGGGTGTTCGGCGCCGAGGAGGCGCGGGCCGGTGGGCTGGTCCGATCGGTCCACCGCCCCGACGAGCTGCTCCCGGCCGCGTACGAGCTGGCCCGCGAGATCGCCGACAACACGGCACCGGTGTCGGTGGCGCTGAACCGACAGCTCATCTGGCGCATGGCCGGCGCGGATCACCCGATGGCCGCGCACATCGTCGACTCACGCACCATGCTCGAGCGCGGTCGGGCCGAGGACGTGAAGGAGGGTATCGACGCCTTTCTTCAGAAGCGCCCCGCGGTGTTCCCCGACCGGGTCTCGGCGGACCTGCCGGCCAACTTCCCGTGGTGGCCGGCCCGCCCGTTCCAGCCCTGGTCGCGGCCGGCCGAATAGGCACGGGCCCGGCGCTCAGCCTCGCTTGACCTCGTACTTGTAGTCACCGAACTCGCTGGGTCGACCAGGCGGTGTGCTGGCGATGATGTACTGCTGCGGCATGTGGTCGTAGAGCGAGTAGGCGAACGGCAGGCCGCGCAGGATCCTGAGGTTGCGTGCCGCCGGCGCGACGATGCTCTCGGCGACACCGCGCAGGCTGCCCATCCGTTCGGACGGCTTCTCCCGGGGGATCCACATCGCGCCGGCACCGTCACCGGCGGACTGGTACTCCTGACCGAAGTGGGCGAAGTCCCCGACGACCTCCTTGGACGGAAGATGGGGAACCGGGTCGTGCCCGTAGACGAACCGCACCACGCGCCGGCGGAGCACGTCGTTGTCGCTGGCGGCGCGGGCCAGGCTGGAGTCACCGACCATCGGTTGGCCAAAGGTGTACACGGCCCGCAGGCACTCCCGCAGGCGGATGTACCCGGTCTCTTCGACCGGTTCCGACAACGGCTCGGTTGCCAGCATGATCGCCAGTATCGCCGCCATGGCTCCACCGAGGCTGTGTCCCGTGATGTAGAGCGCCTGCAGGTTGTTGTCCATCCGGCCCTCGTTGGGCAGGTCGAGCCAGGCGCCGTTCGTCGATCCCACGTCGGCCAGGATGGAGCGGCCGTCCATCGCCCGCCGAAGGGCGTCGAGGATCACGTGCCGGGTCGACCGGATGTTGCGGTAGAAGCCGGCGTGCACGCCGAAGCCCACCCCGGTGTGATCGAACGGGAAGGCGACCTTCTCCGGTACGACATCGGTGTCGGTCAGGACACTGTAGAGGTTGGACGGCTCGCTGCCGCGGTAGGCGAGGACGGCGACCCGGCCGTCGCTGCTCTGCAACAGGTACGCGTGCGACGAGATGAGCATCGCGTCGTTCACCTCGGACACCCGCAGGCAGTGGTTGCGCTCGAGTCCCATCCGGGCGGCGATCGGGGCGACCGTCCCGGTCGACGAGTACGCGTATCCGGAGAGCACCGACAGCAGATGGCGCACGACGTCGTTCGGGTGTTCATCGGCCAGCAGCAGCCGGTCCGTCAGGTCGTGGTAAACCGGGAACTTCTCCCAGGTGGCCATCTTCTGCAGTGGCTTGAGCTCCTGGTAGCTCGGGCCTATCTCCCTGAGGATCTCCATGGCGTCCTCCGCGACGTGTCGGTACGGTCCATGAACCCGATGGCGCGACGGCGACCGGGTCGAGAAACCCGCGCCGAACAGCACACCCGCTCCACCATACGGCTCGCCGGTTCGGCGGACTGTCGCACCAAGAATCCGCTCCGCCGGACCACCATCGCGGCGCCGATCAGGAACGCCCGTTGAGCCACTCGCGTCCTCCGCGGGCCCAGGCACGAGATGGGCACGCCGCGTGTCGGAGGCCATCGTTGGTCACATCAGTCCCAGCCGGGTGCGGTTCTCGACCGAGGCGGTGGCGCGATCGATGGACGGTCCACATTGGACCGCAACCCTGCACCGAGCGCGATCGAGGTGCGAACTTATCTGATCTTTCGATGTGCCGGCAATTGCCTTCCGCCGGCCTCGGCCGGTGCGGATGTTCGAGCGGATCATGGCATTGAAGTTCCGGGTGCACATCGATCGATGGGATGGTAGCGTACCGTAGATCGTTGTTCCACGGAGCGCCAACCACGAGGGGGGCACACGTGACCGATGTGCTCTGGAAACGGGCAAGTACCACCGTCGGTCTAGTGGTGGTGGCAGGCAATGACCAGACGCGTTTCAACGTCATGGCCGCCGAGTGGACGTATGTCGTCGCGAAAGAACCACCGCATATCGCGGTCGTTTTGTGTGAGGGCACGTTCACCCGACAAATGTTGGAATGCGCATCGGAATTCAGCGTGACGCTCTGCTCGGCGAGCCAGGCCGCACTGGCGGATTTCGCCGGCAGTTTCTCCGCCTACGACATCGACAAAACCAGCAGTGAAGATGTGGTGCTGGCCCAACCGTCGGTGACTCGGATCCCCTGGGTGACCGGAGGCCTGGCGGGACTCGAGTGCGTGACTCGCCAACGGGTTGAGCTGCCGGGATACCTCATGGTCATTGGCGAGGTGGTCGCTGATCACGCCGAGCCAGATCGCGCCACGGACCCGCTGGTGAAGCACGGTCGGATGTATTCGCTGGGGCCAGCCCTCGTCCGCGATGCCGTGGTCGCCGCGGCAGAACTCCGCATGGGTCCGGCGATGTTGCGGGTCGCCGCGACCGGTCCCACCAACCCGGCCGACGCGCCGTGGTTTGTCACGCTCGAAACCTTGGACGGCGGATCGTGGTCGCTCGGCTCTCATGAGCCCAACGAATACGGCGACCTTCTCGTCGATGTCGACCTTCACCTGGCCGGCGTCAACAGCGGGGCGAGTGGCGGGCGGGTGACGGTTGAGCGGGCCGGGCTGAAGCCGGGACGGGCGAGCGTCGCGGTTGCCTCGGAGATATCCAGCCGGTCCGACTAATCGCCGCACCGACCTCGTCGAATGGTTCACGCGCACCCCGGGTGCATCCGCTGCCGGGTTGACGGTTCGACGGTGGGGAGGAGGTGTTCACCGTGAAGAAGCCAGTGCGCAGGTACTCCGTGTCAGGCCGGTAGTAACACGGTGCGGGGGCGCGTTCGCGTCCCCGCCCACTACCACCGGCGCCAGCCTGCCCCCTCCACTACATCACCGGGTTGAATGGAACGTCATCGTGGAACTGGTCAACCGCATCGTCCGCGTCATCTCCGACCCCGCCGGTGGCCTGATCGGCGCCGACGTCATGGGCCGCGTCCACCGTTTCGACCGGGATCTGTCCGTGCTTCAGTCGTCGCAGGTGGTCCGTAACGGTCAGCCGCTCTACGCGCTCGCCATCGCTGACGGCTGGATCGTGGGGAAGGACCGTATCGGCAACATCGCGCGGTGGCGGCTGGACACCCTCGACCTGATCGACTACCTCGACGCCCACGATCCGCGGATGGCCGCCGGCGACCTGCCGGACGAGGAGCCGTCGATCGCCGTCAGTCGCGGTCTGGCCTGCGTCGACAACCTCGTGTACGTCAACAACGGGTTCATGCAACTGGTCGTGCTGGAGCTGGACACGTTCGCGGTCAAACGGATCGTCCCGTCGCCCACCGATGTGGTCCCGATCGAATGGGTGTGCGTCGAGAACCCCAAGGTGCAGGCCATCTCCGACAAGCAGGGCCGGCTCTTCCTCGGCCGGCTGGACGGCTTGGACTTCCCGACCGTCGTGCAGATCGACGAACGCAGCAACCTGCACCGGGTCCGCTACGATCCCCGCCACGACCGGTTCTGGGTGACCCAGGACTCCGGCCTCGGCGCGGACGCCCGGGTCGCCAACGGCGTCGTGACCGTGGACTCGTCCGGTGTGGTCGGGGAGTCGCTGCTGTTCGCCCAGGATGATGTCGAGTGCCTCGACTTCAGCCCGGACTTCGGCCGGGCGGTCTCGGGCGGGTTCGACGGCGTGCTGCACTTCTTCGACAACACGAGCCCCGAGCTGCGCATCGACCGGACGCTGGCCGGTTTTTCGCACCAGATCAGCGACGTGGTGTGGGCGCCGGACGACTCGATCTACGTGCTGACCCACGACGGAAACCTGGCCCGGGTGGACGAGCAGGCCCGCGAGTATGTCCATGCGCCCTTCCGCCGCCAGTGCGTCTGGGACATCCAGCCATCGCTTGAGGACGAGGACACCTACTACCTGGCGACCGATGACGGCACGGCGGTCGTGACGCTGGACCGAGACCAGCCGACCGGCCCGGCCGTGCGCGAGTGCCGCGTGGTGGCCAGTGGCCGGGGCTTCACCCGCCGCCTGGTACCGGTCGAAGGCGGTTGGGTGGCGATCTCGCGGGACAGCTTCGTGAGCCGATCCACAGTGGAGGGAGAGCGCGCCTGGCGGGTGCCGCTGCCCGGGCTCCTGCATACGCTCGCCTGCTCGCCCGACCGTGCCCGCATCATGGTGGCCGGAAATGAGGGCGGCTTCGAGCTCGACGCCCGCTCGGGCGAGCGGCTGCGGACGCTGCACGTCAACGAGGCCGCGCTCTGGGCCACCACCTATCTGCCGACCGGGGAGGTCGTGCTCGGCACGCCGGCCGGCGAGATCTGCGTGTTCGGACCCGACGCCGACACACCACAGTGGACAGTTGACTTCGGCGACTACCCGAAACGGATGTGGTGCCACGAGAAGAGCCTGTTCGTGACTGGTGGCGGCGGCGTCAAGGAGTTCCACCAGGACGGCTCGGGGCTCGTGCGGCACTGGTTCGAGTCCATGTCGAACACCTGCGACAACGCGGTCGTTCTCGGGGACCGGGTCTTCGTCATTACCTACGATGGCCAGATCGGGCTGTTCGAGCGGGGCTCCGGCGAGCTCATCGGGGTCCTGGAGAACCTTCCCGAGATACCCAAAGGACTGGCCCTGGTCAAGGATCGGGCCGGTGACCCGTACCTCCTGATCGGCGGGCGCGGCGGCTTTGTGGGCACGTACCGCATCGACACCGACGCCGACCTCGTGGTGAAGGTGCGTGACTTCGTGGTCCCGCGCCAGTCGAGCGCGGTGGCGCATCCAGGGCTGCGGGTGTCCGCCGGGGCAAGCCAGGTTTCGCCGGCATGACAACAACGGCAACCGACGCCATGGTCTCGCCGTGGGCGGACCGGCGGTTCCGGCTGTTCGCCGCGGGCAACATCATCAACAACATCGGTGAGGCGATGTACGACCTCACCCTGCCCCTGCTCGTGTACGAGCTCACCGGTTCGCTGCTGGTGATGACGCTGCTCGCGGCGATGGTACCGGCGACCCTGCTGCTGGGACCGCTGCTCGGCTCGATCGCGGACCGGTGGGGACCGCGGGTGATGGTGATGCCGGGCCTGGTGGTCCAGCTCGGCGCGGCCTTTGTGATCAACACGGTCGCCGTCTCCGGACAGCACGCGAACTGGTTCCTGCTGTTCTTCTTCGGCGCGCTGGTCCAGATCGGCGGCTCCATGTACCGGGTGGGCTGGATGACGGCCGTGCCGTTGATGTTCCCGGAGTCCGCGGTGCGCGCGCGGGGCGCGCTCGGGTCCCTGTTCGTCGCGTCCACGTTCATCGGCCCGCTCATCGTGGCGGCGACGCTTCCGTCGCTCGGCTACATCGCGCTGCTGTGGGTCAACCTGGCGACCTTCGTCGCGCCGATGGTCGTGTGGTGGCTCGGCATCAAGCCGGCCCGCGGGCACGAGCACGACGGTACGAAGTTCGAGATTCTCCGGTCGCTCAGACAGGGATGGGACGCGATCCGGCAGGAGCCACGGCTGCTGGGCGCGGTGGTGACGATGCTGCCGCTGGAGATCGTGGCCTCGACCGCGACGACGACCCTGACGCTGTTCTACCTCCGGGAGTCGTTCCACCTGTCGGCGAGCGCGGTCAGCGCATGCGTCGTCGCGATGAATCTGGCCGCGTTCCTCGGCTCGATAGCCGTGTCCGAGCGCACCCGCTTCCCGGTCCGGCCGACGCTGCTGGTCATCACGGTGGGCATGGCCGCCACCCTGTTCGTCATCGCCGCGCCGGTGCTGGTGGTGGCGCTCGGCGCGCTGTGCCTCTTCTTCGCGTTCACCGGGTCCGCGGGCGTCACCTCGTCCATGCTCACCATCACGTATGTGCCGGCCGACGTGATGGGTCGGGCCTTCGGGATCCTTCGCCTCATCTGGGGGGTGCCGAACGTCCTGGCCCCGGCGATCATCCCGCTGATCGTGGTGTGGACCAGCGTGCGCGCGACCTACGTCGTGCTCGGGCTCGTCGCGCTGGTGTCGGTCGCGCTCCTGGCCCGAATGTGGCGCCGGTGGTCGGTCCCGGTCGCCGGCGACGGGGCGCCCGCCACCGACACGGCGCTGCCGGTCACCACGGCCACCACGATCCCCGTCACCGACTTGGAGGCGTAGCCATGCGCGTCATCAGCCTGCCCCAGGCCGCGGTCGGCCACTCGGCTCCGATCACCCATGTGGACATCCGCACCGACGGTCGTCGCCTGGCGACGTCGTCGTACGACGGATCGGTCATCGTGTGGGACATCGCCGACCCCAGCGCGCCCCGCCAGGTCGGATTGCTGGGACACCGCCGGCTCGTCAACGCGGCGGCCTGGAACCCGGGGGCACCGGATCTGATCGCGACCGCGTCGGCCGACAAGACCGTAGTCGTGTGGCGGGTCGACGGCGAGGGCGAGCCCGGCATCGTGTCGACGTTGTCCCGCCATACCGACGATGTGAACGCGGTGGCCTGGTTGCCCGACGGGCGCAGGTTGGTCTGCGTCTCGGAGGACGGCCGCGCGACGCTCTGGGATGGCGTGGACGGCCGGTTCCTGGGTGCCGTCAGCGCGCATGCCGCCCACTGCATGGCCGTAGCGGTCAGCCCGGCTGGTCTGATCGCGACGGCGGGCGAGGACGGCCTGGTGACGGTTCAGCCGGCCGAACCCGGACCGGATGCCGGCAGCCGGTTCAGCTACGACTGTTCGGTGGAGGGCGTCGCGTGGTCGTCGAGCGGACGGTTCCTCGCCATCGCCCGCGACGACGGCCGGCTCGACATCCGTACGCCGTCATTGGAGCTGATCCGGTCCATTGTGGTCTCCACCTCTGCCGTGCGTTCGGTCGCGTGGGCGGATCAGGACGCCACGCTGGTCGCCGGTGCCTATGACGGCCGCGTCCACGTCGTCACCGGGTGGACCGACCCGGATCAGCAACCGCGGCTCTGGGCGTGGGACAACCCTCGAGCGTGGCCGAGATCGGTCGCGGTCTCCGGCACGGTCGTGGCAGTCGGTAGCTTCGGCTCCGTGCCGCACCTGTGGGATCTGCGGGCACCGACCGTCGCCGACGACGACGGGGCGGCGACCCTGGGGCCGAACGCGCTGGCCGCGTACGGCCGGGAGCTCTTCGTCGGCTTCGACTCCGGCGCGGTGCTGCGCCTCCGGCTCGACGACCCGGGCGACCCGCGGACCTGGTCGGCCACCATCCGGCAGGTGACAGCGAGCCCGATCCTCTCGCTCGCCGCCTCGGCCGAGGGGGTCTTCGCCGGAACCTATCTCGGCACGGTCCTGCGGCTGGCGGATGACTCCATAGTGGAGAGTGCCAACCTCGGGGCGCCGGTGCCGTCGCTGGTGTACGGCGGCGGGATGCTGGTCGCTGGTACGTACAACGGAGAGCTGTTCGCGCTGCGCAGCAGCGATCTGTTGCATTCCCGGTGCCCGCGCGCGCACGACGGTTCGGTGAAGTCCCTGGCCGCGGTCGATGGGGAGCGGTTCGTATCGGGCGCCACCGATCGGGCCGTGGCTGTCGGCGACCTGGCCGGCCACAGCGTGCTGTGGGAACACGGCAACCTGGTCAACGCGGTCGCCGTCCTCGACTCGACCATCGTGGCCAGCGCGTCCCGTGACCGGACGGTCAAGGTCGGCCGGCTCGCCGACCCGATGCAGCCACGCGTCCTGATGGGGCCCGACGAGTCGATCAAAGCGGTCGGGCTGCTGGGCACGGCCGAACACACCGTCGTCCTCGGCGGCTCGTACGACTTCGGGCTGTACGGCTGGTGCGTGCGGTGGGGCTCGCCACCGGACGGTCCGCGCGGGGGCGAGCTCATCGCCGAGTTCGGCCAGGCGGTCTCGACCATGTGCGCGCTCGACTCCAACACCGCGGCCGTGGTGGCGTGGGACGGACAGCTCGCCATCGTCTGCCTTGAGGAGGGCGGGACGGCGCGCGTGCGGGCCCAGGTCTCCCTCGGCGACCTCGTCGGGACTGCGGTCGGCGGGACCGCGCAGGCGGAACGGCGATGACCGACCCGATGAGCGCCACGGCGCGGGCGTACGTGCCGATCACGCTCGGCCGAGACCTCGATCGGCGCATCGCCGGGACGGTGGTCAGCTTCACCGGGCTCGTGGACGGAGGGGAACACATCGCCGTCCTGGTGCCACCCATCACCGAGCCGGCTCTGGTACGCATGCACAGTGAGTGCCTCACCGGCGATGTGCTCGGGTCGGCCCGGTGCGACTGCGGGCCGCAGCTCGACGAGGCGATGCGGATGATCAGCGACGGCGGCGGGGTCCTGCTCTACCTGCGCCAGGAGGGTCGTGGCATCGGGCTGTACAACAAGCTCGACGCCTACGTGCTGCAGGACGCGGGGGTCGACACGTACCAGGCGAATGAACTCGTCGGCCGTCGCCCCGACGAACGTGATTATCTGGTCGGTGCCCAGATGCTGCGGGCGCTGAGCATCTCCCGCATCACGCTCCTGACCAACAATGACCACAAAGCGAGCGAGCTGCGCCGGCACGGCATCGACGTCGAGTCGGTGATTCCGACGGGCGTCTTCCTCACCGACGAGAATGCGCGCTACCTGGCGGCCAAGGCACGGGTCGCCGGACACCGGCTGCCGGTGGCCGACGAGGTGCTGGGTGCCACGCCATGACCGTCGACCCGGCCGAATCCGTCGATCGCCACTTCGCCGAGGAAGCGGAACTGACCTGCCTGCGCCTGCCCGCGCTCGAGTTGACCGGCCTCGGCCCCGCCGAACTGGTTGGCGTGGTTGAGGATCCGAACGAACCGCTCGAGCGACGCCTGGGCGCCGGTGCCGTGCTCGCGATCGCCGGTGATCCGCGCCTCCAGGACCGGCCCCGGCTCAGCCCGGTCGAGGGCGGCCGGGTTGTCATCGGTACGAGGGCGGACGAGGTCGACGCGGTCACGGCCAGATGGCGTGGCGTCGGGGTCCAGCGCGACTGGATCGCCAAGGAGTCTCCGCCCTACGAGACGACCCTGCGGTCGTTCTGGATCGGCACGTTCCCGGTCACCAACGGCGAGTACCGCAGGTTCCTGCACGAGTCCGGGCACCCGACCCGCCCGTCCCACTGGTACCTCGGCGCCTATCCCTGGGAGCGTTCGAACCATCCCGTCTGCGGACTGTCCGCCGAGGACGCCGACGCCTACGTGCGCTGGCTGAGCACCGCGCTGGACCATCCGTTCCGACTGCCGACCGAGGCGGAGTGGGAGCACGCCGCCAAGGGTCCCGCGGGCCACGAGTTCCCGTGGGGTGACACCTACGACCCGGCCTATGCCAACACCCGCGAAACCGGCATCCACACCACGACCCCGGTGGGTGCCTTCCCCCAAGGACGGTCGCCCTTCGGCGCCCTGGACATGGCCGGCAACGTCGAGGAGTACTGCGCCGACCTCTACCGCCCGTACCCCGGTGGGTCCGCGGTGTCCGACCACCTGACCGAAACCTTTGGAACGTACCGGATCTGCCGCGGCGGTAGCTTCGCCCGCTACGCGGACCTGGCCCGTACCCGACGACGGCATGGCCCGTTTCCCGGTGCCCTCTACCCGTGCGGGTTACGCGTGGCCACCGACACCGAACTGCCATGACCTTCCGAGGAGCGCCCATGCTTGCGGACGTCGACATCGATGCCCCACCGACCCCGTCCTCGGCGAGCGTGCTGGCCGCTCTGCGCGACGGCTTCTTCTTTGTCCGACATGGCATCTCCGACTCCCTGCTCGATGACGCGTACGGGCTGCTCGGTGAGTTCTTCGCGCTGGGCGTCGACGAGAAGCTGCGTTCGCGGATGCTGGGAACCAATGGGCAGAGCGGCTATACGCCGGCCTTCATCGAGACGGCACAGGTGGAGTCGCGGCCGGACTGGAAGGAACTGTTTCACTGGGGTCGAGCCCTGCCGGCCGCCCACCCACTGCGGGTCCGCTACCCGCAGCGCTACCCCGAACCGTGCTTCGCCGACGACCGCCTGCCGGACATGCGCCCGGTGTTGACCCGACTGCACGAGGAGATGCTGAGCCTGCAGGCTCGTGTCCTCACCGTCATCGCGGTCACCCTCGGTCTGCACGAACGGTTCCTGGTCGACATGATCGAGGAGGGGCCGGTCGTCAACCGGGCCACCTGGTACCCGCCGATGAGCCTCGCCCCCGACGACGAGTACGTGTGGGCCGGCGCGCACACCGACTTCGACCTCATCACGGCACTTCCCCGCGCCACGTCGGCCGGCCTGGAGGTGATGCGGGCCGACGAGTGGGTCGCGGTGACCCCACCACCCGGGTCCGCGGTCATCAACGGCGGCATCGTCTTGGAGCGACTCACCAACGGGCTCATCCCGGCCGCGGTGCATCGGGTGCGGTCCCCGGCCGGGGCCACCGGCGGCCGACTGTCCATTGTGCAGTTCTGCCATCCCACGCCATGGACGGTCATCGGACCGGTGGCCAACATCGGACCGTCAACACCCATCCGGTTCGCGAGTATCGCCGCCGACGACCTGTTCACCCAGGCGATGTACCGGATCAACCGCCTCGACAGCGCTCGGGCGCCGGCGGTGGAGGCCGTCGGATGAACGCGTATACGGTCCGTGACCGCCGTTGTCTGCTCGACGCCATCGAGTTGTCGCGGCGCTGTCCGCCGGCCGATACCTGCTACTGCGTGGGCGCGATCGTCGTGGCTCGCAACGGGATCCGGTTGGCCGAGGGATTCTCCCGCGAGAACGACGATCCCCACCTGCACGCCGAAGAGGCGGCATTGGGCAAGCTTCGGCCGGACGCCGACGTCGAGGGCGCGACGATCGTCAGCAGCCTGGAGCCGTGCAGCACCCGGCGATCGCGCCCGCGCAGCTGCGCCGAGCTGATCCTCGCCTCGGGCATCCGGCGGGTCGTCTTCGGGTTGCGGGAACCGTCGGTATTCGTCGACTGTGTCGGGGTCGAGATGTTGCGAAGTGCGGGTGTCGAGGTCGTCGAAATCGAGGACCTCGGTCCAGCCGTCGAGCAGGTCAACGCGCAGGTGTTGGGGCGGGGCACCCGGCTGGGCTGATCCACCGGTACGGTCACCGGATGGGCATATTCCGCCGGCGTAACAGAGACCTGTTCACGATCCCCCGCTCGATTCGTTGACCGCTCGGACCGCCTGGTCGCCCGACAACCGGGACTGGCTGCTGCGCATCAAGGCCGAGTACGACCCGTCCAACATGTTCACCTTCGGCCACGCGCTGACCGCCCGCCAGGCCTGACCCGCCAACGAGGATCCGCACAACTGCCCATAGTGGACAGTTGTGCGGATCTTTCATGTTGTGACGCCCCGATCGCCTGAACGGCGTATGTGCCTGTGCGAGTTCGGCCGGCAGAATGCGACCATGATCGGCGATGATCGCCTCTGGCCTGTGGCGAGGTGGGTGTTTCTCCCTTTGGTACCGCTCACGGCGGTATTCGGACCACTCCTGATACTCGCACCCGGCCACACCGCGTCGTACTGGGCGTGGACGATCCAACCGTCGATGAGCGCGGTCTGGGTCGGTGCCGGTTACCTCTTCGGTGCCTGCGCGATCGGCACGATGCTGCTCCTCAATCGCTGGCGCACGTCCATCCTGGCCATCATCGCGACGATCCCGTTCGCGTACGCGATGATCGTGGCCACGCTGCTGCATCTGGACCGATTCGCCACCGGGACGGTCCGGTTCTGGGTCTGGCTGGTCATCTACCTCGTACTGCCGATCGGGTTGCCGATCATCTGGCTGCGTAACCGCGGCGCGGACCCAGGTGTCGAACCGGGTGAGGAGTTCCTACCGCGCTGGCTGGGCCGCACCATGGGAGCGATCGGCATCGCGATCGGCGCGTTCGCGCTGGCATTGTTCGCATTTCCCGGCCCGGTCGGGCGGCTGTGGCCCTGGTCGCTGAC
>Ga0163163_10002936_pt1 | contig 14432 bp, 12 predicted proteins | sample S65metaG_FD_119766 | JGI IMG/M metagenome (GOLD analysis project Ga0163163, IMG submission 119766) | Switchgrass rhizosphere microbial communities from Kellogg Biological Station, Michigan, USA - S6-5 metaG | ecosystem: Host-associated > Plants > Roots > Rhizosphere > Soil | place: USA... | reverse complement strand
TCCGCCGTAAATGATCGATCCGTCGTCATCCTGAATCCCACACGAGTGGTCGGCATGCACCATCTTGATCTTGATGCCATCCACCGTCTGTCCACCACCCTTGTTCATCGGGCTGATCTTCTTCGAACCTTTTTTCGCCAGCCACTGGCACATCTCGAAGATACCGATCACCGTGGGCTGATGCTCCTTAATCAGGGGCACTGCGTCCCCAATATGATCCTGGTGTCCATGCGTACACAGCATGAGGTCGATCTTCTTGAATTTTTTCTGCGAATCCGGACATGCTGGATTTCCAGTGACCCAGGGATCGATCAGAATTGTCTTCCCCGCTGTCTCGATTTTGAATGTTGAGTGTCCCAGCCAGGTGATTTGAATAGCTTCCGTTGTCATGAGTGCCTCACCTTCCGAAATATCTATGATTCCCACTGGCAGATTGTAGTTTCCATAAGTTTTACCTGCAATCTGCTGTGGAAAGGTGCTCTGGTGGCAGTGTTAGAATCAGCGCTGGACCTAGGGCATCACCTTCCCGCTGAATGAGTTGGCGACTGTTATCATGGTCCGTCTCTGAATGAACTCGACCGCACAACCAGGCACTCCGACCCGTGTGGATTCCCTCCTGCTGGAGGTGGCCGACGTCGTTAACGCGACGCTCGACCTCGACACACTGCTGCGTCGTGTCTCTGAACTCATTCGCAAAGTGCTTGACTACGAAATATTTGCCATTCTCCTGCTGAATGAGAAAGCACAAGATCTTCGTATACGCTTCCAGGTAGGTCATCCGCCAGAACTTGCAGAGCGGATGCGAGTAAAGGTCGGCCAGGGTGTGACCGGACTAGCTGCGGCAAGCCGGGAGCCGGTTCTGGTCAACGACGTGCGCGAGATACCGAACTTCATCGAAGGGCCCGTTGGCGTTCGCTCGGAACTCGCGATACCGCTCATCATCAAGAATCGTGTCATCGGCGTCATCGATATAGAAGCTTCAACTCCGAATTTCTTCACCGAAGAGCATCGCGACCTCCTGACCATTGTTGCCTCACGCATAGCGATCGGCATCGAGAATGCGCGTCTCTATACTCGAGTCTCCAAGCAGGCCAAGACACTGGTCCTGCTCAATGAGATCAGCCGCGAGCTCACGTCGATCCTCGATCTCGACCAACTGCTGAAACGCATCGGCGACCTTATCACCCGAGTCATCGACTACCAGATGTTCTCCATCTTGCTGCTCGACGAAGGTGGAACGAAGCTCCAGCATCGCTTCTCGTTGCGTTTCCAGGAAAACATCCATCTCAAGCACGATATCCCCATGGGGCAAGGACTTGTCGGCGCCTCCGCCGAGACCGGCCAACCAATTGTCGTGCCCGATGTGAGCAAAGATCTTCGATATATTTCCGTAAACCCTGAGACGAGGTCCGAACTTTGTGTCCCCTTGATTTACAAGGACAAGGTCATCGGTGTCCTAGATCTCGAACATACCCGGCGCGGCTATTTCACTGAAGACCACATGCGCACCATAAGTACACTGGCTGCGCAGATCGCCATCGCCATCGAGAATGCTCGGCTATACGAGCAGATCAGCCGGCAAGAAAAGCGGCTTGAACAGGATTTGCTACTCGCACGCGAGCTCCAGTATCGTCTTTTACCCAATTGTTGCCCGATCCTGCAGAAGGCAGAACTCGCCGCTAAGTTCACTCCGGCTCGAGCTATTGGCGGAGATCTTTACGACTTCATTAGTTACTCCGGTGGGCAAACTGCCGTCGCGATTGGAGACGTCAGTGGTAAAGGAGCACCGGCCGCAATCTACGCTGCCCTGGTAAGCGGCATCATTCGCTCACATGCGGCCGAAGAGCCCGGTGCTGCACACATGCTGGAGGCAATCAACCTGTCGCTTGCCGAGCGTCCTATTGAAGCCCAGTACGTGTCGATCATCTACGCCGTCTGGGATGACGCGCAGCGCATACTGCAGATTGCAAATAGCGGTCTTCCCCGCCCCATCTATTGCCATCAAGGCAAAGTCGAGCGTATTGAAGCGACCGGACTACCACTGGGCCTATTTCCCTCCGCTGAATACGACGAATTCACCTTCCGGGCAGCTCCGGGCGATGCGTTCGTGTTTTTCAGCGATGGAATTCTCGATGCCCGAAACCAGCACGGGAATACATTTGGACGGGAACGCGCGGAGCAAATCGTGACCCGCAATTGTTACAAGACTGCGGATGAGATCGTCACGTTGATCTTCGACGAAGTGACTACTTTTGTCGGCGACACAGAGCAGTTCGACGACCAGAGCGTAGTCGCTATCAAAGTGAAGGATACAAATCCAACCCCTAAGCCAGCCCCGAAACGAAAGTGACGATTTCCGAGAAGAATTCCGCTGCACGTCCGCCTGCATTTGTGTATCGCAGCCGCAAATTGCAATGCGAGTCTGCGCCTATGGCCAAGCTCGCCGATAAATTCGGCACACCGCTCTACGTCTATTCCGCCAACACAATTCGCGAACGCTTCAATCGCTTTGACTCTGCATTTGGAACGTATCCCCATACCATCTGCTACTCAGTTAAGGCCAACTCGAACTTGAGTCTACTTCGAATGCTATCGAAGATGGGCGCCGGATTTGACGTTGTTTCGGGTGGCGAACTGGAACGTGTCCTGCGCGCGGATCGTAAAGCCGCCTGTCGTGTAGTCTTCTCCGGCGTCGGCAAGACGGCGCCCGAGATGGACCTGGCCCTTCGCGCCGGCATCCTGCTATTCAACCTCGAGAGCGAGGCTGAGCTGCATGTGCTTGCCGAGCGCGCGGCGAAACTACGAAAGCGCGCTCGCATTGCCTTCCGTGTGAATCCTCACGTTCACGCCAAAACGCACCCCTACATCACCACTGGTCTTCGCGAGCACAAGTTTGGCGTCAATATCGACGAGGCGCCTGGACTGTACGCTGACGCCTCGGAACAGGATTGGCTGGAACCGGTCGGCATCAGCGTCCATATCGGCTCGCAGATCACGGATGTAGAACCCTTTCGAGAGACGATGGAACGCGTTGTAGGCCTGGCCGAACAGCTCATGCGTGACGGGCTGAATATCGGCTTGATCGATGCCGGGGGCGGCCTTGGGATCTCTTACGATGGGGAGGAGTCAGCTGACTTCTCATCCACTGTCGGCGGATACGCCAAGGCATTACTGTCCTCGCTGAAGGACAAACCCTTTCACCTACTCCTGGAACCGGGCCGCTCGATTGTGGCTCCCGCCGGTGCACTACTCACCCGAATTCTCTACGTGAAGGAGAACTCCGGTAAACGTTTCCTGATCGTCGACGCAGGAATGAACGACCTGATCCGGCCGTCCCTTTACAACGCGTACCATGAGATCGTTCCGGTAGAGTTGCAGAAGGGTGCGGCCATCAAAGCCGATGTCGTGGGGCCGGTCTGCGAGACTGGTGATTTCTTCGCCCGTGGCCGCGATCTACCGCCGGTCGGACAGGGAGATCTCGTCGCGATTCTTGATACTGGAGCGTATGGAATGTCGATCACGTCCAACTACAACTCGCGACTACGACCTGCAGAAGTACTAGTAGATGGCTCCAAGGCTGCCGTGATTCGTCGCCGGGAGAAGATTACGGACCTTTATGGTCCGGAGCTCTGACCTGCCCACCAAGAATTGTTTAGTCCCTCTCAGCTGAAGTCAATGTTTGTGTCGGAAAGAGTTTCTAAACTTCAAGAGCTGGGTTCTCCTGCGCCCCGTTGATTTACCATCTCGGACGGGGTGAGACATGGGAGATCGATCAGCCGACCTCAAAGCTTTTCTTGCAGCACGCGATTTCTTGCTCAGCCATCGCGAAGACTACGAAACCGCATACCGTGACTTTCGCTGGCCGGACCTTTCCTTATTCAATTGGGCGGTCGACTATTTCGATACCTACGCTCTCGAGAATTCTGCCAGGACCGCCCTTTGGATCGTGGAGGAAGACGGAAGTGAGACTAAGTACTCATTCGCTGAGATATCGCGCCGATCGAACCAGGTCGGCAACTTCCTTCGCCGGCATGGCGTAGGTCGTGGGGATCGTGTGATCGTTATGCTCCCGAATGACGTTGCTATCTGGGAGGTGATGCTCGCGGCTCTAAAAATAGGTGCCGTCATCATCCCAGCAGCTACTCTTCTCACGACGGAAGACCTGCATGACCGAATTCAACGAGCAAATACACGTCATGTGATCGCAACCAGCGCAGCGGTTGAAAAGTTTCAGTCATTGCACTCACAGTTCACTGGGATTGTTGTGGGCGAGACTGTCAAAGGGTGGCACAACTATCGCGACGCCTATAACGAGCCTGCCACAATCACTGAAGATCCCAGTCTTCACGTGACCGATCCCTTCATCCTCTACTTCACCTCGGGTACCACTTCAAGTCCAAAGCTTGTTCCACACACGCGCCAGAGCTATCCGGTTGGGCACCTTGCCACGATGTACTGGATCGGCATCAGACCCGATGATATTCACCTGAATATCAGTTCCCCTGGATGGGCCAAGCATGCGTGGAGCAGTTTTTTTGCACCTTGGAATGCCGGCGCAACAATCTTCGTGCACAACTACGGTCGATTCAATGCGCGAAAGACGCTGGAACAGGTGGAGCGCTGTGAGGTTACTACGCTGTGTGCTCCGCCTACCGTGTGGAGATCGTTTGTGCTCGAAGACCTGTCGGCATTCAAGATGAAGATCCGCGATCTCGCCGGGGCAGGAGAGCCACTCAATCCAGAGATCATCGAAAAGGTGCGGCGGGCCTGGGGCGTAACAATCCGCGACGGATTCGGACAGACGGAGAATGTCTGTCTTCTAGCCAATTTCCCAGGACAACCGGTAAAGCCCGGGGCCGTGGGCAAGCAATCCCCTGGGCACGATGTGGTCCTACTGGACGGCAATGGACGCGAGACCGACGAAGGCGAGATCGCACTGAAGTTGGAGCCACGCCCGCTTAGCCTCTTCTCATCTTACATGGACGATCCGAGCAGGACAGTTGCGTCGATGCAGGGTGGATACTATCGGACGGGGGATGTGGCAAGCCGGGATTCAGACGGGTACTTCACATACATTGGTCGCGCCGACGATGTCTTCAAGAGTTCTGATTACAGGCTCAGCCCGTTCGAATTGGAGAGCGCCTTGGTCGAGCACGACATGATTGCAGAAGTGGCGGTCGTGCCAAGTCCGGAGGCCATCCGGTGGAATGTTCCCAAAGCTTTTATCCTTCTGAAGCCAGGAATAGAGCCCACAAAGGATACGGCGCTGGAAATCTTCCGCTTCATTCGAAAGCGACTTGGACCCTATAAGAGGATTCGCCGGATCGAGTTTTCAGATTTGCCTAAAACGATCTCAGGAAAGATTCGACGAGTGCAACTACGGGCTGTCGAAAAGGAAGCTCGTGGAGTCGGGCTCAGGAGAGAAAACGAATACTGGGAGGAAGACTTTACGGATCTATAACGATTTCTTTGCGGAACTGAATGTCTCAGTCGGGGATTGCCGCCTCGGTCGTTTGCTCGGTCAGCACCCTTTTGGTCAACCCCTAGGCGATTTCCTGTATAGCCTTCTCTGCCTAACCGTCCTATTCTGCGCAGAAATATATGCAATCGTCCCGATATCAGCCCGGCGGCAATGTCGCTATTTGTGTGTGGTGTCAGAGCGAATTCTCATCCGCTAACAGTCGTGCCCATGAGAATGGAATTTTTTGCACGAAGAAGTGCGAGATCGAAGCCAAGTTCTGGCTTCTCGATCGTCTCAAGGAACCTGCTCCCAACACTGAAGATAGTGCGGAACTCTAGTTAACCTTGAAACTCGAATAACCGGGCACCCGCGTGGCGCAAATACCCGGTATTCAGAAACATCGATTACTTTCCACTACTGATTAAGTGCAAATTTCGCGTGCCAATATCTGTGTACGCGCTTATTTCCACAGTTCGTTCAGCCTCGGAAGACTGAAAACACATGCAGTCTGGTCCACATGCATGCTCGCTCGGCGGGGGGAGTTCAACTTCGAATACGACCCAGCGAATCACGAATGATAACCTCCGATAGATTAACGCTCCTATAACAACTTGTTGAGGCTGTTGTCTGTGTATGCACGTAGGTGACCAAACCCAACCTACGCAGTTACAAGCACATACAGCTACCTCTTCGAGTTCAATTGTGCAGTTTTGGAATAGTTTGCGGAAGTTTTGCGCAGGAACACCCAACCTCGATGTCTGTTTCCACGTTGCATGGCTCGATCTACTGCCTCTTAGTTGCTGAAACGTGGATTCAGACCCACCGTGCCCTGCCCATACCAGAGAATTACTAAATCAGACCGACGCTGAACATTAAACTTGCTTAACAGATTAGAAACGTGAAATTTCACGGTCCGCTCTGAAATGTTCAATTCGCTGGCAATCTCTTTGTTCGTCAGATTCTTGCAAAGAGCGGAAGCAATCTGTCTCTCCCGCTGACTCAAGCGCACGTTGCCGGGTATCCCTGGGTCAGGCTGTTGCAAAGGTCCGCCCATCGCGGCCACGAATCTGGCGAGCATCCTTCGCCACACCCAGAGTCCACCTGACGAGACTGTCGTCAGCGCACGCGGCAGCTGCTCCGCCATCTTTTCGTGCGTTAGTAGTCCCTTCACTCCGATATGCAACAGATCGAATGCTTCTTCGTCGCTGAACCCATCTCCGAGAACAAGTATCTGCGCAGTCGGGTCCTTCGACAAAAGTTCACGTACTTGTACGGCGACTCCCGCTAAGCAACTGGCGGCATCGATCACGTACACCGAGGACTTCGGCATCTCCTGATCTTCGGCCCGCACTACGGACAGTCGTCCCGGCAATACATTCAGGATGCGCTCCACCTGAGCTAGCACAAGTGGATGGGCAGCGAGAACGCAAACCGACGCTTTCTGCTTTCTAGTTGAACGAATCATCCAGTTACAGCTTACAGGACGAACTCACGATTCGCATCACTCTGTGGTGGCACAAAATTCAAAATGGGATGAAGACCTTACTACTTTCACTTTTGGAACTATTTCTCTTTGGCCGGATAAACGACCCGTCCACCAACCATCGTCATCTCTACCGTGACATCCTTGATTGCTTCCGGCTTGATGGAAAAAATGTCATCACTGAGCAGAACCATGTCTGCGAGTTTTCCCGGCGTGATCGAGCCCTTCTGTTTGTCCTGAAACTCCGCATACGCCGATCCCATCGTGTATGCCTGCACAGCCTCATCAACTTTTAATTTCTGCTCCGGCACCCAGCCATCAGGATTTTTTCCATCCAGCGTAGCTCGCGTAACCGCTGCGTAGATTGTCAGCATCGGATTCAATGGTGCCACCGACCAATCGGTGCCAAAAGCCAGTTTTACTTTGTGGTCGAGGAAAGTTCGAAACGCGTACGTCAGCTTGATACGATCCGGGCCAATGCGCTTTTCTGCCCAGCGGCCATCGTCGATTGCATGGTACGGCTGCATGGAAGCGATTACGTCGAGGCGACTGAACCTGTCGAAATCCTTCTCTGCCATGTGCTGAGCGTGCTCGATGCGGAATCTCCGATCCTTCGGTCCATTCTTGTTTACAACTTCCTGAAATAGATCCAGCACAGTAGAAATTGCTTCGTCACCGATCGCATGCACGCACGCCTGTAATCCTGCCGCGTCCAGCCCGGTTAGCCGATCCCTCATCTTCGTCAGCGGAATCAGGTCCTCGGCCAGCAACCCTCGGGTGTTGGGAGCATCCAGGTATGGCTTGAAGAAGTAGGCTGTTGTCGAACCCAGCGATCCATCCGCAAACGCTTTCGTTCCACCCATCCGAAGGTAAGTCGATCCAAATCCCCGGCGAATTCCAATCTTCGCTTGTTCTTCCCAAGTGGAGATATGTGGCGCCACGTAAATTCGCGTCGTCAGCTCACCCTTTTCCGCCAGCTCCGAATACACCGAAACATCCGCGTATGCTGGAGCCATATCTTGCACACTGGTTACTCCCAACCGAGCGGCGTGAGCCATCGCCCGACGGATCGCCCGTGTCAATCGCTCGCGCGATACAGCTGGGATCTTGGAATACACTAGGTCCATTGCGGCATCTTTCAAGATGCCCGTTGGTTCGCCATTCGCATCACGAACGATCTCTCCGCCCGGAGGTGCCTTGGTGGACTTTGTGACCCCCGCAAGTTTCAGGGCAAGGCTGTTGGCCAGTGCCATGTGCCCGTCATATCGATTTACGAAAACCGGAGTCTTAGGCGTAACCGAATCAATCAATTCTTTGGTTGGAAGCTTCGCAGGTGTCCACCTCTGGTCGTCCCAATCACCGCCGGTCATCCACTCGTTGGGAAACTTTGTCGCTCGAACACCGATGCGCTGTTTGAACTCATTCTGTGAAGCTGAGTCTCGGAGATCGACGCTATCAAGCTGTTGACCACCTGAAGCAAAATGCACGTGCGAGTCGTTGAATCCCGGCAGCAACAAACGTCCGCCGCCATCGATAATCTTCGTCGCAGCGCCGCGCCACTGATCGATTTCGGCTGCCGAGCCCACCGCAACAATGCGTTCACCGATGATAGCCACGGCTTCCGCTGTTGGCCGCTCGGGGTCGACCGTCCACACCTTCGCGTTGGTGATGATGGCATCAGCAGCGGGGCGCTGTGCCGCCCCTGGAAGGCTAAATATGACGAATAGGATTAGAAAAAGGTTATTTCGGAAGCTGCGAACCATGATGACCTCGCACGTTCCTGGAATTGGTAAAAGGGTTTGCAGTACCTAGCCAGCGGGAGGTTTATCGCTGCCCCCACTTCAGTTTGTTTCTCAGAACATCGAAAAAGGCCTTCCGCATTCGGAATAACTTCACGGAATGTTTCGCCTTGCGGCAATAAATCTGATCCTCACGTTGTACAGGAATACCAAGCTGCCCGTCGATGGTCAGGAAAGCCTGCTCCTCATCACTCTTCACGACAATCTTCACCTCAACCGAATCGCGCACGACGAGCGGCCGATGGGTTAGCGAATGGGGACACACCGGTGTGATCACGAAAGCATCGACAGCCGGCATCAAGACCGGTCCACCCGCTGCCAAAGAATACGCGGTTGATCCGGTGGGAGTGGCGACGATCACGCCATCAGCTTTGTATTGCAGTACGAAGGAATCGTCGATAAACAGATCGAAGCCAACCAGGCGGGCGATTGCACTCTTGTTCACAACTAAGTCGTTCAATGCAAAATAGGTTTCCCTGCAACAATCTTCCCGCAACAAACGACACTCAAGCACCGAACGTGGTTCAATCGGACAATCGCCGGCATCCACTGATTCAAGCGTCTGGAACAAATCATCCAATGGAACTTCCGTCAGGAATCCCAACGAGCCAAGGTTCACGGCAAGAATCGGTATACCGGCAGGAGCAATGGAACGCGCGGCCGAAAGCAGAGTCCCATCTCCACCAAGGACCAGCGCAAACTCCGGACTCTTCGAAGCAATGTCGTTACGCGAAAGAATCTCACCCTTAGGCGAATACTCCGCGGTCTCTTCGTCCATCAATACGTGATACTTATGTTCACTGAACCACTGCAGGACTTCCGGAACGATCTGGTGGAGTTCGGGTTTCGACGGCTTCGATATTATGGCAGCTATCTTCATTCGACTTTCAAATCCTTGGATTGACCAAATACTGCATGTAGCAGGAACTCCTTATTGCCTTCAGTACCAAGAATGGGAGAATCGATTACGTTGATATCGCCTCCCCCGAGTTCAACGACGGTAGCTTGAACCTTTTCTACAGCCCCCTGTTGAACGCCCGGATCACGAACGATTCCACCCTTGCCAACCAACTCGCGGCCGACCTCGAACTGCGGTTTCACTAGAACAATGAGTTCCCGTGAATGCTCGGGCCTACCCCTGCGAATTGACCGTAAAACCGCAGGGAGGACGAGTGTAGCAGAGATAAAAGACACATCCATCACGATGATGTCTATGTCTTCTGGAACGTGCCCAGCTTCGAGATACCTTGCGTTTGTTTTCTCTAGCAGGCGCACTCGAGGATCGCTGCGCAACCGCATATCGATTTGTCCATATCCTGTATCGACGGCTATGACCTGCTTGGCACCGTGTTGAAGGAGACAATCTGTAAATCCTCCGGTTGAGGTCCCGATGTCAAGTCCGGTTTTCTGATTACAGTCGATGCTCCAATATTCAAGAGCTCGTTGAAGTTTTAGGCCGCCGCGACTGACGAAAGGCATGTCATCGCCCAGCAATCGGATAGATGAGTTTTCGTCAACGGTCGTTCCGGCCTTCTCAACCTTCTGGTCATTAGCCAGAACGCGACCAGCAAGAATCATCGCTTGCGCGCGTTCTCTTGTTGGTGCGAGTCCTCGTTCAACGAGAAGTTTATCGATTCTGGTTCGCATCGGATGGAATTCAGAAGACTAGCACGCGGCTAAGTCATCCTCAGTGACATGGACACCGCACAACACTCGCGACACTTCAGAGTGAAGTGGTATTCACCGGGATGATTCTTCGGCAACCGCACCCTGATGGGTGCAAACCGCTCAACTCCGCACTGATAGCTGTCGCGCACAAACTTCAAGTCCATTTTCCACGAGCATTTCCACAAAGGTGTTGAAAAGGCTGAGACCCTTTGGCCCCGAAATTGTATCTGCCGCTTCCAGGTTCGCCAAAATGATATAAGAAATAGTCTCTATGTCTCCAACCCGCACTTCAACCAAGAAGAAGTTCCGGACAAAGACCTCCACAAAGCTGACCCGCGAAAAGCGGGGCAAAGCCGTTCCAGTCGAACCGCAGGAATTCCCCGTTTCTCATGCCATGTTACGCACTATGTATGACGCAATGGTTGAGAGTCGGCTCTGGGCACAATCGCGAAATCTAGTGCCGGCAATCAGCGAGGCTACCGCAGTTCCCTCGGCCGTCGTACTCCACCGTGGCGACGTTCTTGCCGCTCCGCCCGATGGACGCACCCTTTACCCCACAACCGACCGTCGCGCTAAAGTTATCCCGCTGGACATAACGCTTCTGCATACCGCCTGCCAAAAGGCTCGTCGTAGCAGAAGAGGAATCGTCGTCGCGATTTGCACGGAAGACATTTTCGAAACACCTGATTTTCAAGAATTGCTAAACGATGCGCAGGCAAGACGTTGGCCGTTGGTATGCGTTCTGCTTTCCGACCGTTTCTACAATCCCGCCTCAACCGTTCCCGAGATCGATGTGGATGGCCATGATGCCGTCGCCATGTTCCGTGTCGTTGGGGAATCAGTTCGTCGCGCGCGCAATCGCCGGGGTCCCGCAATCATCCATGCACACAATGCCACTGACACTCAAATGCCTGATCCACTCGGCGATCCGTTAGTGCGCTTCCAGCGGTATCTCGAAGCTAAAGGCCTCACCACGCAACGACTCCATGTTGTTCACAAGACCATCTAGAAACGGCACCAAGAACCCACTCTCTTTCTAGTGGATACCATTCTTTTTTCGTATAGAATGCTGCGACAATGCAGCGACAACTTTACGCCGATCCCACCGGCAAGTTCGTCCACCAGGTGGTACTCGATGCCTGTCAGCGTACTGGTGAACGCACAGTTATCGTTGACACTTCCCTGTCTCCATATAGACGTATTAGCGGATCGGAATACGCTTCGCTCGTAGAACAAGTCGCTCGTGGCTTCGTTCGCGCTGGGATACGCCCGGGAGAGGTCATCGCAATATTTCTCTCCAATTCCTGGGAATATTGCGTTGCCTATCACGCAACCACCCTCGCAGGAGCCGTTCCGACCCCCATGAATCCCACATACCAGGAGCGTGAAGCCCGATATCAGCTCGAGTGTTCCGGAGCCGCTTTTCTTATCACCGATGGCATACAGATCGCGAACATAAACCTAAAGGGCTTGCCTTCCCTGCGCTGCGTCTACGCCACGCGTCATCCAGCACAAGGCGCGCAGATGTTCGACGAACTTCTTGGCTCTAGCTCGGCCCCTCTTCCAGCGCACGATGAGGATCCCCGCCTTGCATTGGCTGCTCTTCCCTTCTCGAGCGGAACCACTGGCCTTCCTAAGGGCGTCATGCTGACCCATTCGAATCTTGTGACCAACGTTTACCAGTCGCTCACCAAGGGTGAAACGGGCGCCTTGACTGCCGACGATGTATTGCTCGATTTCTTGCCGCTTTACCACATCTATGGCTTAACCATCTGCTTGAACATGATGCTCGGCTTGGGTGCGACCCTGGTACTGATGCCACGGTTCGATGTCGCTTGCGCTCTGAGGCTGTTGGTGCAGGAAGGCATAACGAATATTCCCTGCGTTCCTGCCGTCATCAACGCTTTCTGCGCAGCTGCCGAGCAAGGACTCTTCCCTGCACAGCACCGGGTGCGATGGGTCAAATCGGGTGCTGCTCCTCTTTCCGCCGAGTTGGCTCGGCGCTTTCCCGAACTCACTGGCATTCCGATTCGGCAGGGTTACGGAATGACGGAAGCCTCCCCGGTTACCCACATGGGCTTCCTCGATCCAGCGCGTTATCGTCCAGAATCCATAGGCCACCCCCTGGCTGAGACTGATTGCCGCATCCTTGGAGAAGACGGTCAGGAAGTTGCCAATGGCGAGATCGGCGAACTCGTCATGCGTGGTCCGCAATTCATGCTGGGGTATTGGAAGGCTGCCGAAGCCACAGACGCGGTTCTCCGCGACGGATGGTATTGGTCCGGCGACATCGCTCGGCGTGACGATCGCGGATTCTACTTCATCGTCGACCGTCGCAAGGAGATGATCAAGTACAAGGGATTCCCTGTCGCTCCTGCCGAAGTTGAAGCCGTTCTAATGGAGCATCCCTCGGTGCGTGATTGTGGCGTTGTCGGCCGCGCCGACAATGCTGCAGGAGAAGTTCCCTTTGCTTTCGTTGTTCTTCGCGAAGGCGGCCCCGGCTCGGAGATGCTCAAGAAGGAACTCAGCCAATTTGTCGCCGATCGCTTGACGCACTACAAACAACCACGCGAAGTAGAATTCGTGGCTACGATACCGCGGAATCCATCCGGCAAGATCCTTCGCCGCGAATTGCGCAAGCTTCTCTAATCGTCCTTACGAGAACTAACACGAAGGTTGGTCCTGCTTTACAGTTCATAACCAAACTTCAAACTGTCAGAGAAACTCCTTCCTACGGCCTGTGTTCCCACATCGAAGGGGGACGCATGACCCGCCACAAGCGCGCCAAATTTCTTCTTAGAGTTGCAATTGCACTTCTGATCGTAGGACTGGGAATCCTCTTCGTGGCGGCCAGCGTTATGGCTCACATCTACGATTCGCCCGATCGGAATGATGACGCGCGTCTTTCTCCTACAGTAGTTCCTTTGCCTCGCTGCTGACGAGCAAAATAAAAGCCGCGCTTCAATAGCGCGGCTTTCCGAAATTGTCTTTGTTATTGCTTATTAGGCGGCGTCTTTTCCTTCGAGTCCCCGTAAATCGAATACTGGTCCGCCGGGGCCTTCAGTTTGATTAGGATCTCCTGCTCCGGCTGGTTGACATTGAAATCCTCGCCGTAGGTCTGGAAGCCGTGAGCGATCACCTGGATCCGCAACTTTCCATACGGCGCTGCATCGAAGCCAGTCTTCCCGTCCGCATCCGTCTTCAAACTCATCCCGCCCCGCTCTTGCTTACCTTCCTTATTAACAGGATGAAGGATGACCGAGGCATTCCGGACCGGTTTGCCATTTGTATCCTTAACGATGGAGATTTTGATGTTGCTGCTACCTTCCTCGGTCTTCTGTGCTACCGAGAGTACCGTTGCCAACATCGTCGCAAGTGCGATTAGGAAGACGCGTTTCATCAAGGCCCACCTCACCCAGATATTGTAAGCTGAGCCTTCGTTGGTGTCACCTTAGTGCGGAGGACGTTTGAGAGTGGGTCTTTCGTCGTCCGCAGAAGGACCTGCATCCTTCTCCGGACCGTTTTGCGCACGACGCAAGGTCGGGCCATTGACCTTCCCTTTTTGGAGCTTACGCTCATTGATGAGCGCTCCAAGGCGGGCCTTGACCTCGACAAACTCACTGGTATCCACGATGTATCGCTCCTTGGCCGGCAGATACTCAGCAATTTCCTTTTGCGCGCGGCTTACCCGATCGCTTGTCATCGGATGCGTCGCAAACGCCTTGCTGATGAAGCTCCCTTTCTGCTTCTCCTGGGCTTTGATCTTCTCAAAGAAATCGACGAAACTCGCGGGGTCATACCCGGTTTTGTATTGGTACTCAAGCCCAAGCAGGTCGGCTTCGCGTTCCGCATCGCGGCTGAATTTGAGAAAGCTCATCGGCAACGCGATGCCAGCAGCCTGCTGAACCGCATAACCAACGGGACCACCGATGAAGATCAGAGGAATCGAAGCGAAGTTGAACAACTGTCCCTTGGTCATGTTCTTCGTCGCATGCCGTGCCGCGACGTGAGCAATCTCATG
>Ga0163163_10002935_pt1 | contig 14432 bp, 12 predicted proteins | sample S65metaG_FD_119766 | JGI IMG/M metagenome (GOLD analysis project Ga0163163, IMG submission 119766) | Switchgrass rhizosphere microbial communities from Kellogg Biological Station, Michigan, USA - S6-5 metaG | ecosystem: Host-associated > Plants > Roots > Rhizosphere > Soil | place: USA... | reverse complement strand
CCAGATCGCCTGGTGGGTGGCGCGCGTGCAGTAGCAGTGAATGTCCGTTTTTGGCTTGCCTGGGCGGTATTTTGCCGCCGGACAATAGCAGCCGTTGGTGTTCACGGCGCCGAAGCGGATGTGGACCTTGTCGTCGCCCTCGCGCCATGCCTCGAAGTTGGCTTTGTAGGATTCGATCAACTTGTCGACGCTGCCCTTGCCCTTGATCGCGATGTCCTTCTTGAACTGGAAGCGGTTGAAGCAGCCGCGTCCACAGCCGGACATCAGTTTTATTTTCGTGGGCTCATCAAATTCTGTGTCGAGGGTTTCCATCAGGTCCGAGACCCAGTTCTGAATGAACTTCAACTCGCGGTCGTCGCACTTCGGCGCCTCGGCAGGCGCTTGCGTCGCGACAACAGGAGTGGCGGCCAGAGCTACTAATCCACAACATCCCGTAAGGAATTCTTTGCGGTCCACGGTTCCTCCAAAGGGAATGTAAGCATCGCAAGCGCAATTTGTCAGTGACGATAACTCGCTTCCTCCACGACCGCTCCGTGCTCCATAATCACCAGCTTTGAAATCTGTTTCTTATCGTTCCTGACAAACTCGAAGGTGAGGTCGCGATCCTTGGTGAAGAAGACAGCTTCGGATTCCGGGTGGAGCACGTATTTCTTGTCGCCGATCGTCAGGGTGAGCGTGTCCTGGTCTCGTGTCACCTGCATCGTGCCTGCCTTGAGAGCCTGGTAGCTGCCGACGCATTGGTCGAGTACCTGGGGGGCAATCGAAGCCTCTTTGTGCTTGTCCTCGGCGGGAGCCGGGCCATGGTCATAGCTGATGACGCGGGCCATCTTCCAAGCACCGTCCTTGAGTAGCCACACATGGAAGAACTTGGCCAGACCGTCGCGGTACTCGGGCTTTCCTTTATCAGTGACGTAGAAATAGTGGTCGCCCATGATCACGGCGCCGTAGGTGACATTAGCCTTCTGGAGAGGGAAGACCTTAACCGTTCCTTCCACCGCTTCGCGTCGAAGATGGAAACTCTCGTTGCTGCAAAGGTTATCTTTGACGGATGCGACAAGGTCTGCCGCTCCAAATGTGGTGCCCCCGCGATCGTGGTAGAACTCGACGTCCTGCGTAAAGAAGTTCGGCATCGTGGCTATATCACAATGGTTGTAGGCGTCCCAAAAGAGTTTGTCCTGATGAAGGATGGTCTTGGTTAATTCTTCTTTGTCGTTTTGCGAGAATCCGGTCAACGACGACAGCACGACCAACAGGGTGAGGGTCCACTTGGCACACGAATGCATATTCGACGGCTCCTGCAATACTGTACGTGCGGTAGTTGGTGAAAGTTCAGACCCTGCTAATGGTTTAGTCCGATGGCGAATTGCTTCAGGGCTTCGATGTACTCGTCAGTCGCGGTGAATAGCACATCGTTGTGGTGAGCCCCGTGAATCCACAATTTTCGCTTAGGTTCGTTGGCAATCTCAAACAGGCGTTGACCGTGGCGAAACGGTACTACCTCATCGGCATCGCCTTGAATGATGAGCACGGGAACCCTCACGTGTCGTATTTTCGCCGCATTGTTGAATTTGTCCCATGGAAGTAACTGCACACGGGTCAACACTCGAAAGGCGCTGAGGAATGGCGCTTCTACAACAAGGCCCGCGACCGGATGCGTCCCTGAAATATGAATTGCCGCCGCCGATCCCAGGGAGCGCCCTATGGAAATTATTTTGGAAGGCGAAACCTTCAATTGTGTTGTGAGAGCCTCGTAGGCAGCTTCCGCGTCGGCATAAACGCCTGGCTCCGAGGAGTGGCCCTCGCTCGTGCCATAGCCTCGAAAATCGTAAGCGAACACCGCGAAACCTGCGCGGCGATAGATGTCCAGGAGCGGCAGATCTGCCCCGAGGTCTTCGGCGTTTCCATGACTGAATAACAATGTGAACTGCGCCGCCGCATTCGGAAGGTACAGAGCGGTGATCGTCGCGGGGTTGGTGTGTTTCTGGCCGTTGTCGTAGGCCGAAGAGTGGAGTTTCAATACCTGTGCATCGGAGATGCCTTGCCCGTGAGCTGCCGTGATCAGATCGGCATCGTGGTATGTGGAGGCTTGCGGCTGGAACACTAGCCGGTCAGAAAAGAGAGCCAGCGTTATCAGGACGATGTAAAGGGCAACGATAATGGTAATCAGACCGGACACAACTTTGCGCAATCTACCCCCTCGAAAGTGTTCCTGCTGCCCAGCATCGTCCTTCAGGTTAACTTCTCTGCTCTGACTTTGATCGCCTTCAGCCAGTAAATACGGATCAGTGCGCTGCCGGGATAGATCGCACGCCAATAAATCGCGAATCGCAACTTAGAGATGCGGTCGGTGGCGAAGATTCGAGTCTCCGTCGCGAGCGAGCAGTGACCCAGTTCCTGCGGCTGCATCGTGAAATTGATTGCCGCAACGATGAACCCCGGCTGACGGAGGCCCTTGATTCCTAAGTCCAGGTGTTGCCGGGGACGGAAGTCTGCAGGCGCGCGAATGATGGTGCCGAGCACAATCTCATGGGCATCGTCCGAGAGGATGACGAAGTTGGACTTGGTTGAGTCCAATAGAGGTTTGTTCTGATCAGGATTGAGGATGCTGACTCGTCCTTGCCGGCCGAAGCGACGAATCCAAGTCAGCAGGCTATAGAACTTTATTTCGGAAGGCGTCACTTGCTTAACCGCGCTGTAGACGCGGTCGCATGGGGCATCGACATGGACCTGGTGAAATTCGTTGAATTGATAATCGGGGATGAATTGCGCAAGGACAGTCGAGTTCGAAGCAGTGAATCGCGCCGGCAGCAGGATTGAGATCGTCAGAAGCCCTATGCCTGACGCCAAAAGGGCTAAGGCCCTCCGTCGCGAATTGATTCTGATGCGAGGGATGGGCCAAAGCAGGGTCAGGATGCCGAGAGTTATCGCAAGCATCCCTGAGTAAAAGAGTGTGGAGGCGAGCACGAGGAGAGTCTATCGTCATTCACGGTCGTCCACGAGGGTCCTTGGAACACCCGATTTACCCCTGTGATACCCATCACACACAGAAGTTCATGATCCTTGCCTCGGCTTGAGCGCGGTGCATATACTACTGAGTTTGCTCATCCAGAGTGGGGTACAAACTCAGCCTGCCTGCCGCCCACCCTATGCGCTCGGCAAGTTCGGAACGCACAGGATTGTGCAGGTTGAGAGGGCTGGACACTCGATCCACGATCCAACGCTTTCATTCGCGCTGCGCAAGTGTTGCGCTCATCGGCCCTTCCAGGCGGTGCTGTAAATTTTCGGAGATGGCATGACAACCGTAATGTCGCAGGAAACCAACCCATGGGAAGCACAAGCAGCGCGATTTGAATTCGCTGCCCACAAACTCAATCTTGATGAAGGTCTTTGGAAGATCCTCAGCCAGTCGAGCCGGGAAATCACGGTCCACATTCCCGTCGCGATGGATGACGGTCACCTGGAAGTATTCACCGGCTATCGGGTGCAGCACTCCATAGCCCGCGGCCCGGCAAAAGGCGGAATCCGGTACTCGCCGGACGTTAACCTTGACGAAGTTCGCGCGCTTGCAGCGTGGATGACCTGGAAGTGTGCGGTCGTCAATATCCCGTTCGGTGGCGCAAAGGGTGGCGTTATTTGCGACCCGAAGAAGATGTCGATGAACGAACTGGAGCGCATGACACGCCGCTACACGGCGGAACTCATCGAGTTCATCGGTCCTGAGAAAGACGTTCCCGCTCCCGACATGAACACCAACGAGCAGGTTATGGCCTGGATGATGGATACCTACTCCATGCACATGCGCCAGACGGTTACTGCGGTCGTGACCGGCAAGCCGATCAACATCGGTGGATCGCGTGGACGCCGCGAGGCAACTGGACGCGGTGTGATGATCGTGACCAACCAGGCGATGAAGAAGCTGGGCATGATTCCGGAAAACACCCGGGTCGTGGTGCAGGGATTTGGAAACGTGGGATCGAATGCGGCCCGACTGATGTACGAAGCTGGGTACAAGATCGTCGGCATCGGCGAATGGGACGGTGGCCTTTATAACCCCAAGGGTATCGACATCGAGGCACTCTGGGAACATCGGCAACGCAACGGCGTGATCCACGGTTTTGCGGGAGCGGACAAAGCAACTACTGCGGACCTTCTTATCGCCGACTGCGAAGTGCTGGTTCCTGCCGCGACCGAGAACGTCATCACCTCGCAGAATGCTGCGAAGATCAAGGCCAAGGTTCTTGTGGAAGGCGCCAACGGTCCGACCACGGCGGCAGCCGACGACATCCTGGCTGACAATCACGTTTTCGTCATTCCGGACATCCTGGCCAATGCCGGTGGCGTGACCGCGTCCTACTTTGAGTGGGTCCAGGACCGCCAGGGCTACTTCTGGAAGGAATCTCAGGTCAACGAGCAGCTCGAGCACATCATGATCTCGTCATTTGACGACGTCATTCGATATGCGGAGATGCACGGCGTCAATAACCGTATTGCCGCCTATATGTTGGCCATTGATCGTGTGGCTTACACCATCCGGCAACGCGGTATTTACGCATAAATAGGCCCGAAACAGCGGAGAAATTCGAGGGCGACCTTCCTAAGGTCGCCCTTTTCGCTGGCAGCCCGCAATCGGCAAGTGACATCGGATTTGCATGGTTTGGGAATTCCGGCGGAAATACTCTACGGCATCATTGATTTAGCTTGGAGCCTCGGAGCATAATCCAAAGCTAGAAGCCCCGCGGTTGGGGTCCCCTCAGATTGAGTTTCTGGTGAACCTGCCGAACTACATCACGATGGCACGCATTTTCAGTGTGCCGATCCTCATCTGGATACTCTCGAGCCATTATTTTTTGGATGCACATGGTCAACGAGAGCTGGTGGCTTCGGCGGTCTTTATTCTTGCGTCGATTACGGATGGCCTCGACGGCTATCTCGCACGACGCCGTGGTCAGGTGACGACGCTAGGAATGTTGCTGGACCCGCTCGCCGACAAGCTGATGATCGCCGCAGCTTTCATCACGCTGGTGCAAATCGCGCCGGAGTTGGTGGCTGCCTGGATGGCGGTGATCATTATTGGGCGGGAGTTCCTCGTCAGCGGCTTGCGGTCCATTGCCGCGCAAGAGGGTTTCACGATCCAGGCCAGCGAATTGGGTAAGTTCAAGATGGTGGTGCAGATCGTTGCGGTCGTCGCCGTGATTCTCGCTCACCGTTGGGAATACTGGCCGATTGGTCGTTTCGTGTTCCCAGTCCATCTGATCGCACAAATGGCGATCTGGTTCATGGTTGCACTTTCACTGATCTCGGCGCTGGACTACTTTGTCGCGTTCTGGTCGAAGATCGATCGACAAGTGGTAAAGCGCCGCAAACGACGCGTCTTTGTCCTCAACCGACGGCGCAAAGATAACGACGTTCCAGCCACCTAGATTCGTAAACTCGCAAATCGCTCATGAACGAATACTCTCCGGAAGAGCGAAAGCAATTACTCAGCCTTGCTCATCAATCGATTGCCAGTCGGATATCAGGGCGGACACTTCGCGTGCCCGCGCCTTCGTCGCACTTGGCCGAGATGCGAGGCGCGTTCACGACATTGCATCGGCAGGGAAAGTTGCGCGGATGTATAGGCTATGTAGTTGCAACCAGTCCTCTGTATGAAGCCGTGATCGAAACGGCGGCAGCTGCGGCCTCTGAAGATCCGCGATTTGAGCCGGTTCGCCAGGAAGAAGCCGCGGAACTTCAGATAGAGATCAGTGTGCTCACCCCGATAACGATGATTGCGCCGGGAGATGTGGTGGTCGGGAAGCACGGACTGATGATCTCGCAGCATGGACGGCGTGGCTTGCTGTTGCCGCAGGTGCCGTTGCAGTGGGGATGGGACCGGGAGACGTTCTTATCGGAGACTTGTCACAAGGCAGGACTTCCCTTGGATGCATGGAAACATGACGCAAAGATCGAAGCGTTCACAGCGGAAGTGTTTGGAGAGGCGGTATCCGAAGAATCTCTACAGCAATAAAAAAGGCGGGCCGCATGACCCGCCTTCGCAAGAGGAGTTACCTGGCCGTTATTGCTGATTTCCCTGGACCTCAACTACGTCCCCAACCTGCACATCTTCCAATGCCATTGTGATCATTCCCGTCGCAGTTTCCGGCGTGACGGAGAGTACCAAGATCTCTCCAATACCGCGGAACGGAAGCTTCTTGTAGTCAGTCTTCTTCAACTTGACCGCATCCTTTGCCTCATCCTGCTCGTAGGGCGAGTCAAGCGAAAATCGATCGACCGGCGGCAAATCTTTCGGATCGTAGTTACGAGTGACTCGGAGATAGTCGCCGGGGTGGATCCCTTGGTTGGCGCCCATGTTCACATAGAGCTTCTGGCCGGTTCCGAGGAACTGGTCGAATTCCTTGCCATCGATGATGCGTCCGGCCTTGGCGCCATACGGAGCGAATCTCTCGAAATGGTCGCGCTGAGGGCTGTACTTGACCATTTCTTTCTCCTGGAACGGAACCAGAGCGTCACCGGGAGCCATCGGCTGGCAGCTGAATTCAACGGTCGCTACCGCAACATTCTTGTCGATGTAGGTGACCATGACACGGCCGAGGTCGGAGTACTCATTTCCGGAGCGCTTCAAGAGTGCACGCTGGCCGGGGAAAAGCTCCTCGAGGTTTCGGTCTTCTATCTTGCGTACAACAGAGTACCGGTTGCCGACGACGAAGCCTGTTCCTTCCAGGTAAATCGTATCGCGTGCGGAGAAGCGAACTCCGTGAGGAGAGCTCAGCCCTGCCAGAATGTGATTCGCGGTCGGAATGTTTTCCTTGGTCACAAACCCGGCGCAATAAATGTCCGAATAAGTCGGCGCCTGCTCGCGCTCTTTAAGGTTGGTGCTTGCAGCTGGCTTAGCCTGTTCCGCAACCGACGGTTGATCTTGTCCCAACGCAAAGATAGGGACGGCCAGCAACAGCATTGCTAGTACTTTCTTCATGCTTCCTCCGCCTGCCGGGGAGCCTTCCAAGGGCCACCCTCGGGGTCTACGGCGAGCCAAGTCTTGGGGGATCAGTAATTTCCGGAACTCCCCCTCGATTCCGATCCATCCCCTTGCTAGTGACTTCCGGGGAAACTTTCCTGTAAATCGTCCCCGCGGCTAAGTCTAACTAGTGGACGGACTTCGACAGCCCGAACGCTATCAAACCCCTACTCTGCTGGCAAGTTACCGAAAGTGCATCGTATTAACGGTAAAGGTACGAGGAGAAGGTTTCTGGACCGGTCAAAAACCTTTTAGTTGCATCTATTTGCAGCGGTCCTTATGATTCCCACGCAGAAATGTCTTCATCGCCAAATAGTTATGCCGCCAGGTTTAGCCGCCTGCGCCTACCCAAATTGTGTGTCGCCGTCATTGGGGACGACCCCGCCGAACTCGTAGAGAAGGCGGAGGGACTGGTACGCGATAACCCTTTTCTCGAATTCCGCCTCGACTATTTAAAGAACCCGGCTTCCGCGGTACCGAAGATCAAGAAATTCTTCGAGACCCACATGGACGCGACAGTAATCGCGACCTGTCGGCGTGTTCAGAATGGCGGAAGGTTCAAAGGTTCTCTCACCGCGCAGCTCGACGTACTTTTGAAGGCGGCCGCAGCGGGATGTCAAATCGTTGATATCGAACTGGAAACTGCGCAAGGGTTAAAGCCCGGAGATCTCGACAAGCTTCGCGGCAAAGCATCGTTGCTGCTGTCCTATCACGACTTCAAGCACACGCGGAAGATCGACGAGACCTTCGCGAAGATGAAAACCTTCGCGGCGGATTTCTATAAGCTCGTAACCACTGCGACCAGCCTGCATGACAACGTTCTGATGATGAGGTTCCTGCAGGAGAACCATGACCGCTATTCGTTGATCGGTCTCTGCATGGGCGAGCAGGGAATCATCAGCAGAGTTCTCGGACTTCGTGCTGGCAGCGTATTTACTTTTGCTTCTGCCGGGCGCGGAGAGGAAACCGGTCCAGGACAGATCACCGCACAGGAACTCCGCACGATTTACCGAATCGACTCGGTCGATCCGGCCACGCGTGTTTACGGAGTTGCTGGTGACCCGATTGAACACTCGCTGTCGCCGTTGATGATGAATGCTGCCTTCCGCCGCGAGTCGGTCAACGCGGTGTACCTGGCGCTGCATGCGAAGAAGATCGATGACTTGATTGCCTGCATGCGGGATATCCCACTTAGCGGCATCAGCGTCACCATGCCCTATAAAGAGGAGATACTCGGGGAATTGGACAAGACTGATCCCCTGTCGGCCCAGATTGGTGCGTGTAACACGGTGATTCGCGGGCAGGACGGACGGCTCTTCGGTTTCAATACGGATGTCTCAGGGGTTGTCGGTCCACTCGAACAACAAGTCGGCCTGTCGGGTTCTAGAGTTCTCGTCCTGGGGGCAGGAGGAGCGGCGAAAGCGGCTGTATTCGGAGCAAAGGCTCGCGGGGCTGACGTATTCATCCTGAACCGCACACCAGCCGAAGGACAGAAACTGGCAAAGAAGGCTCACGCCAAGTCTATTAAGCGGACTGATCTCGCGAAGCTCCAGTTCGACGTGATCATCAACGCGACTCCCGTAGGTATGGGGGGCAATGGTCAGACGCCGCTGACGGACAAGGAACTCAACGCGAAGTACATTTTCGATCTGGTTTATAACCCGCTCGAAACCAAGCTGCTGGCCACCGCGAAGGCCAAGGGTTTACACGCGATCAGTGGACTAGAGATGTTCGTGCAACAGGGAGCGCAGCAATTCGAGATATGGACCGGCAAGCCGGCTCCAACCGCAGAAATGCGAATGGTAGTGATGCACGAACTCGAAACGCGTGCGGCTGCAAATCAGAATGGAAACGGGAAAGCCAAAGCTAAGAAACCAATTTAGCGGCTGCTACGAGACTTCCTTCCGCTTTTCCAACCGCTCGTACATGATGACTCGATTTCGGCCCTGCGATTTGGCGCTGTAAAGAGCGGAATCTGCGGCTTCAATCAAGTCCTGCTTGAATTGAGCGTCCTGCTCGTAGAGAGCGATTCCAATGCTGATACTGAGGTGTTCCACTTTGTCGGGGGAGCCAGCGAAGAAGTTCGCCTGTTCGACCGAGCGGCGCAAGCGTTGGGCGACTTGAAGTGCGCCAACATCGGAAGTTTCCGGCAGGATAATGACGAACTCCTCGCCTCCGTAGCGCGCAACCGTATCCACCTCGCGCATATCCTTCATTAGGATTGAAGAAATGTCTCGAAGCACCTGATCGCCGACATGGTGCCCGTAGGTGTCGTTCAGGCTCTTGAAGAAATCGATGTCGATCATCAGAAGAGCGAGTGTCGACCTTTTTCTTTCGGCGCGTTTGATTTCCAGATCGAGTTGCTGTTCGAAGTATCCGCGAGTCTTCATTCCGGTCAGGAAATCTGTGAAGGCGTAGCGTAGCAATCCTTCGTTCGCGTAATCGCGGGTAAGAAGGTTTTCAGACACGAGCGCGAGAATCCAGAGTAGCTGCGCATCTTCGCGCGTAAACCGGTTCTTCTCCCGACCGTAAAACTGCATGGATCCGAGTACCCGGTTGCTAACGAACAATGGAATGACAAGGGCGGATTCACAGCCCATAGCCTGAAGCGCCATATCTGCCTGGGGATGTTTGCCAGTCGTAACTAGTAGCGGCCGCGCGTGTTTGGCTGCCCAGATGTTGAGGATGTTTCCACGCTCGTAGGTCTCTGCGTTCATCTCGACCACGCTACGAGTGACTCTCAGATGCATTCGCTGTTCGTCTTCGTCCCAGAAATAGACCATTCCGAGATCGAAGGTGACGATCTCCGACGCGAAGTCGCACAGCATGTTGAGGGTGGCCTCCAGTTGCATCTGTAGGCCCGACAGAATGCTGAGCCGTAAAAGCACATTCAGATCGTTCCAGCGCTCACACACGGTCGCTTCGTCGAGTTCGGTGAACACCTCGACGACAAAGCTTTCCGGAGCGAATGATTCACTGGGTCCCAGATTTGGAGTCATGAGGCTTACAGCGCACCTCAGCGCCGTTTAGAAATGAGTAGCAGATCGGGCCCGGTTTGATCGACCGACCGACGGAAACGGCGCAGTACGAGCCTTAAGGTCCGTCAACCGAGTGGCACGTGGTTCTTCGGATGCAAGTTTTTGCAGCCTAGATGCCGTTTCGCGAACCGCATGTATAAACCAAAGTATCGAGCTAACAATGGCCGAATTCCTAAGTAGATACCTAAGTTATAGAAGGCTAGAGACTTCAAGTCGCGGTGCGAATAGTCTCAATTTGAGGCATTTCCATTCGCTATGTCTTGAGACTCGCTTCCTGGCATGTTTCCTGACATTCGTGATTCGTTGAAACGTCGCCAAAAGCACCGACATGCTTCGAGAAAAATCTGTTTAGCGGTCATGAATAGAAAAATCCATCGGGAAAAGGCCCTATTCTGGTTGCGCATTTTCTAAGGGCGCAGTAGCATGTTGGTGCGGATGATCGTCCGCTTCAATCGCAAGAGCAGAGGATTCCTGATTCCACTTTCTGATTCGTTCTAGTCGCAATTCGGCCATCTTACCCTGTCCGCGGCGTACCCCCCTTGCGCCGAGGCTGATTTGGAGTGACGGAAATGGCGTGGTACGCATACTGCATTGCGGAACAGAAGACCTTTCCTAATGGCCGTGTCAGGCGCCCTTTTGCGATAGAGAGCCTGACTGGCATCAACGGTGCCCCGATATTCGGTTACCCGAGCGGCGAATTTGTCGTTCTGGTAAGCGAGCACACCATCGGCGCACCCCTTACCCAACAATCGATTCTGGACCATGCAAGGGTGGTGAGCGATTGTTTCCGAGACCGAACGGTTCTTCCTTTCAAGTTCGGCACCATCTTTGAATCCGATGAAGCACTGCGGCAGGCCGTTCGCGGCAACAAACGCTCGTTCACGGAGAGTGTCTCTCGCCTGAAGGGCAAATCCGAAATGCACATCAAGATGATCGTGCCAGAAGCCCTGGTTCAGCAGATCGTCAGCGATGTTGCACCTCGACCGGGAAATGAATACTTAACTCAGCTACGTGTGAAAGCCTCGCGCGATCGTGAGCGCCAATCGAAGGCACGTGCGCTTTCGGTTCAGGTACACAAGCTCTTTAACCCTCTGGAAGAGGAAGTTACCTGCAAGAAAGTCGAGTCGGGAGTATTGCTGGACATCGCCCACTTGATTGATTCCAAGGGCGTTGAGAAGTACCAGACTCGCTACAACCTGGCCATGCGGCAGTTCAAGGATATTCAGATTTCACTGAGTGGTCCTTGGCCCCCTTATCACTTCACACCAGGGAAACGTCGCGCCAGTAACTAACTGGAATTTCTGCGCAAGCGCGGTCGGGAAACCGGCCGCGTTGCTTTTTGTGGCGCGTAAGAGTGTAGCTGCTGTCCAACGCGAGCAGCTCGACCGGCATCTAAAACCGTTGCTAGTCGTGTGGAGCTGAAGCGAATGCCCTCCCTGCATGCTCGAATCCTGCTCGTGGATGATGAGCCTCATATCCTTGAGACTTCGCGCGAGATACTAAGACAAGAGGGATACGACGTCGATGCAGTAGGCGATGGCTACTCCGCCCTGGAAGCAATCACGCACACGTCCTATGACCTGGTTCTGACCGACTTAAAAATGGAAGGGATGGATGGCCTCGCGCTGTTGGCGGAGGTTCAGAAGCAGTCACCCCAGACGGTCACGGTGATGATGACCGGATACGGAACGATTGACAGCGCCACCGAGGCAGTCCGGCTGGGTGCTTATGAGTTTCTTCTAAAACCGGTGGCTGTTGCGGACTTAAAACACACGGTTGTCCGATGCCTCGAACGCAAACGGCTGTCGGAGATCGACGCGCTCTACCATGTCGGAAACGAACTTGCCTTGGCACAGACGGCCGACGCAGTTCAGTCCGTGGTTGTCGATGCGGCGAGTACGGTGCTCGGTGCAACCAACGTGATGTGGTTTCCCGCCGATCGCAACGGCAATTTGCAAATCCCTTCGTCCTACAATTCCTATTTCACAACCGCGAATCTAGTCAGGCTTGCAGCACAGGAGATCGTGGTCCGTACGTCTGATCCGGAGAGCGGCGATGCTGCCAATGCAGTGCTGGTCCCGGGTGTTGCGAACGGCATCCTGATGGGCGTTCTCTATGTCGATCACGGCAAGAGCCCGTTTGAATACCACGCCTCGTGGCAGCGATTCCTTGCTGGTCTTGTCCGTCATGCTGCGCTGGCGTTGGATCGCCTGGCACTACTCGACGAATTGCGTCAAAACAATTCGACGCTCGCTACAGCGAATCGGCGGCTACAGGATCTCGATGTTTTGAAATCGCAGTTCCTCAGCGTGGCCACTCATGAGCTGCGGACTCCACTGAGCATCATTCTTGGCTACAACTCGATGATCGAGGAGTCGGCCGAACAACGACTCACCACCGAGGAGCGCGGGTTGTTACGCGAGTCGCTCGCCGCATGTAAGCGGCTGATGCGCCTGGTGAATTCCATGCTCGACCTATCGCAGATGCAGGCAGGGAAGATGCGCATGCAGTTCACGTCCTTCGATTTAGGGCAGTCGCTCCAAGCGGTGACTCGGCTCTTCGAAGCCGAAGCACAGCGCCGAGGCTTGCAACTGGAGCTCAGTATTGAAGGAACCCTGCCACTCATCGAGGTCGATCCGGAGCGGGTCGAACAGGTCTTCGTAAACCTGGTTAGCAATGCGCTGAAATACACGGATTCAGACGGCGTCGTCAAAGTCGAGGCCAAGATAAGTGAAGCGGGACGGGTTGAAGTTCGTGTCAGCGACACCGGCATCGGTATTGCAGCAGAGCACCAGGCGATGATCTTTGATGAGTTTGCGCGGGTGCGGAACAAGCCCGGGGGCCGTCCCGGCTCCGGATTGGGACTAGCCATCGTGCGCCGCATAGTCGAGGCTCACGGGGGTGAGATATCCGTTAACAGCACCCTGGGACAGGGCAGTGTGTTTACCGTCTACTTACCCCTCCGGCAACGTGCCCATAGTGCAATGGTCGCTTAGCAAGTAGAATCTACCTTCCCATAATTGGAACTGGGGTACAATAAACACCACCTCGATAGGGGATTTCCGGACCAGTTAGGGAATCTCAGAGGAAAAATTAGGTTCTGCGGTACTCAAGCGAACCAAATTTGTGCTTCTACCATCATAACTGTGTAGTACCTGATTGGCATCTTCAGGCTGCAGGTGGGGTACGCCGGGGAAGTTAAGTCGCACGTTCCTTCCATCGCCGTCTTCTGTCACCAGCCCAGAAGGGCATTTGCAAGCTTTTCTGCGGGGGTCCCAGATGTTGCCGAACCAAAAAACCAGGGTCTTGGTGGTTGACGACGATGCCGCCATGGCAAAGTTCCTCTCTTCTTATTTGACGAGGAGGAACTTCGATTCCAGTACCGCATCCAGTGGTGAGGAAGCCATTCGCATGTTCCGGGTCTACGACCCGCTGCTGGTTCTGCTCGACGTCTCGATGCCGGGCATGAGTGGCCTGGAAACGCTTGAGCGCCTAAAGCAGATCAAGCCCGAAGTGCTGGTCATCATCCTTTCCGGTCAAAGCAATCCTGAAATCATTTTCCGCGCCTCCAAATCGGGCGCAGACGATTACATCGCCAAGCCCTTTGAGCCGAAGGATCTGGAAGTTCGCATCAACAAGGTTCTCGAGAAACAGCAAATCGTCAATGAAGTCAGCCAGCTTCGCGACCAGGTACGCCGCCAGAGCGATTTCTCCATGCTCTTCGGGACCAGTCCGAAGATGGAAGACGTCAAGAACACTATCGAACAGGTAGCAGATACAAATGCGACAGTCTTGATCCGTGGTGAGAGCGGTACGGGTAAGGAAGTTGTCGCGCGCATGGTCTATGGGAATTCTTCGCGCCGCGAGCGTGCCTTCGTTAAGGTCAATTGCGCCGCCATTCCCCACGAACTGCTGGAAAGCGAGTTGTTTGGCTACGAGCCGGGTGCGTTCACCGGCGCCAATCGCCAAAAACTGGGTAAGTTCGACCAGGCCAACAATGGCACGATATTCCTGGATGAAATCAGCGAGATGCATCCGGCTTTGCAAGCCAAATTGCTGCACGTTCTGCAGGATGGTGAGTTCGCCAGGCTGGGTGGTAAGCGCGACATCGCCGTCGATGTACGGGTTCTGGCCGCAACCAACAAACCCTTGGAGCGCGCCGTCGAAGAGGGGATGTTTCGAGAAGATCTGTTCTACCGCTTAAACGTCGTTACCGTTCACATTCCGCCGCTTCGGGAACGTCGCGAGGAAATACCAATCTTCCTGGATTTCTTCCAGCGTAAGTACAGCGAATACTACGGCAAGAATCCGCCGGCATTCAGCGACTATGCGGTTTCGCGAATGATGGAGTACAGCTGGCCGGGTAATATTCGCGAATT
>Ga0163163_10002934_pt1 | contig 14432 bp, 14 predicted proteins | sample S65metaG_FD_119766 | JGI IMG/M metagenome (GOLD analysis project Ga0163163, IMG submission 119766) | Switchgrass rhizosphere microbial communities from Kellogg Biological Station, Michigan, USA - S6-5 metaG | ecosystem: Host-associated > Plants > Roots > Rhizosphere > Soil | place: USA... | reverse complement strand
TAAAAACGAAAAAGGAGGAGTGGAAGGAGCGATTTGCCTGCTGTCTGATCTCACCGAGATTGTGGATCTGCAGAATCAAATCAAGCTGAAGGAAAACTTCGCGGCCCTGGGCGAAATGTCGGCGGGAATCGCACACGAATTCAAGAATTCGATTGCGACTATCCTTGGGTATGCACAGCTCTCCTCCAGTGAGACCAGCGTGGAAGTCCTTCACAACTATGCGAAGGAAATAGAGAAAGAGTCTCAATCCATGTCCACGATTGTCACGGACTTCCTGAACTTCGCCAGACCCGTCAATCCCTCGATTCTGGAAGTGGACCTCGATGCATTGGTAGAAAGTGTCATCGGGGATGTCCGGCATTCACGTCCGGGAAACTATGAGCTGATTCGAACCGCCCGGATTCCTGCGCGCGCCGGATGTGACGCGACACTGGTACGTCAGATGTTTCTGAATTTATTGCTGAATGCCATTGAAGCCGCAACGGAAACTCCGGAAGTCAAAGGTCGTGTAACTGTCGCCATGGAGAATATCTTCGAGCGGGATTCCCAAAGTGTCCGTATCGTTATCGAAGATAACGGCCCGGGCATTCCAGTCCACGATTTGACGAAACTTTTTTACCCCTTTTTCACGACAAAACCTCGTGGTACGGGCCTGGGTCTTTCCCTGGTTCAAAAAATTGTGATGGCACACAACGGAAGAATCGAAGCTCAGAATGCAGAACCCCATGGAGCTCGTTTCCTGGTGACACTTCCGTCCGGAAACTAATGTCCCTTCCGCAAATGGCATGGTGCGTGCGATGCCGAACATATGGAATGGAACCGCGGATCCGCACTGATTGAAACTCTGGTCGCCGCCGTCATTCTGGTCTCGGGCCTGGTCGCGGTCGCATCGATTTTCTCCGTCAGCACGAGTGTCAATCTGCGAAACCGGCAGCGAACGACGGCGACGCTGCTTCTTTACGACAAGATGGAACAACTTCGAACAATGGGTTCCCCTGCCGGAGGGAGTCTTGATTCCTTGAATCCTATGGCAGGATTTATGGAGTATGTCCGCATTGATATCGACGGAACGGTAGTTTCCGCCACTACGGATTCCGGATTGGCATATCTTCGGCTCTGGCAGGTGCAGGACCTTGGGTATCCGTCAATAACGATCGCAATCTTTGCGGGAATCGGCGCAGCCACACCTTTGGAACTCGTGCGAGGATCAGGACCGCGCTGAATCATGCAAAAGGGATTCACTCTAATCGAAATCCTCATTTCAATTTCAATCACGCTGGTGATCGGCATCGCCGTCTTCCAGTTGTTCCACCAGAACGAAAGTGTGTTTAACGATCAGAACCTTGTGACGGAAATGGAGCAGGCGGCGCGGGCCGCCATTTTTCAAACCGCCGACGAAATCCGAATGGCCGGCCAGGGCGTTCCAACGTATGCGGAAACCTATGCGGACACATCGAGCGAAGACACGGTTGCCATCCTCTCCGGATCGAGTGCCACGCGGATCAACTTTCGAGCTGGTCTTGCTCCAGCGGAGACCTCCATGATCTCCCAAGGTCCGATCACGTTTTCCATCGGGAACCCAATGACTGTCATCGTGGATGACGCCGTGGGGCTGTACAACGCTGTCGGCGGTGGACCCACTGGCCGATTCGTGTACTTCTGGGGAGCTTCCGATACGATGGGCTGGCTTTGGGTTCGAGCTTCAATCGATTCCATCACGCCGTCGATCAAGAGCGTGGGCGTGACGCCTGCCTCCACCGGTCCCGCCGGTAATGCCGGCGCTACGGTACAATTCCGGGCATCTCCCACGATGTCGCTGGAAGAAGTTATCGCGATCTACCAGGACAGTTCCTCCGGTTCGATGAGACGAACGACCGCTACCAGCATGAGCGACCCTGTTCATCCTTCGTGGGCGCCTGCCAATGAATTGTCCAGCAACGTGACACAGCTTCACTTTGACTACTTCGATCGCTTCGGAAACATCGTCATCCCCGACACGCTTGCGAATCGAGCCCGCATCGAGCGAGTCGACATCCGGCTCGCGGTTCAGACAGCGCAGGAGCTGAGAAATCATGCTCGCCACACTTTCGCATTATCCGTACGCACGAATATCCGAAACGCGAGGATCCGCTGAGCGGCGGCTTGTCCCTTCAGTTATTATGTCGGTCCGTGCGGATTCTAATCGTTGAAGACAAAGACAGCCTTCGGCAGATGCTGGCAACTGCCATCAAGAAGTCGGGATATGCCGTTGATGAAGCCAATGACGGCCCGGTTGCCATAGAGAAAATTCGGAAGCGGCCATATCACCTCGTCATTACCGACCTTCGCCTTCCAAACCTGTCGGGGCTGGAAGTTCTGCGCGCACAGCGGGAAGTCGACGCCACAATTCCCGTTCTGATCATGACTGCGTTTGGCACGATCGAAGAAGCCGTCGAAGCCATCAAGGATGGCGCATTTGATTTTCTGACAAAGCCCGTGGATATCTCGCACCTGTCTCTTCTGATTGAGCGGGCACTGCAACATCGCATTCTTCAGCTGGAAAACACGCTTCTGAAGGAAGAAGCTCAGGAACGGTATGGCATCCCCAGGATTATCGGCGAAAGCACGGCGATCCTGCGAGTGAGCAGCGACATTCAACGTGTTGCTCCCACGGATGCGACGGTGCTCCTGACGGGAGAAAGCGGTACGGGCAAGGAAGTATTTTCGCGAGCCATTCATCAATTGAGTCCGCGCCGGGACAAGCCCTTCGTCACCGTCAACTGTGCAGCGATTCCGGACACGCTGATCGAAAACGAACTCTTCGGACATGAGAAAGGTTCATATACGGGCGCAACGGCGCGAAAGGCCGGGAAATTTGAACTTGCCGATCAGGGCACGATATTTCTCGATGAAATCGGCGAACTGCATATTTCCGTACAGGCAAAGGTGCTGAGAGTGATCGAAGAACAGTCCTTTGAACGCATCGGCGGACTGGAGACGCTCCGCGTCAATACGAGAGTCATTGCCGCCACGAATCGAAATCTTCAGGAACAGGTGGAACGGAAGGAGTTCCGGCAGGATCTGTTCTTTCGTCTATCGGTATTTCCCATCCACATTCCGCCTCTACGCGAAAGGACATCGGATCTTCGCCTTCTCGCCCAGTTTTTCGTGGATAAATTCGCAAAGGATCTGCATCGGCAAGGTCTCCAGCTCAGTGCCGAAGCAGAACAGGCCATCGACAATTACTCATGGCCTGGAAACGTCCGCGAGCTTCAAAACACGATCGAACGCGCAGTGATTCTGACGGATGGCAAGCAGATTGAACTGCGCAATTTGAATTTCGCATTTCAGCGGCCTTCAACATTCGATGACTTCGCGCATGTATTCGACCTGACCGGTACGTTAACGGATGTGGCCGGCCGTGCAACTCGAACTGCGGAACGGGCTAAGTTGAGACAAGTCCTCGAGATCACAAACTGGAATAAGACGAAGGCTGCGGAGATGCTGGACGTGTCTTATAAGACGCTGCTCAGCAAAGTGAAGGAATACGAAATGGAGTAAGAAATAGGGGTCAGACCCCTCGTTCCCCCATTTCCTCGAAATAGGGAAACGAGGGGTCTGACCCCTGTTTATTTTTTGATGCCCCAGTGCAGGGCAGCGATTCCGCCGGAAAGATTGCGATATCCAACGTCCTTGAACCCAACGGACTCCATCATGGCAGCAAGTTCACGCTGAGCGGGAAATCGGCGTACCGAGGTTGGAAGATACCGGTAGGCACTGTTCTGTCCCGAAATCAGAGCGCCCAGATGCGGAAGGACGTGATGAAAGTAGAATTCAAATAACTGTCGAAAAACGGGTATCACCGGACGCGAAAACTCGAGAACGATCGCCGCACCGTCCGGCTTCAACACACGCTTCATCTCTACAAGTCCCTCTTTCGCGTCTTCCAGATTCCGGAGGCCAAACGCAACACTGGCGACATCGAACGTTTCATTCGCGAAGGGGAGGACCAGCGAATCGGCTTCAATGACAGGTATGAAACCATCTCGACCGACAACGCGAATTTTTTCCAGTCCGCGAATCAGCATCGGGTGGCAGAAATCCGAAGCCACAACCGGCACATTCAGCCCACGATTCAATTCAATGGCCAGGTCTCCAGTACCGCTGCAGAGATCGAGACAGATGGGTCGGATCTTGCCTTTCAGGCACGCGCCCGCCCTTGCAACGGCGACCTTTCTCCAGAGTCGATCAATCGATATGGAAAGGAAATGGTTGAGGAAGTCGTAACGCGGAGCGATCTCCGCGAACATCTGCTGAACCGCCTTACCGTCTGGTCTTGCTTTCATGAATTAATGCCGTCACCGTTTCGCGAACCAGCGGTAGGGGTACGTCGGGCGTAATCTCCACACGTCCGATTTCTCGAGGCAGGATAAAGTGCACCGCCCCGTCCCGGACCTTCTTGTCCTGCTGAAGTGCCTTGATGAGCGGGGTCATCTTTGTCCCTTCCAATGAAGGCAACTCTCCGATGCAACGAACGGCGGATTCCACTCTCTCCGAGTCGGTCCGAGACATGCGTCCAAGGGAGGTGCTGATACGCGATGCCGCTATCATTCCATATCCCACGGCTTCCCCGTGCTTCAGCCGTCTGAAATTTCCTGCCGATTCCAGGGCGTGCCCAACCGTGTGCCCTAAATTCAGAACGCGGCGCAAATCGCCTTCGCGTTCATCGGCGGAGACTATTCCTGCTTTGATTTCAGCGCAGCGGGCAACCAGGGTTTCCACGGATCGAGGGTCACGTTTTCGCAGGAGATCGATGTGCCTCACAAAGGAATCAAACAGGGCGCGATCGGAAATGACTCCGTATTTCAGCGATTCATACAGGCCGCTGGCATACTCCCGCTCGGACAGCGACTGAAGCGGGAGAGGATCGGAAAGTACAAGACTGGGTTGGTGAAATGTGCCCACCAGATTCTTTACGGACCGAAAATTGACCCCGGTCTTACCAATACTGGAATCCACCTGCGCCAACAGTGTTGTTGGAACCTGGACAACGGCAATTCCTCTCATGTAAAGGGAAGCGACGAACCCGGTAACGTCACCGACAACTCCGCCACCCAATGCAATCAACGTGGATTGTCGTGTCATACCAATCGCGGCAACACGATCCAGGAGGCGCGACACTGTCCTCAAGTTCTTTGCCCGCTCGCCATCAGGTATCAAAACGACAGGAAAGCGCTTTTTCAGATCCTGTCCAACGGCCTTGAAGATTCGAGGTTGCGACACAATAAGAAACGGGCCGTTCAGCCCGGCCCGTTTCAAGTGTTCTTCGAGGTGACTCAGCAAACCCGGCCCGACAACGATGCTGTAGGCCGAATGGTCCAGCCGGACCGGAATTCTGTGCAGGGTTAACTCCTAGCGGTTTGCCACTTGCCGGCGGGTCTTATTCAGACTCAACGTTTTGGCTTCGGGCATAAATCCAAGAGCCGCGAGAACCTGCGGATCAGCGTCGAGCAAAACGCGCGCGGCTTCGGCAACGCCAAGTCGATCCTGGAAAACCTCCGCCTTGATCATGCGTTTGAGATAGTCTCGATTGGCATCAAAATCCGCTTCGGAAAATGCAATGCCGCGCGATTGCACGTATTTCTTGAAATCGGACAGCATCGAATCCGAAACCTGGAATAAAGGCGTTATGGTTGGGTTGGATGCCAGAAAACCGCTCTGCCCGTTTACAAAGCCGAAGAATGCGAACTTGGTATCCATCAATTTCTGGAAATCCGTCTTCTCCGGAATCTTGACGATATGATCCGGTGTGATTCCTCCGCCGCCGTATAGCGGTCGCCCGTAATCGGAGAACTTGGTTTCTGCAGTCGCCGGATTAGCTGGCGTATCGCGATGGTTGTAATAATCAAACTGAGAAATCTGCGAATAATCGCGCTGAATCAGGCGCCCGCTCGGGGTCAGCCATTTCTGCGTCGTCAAAGCGAGTCCGGTTTCGCCCTTGTTCCCGAGACGATACACCGACTGAACCAGACCCTTGCCAAAGCTCGTCTCTCCAACAATCAGCGCCCTGTCGTGATCCTGAAGCGCGCCGGCAACAATTTCAGAAGCGCTGGCGCTTCCCTGGTTAATGAGCACAACGATGGGATAGGTGTTGTCGGAATTCGTAACCTGCGAAGGATACGTCTTGGTCGAGCCGGGAAGACGCCCGACAGTTTTCAAAATATCCTGGCCCTTTTGAAGGAAGGTTGCGCCGACTTCAATCGCCTGCGTCAGTAACCCACCGGGATTGCCACGGAGGTCGAAAATCATCCCGTCGAGCTTTTTGGCGTCCAGTTGTTGCAGAGCTTCGCGCAATTCCTTGCCCGATGTCTCGGCGAAGCTGTCGAGTTTGATGTACCCGATACCCGGCCGGATCATATAAAAATTATTGATCGTAAACTTGGAGATCGCATCTCGGATAACCGTCAGTTGAAGGGGTTCTGCCACTCCCGGCCGAATGACAGTGATGTGGACCGGAGTCCCCTGCCCGCCCTTCAGTTTGTTGACGACCGCGCTTACATCCAGATTCTGTGTAGACTGACCTTCGACAAAGCTGATCACATCGCCCACGCGAAGTCCGACTTTTTCCGCAGGAGAGCCCTTAAACGGAGGCGAAATAACCGTGACCTTACCAAACCGTGTGGTGATCATGATCCCCAGGCCAAAATACCTGCCGGTCTGGTCTTCCTGCAGCTGGCTGAATGCCTTTGGATCAAAAAATTTGGAGTGTGGGTCGAGAGTGCGCAGCATTCCATCGATGGCGCCATAGATCGCTTTGTCGGAGTCGATGGGAGTCGCGTAATTGATTTCGACGTTGTCGAGGACCTTGTTGAACAGGGCTAGGGCCGACTCGTCGGCACTATCGACTTTCGTTGCGCTTCTGGATTGAGCCTGCATCACGCCAGCCAGAATGGCGGACAACACCAATATCACTACCAGGTTGAAAACTCGCGACTCCGTAAACTTCATCGGCGTACTCCTCTTTGGATCAAGCGAATAGCTTGGGCAGTATATCAGATGCACCGGTAATTTCAGACGGATCAAAACGAAGGACGATTCAGCCGTCTGATGCTATCATTACGCCCATTGGAGGCTGCGAGATGGGTCCGCTCGGTATCCCTGAAATCATTTTTATATTTATTGTTGCCCTGGTGGTTTTTGGGCCGAAGAAATTGCCGGAACTCGGCAAATCGCTGGGAAAGGGACTCCGGGAGTTCAATAAGGCTAAAAATGAGCTGAAGGCCACCTGGGACGAGCAGCTCCGTGAAGCCGAAAAACAGCTCCAGGACACCAAGGAAACCATCCACGAGCCTGTCCGTGAAGCCATTGCCGCGGTGAACTCCGCCAACCCCGTTAATGAAATAACCCGGGAAACAGACCACGAATCCCGCGTGATCCCCCCCAATACCGATTCGACTACGGATCATCCGGCCGAACCTCCAACGTCATCACAGCCCAACGGCAACTGAGGATTCATGGCGAATACCACCGATAACGAAGAAGAACTCGAGGAGCACGGCGAACTCCAGGGACAGATGTCGTTCCTCGACCACCTCGAGGAACTGCGCAAGCGCCTGATTCGGATTCTCATTGCCGTTGGTGTGGCCTTTGGCGTTTGTTGGGCCTTCTCCGGAAAAATATACAAAATTATCGCAATTCCTATTGCCGCCGCCGGAACGGACGCAAAAGTAAGCCCTTGGGCAGAATTGCAGCAGGCATGGTCTGTCATTCGTTACGACACCAATCCACTCGCAAACTCATCTATCGCGTTGAACATGTTGAAGCCGACAGATGGATTCAGCATGGCGATCAAAGTTGCTGTCATGGGCGCTATATTTCTGGCCGCCCCATTCATCATGGGGCAAGTCTGGATGTTCATCTCTCCAGGACTGTATAAGCGCGAAAAACGCTATGCTCTGCCCTTCATCGTGTCGTCGTCGGTTCTTTTTATTCTCGGCGGTGTCTTCGGATATCTCATCGCTTTCCCCTATGCCATGAAATTTCTTCTCCATTTTGGACAGAACGACATGGGGATGAAGCCGATGATATCGGGGCTTGAGTATTTCGATCAGTTCATTGCGATTGAACTGGGCCTTGGCGTGGTTTTTGAGCTCCCTGCCCTGATGTTTCTACTAAGCAGGTTTGGTCTCGTGAGCGCAGGATTCTTTTTGAAGAATACGAAATACGCGATTCTGATTATTTTTATCGTCGCGGCCGTCATCACTCCAAGTACAGACATCCCGGACATGCTAGTCGTCGCTCTTCCAATGTTTGCCCTCTATGTGTTTGGAATCGGCGTGGCATTTCTCTTCGGCAAGAAGCGCAAAGCGGAATTAGAAGCGTAGGAAGAGGGCGCTACTTTGCGGTGGTTGCAGAACTGACGCGCCGGTCTATCTCAGGAAGGCTCGCATATACCGCATCCCCCACTTTTTTGAGGCTCTCGCCGCTGACTTTATCCAGCGTGTCCGTTTGCTTGTGCCAGTCGGGATAGTCGAAATCAATCAGGTCCGAGGAGGGGACCTGCGCACTCAAATAAGGCAGGTGGTCGTCTTCAACAACAATGGACTCGTTAAGAAACTCGCGGCTGAAGCCGAGAGCTTGAGCATTTTTCCAGATGATCGTTGTCAGCCAATCGGTGGACTGTCCTTCCCTTTTGATATCCAGATTCTTGTCACCAATCATGTCCACGAGGATGAGCGCCTTCAGCTGTTGGAGCGTTCCGGCCTTCTTCCGCCGGTCGACGTCATAGCGGCTTCCATAGCGGCTATCGGTGTCCGACCAATCCACCACCGCTTCCTCACCATCAAAGAACAGGAATTCCAGATTGCTTTCAAGCTTCAGATTGGTGGTGACCCGCGCCATTTCAAGCAGCCATGCGGCACTGGATGCCCCGTCGCTGGCTCCGACGAACTTGAATTCATCAAAAAGCTTGGTGTCGTAGTGCCCTGAAAGCGCGATCGTCGTGGGCCCTGTGCCGGCATGGATCGCCCGAATATTCACCATTTTGCGCCGTCCGCGCGGCGTGACGGCCTCGAACTCATCGAGCTCCGGCTTCAACCCGGCTTTCTTCAGCTCGGCCACGATATACGTCCGTGTTTTCTCAATCGCCGCACTGCCCGCGGGGCGCGGGCCCAAATCGACCATGGTCTTCATGTCCGCATATGCGCGGCTTGCCATAAATGGTGAAGGTTTCGCAGAACCCGACTGCGCCAGGAGCCCTGCTCCGCAAAGAACGGCCAGCAGCGACAGCAATCCAACGGCGAACGATAATTTCTTCATGATGGCCTCGGAATATGGACGGTAAGGGGCTCGAACCCTCGGCCTCGGCGATGCGAACGCCGCGCTCTCCCAGCTGAGCTAACCGCCCTGACGAAATTCATTTAAGCATTCGCTTGCACGAAGTGTCAATCGAACCAACGAATTGCCAAAGCCCCTATGCTACGCTCACTCGTCGTGAAGATTCGCAGTGGGGAGGCCTTTTGGGAAGTGCTATTGAAGCGTTGAGACAACTACTGGACGTTCGCGAGCTGATACAGTGGGGAGGAATCATTGGAATTACCGCAATTGTTTTTGTGGAAACAGGCCTGTTCTTCGGGTTTTTCCTGCCTGGCGATTCCCTCCTGGTGACCGCCGGAATACTTGCCGCCGCGGGAGAATTGAATATCGCATGGCTGCTGGTATTTCCCACGCTCGCCGCGATCATCGGCGATCAGACGGGGTACGCCATCGGACGAACTGCCGGCAATGCCCTCGCCGATCGTTATCCCAAATTCAGAACTCAACTGGATCGCGCGCATGCCTTTTACGAAAAACATGGGACCAAAACGATCGTTATCGCGCGGTTTGTTCCCATCATCCGGACTTTTGTTCCCGCAGTGGCAGGCGCTGCAAAGATGCGTTACCGAAGTTTTGTCGTCTTTAATATTATTGGTGGAACTCTTTGGGTATTCAGTACGACGCTCCTGGGTTATGGTGTTGGAAGCGTGATACCGAACGTGGACAAATATTTGCACCTGGTGATCGGCGTTGTGATTTTCCTGTCGCTGATTCCGGTAATGCTGGAATGGTACAAACACCGGACACAAACATGAAACATATTGCGCGTTGCCTTTTAATCCTCATCCTTGCTCTGCCTTTGAAGGGTCAGGACAACCCTGCTCCATTTGTCATGAAAGTGAATTCAGACTTCATGGAGCTTCATGTTTCCGTCGTGGATGAAAAAGACCGAAATGTCGTAGGTCTAACGATGGAGAATTTCAGAATCAAGGAAAACGGCATCCCTCAGCCGATAACCATATTCAAGCATGAGGATATTCCCGTAAGTCTCGGATTGGTTATCGACAACAGCCGAAGCATGGAACCCCGAAAAGCTCGTCTGGATGCTGCAACACTGGCGTTCGTTCGGCAAAGCCATCCAGACGATGAATCCTTTGTCGTTCATTTTGATTCCGATGCCCGGCTTGACCGGGACTTCACGACCCAACTATCCGATCTTGAAGAAACACTGGCCGCATCGAAACCTTTCGGTCAGACCGCCATCTACGATGCACTGATGATTGCCCTGGACCACATGCAGAAAGCCCGCCACGAGAAGAAAGCCCTGCTGCTGGTGACCGATGGTCTCGATAACGCTTCCCAAAACACTTTCGGGCAGGCTCTCGAAGCCGTGAAGCACAGTCGAGTTGCGATCATTGTCGTCGGATTGCTAAGTGCCTCTGAAGGACTGAAGGCGGAGGAAACGCTGACCAGACTTGCCGAGGCCAGCGGGGGCCGCGCCTATTTTCCGGACGACGTGGGACAGGCACGCGAAATGATGGAACGTGCGGCCCACGATCTGCGAACGCAGTACACGATTGGATATGTCCCAAGCGACCCCGCCCACGACGGAACGTGGCGGTCCGTACGCCTGGAACTCATCCCGCCCCCCGGTTCGAAGGAAAAGCTCAATGTCGACTACCGGCATGGTTACTATCGTCCGAACGAGTGATGCCATAAGAGGGTCCGCAAAAACGTCGTTAGGAATCATGGCGTCCTGTCTAGTCGCATTTGGGATTTTCTCCCTATCCACCCTGGGAGAAGACAAGTACCCCGCCTGTAGAGCCGCTTCTGAAAAAGTGGATTATGGAAGCGGCCTCTCAATTTCCGACGGCACCCGCTCCTTGATTGAATCGTATCGAAAGGATTGGAGAAGTCTTTGTTCGTCCAAAGGCGGCTCGAAGCCATCACTGGCGGAAATCTTTGTAAAAGCTAAACAGATCGAAAGCGACTTCAAAAAGATTTTCGATTCCTTCGACGAATCCATAATCAACGAAGCAAATTTCGATTCCAGGCGAAGCGCTGCGATTGATGACCTGGTTTCGAATAAATTTCCCAGATTTGTTCCCGCATTCAAAGGTGCCTATGGAGAGCACGAAATGTTTTCTCCATCAATCGACGCGTTCAGGAAAAGCGCATCACTGGGAAATGCAGAAGACCGGACATTCTTCGAGAACCAGTTGTCGCTCGAAGGAGACTTCCCTCCTTACATCACAAAAACCTGGGACTACGGCGGGTGCGATCGGTACGGCGAATTTGACTGGACCGGCACATTGAAAGACATCGCGCGCGTCAAAAAGCAGGTGAAGAGTACCGCCTATCTGAAGGAATCGGCGCTCCTGGAGGAGGGGCTGTTCCGGGAACTCGGCACCAGTTACGACATTTGTACCTGTAAGAAAAAAGAAGCGGTACTTCAGGACCTTCTCAACGTGCAGAAATACATTCGGAAAGTAGCGGTCTACGCGTCACAGGCTCCCAAAATCCAGCGAACCATCGACTCCATTGAATCCGGAAAAATCAAGGTGAACTCCGAAGCGGAGAAGCACTGCTCGGGGGGATAGGCCCCAGAATCGTCAGTTGGTATTCACCGGCTGAGGAACCTTTCAACGATCGCCAGAAATTCGGCAGGTCTCTCTTCACTCGGATAGTGGCCTGCACCTGCAACAGTAACGATTTCAGCTTGAGGCAGCGCTTTTTTCAGCTCTTCCTGCGTCGTTGCAGGAACGACGGTGCTGCGGCCGCCCAGGACGTAAATGATTGGCGGCTTGATCTGACGAACGAATCGCCAGAGCTCGGTTGGGACAAATCCATTGGCGATGGCCGGATCGCGCTTCCAGATCACACGGCCATCGGCGCGCTTCTTTGTTCCGTAATGCGAAAGTGAACGGAGGATTTCTTCCGATGTGCGGGGATACGAAGTCTTCAGTTGCGACAGCAGCTCTTCCTCGGATGCCCATCCCGTCGCGTCTTCCTGCTTGAGCTGCCTTGCGACATTATCTGCCAGCTGCGACGGACGTTCCGGCCCGACGTCTTCGGAAATCACAGCCACGACCATGTCCGGATGCAGGCCAGCGAAAACTTGAGCCACACGACCGCCGGTAGAGTTTCCCCAGATCACAATGTTTCGAAGACGGAGCTGCTCGGCGAGGCCTTCGATGTCCTTAACATAATCTTCGACGAGGTATGCCCCTTTCGGATCCCAGCCGGAATCACCGTGACCACGCATATCGACGGCCATGACGTGATATTTCGAAGCAAAGTTTGGAGCAATGTGGTCGAAGGTGTGGGCGACACGTCCGATGCCGTGCAGCATGAGGAGCGGCGGTTTCTCCGGCGCTCCCCAGTCGAGGTAATGAATTCGCAGGCCGTCGACCGTGACGAAACGGTCGACAGGTTGAGGCGTTTGGATAAGCATCGCGGCAAACAGCAGAAATGCCATCGCACTCACTGTGTGAATTCTCTCTTCATCGCGACACGATCCAGTTCCTTACCTCGAATGTATACCTTGAAGATACGCCGCGTGTTCCGGATGTTCTCCAGTGGATTTGCATCAAGGACAATAAAATCCGCGCTCTTCCCCGCCGCGATCATTCCCAGGGAACTCGCCTTCACGATTTCCGCAGACGTCTTTGTGGCGGCGGTAATCACTTCGGCGGGTGTCATTCCGGCTTCGACCATATCGGTGAGTTCGGTATGCACGGTCCATCCAATCGATACACCGGAGTCGGTCCCCAAACCTATGGTGGCCACATGTGCGTCGTTAATCCTTTTCAGATTGCGTGCCTGAATTTTGAAAAGGCGGATCGCTTCGACGCCATCGTCGGGTTTTCGGCCGGCGATCTCTGCACGGAGTTGCTGGACCTGCGCCACCGGCAGAGTTTCCGCAATCAAGGAAAGATCGTCTGCCGTAATTGGCCTGTCCGGAAGGTTCGGTGTGAAGAAAACTCTCCTCTGTTTAAGCTGGGCCATGAATTCGTCATCGATATCCTTATCACGGACGCCATGGGCAAATCCGTCGACTCCGGCACGCATGAGTTCCTTTGCGTCTTCGAGATAAAAGATGTGCGCAATCGCGCGCAAATTGTGTTTGTGTGCTTCATCGATGATGGCACGGTAGATATTGGGTGGGAGTTTCTTCACGGCGCCATTCCGGTCATCCACCCAGAACTTGACGATGTCGACCTTCTTCGCCGCAAGTTCCTGAACGACTTTTCGCGCCTCGGCTTCCGTTGTCACGCCGTAAGCCGCATCCTTTCGATATTCCGCACCCGGGCCCATCAGGGGAAGCGCGATACCGGGACCCGACGTGAATAACAGAGCCGCTCCTGGCACTGGGTTCGCCCGAAGCTTGAACGGAGTATCGCCACGATCGACACCAAGACTCATGGTTGCGGCAATGCCGTAGTAGGCCATCCGCTTCATGTGATCCACGAGATTCTCAAGCGTGTAGGTTTCTTTCTCAGTTCGATTGGCCTTGATATTCGTGTAGCCGGGATGGCTATGCGCGTCGACAATCCCCGGCATGACCGTCTTGCCTGTAAGATCCACGCGAGTCGCACCCGGGGGAGCCTGTACCTGCCCCTTCTTTCCGACTTTGCTGATTCGATTGTTCTCCATCAGAAAGGCGGAGTTCTCAATCGGTGCGCTGCCATCACCCGAAATCAACTGAGCACCTTCAAACAGGATGACGCTGCCGGTATTCTGAGAAATGCTTTGTTGCACCGCAAACGACAGAACCACCAATAAAGAACATAGAACGGAGGTCAGAAGCCGCATAGACCCTCCTCAAATTGGAATGTGCCGAAGTCGTGCCGGAGTATAACGCTTCTCAGAAAAGGTCGCCAGAATCCGGGATGCCGGGAAGTACGCAAGGTCGAAATAGATCTCGACCTAAGAATCCTGTCCGTATTTCTTCAGCAGCCGTAACCAAGTAGAACGGCCCATTGCGATTGCAAAGATCGTGCCAGTGAAGATGCACATCATTAGTGCGTCGACATTGTCACCTGACTTCCTCAAGTGTACATACATGATCCGCAAATCCCGCTTCCATCAATGGCGTGACTCGAAGTGTCCTGTGAATCCGGCAGAAATTGTAGTGC
>Ga0163163_10002932_pt1 | contig 14434 bp, 9 predicted proteins | sample S65metaG_FD_119766 | JGI IMG/M metagenome (GOLD analysis project Ga0163163, IMG submission 119766) | Switchgrass rhizosphere microbial communities from Kellogg Biological Station, Michigan, USA - S6-5 metaG | ecosystem: Host-associated > Plants > Roots > Rhizosphere > Soil | place: USA: Michigan... | reverse complement strand
CTTCCTCTAACTCCTCAATCCTGGCCCGGAGCCAGTCACTAACTTTGCGCGCTAACCTTGCATCGTTAGCATCAGCTTCCAAGTCATAGATCGTTTCCCCGGCCTCGTTTAGAGGAATGTAATGGCACGGTATCTCAGTGCCCTGGTGCTCCGGGTTCACGAATTCAAGCAATGGGCATTCATTGCATGGATGCGCCCGGTAGGGATACCCGTAATTGAGACAGGTCGCAGATTCCTGGAAGGTTGACTTCGGCTTCCACGGAGTGTGGCCCGAACGAACGTATCCGCCCTTCTCAATGAACTCGAGTTCATCTTTGAGCAGTTCGAGAATGTCGCAATCGTCATTAGCCATGGTAACAACCTCCAATTCTGCCCGTCCCCAATGGAACAGCTTGTCGCAAAAGTGCGCAATGTTGATCGAGGTCAGCCTTCGTAAGCTAGATCGTCGTACTCTTCTGCGCAGACCTCACAGCGAAAAGGATTGTCTAGTCCGGATTCCATGGCACCGCTCGCAAAGATATAGGTTTCGTGATCCACATATACCTCTCTAGCGCACATGCCACAGCGGACTTCATGCTCGTTTCGCTCGGTCATGAACGAAGTCGGACCATTAGTGAGTTGCCTATTTGGATCCAATGTGGGTTGCAATATCGTCATGCTGCACCTCTCTTCCTTACGACTCTTAACCTTTGGAGCCTATCCTCATGAATCAAATCCATAAACCGGCTACCACTCAGTGCCCTTATTGACCGATGGGACGTAACTCGTCGATCGGTAGAGGCACCAAATGACTTTCCGTGCTGCCGGCAAATTGGAACTCTGTGAGCTCGTATTGTCCTGAGGCAGTCTGCCTGCTTCTCACTGTAAAGTGAGCGACTTTGCCACGCTCTTTCGGCGCACAGTGAAAAGCAACGACAAGGTTTTCGCGTACCTCTGCGTTGCCTCTATACACATAAGTGCAGGCATCTCCGCGCGCCATTGCCATGTTGTCATGGACGAAAAGGTAATTACCCTGCAACGTTATGCCCATCAGCGTGATCGGCTGGTCGAATTTGATGACCGCTTGTTCCTTTATTGCAGCTTCCGCAGCCCTGGTTATAGAAGGCGTTGGACTACTGCTGAGCATTGCGGCACATAGCAAGGCGGTAAGTAACAAAAGTCTTTTCATATTATCTCCTTTCAAATATCTGAAGCTTTGGGCAGACGGCCCAAGCATTACCGCTTGGTGATTCGCAACGCATGTGCCGCTAAAATCGTCCGTATTGCCGCACGCCCTAGGCGAAAACGCTGGTATTACGCCTCACAGTTGAATGCTGTTACTGAAACCCTGAGTGATATCCCGCAAGTTACCTCCGATTAGATTGGGATTACTACGCACTAATCTCATCTATGACGAATGATAAGTGTTTTCGCTGGTCTTGAAGTTGCCCTAAACGGCTTGGTTTGTGGTTGGACCAGAACAGCTGAAAAGGTTTCGACGCAATCCGCAAAGACACTGAATTGACTGGAGACTATATGGGTGACCACCACGTAGAAAAAGGCGTCGACTTTTTACTTACAGATACGTTTCCTTAATCTCAAGTAGAATGAGTGAGAGCGATGTAGCACGCGCAACAAGACAAGACCCTCGCCACACAATCCACGCCCAAATCGCTCACATTTGTAAGGACCCTCCAGGAGGTACGCAAAGCATGCGGAAAACCTCGCGGGCTTTGCGCTGATTCTCGCATTACTCAACAGCCTTAGACCTCTCAATCCAGCAAAAATACACATTGATGCTCGGCATGAGCATTGCTCCATCTCATCATGACGGTAGAACTAGTCGGGGGGACTTGAATTTCAGTAGACCGCGATCACTTCGCCGGAGGAAACAACCATGGTCAAAGATGAACGAGACCTTCTTACACTTCTTCAAGAGGAGCTGAGCTTTATTGAGAGCGGCGGATACGGACGCTCGGTTCGAACACCAAACCTACCTAAATCAATCTTTCAAGATTCACTCAGCTGCCTTAACTACGGCTATCCATATCGAGCTCATCCGTGCAGTGAGTGTCATCTGATCGATTTTGTTCCGGCCGAACATCGTTGTGAGATGGTGCCGTGTCATCACATTACCTTGGACGCCGCGGGCGACACGGTTGAAGACCTTGAATCAGAAGGTAATGAGTCAAGGGCTGAACGACTCGTGAAGCAGTGGCTGCAAGCAAGAATCAAAGAGATCGAAACGGCGAAGGGGCATTGAGCCCCGGATATTACCCAACGTTCGAACAAGGGGGTCAACTAGAAGAAAGGAGAAGCCATGATTCCAAGAAATCTACTAATGCCATCGAAAAACTTCATCATGGATCCATTTGGAATTTTCTCGGACTCCAACCGAATGCTGGAGGAACCCCTCAGTGTCTTAAGCCCGAAGATACCGATGGCCGAGAACTACTGGCCAATCAGACCGTGGACGCCGGCCTGCGACATTTTCGAGACCGACAGTGAAATCGTGCTCAAGTTTGAATTGCCCGAAGTAAAGAAGGAGCACGTCAAGGTAACTATGGAGAACCATCTGCTCACGCTTAGGGGTGAGCGGAAGTTCGAAGAGGAGACCAATCGCGAGAACTATCATCGCGTTGAGCGACACTATGGCGACTTCATGCGGAGCTTCACAGTTCCGATGTCTGTCGATGCCACGAAGATCAGCGCCGAATTCAAAAATGGCGTGCTGACGGTGACGCTACCTAAACGCGAGGGAGCCACAGCGAAAGAGATTGACGTGAAGATCGGCTAAGGGGCGCGGTTTGTTTCACGTGTCGCTGGTACGGCGGCGATCGGTCGCGGGTGTCTGGTGTTACCCCGCGGCCGATTCTTTTAGGGTTTTTCGTTTTACTTCTCTTGTGTCGAAGATAGAACAACTGCGGAGGTCAAGAACGAAATCATGAAACAACAGATGGTAACAATCGATGGCAATGAAGCAGCTGCTTACGTCGCTTACAAGACTAATGAAGTGATTGCAATCTATCCGATCACTCCATCTTCCTCGATGGGCGAATCGGCCGATGCCTGGGCGGCGGGGAATCAGAAAAACATTTGGGGAATGACACCGCTTGTGCGTGAGATGCAGTCAGAGGGCGGGGCAGCGGGTGCTGTACACGGCACATTACAGACAGGAGCGCTCACTACAACTTTTACATCGAGTCAGGGTCTGCTGTTGATGATCCCTAACATGTTCAAGATCGCCGGCGAGCAAACCAGTACTGTGTTTCACATCGCCGCACGTTCTGTCGCAACCCATGCCCTTTCCATCTTCGGTGACCACAGCGACGTAATGGCGACTCGCTCGACTGGATGGGCGATGCTGTTTGCAAATTCCGTTCAGGAGGTAATGGATTTTGCACTGATTGCTCAAGCTGCAACGCTTCGTTCTCGCGTGCCCTTCCTCCACATCTTTGACGGTTTTCGCACTTCACACGAAGTGATGAAGATCGAGAAACTGTCGGACGAGACAGTACGTGGAATGATCGACGAACAACTGGTGCGGGCACATCGTGGACGTGCCTTAACCCCTGACAAACCAGTAATGCGTGGGACAGCCCAGAATCCAGATGTTTTCTTTCAATCCCGCGAGCGAGCTAACCCACTCTATCTCGACGCACCTGGGATCGTCCAAGAAGAGATGAATCGATTCGGTTTACTCACAGGTCGAAACTACAAACTTTTCGAGTACGTTGGAGACCCAGACGCCGAAAGAGTGATCATTATGATGGGCTCCGGATGCGAAACCGCCGAGGAAACTATCACTGCACTGCGAGCGAACGGCGAGAAGGTTGGTTTGCTCAAGGTCCGGCTCTATCGGCCTTTTCCGGTCGATCGTTTCGTGGAGGCATTGCCGTGTACGGCAAAGTCAATCGCAGTTCTCGATCGAACCAAAGAACCAGGTAGTGCGGGTGAACCGTTATATCAGGACGTGGTCACGGCACTCGCTGAGGTGATTGATGCGGACTTCCGGCCTCGCATCATTGGAGGACGGTATGGTTTGGCATCCAAAGAATTCACACCGGCAATGATCAAAGCGGTTTTTGACGAACTAAAAAACGACGAGCCGAAGAACCATTTCAGTGTTGGAATTGTCGATGACGTGACTTTCACTTCACTTCCGATTGACGCGACATTTGAGACGGAACCTGAAGATCAAGTTCGAGCGATGTTTTGGGGTCTCGGTGCGGATGGAACAGTCAGTGCAAACAAGAACTCCGTCAAGATCATTGGTGAGGAAACACAGAATTACGCCCAGGGGTACTTTGTTTACGATTCAAAGAAATCCGGCGCCATGACTGTTTCGCACCTGCGTTTTGGAGCTGAACCGATTAAGAGCACTTACCTGATTCAAAAGGCAAACTTCATTGCGGTGCATCAGTTCAATTTCCTCGAACGTTACCCAGTGCTTGATCCGGCAGTCGACGGCGCAACGTTGTTGCTTAATAGTCCTTACGACGAGAGTGAGGTATGGCAATACTTACCGCAAGACGTTCAGCAGACAATTATCGACAAGCATATAAGACTATATTCAATCGATGCGAGTGCGGTCGCGAAGGAGACCCAGCTTGGCAATCGAATCAATACGATCATGCAGACATGCTTCTTCGCGATCAGTGGCGTGCTGCCTCAGGCGGAAGCCATTGAGAAGATCAAGCAGTCAATTCGCAAGACTTACGGAAAGCGCGGTGAGCCAGTAGTCCGTCAAAACTTCGCGGCGGTTGATGCAGCGATCAAGTATCTACATCAGATTCCCGTGCCTGTTGAGGCGACGGCAACAGCCGAATCGATGAGTGACTTCGCCGCGAATGCTCCAGACTTTGTCCAGCAAGTGACTGCGGAGATTATTGCGGGTCGTGGCGATCAACTTCCGGTTAGCGCATTTCCGCTGGATGGCACATATCCAGTAGGTACAGCGCAGTTTGAAAAGAGAAACATCGCATTGGAGGTTCCAGTGTGGGAACAAGACCTGTGCATTGAATGCGGGAAGTGCGTTCTTGTATGTCCGCACGCAGCGATACGCGCGAAGGTTTGCGATGAAAGTGATCTGGCAAACGCTCCCGCCGACTTCAAGAGAATCTCTGCGAAATGGCGCGAACTCCCCGACAAGCTCTACACGATTCAGGTGGCGGTCGAGGATTGCACTGGCTGCCAGCTTTGCGTCGAAGTATGTCCCGCGAAAGACAAGAGCAACCCATCACGCAAATCACTCAACATGCATCCACAATTGCCCTTGAGAGAGAGCGGACGCGCCAACTGGGACTTTTTCCTTAAATTGCCTGAGATTCAGAAAAAGGGTCACCTAAGCTTCGGTTCAGTGAAGAACGTCCAATTGCTTCAGCCGTTGTTTGAGTTTTCAGGTGCATGTGCCGGGTGTGGTGAGACACCTTACATCAAGTTGTTGACGCAGTTGTTTGGTGACCGGGCCGTTATCGCCAACGCAACCGGCTGTTCAAGTATCTACGGCGGTAATCTCCCGACAACACCATATACAACGAATCAAGAGGGCCGTGGGCCAGCATGGAGTAATTCGTTATTTGAGGATAATGCGGAGTTTGGACTTGGAATGCGCATGGCCTTGGATCATCAGAGCGCTTACGCAAGAGACCTGGTGACTCGACTTACTGACGTCATCGGAAATGACCTTGCCGCAAGTTTGCTAAACACAGACCAGTCTACCGACGAAGGCATCGACAAAGAACGCGAGCTAGTCAGTGAACTAAAAACAAAGCTCGCTGAATGCGACAACGTCGAGGCGCGCGACCTACTGAGCGTTGCCGATGCACTTGTGAAGAAGAACGTATGGATTGTAGGAGGCGATGGTTGGGCGTATGACATCGGTTATGGCGGTCTCGATCATGTCCTTGCGAGTGGGCAGAACGTAAACATTCTCGTGCTGGATACTGAAGTTTACTCGAACACAGGTGGTCAAGCCTCAAAAGCTACGCCGTTGGGAGCGGTTGCCAAGTTTGCCGCAGGAGGAAAGCCAACGGCCAAGAAAGACCTGGGCTTGACGGCCATGCGCTATGGCAATGTTTATGTCGCGCAAATAGCAATGGGCGCGAATGACACTCACTCGGTGAAAGCTTTCGTTGAGGCAGAAGCCCATCATGGTCCATCGCTCATAATTGCCTACGGTCAATGTATTGCTCACGGCATCGATATGGCGAAGGGCATGACTCAGCAGAAGTTGGCAGTGGATTCAGGTTATTGGCCACTCTATCGCTATGACCCGAGTCTTAGCGATGAGAACAAGAATCCATTTCAGTTGGATTCACACGGTCCCAAGATTCCGCTCGAAGATTACATCTACACTGAAGGACGCTACCGCATGCTCAAGCAGAGAGATCCGGAAGTCGCTAAATTCCTGCTCGGGCAAGCTCAGAAATCGGTTCATCATCGATGGCAGAATTACAAGCAAATGGCTGCGATGCAGTTTGACGCCCTCTCCGAAGCAGGGCTGTTACGATTCTCAGAAAAGCAGGAGGTATCCGACTGAATAGTAAGGAGGAGTACCGATATGATTACGACGCTAGACAACCAACAAGCACGAAAAGTTTTACAGTCTGCTCGGGTCGCGAGACTGGGTTGCATCGTGAATGGCGAACCATACATTGTTCCCATCAACTACAACTTCGAAGGGGACTATCTCTACAGTCACTCCCTGCCAGGTCTGAAGATAAACGGACTTAGAGAGAATCCCCGAGCATGCGTACAAGTGGATGACATTGAGAGCGACTTGCATTGGCGAAGTGCTATGGCCTTTGGCACATTCGAGGAGATCAAGAAACCAGAAGAGCGTGCGCAAATTCTCAATAAGCTCTTGAAACATTTTCCAATGTTGACACCAGTCGAGTCTGCCATTGCGGTTGATGGGTGTGTGCCGGAAGTAATCATTTTCCGGATTAAGATTGACCGGCTAACTGGAGTCTCTGAAGGATAGCGTCTTACGTTCCGATTGTTATTCAATGCCTGACCATAATCGGACAATCTCAGAAAAGAACACGGAATTGACGTTGCAAGCATCGCCACCTCAATTTGACCGGCCTCGCCTACCTGAAACCTATCGAGAAGGTGATGTTGTATTGCGCGACGGTTCGACCGTGCGCATTCGGCAAATGCGACCGAGTGATGAGGGCGGTTTGATTGTATTGCTGCAGTCTCTATCTGAGGAATCACGATGGCTACGGTTTTACTCTCTTTCCAGCAACGCCGCCCTGGCTGCTGAAGGACATCGCGAGGCAAATCTTGATGACACCTTCGCGCTAGTAGCCAGCAGTGGTGCCGATCAACGAATTGTCGGTCATGGGTTTTATGTTCGGCTCGACGCACAGCGAGCTGAGGTGGCATTCACCATTGCTAATGATTTCCAGGGCCGAGGCCTTGGCACGTTGTTGCTCTGCCAACTTGCCGAGGTTGCATCCACAAATGGAATACAAGAATTCGAGGCTGAGGTTGTGGCGGCGAACCGTGCAATGCTAGGAGTGTTCAGAGAGTCTGGGTTTCCACTTGATATAGCTGCGACTGCAGGACAACTTCACGTCACCTTCCCCACTTCCTTCACCACCGAGGCCATCCAGCGCTTCGAACATCGGGAGTCGATTGCGGCAGTCAATGCGTTGAAGCTTTTCTTCGAGCCCCGAGCCGTCGCCGTTATCGGAGCTTCGCGTCAACGGGGGACTATCGGCGGAGAAGTTTTTCATAACTTGATGAGTTATGGATTTAAGGGAGCGGTGTATCCGGTTAATCCGTTGGCCCACGCCATAGAAGGCATCCATGCCTATTCATCGATAGAAGACATTCCAGAACCAGTCGACCTTGCGGTAATTGTTGTTCCGGCGACAAAAGTCATAGAGGTTGCGGAGTCCTGTGCTCGCAAAGGCGTCAAGGCATTAGTTGTTATCTCGGCAGGTTTTTCAGAGACAGGAAAAGAAGGACAGGGCCGCCAGGCTGAACTAGTTAGGGTTTGTCGCGGCGGTGGCATGAGGTTGATTGGTCCAAACTGCATGGGCATTGCAAACACCAACCCTGCAGTCCTGCTTGATGCGACCTTTGCGCCCGGAGTCCCACCACGTGGCCGCGTTGGTTTTTCGTCGCAGAGTGGTGCATTAGGGTTGGCGATCATTGAATTTTCAAATTCGCTTGGGCTGGGAATCTCAACTTTTATTTCCGTGGGGAACAAAGCTGACATTTCCGGTAACGATTTGCTGAGGTACTGGGAAGCGGACGACGATACGGATGTGATTTTGCTTTACCTGGAATCCTTCGGAAACCCAAAGAAGTTTTCGCAAATCGCACGGCGAGTAGGACACAAGAAACCCATCGTCGTAGTCAAGAGTGGTCGCTCCACTGCCGGAGCGCGGGCGACTTCCTCACATACCGGCGCACTTCTGGCAGCTTCAGATGTCACGGTTGACGCGTTGTTTCGACAGGCAGGCGTAATTCGCACAGATACACTAGCCGAGCTCTTCGACGTAGCATCGTTGCTCGCAAACCAGCCACTTCCTAAGGGGCAACGAGTTGGAATCATCACCAATGCAGGGGGCCCTGCAATCTTATGCGCTGATGCCTGTGAGGCACGCGACCTTGAGGTGCCTGTTCTTTCCGAAGAGACGCAGAGGAAATTACTCGCGTTTCTTCCTTCGGGAGCGAGCGTCGGTAACCCAGTAGACATGATTGCGTCAGCTCCTGCGGCTCACTATCGTCAAGCAATCGAAATCGTCGTTGCTGATCCCAACGTGGATGCCTTAATAATAATTTTTACGCCCCCGTTAGTGACTCGATCGGAAGATGTTGCTGATGCAATCGTTGAAGCGAGGAACTGCGTCGACAAGAGTAAACCTTTGTTAAGTGTGTTTCTTTCAGCGCAACAACCGCCCAAACAGTTGCGAAAGAAAGGTAGATATATTCCGTTCTATTCGTTTCCGGAAACTGCCGCCATTGCTTTGGCACGCTCTGCCAGGTATGGAGCATGGCGCTCGCGGCCCGAGCCAGTTGCGGCTCAATTTGACAATATCAACAGTGATGAGGCGGCAACGATCGTAGCTGCAGCTCTCGTTCGGGGAGAAGGTTGGCTGACACCTGACGAGATTGCGAAACTTTGTACCTGTTACGGACTTCCGTTAGTGGAACAAAGAATCGTTGCAAGTGCTGAGGAAGCCGGAAAAGCAGCCGAGTTACTTGGTGGAGAAGTCGCTCTAAAAGGCATCGCCACCGGACTGCTTCACAAAACTGAAGCAGGTGGTGTGAAGCTTCACCTTCGCGGAGCGGCCGAAGTTAGGGTTGCTGCTCTTGAGATGATTGAAAAGTTGAAATCACTTGATCGAATTCCGAGAGGATTCGTAGTCCAGCGGATGGCAGATCCCGGCGTCGAGATGTTAATAGGCGTCGTGCACGATCCACAGTTTGGTCCGGTTCTGGCATGCGGCGCCGGCGGGGTACAAGTCGAGTTATTGCGGGATGTAGCCATACGGCTCACTCCGGTGGGAAAAGAAGATGCTTTTGAAATGATCCACGAGCTAAAAACTTATCCTTTGCTTACAGGATTTCGCGGCATGCCCGTTTGTGATGTTGCGGCCTTGCAGGATGGATTGCTTCGCGTGAGTGCAATGGTTGAAGATCTGCCGCAGATTGCTGAACTGGATCTTAATCCGTTTGTTGTCCACGAAAGAGGAGCTTCGATTCTTGATGCGCGAATCAAAGTAAGAACAGTGGAACCTCGTCCGTTACCTGGAGTAAGGTGACATTTCTCGCTCTCCTCACGGGTTCATTCTTCCATAGAGAAGCCAACCAGCGATTCCGCCGCTGAGAACGAGCCAGGCAGAGTTCAATCTAAAGCCAAAGAGTAAGACTCCACTAATTACCGCGAGCGCGATGGTAGGTAGGTCAATGATCGCGGCGCGGCCAAGTTGGTATGTGACGACAACCATCAACGACATTGCAGCAGCGTTAACGCCATCGAGAAACGACCCAGCCGTGGGAGACCGGCGAATGCGCGGGACGAGAGGTCCGCTCGCGGCCACGAAAACAAAAGCCGGTAAGAATATTCCAACCGTAGCAACTGCAGCGCCCTTTGAGCCCCCCAGTACGTAGCCGATGAAAGTTGCCGTGGTAAAGACTGGACCAGGCGTGACCTGCCCGACCGCAACGGCATCGAGCAATTGCGATTCCGTTAACCAATGCCATCGATTGACCAAATCTGCTCGGATGAAAGCGAGGAGAACATAACCGCTTCCATACAGCACGGCCCCCACTTTGAGGAAAAAGAAAAACAAGAGCATCAGGCTGAACGAAGCTGCGGCCACACTGGTTCCACCCGATTGTAAGAAGAGAACCAAAGGCGATGCTGAGATCAGTAATAGAAAGCTTTTTTGGCCCTTGATTGATCGCATCGTTAACCGCGTGGCAGCAACCGCCAAACCAGCGCCCAGGAGAACGAGAAGTTCGTGGAGACCTATGAAGGTGAGTATGATTCCGGTTATCCCTATGACTGCGAGGAGCCTGGTTTTTATGGCCGCACGCCCAAGCGACCACAGCGCTTGCACGATGATCGCAATGATGACCGGCTTTACCCCATACAGCACACCTTTCACTTCGGGAATAGATCCGTAGCGAACATAAGCCCACGCAAACGTCGTTACAATAAGCACCGCCGGAACGATAAAACTGGCGCCCGCCACCAACAGTCCTTTCCAGCCCGCACGCCGGTGGCCGATATGGATTGCCATCTCTGTAGAATTCGGACCAGGTATGAGATTGGTAGCGCCGAGCAGGTCTAGGAATTCGTCGTGCGTTAACCACCGACGGCGGCGCACCACCTCGTCCTCCATCATAGCTATGTGAGCTGCGGGACCGCCGAACGCGATGGTGCCGAGCTTGAGAAACAACCCCGCCAACTCTCGCAACGGCGTCGCACGCTCCCCACTTTTACGGTATAGGGTTTCGATAACGAAAACGATAGAGCTAGCGCAAAAACGTAGTCAAGAGCAGTACAAAATTTGCGGTATTATTTTCGATAGCCAACCCTAATGCGACTTAAAGATTCTCTAATGGTGGCTCGACAATTAGTTGGCGGAGACAGTTTGTTATCGTTAGGTCATTTGTCGTTCTTTTTACCCTTTCATTGCCATGAGAACATGGTGCGCTTTTTACTTAGTCTCATGGGTGTTGCGATAGGAGGTTAGATGAATCAAAAAATGTCGTCCGAAGCATCATCCGAAGCTGACTCAAACACAAAGGGAGGGCAAAGTGTTGTCGTGGGTCTTTGGGGTGTTCGGTATCAAGTGAAGGACGTGAGCCGCTCAATTGACTTCTATACAAATCAACTCGGTCTCAAACTGGATATGAAAAACCTTCCTGCTTTCGGTCAGGTCTCTGGTGGCAATTTCAAACTTATCCTCAGTGGTCCTGGCGCCTCTGGTTCCCGTCCGATGCCTGATGGTCGCCAGCAAGAGCCGGGCGGATGGAATCGGATAATCCTGCAAGTCAAAGACTTACCCTCTCGAATTGAAGCGCTGAAAAAGGTTGGTCTACATTTTCGGAATGAGATGGAGGTAGGGCCAGGCGGCAAGCAAATCCAATTAGAAGATCCTGATGGTAACCCGATTGAGCTGTTCGAGCCAGCTGGTTAGTTGGACTGCGAGTGCGAATTAGCTGAGGATTCTGCGCTGCAATGGCGTTCACTTTATCCGCCATGATCCCTTTAGCCCGGAGTGTATTGCCTCCGACGAACAGTCAATTTCGTGATTTCGACAATACCAACCGACAGCAGAGTGCAGGCAGAAATGACTGCCCAATCCACTGCGAACGGTTTGATCGTGCCTAGCAATTTAGCAAGCGGTGAAAAGTAAGCAGCGAGCAGTTGCAGCAAAATAACGATGAACGTAGCGATCCAAATGAACGGATTTCTGAACAATCCATTAAACGCCGAACGACTTCGCGAGCGACAATTGAACGTGTGGCCAAGTTCTACGCCGACCAAAGTAAACAGCGCCACTGTGCGCGAATGAGCACCTGGTCCATACCGTTGGAGGGCCCACATGTACGCTCCGAGTCCCAGCGCTCCCAGCATTACAGCTTGCCAGGCAATCAAAACCAGGAATGGTTTGGAGAGCAGAGTTGAGCGTGAGCTGCGAGGTGGCTGGTTCATTATTTCCGGCGACGCCGGTTCAACTGCTAAGCCCAAAGCCGGAAATACATCGGTGACGAGATTCATCCAGAGGATTTGCAGCGGTAAGAGGGGCAATGGCCAGCCGGCAGCAATGGCTGTGAAGATCATCAGTACCTCACCGAGATTGTGCGAAAACATCATGTGTACAAACTTGATGATGTTCGCGTAGATCGTTCGGCCACCTTCTACGGCGCTCAATATCGTTTCAAAGTTATCGTCGGCGAGCACAACATCAGCAGCTTCTTTTGCCACTTCGGTTCCCCGCTGGCCCATAGCAACACCGATGTTCGCTTTCTTCAATGCCGGCGCATCATTAACGCCATCGCCAGTAACCGCGACAACCTCGCCAGCTCGTTGCAGCGCATCGACAATTCGTAGTTTCTCTTCAGGAGAGACGCGCGCAAAGACGTCTGTGCTGCGAGCGAGATCAGCCAGGCGACTGTGATTGGCAGCAATGAGCTCACGCGCATGAAGCGCTCGAGGGGCGCCCGCACCGAGACCGAGTTCACGGGCGATAGCAAGGCCGGTATTCAGTTGATCACCAGTAAGCATGACGGTTCGAATGCCTGCTACCCGTGCGTGACGAATGGCTTCCGCTACACCCGGCCGAGGCGGATCGATCATTCCCACGAAGCCGAGGAATGTGTAGCCTCTTTCCAGAGATTCATCGGATGAATGCTCGGTTCCATCATCAAAGTGCTTAACGGCGAGAGCCAGAACGCGTAAGGCGCGATCCGCCATTTGTTCGTTAGCGTTTGTGAACCGAGCAATCGCTTGATCATCCAGTGCCACGTTGTTGCCATTGAGGTCCTGGTAATCCGAACAAGCAGCGAGCACCACCGCCGGCGCACCCTTGAGGGCGGCGAAGTGCTGACCATCAGACTTGCGGTGCAGCGTTGTCATTCTTTTGGTTAATGACTGGAAAGGTTGTTCTGCAACTTTTGGATGGATTGAGCGCTCGTGTGAAATATCGAGAACTAATGCGTCAGCTACGACAAGGAGAGCTGTTTCTGTCGGGTCTCCGATTGTTCGGTTTTCATCGGTTGCGTCGGCGCGGAACGACGCTTCGTTACAAAGCACTCCCACTCGGACTGCTTGGTTCAGCAGCTCATCGCCCTCGAGTGGCACATGGCATTCTCCAATACCAATCTTTCGGCCGTCCGATAGGAAATATTCACGAACCGTCATTCGATTTTCTGTCAGAGTGCCGGTCTTATCGGCACATATGACTGTTGTGCTTCCGAGTGTTTCAACTGCCGGAAGCCGGCGAATGATGGCGTGCTTACGTGCCATCCGTAACACTCCGAGGGCGAGAATCAGCGTGGTCACTGCGGGCAATCCTTCTGGTACGGCCGCGACTGCAAGACTGATCCCAACTTCCATCATGATCCACAGACCATCACCTCGCAGCCAACCCGTCACCATCACAACCGCCGCGATAATCAGAACCAAATAAACCAGTTGGCGTCCAAGCTTAATGAGCTGCTTTTGGAGCGGCGACTGATCTTTGGTGGAGATCGATACGAGCCTGCCGATCCGACCCAGTTCTGTCGCTGTGCCCGTGCTGACTACCACAGCAATGGCTCGGCCCGCTGCTATCGCAGTTCCGAGATAGAGCATGCACCGGCGTTCGGCCAGCGAAGTCTCGAGTGGCACTGGGTCTAGAGTCTTTTCCACCGTAGTGCTCTCACCCGTAAGCGCTGACTCTTCGGATTCAAGGCGTACTGCTTCAAGCAAACGGCAATCGGCAGGTACTCGGTCGCCCGAGTTCAAGACCACGATGTCTCCAGGTACAAGCTGTTCCGCGTCGATCGTTGTTTCAAACCCGTCGCGCCGCACGCGTGACGTGGTCCGGGTTTGACGACGAAGTGCATCGAGTGCACGGCCTGCCTGCCACTCGGTAAAGAATCCAACCGCTGCGTTGATAATTAAGACGATCAGAATCGCGATCGCTTCAGCATGATCTCCGGTCAACCAGGAAATCACTGCGGCTACCGCCAAAAGCGCAATAACAACGCTTGTGAACTGATCGATTAAGAGGTGACACGCGGAACGAGGCCGAACTTCCTGCATAGCATTGCGACCGTAACGAAGTTGCCGCGCATTTACTTGGGATTTTGATAGGCCGAATTTTGGATCTACGCCCAGCGAGCGGGTAATGACACGCGACTCCAGGGCGTGCCAGTCTTCTCGTTTTGGTGGCGCGCTTGATGCCGAGCCTCTTGGGACTTGAGGGTTGGCTGG
>Ga0163163_10002930_pt1 | contig 14438 bp, 5 predicted proteins | sample S65metaG_FD_119766 | JGI IMG/M metagenome (GOLD analysis project Ga0163163, IMG submission 119766) | Switchgrass rhizosphere microbial communities from Kellogg Biological Station, Michigan, USA - S6-5 metaG | ecosystem: Host-associated > Plants > Roots > Rhizosphere > Soil | place: USA: Michigan... | reverse complement strand
CATTATCAGCGCAATCCTCATCGAAGCGCTGCTCATCATTTGGCTCTTAAGTGTTCAGGCTAGACGCAAACATGCTGAGCAACGAAGTGAGCACTTCGCTCTGCTGGCGTCGATCGAGCATCACCGTCTCCAGGAAGTAGTAGCAAATCTTCCAGGTGTTATCTGGGAATTGCGAATCGATCCTGAGACAGGTCAGGAGCGGGTCGAGTTCGTGAGCCAGAACGTCGACAAGATGCTTGGGTACTCAGTCGAGGAGTGGCAGTCCACGCCTCAGCTTTGGCGCTCAATTGTGGACGTACGTGATCGGGATTCGCTCGAGCGAGCGGTTGAAAATGTGCTTGTTACCGGCAAGGACGGTGTTCTTCGTTATCGTTGGCAAAGAAAAGACGGCACCATTCTTTGGGTCGAAACCCACCTCGTCGCAATTCGAGATGAGGCGGGAAGGGCTACCGGATTGCGCGGTATGACCATGGATATTAGTGAGCGCAAGCTGATTGAGACGGTTTTAACTGAGCGTGAAGCCCAATTGGCTGGAATCATTGGGTCAGCGATGGACGCCATCATCTCAATTGATAGTACGCAACGAATCGTTCTCTTCAATGCGGCAGCAGAAAAGATATTTGGTTGTTCGGCTGAACAGGCTCACGGGCAATTGATTGAGCGATTCATTCCCGATCGCTTCAAACATTTGCATCAAGAGCACATTCGCAATTTTAGTAATACTCAGTTGACGAAACTTACGATGGGTGCGCAACTTCCTTTGACAGCGATTAATGCTGCCGGTCAGGAATTTCCGATTGAGGCTGCTATTTCGCAGGTCGAAGTCAACGGAAGTAACTACTACACCGTGATATTGCGTGACATTTCTGAACGACAGCGTGCGGAACAAGAGCTGAAACAGTCAGAAAGTAATTCTCGCACTGTCTTCAATGCTGCGAATGACGCCATCTTTGTCCATGACTCCAATACCGGTACGATCCTGGATGCAAATCAACGTATGAGTGAAATGTACGGCTTCACTTTGGACGAAGTTAGAACGCTGACCGTGAGCGATCTCAGTTCCAATGAACCCGGTTACAAGCAGCACGATGCGATGGGATATATCCACAAGGCGGCGAATGGGGAACCTCAACTGTTTGAATGGCGCGCGAAACACAAAACGGGCAGGCTGTTTTGGGTTGAAGTCAACCTCAGGCATGCAGTCGTCAGGGGAAAAAGCGTTCTGTTGGCCGTGGTCCGTGACATTACTGTCCGGAAGGAAACTGTTGACGAGTTGCGCCGCAGCGAAGAGCGTTTTGCGAAGGCCTTCCGAGTTAATCCTCAACCAATGTCGGTCACCACAGTTGCCACCGGGCGATACCTGGAAGTTAACGACAGTTTCCTGTCGATGAGCGGTTACCGTCGCGACGAAGTGATTGGCCACAGCGCGATTGAACTGGCTATTTGGGAGACGCCCGAACGACGAAGCGAGTTCATCGAGCTTTTGAATGAACATGGGTCCATCGTCAATCTGGAGACAATGTTCCGGACCAAGAATGGATCTTTACGAGTATTGCTGTCTTCGGCAGAACGATTGGAGTTCTCTGGGGAGGACTGTCTGCTTGTGGCCTCGAGTGATATCACAGAGCGAGTGCAAGCCGAATCGGCCTTAGTCGAAAGCGAAGAACGCTTTAGAAACATGGCCGCGACCGCGCCGGTGATGATTTGGATGTCCGACCAAAACCAAGATTCAACTTACTTCAACAATCAGTGGCTCGACTTCACTGGAAGAAAGCTCGAGGAAGAGATTGGTGATGGTTGGCTCGAGGGTGTGTGGCCAAATGATCGCGCCCGTTGTATTGAGATGTTCTCAACGTCGTTTGACCGTCGCACCTCATTTCGCATGGAGTACAAGCTGCGGGCCGCTGATGGTGGTTATCGTTGGGTCTACGATTCCGGCACTCCTCGTTTTTCAGCCACCGGCGAATTCCTGGGGTATATCGGTTCGTGTATCGATATCACAGAACGCAAGACGAGTGAGGAAGCGATCCGCTCCGCCCAAACACAAATGAGGTTGATTGCCGATTCGCTTCCGGTCTTGATCTCACACGTTGATACAAATGGCTGCTACACATTCAGCAATCGTACCTACGAGAGTTGGTTTGCCGAGTCTCCGGAAAAAATAAAAGGCCGTCACATGCGCGATGTTCTGGGCGACGATGCCTGGCAGAGGATAAGACCCAGAGTTGAAACAACACTCGCGGGTGAGCAAGTACATTTCGAGGATTGGCTCGCAAATGATACTGGGCCAATCCGGTGGGTCAGCGTTGATCAAATTCCGATGCGTAACGGAAGTGGAACGATTAACGGTTTCGTTTCCTTAGTGTCGGATGTAACCGAGCGTCGTCAGACAGAAGAAACACTCCGGACTTTAAGTGGCCGGTTAATCAATGCCCAGGAAGAGGAGCGCAGTCGGGTGGCCCGGGAGCTACATGATGATTTAAGTCAACAAATGGCAATTCTGTCGATCGAGTTATCGCAGCTAGGCGCCCAGGTACCAGAGTCTGAAACAAACTTGCAGACACGCATTAAAAGACTCAAAGAGTTATCACACGACGTCGCCACGGAAATCCACCGGCTGTCGTATCAACTTCATCCTGCAAAGCTTGATCATCTCGGACTCGTCAGCGCGCTGAAGAGTTTTTGTCACGAGTTAGCAGAACATCAGGTGCTTGAGATCGACTTTCAGCAACGCGGCTTTCCGGCGACGCTTTCTAAGGACGTAACTCTTTGCGCTTTCCGGATTGCACAGGAAGCTCTCCGAAATGTGGTCAAGCACAGCGGAGCAAGTCTAGCCAAGGTAAGACTCAATAAGACTGACAAGGCACTTTATCTCCTAATCTCCGACGACGGGTGTGGTTTTGATACTAGTTCCCCAAGTATGAAAAGCGGGTTGGGATTACTGGGTATGGAAGAGAGACTGAGACTTGTTGGCGGTAAGTTAGAAATTCGTTCTCACCCGGGAAGAGGGGTCGTGATCAAGGTTTCGATTCCAATGAAATTGACCGACAGCTTGCCAGGCCAGTTAGTCGAGATGAATTCAGGGGATTCCAACAATTGAAAGAAGAAAAATCATGAAGCGTCCCCAGATTATTTTAGCTGACGATCACACGTTACTTATTGATGCGATCAAGAACCTGTTAGAGCCCGAATTCAATGTCGTCGGAACATTTCAAGACGGATTGTCGCTCCTCGAAGGCGCTGAAGCCCTTAATCCTGACGTGATTGTGCTCGACATTGGAATGCCAAAGCTAAACGGACTGGGGGCTGGTGAACGATTGAGGCGCACCTTGCCCAGAGTGAAGTTGATCTATCTCACGATGAATCTTGATCGTGACCTGGCGTCTCAGGCATTTCGTATCGGTGCTTCCGGTTATTTGCTCAAGAACTCGGCCGGATCCGAGCTGGCGCACGCAATAAGAGAGGCCTTATTGGGTAGACGATACGTAACCCCACTATTGACTACGGACGAAGAAGCTTCGGTTAACGAAATTAGGAATCGTAAGCTGGCTCCCAAGTTAACATGGCGCCAAAAAGAGGTGCTGCAACTGTTAGCGGAAGGGAATTCGATGAAGCAGGTGGCTCACATCCTGAATCTCTCGCCGCGCACAATTGCTTTTCACAAGTACACAATAATGGACCATTTGCATCTGAAGAGTAATGCAGAACTCATTCAGTTTGCGCTGCAATATTCAATGGTTGAAAAACATGAGCCGCACTCGTCATCACAAGCCGGCTAGCAGTTTTGCCAGTATTAATAGTTGTCATTTACGCATAGGATTCTGTTCCCTAATTGATTGCATGCGTTCAAGGGGCAGATCATGACTCGCATTCGAATCTTATTGGCAGATGACCACCGTGAAATGCGCGAGAAGGTGGCTCATCTTCTCGAACCCGAGTTCGAGATAGTAGGTGCCGTTGGTGACGGGCGCGCGCTGATCGAAGCCGTGGGCAAGTGTTGCCCGGACGTTTGTGTGGTCGATATCTCAATGCCGATTCTTGGTGGTATCGAAGCGACCAGGGAACTAATTAACTCCGGCTCGAAGTCAAGATTCGTCTTTCTCACAGTCTACGAAGATCCAGATTTCCTACAGGCAGCATTGGCTGCCGGAGCGGCGGGGTACGTTATCAAGTCGCGCATTGCTTTGGACCTGATACCTGCAATTAGTGGAGCTATGGAAGGACGATTCCTGGGACCGCCGTGGTTCAAGGGATTCAATTCCCACCCTGCTAAACCAATTACAAATAGATCTGATAAACCGGGCAGAAGGTAGATCGACGCGGCGAACATCCTCGTGTTGCAATTGCCTCTAAAGAGTGAATTGTGGATTGGTGCTACGGGCAAACTGGCGGGGCCTGAGGAATCAAAACTCCATCCGTCAGGTTATTTTCAAACACGTTTCCTTTTCCACACTTGTCAACCATTCCTCCCTGCACGTTGATAGTCATGCCTGGTCTGGATCGGAAGTTATTGCGCCTGAACGTCGTGTTTCGCACTCCAGTAAGCATTACAGTGGAATTTCCGCCACCGCCAGTCGATTCAAAAGCGTTGTCCTGAATCAAGCAGCCGTCGAGGTTGTAGGCCTGTAACGCGTTTTGTCCTGTTCTAAACACGTAGTTAGTGACGATCTTGCATTGCTTCAGACCAACCAGAAAAATTCCGTTGCTCATGTAACGATGGTCTGAATGCTCTCCGCGTCCTCCGATCGCGATGTTATTAGCCGCGACTACCAGACCATGATTGACGCCGAGGTAAGGATCCTGCAGACAAAGAGCATTGCCGGCTGCTTCTTGAAATGCTTCTTGATAATCGAAGAGGTTATTGAAGACCTGAATGTTCTTGCTGTGATCCGCCGTTGAATTAGTCTCAAGATCGAAACCACAAACTCCACCTCCAAACTTCGGTTCACGATGGCCGGGTTGGCGTGAGTAATTTTCTATAACCAGCAAGTTCTCTGAATTAACGGCTGCGAAGTTTGCCGCCGCTACTCCTGACGCTACGTTGTGCCAGATCAGACCTTGATCTGAATAGTTGTTTTTCTCGAGAGCGGAGCCGCCAAAACTTATTCCGATTGAACCGGTGTCTTCTAAATAGTTATTTTGCGCCGTGCACCTTACACAGTTACCCATCAGAATTGTGGACCGCACTCCGCCATCATAGATCTTTTGTCTGCCTTTGATGTGAAACCCAATGACGGAGATATCTCGCGCTGTCCCGGTGTGTGAACCGATCGTGTCACCTAAAGACTGAAACACTTCAATTGCCGGATATGGGCCATTGACAAAGGTTGGTTCTAAGATCGTCGTACCGGTGCCGGCTAGTTCGGCTGGGGTGAGAGCCTGGACTTTCTGCAGGTATGGATCTTTCCAGTTTCGACCGTTGCCCAGTTTATAGTAATCAATCAATGCCTTCGGCAACCGCCAGGTTCCTTCGACTCTTACTCCATCCGCAATAAGAAACTGGCCCTGATCAGTTATACCGCGTATGTCGCAGGAATAAGTAGAACTATCGAAGATGGTGTGCTTTCTCAGCGTTACCTGCTTTGAGATCGAGCCGCCACCTTCAATCTTAACGATAGCCACAGTCGGATCATTTTGAGCCGCTTGAATCTTATCAGCGAGGTTGTCACCTGTGACTGTCACTGTCTTCCCAGGCCTGGTCTGAGGTATATAACTTTCTGGATCGTATGTGGGAGTGGGATACGGAGTGGCTGCGGGAGTTGCGGAGGAAGAGCGTTGAGTCCCTTTCTGACATAACGCCGCCGTAACCAACAGCAGACAAGCCAATGGGACCAGGATTAAGATTCGTACCTGCATGTTCTGAAGTCTCCAGAGCCTCTCAAATAATCAACTGAAGCAGTTTACAACGCCGTGCTCTGTTTGGGCAGGAGTCGTTTTCGCGGGGAGATAATTTCACCGAACTCAGCGGAGGCCCTGAGTTGCGAGTTTATTAACATCTTGCTGCTCCGGGGCGAAGCACGTCTACAACAAAGATCACTATGGCAGACCAATGTGCCGCACGAGTTCAGCGAAGCGTGGATCGGAGTGCAGACCGTCGAATCGTGAATCGACCTTTATCCGCACCAGTATGCCGTCGCGCACCTTTTCCGATTTATCCAGCCAAGCGAATGCCTGTTCTTTGTCGCCCAGAGCAACATAGACGGCGGCGACCGAAGAAGGTGACACGAAACGCAGCTTGGATTGTTCCTCCAACTCAGCAAGAAGTTTCTCGGCTTCAGCTCGTCGTCGGGACATTGCGTATGCATGGGCCAGAGCCGAAATACCCAGCGGTTTGCCAGACGTCAGTTTGACAACTTCCTTGAACTCCGCAATAGCTTCGTCATATTTGCCCTGTTGCTCGTAGACCATTCCCAACCGGTGATGAGTGAGAACAAAGCTCGGATCCATTTCTACCGTCTTGCGCAATTGCTCGACGCTCAGATCATTCTGGTGCGCAGTTAGCAGCACCCATCCCCAGGTCATGTTAATGGGAAGCGAGAGTGGATCGAGCTCTTGCGCCCGTTTTACACGCGTCAAAGCTTCATCGAACCTACCCATTGACATTAAATAAATCGCGTACCACTGATGAGCGATCGGATAATTCGGGTTTAACTCAATGGCCCGCATATATTCCCGCTCGGCAGTCGCGAAGTCATGGTCGTAATAATATTTTACATGAGCCAGCGAGACGTGCGGTTCGGCGAGACTATCATCGATTTCCAACGCCTTAAGTGCCGCGGCCTTCGCTTTTGGCATTGCCTCATCAGGCGCCATGGCGCCCGATGCATCTGGGGCGCCTAGAAGATCATAAGCGTCGGCCAAACCGCTATAAGCAAGCGCAAACGTAGGATCTCTTTCGATCGCTTCCTGATAGTATTCAAGCGACTTACGCATCCCCTGCTCGGTCCGTTTGCTCCAATAGAACCGTCCCTTGAGATAGAGCTGATAAGCGTCGTTGCTTTCGGTGTAGTGCTTGGCGAGCCCTTTTTCTTCGCCCGAAACTTTGAGCCTTAGTCTTTCGACAATCTCTCGCGCAATCTCACGCTGGGTTGCAAGCAGATCCGACATCTTGCGGTCATACTGTTCGCCCCAAAGAATCTTATTACGACGAACGTCTATCAGTTCGGCGCTAATGGTAAGGTTGTCGCCGCGTTGTGTAATCCTTCCCAGGAGCACAGCACTAACACCGAGCTCACTTCCTGCTTTCGCCGCGTCTGCCTGTTTTCCTTTATAGCCGAAGGCAAGGCTAGTTGGGGTAACTCTAAGGTTTGGTAACTGTGAGAGCCGGTAAATAAGAGACTCGGCCAGCCCGTCAGAAAGATACTCGGTTTCCGCGTCGGCGCTGCGATTCTCAAATGGCAATACAGCAATGGAGTCAATAGAAATATCTTCATTCCGGCCGCGCAAGTAGACTGCCAGAGCTACAGCGGCAAGTGCTAATACCATGGCACCGATGACCGTTGCCAGTTTGTGCTGCTTGATTCCTGAGACAACGTACTCCACGCTTGAAACTGTTGGCATCGCGGCTACAACGGTCGCGGCCGCGCCGGGCGAAGTTGCCGGTTTACGAGGGTCGCTGCGAGTGACGCCGTCATCACGCTCTGGTGTTCCGGTACGATCGATTTCAGCCTCAACCTCGAGCTTCCGCTTCAGCTTCCGGAGATCGATTAAGAGATCTTTAGCCGACTGGTAACGCTCCTCGCAGTTCTTAGTAAGCGTCTTACTTACGATCCGCTCCAACTCATTGGGAACTTCACGTACGTAACGCGTCAGTGGCGCCGGCTCTTTCTGGAGAATTAGTGAAAGAGTTTCGGTTGCAGTATCAGAAATGAATGGCACATGCCCGGTCACCATTTCGTAGAGAACTGCCCCTAGACTCCACAAGTCGGTCCGCGGGTCGAGCTTGATGCCCTTCGCTTGTTCCGGCGACATGTAAGCAGCGGTGCCCATCACTGTGCCGGCATCGGTGTTAACCATGGCTTTTGTCGGAGCATCAGGGGCACTCGAGGAATCCAGGGGCTCGGTTAGCTTGGCAAGACCGAAATCGAGAACTTTGATGTAGCCATCGCGCCTGACCATGATGTTCTCGGGTTTGATGTCGCGATGGATAATGCCTGCATCATGCGCGGCGGCGAGTGCGCTTGCCGCTTGAATCGCGACCTCCAGAGTCTCTGATAATTCCATTCCCGCGCGGATCCGCGGCCGCAGAGTTTCACCGTCGACGAACTCGGTAGCAATGAAGTTCAGCGAATCGATCTGTTCAATCTCGTGAATGGTGATGATGTTCGGATGGTTCAATGCTGAGGCTGACTTTGCTTCCTGAACAAAGCGACGCATTCGCGTCTGATCGGTGGCAACCTCGATGGGCAGAATCTTTAGAGCTACTCTACGATCAAGTTTCGTGTCGTGCGCGAGATAGACCTTCCCCATTCCGCCTTCACCGATTTTGGAGACGATGCGGTAATGCGAAAGAATGGTGTTGGCTGAGAGTTCCTTTTCCATGCGCTCAAATCACAGTGTGGTGCTTGATTCGTCCTCAGATCTTTGCGAGCGGTCTGCATAACCAGTGTAATTGGCTGGCTTGGCTTTTATCGTGACTTGGCGGGCCAAGTCTCGTAGGACGGGCTACGGAAACCTCATAAGTGTCACCTGCGCCGATCCTGGAGACAATCGTGAAATGAGCGATTGTTGGGTTGGGGGATTTGCTTTCGCTCACTACGTTTGCGCTGTTTAGTTATTTGTCTGGGCTGTCATTACTGGGCGGAATAAAACGTTTTAGTTGCTCTCTGGAATTCTGGGTCGTCTGGGTATGGATTCTTCAGCTCCAATCCAATGTTACAAAGAGTAAGGTCATCCCCCTTGGCTCGTGCTTGATTACGCAGATGATAACAGGTTTTTATTGGCTACGGCTCCAGACTGCTGACCAAAAGGTGAGTGCAATAAAAAGCAACTGCATCGGCAAACGTAACCAGAGGGGAGTTGCGGGCTTGCCGCCAAGACCAACTCCGCTTTGAGCCGCCTTCACATTCGCTGGAAAGACGAGGATGAAAAAAACAATTAGGGCAATCCCTGCGGCCAGCCGCAATGACAGTATTAGTAGTCCTGCAGCACCCGCCAATTCGAAGAGTCCAGTGAGATAAACCACCGCACGTGGCCAGGGAACCCAGTCTGGCACCATTCGTATCAGATCTTCTTTCATTTTGGTGAAGTGAGCGCTAGCTGTGAGCAGCAACGTGGTCGCGAGAGAGAATCGCGTGGCTGCAGGCCATGATGCGAGGGCCTCCACGCCCAAGGCACCAATTCCACGAAACACCATTAGCGAAAGAAGTAGGACGATAAGGACGATCATATCTTATTCACCGATTAGCGAGTCCACCCTGGACATTCGCAACCGGGCCTCTCAAATTGACTCGGGAAACCCAACCTTCTTCAACAAATCCCGAAAACGCGAATTGTTGCGTAGAGGATCGACGCGCGGATCAACTTTCAAGAATGTCAGCTCGGTATTCTGTTCGTCATAGGCACGCTCTAGCCACTCATAAGCCTTCTCATGATCTCCTAGTCCCACATAAACTATCGCCACCCCATACGACGAGATGTAATGCTCCTGGGACAAGCCTTTCAGCTCGTCTAACAACTTCTGCGCCTCCACTTTGTTTCCTGACACAGCGTAAGCATGGCCCAGCGACACCAGTGCCTGCGGTGCGCGATTCGATTTGTCCAGGGCATGCTGAAACTCGGCGATGGCCTCGCTAAACATCTCCTTCTGCACGTAAGCCAGGCCCAGTCGTTGATGAGTGAGTGGGAATGACGGGTCCAATTCCAGGGTTTTCTTGCCAGCCTCGATGGCCTCATCGTACTTGCCACAGAGGTACAAGACGTAGACAACGCTTGCGTTGACCGGGAGTGACAGTGGATCAAGTTCCTGCGCCTGTTTGATCTCTCTGATGGCCTCCTGCGTTCTACCTAGTCCGGCCAAACAAACGGCGTAATAGAAGTGGGCGATTGGATAGTTTGGATTCAATTCGAGGCTGCGTTTGTAATCACGTTCAGCTCCTGCCCAATCACGCTCTTTCCACTTGACGTGTGCAAGTGCCGCATAGACTTCAGCGACTGAGTTGTCTATTTGCAAGGCCTTCTCCGCGGCGGCTCTCGCTTTTGTTAGCGACTCCAGCGGGGAGAGTGCTTCAGTCACCGCGTCTGGTACTCCCAGAACCATATAAGCATCGGCCAGTCCGGCGTAACCCAGCGCGTAGTTCGAATCCAGTGAGATCGCCTCGTTGAAGTACTCGATTGCTTTCTTCAAACTCTCAGACGTGCGCCGGTTCACAAAGAAACGACCCTTTAAGTAAAGCTGATATGCTTCGGTATTATCTGTGTACCGCTTCAACACTTTCTGCTCAGCTCCGAGCAACTTCAGCTTCAACGCACTTACCACCGACAGCGAGATTTGATCTTGAATGTCAAAGATGTCTTTGAGCTCGTGATCATATTTTTCAGACCACAGATGATACCCATCAGCAACGTTGACGAGTTGCACACTGATTCGTACGCGATTACCGGACTTTCGCACACTACCTTCGAGCACCGTTGATACATTCAGCTTTGTTCCGATTTCTCGAATGTCTGTCTGCTTGTCTTTAAAGTAAAACGCGGAAGTGCGGGCCGCGACATGCAGGGATTCGATCTTTGAGAGTGCGTTAAGTAACTCTTCAGCCAGCCCGTCGCAGAAGTATTCGTTGTCAGGGTCGTTGCTTATGTTGACGAACGGTAAGACTGCGATGGAGGGCGTCTTTGCGGACGACTGCAGATTATCTTCCGCCACGATGGTAACTTGAGGCGTTTCAGCCTCCTCATGCTCCTCCAGACCCGCCTGTTCGGGTTCGGCCGATAGATTGTTGAAAGGAAGCCCAATAACTGCCGATTCAGTCTCGAAACTGGAGGCGGCGAGTGTTTTTTGAGTCGCGTTTTCAGGCAGTGTTACGAGATGCTCACTCATTTCCTCCTGAATTACAGTTGGTTCAGCTTTCAGCAAGTCACTTCGCTTCTCACCGGAAACTTGATACATGACTGCCTCTTCACCGGCAATCTCAAGCCCGGCTCTGCGCAAACCGTCGATAAACCGCTCGCGAAGTTCAGGATCAAACCACTTCTCGAAACTATCCCGAGCCGTAGCGCAGAAGTCCGGCCGCACTTTGAGCAAATCGCGAACGGCTTTAGCGGCGGCTTCACGGTTCCCGAGCTGTGCCGCGGCCGCAGCAATACCGGCATGCATGCCCCAGTGGCCTGGCAAGTTCGCTTTTAGGATTAGGTTCAGTGCGCGATCGTCATCGCCTTGCCGGTACGCATGAAAGAAGTCGACATACCAGAACCAACCAGGATGATTAGGGCTGATTTCTTTGGCGCGAGCGGCGAGCGCAAGTCCGCGCTCTGAATCGCCCACATAAGTTAGCAATTCACCCAAGAAAGCGACTGAGTTTGCGTCCATTGGGTTCAGTGCTATGGCTCTCTCTGCCGCGTTACGAAAACTCTGGAATTCCTTTTGGAAGAAGCGTGCCTGGGCGAGGGCGAAGTGGGCCAGGTGATTAGATGGCCCAGCCTCAACTGCACGTTGAGCGGCGACTGCACTGGAGTTCAACGCATCCGGATGAACGTTGAATCCTTGTCCATAATCCTGAGCGAACAACAAAGCCAACATGGCCCACGCATCCGCATTAGTCGGTGACTTCTGTACCGCGACTTCCAGGCAGGACTGTGCAGCAGCAAGTTCTTCGGCACTGACTCGATCGAAGTAACGGAAACTACGCAGTACGGCTTCGTAAGGACTTAAGTCAGCTGGATTTCGATTGCACACAACCTCACACATGCTTCGGGGAAGAACGCCATTTACGTCAGCTACTGTAGAAACAATTCTCGGTACGAGATCATCCTGTAGCGCGAACACTTCCTCAGCACGGAATTGTCGATCGTATGTCTCGGCCCATAGATGAGCCCCGGTGCTTGCGTCGATGAGTTGCACAGATACTCGCAGTGACGCACCAGCAATACGCAGACTTCCTTCCATCACATAACGTGCACCAAGCGTCTTACCAACTGTGCGAACGTCATCTGTTTCATTGGCGTATCGAAGCGTCGAACTGCGCGAAATCACACGGAGGTAAGAGAACCGAGACAATCCGGTGATTATCCCTTCTGACAAGCCTTCAGCGAGAGTTGCGACATCTGTGTTTGAACCGGTGAACTTGAATGGAAGTACAGCAATCCAGAAGCCTTCGTCCGCTCGCTTTTCACCTGACGCGTGAAGAGCGTTCGAGGAGTCTGCGTGACGATCATCGGCAATCTCCAGCCCCGCCTTGCGCAGCCCGTCAATCAGATGTTCAGTGAGTTCAGCGTCAAGCCACTTGCCGAATTCCTCTCGCGCAACAACACTGAAGTTGGGCACCAACTCGTACAGTTCCCGCAACGCTGCGCTTGCGCGTTGCTGTTCGCCCAGTTGTCCATAGACAGCAGCAAGATACACGTAAGGCCAATGGTAGGTGGGCATGTTGACCTTAAGGGCGATTGCCAGTGCGCCGCGATAATCATGCTTGCGATACGCATCGCAAAAAGCGACATAGTGATACCAGCCCGCATGATGTGGGTTAAGTTGCATCGCTCGCTCGACGATTCCCAGGCCGTATTCCCAGTCGCCGGCATAAGCGATCATGTTTCCGAGTATTGCCGCAGTGGAGGAATCCATCTGGTTGAGAGCGAGAGCGCGCTCCGCTGCTGGGCGGAAGGCCAGGTAGTCTTTTTGGAAGAACAACGAGGTAGCCAATGCGCAGTGGGCGAAATGGCTGGTTGGCGCAGATGCGACTGCTCGTTGCGCCGCAGCACGGGCGCGGCCTACTGGATCGGGTCGGAGGTTGTAACCGAACGCGTACTCGTGCCAATAAATCGATGCCAATTCAGCGAGGCAGTCACTGTGGTCAGGGGAGACGGTGACCGCCGCTTCAAGGATGTCGCGGACTTCCGCATGCTCCTCCGGAGTCATACGCTCCCAGTACCCGAAGGCGCGCAGCATTGCCTCATGCGCGGAGTATTGACCGGCGCTCCTGCCACGTAGCGACTCACTCATGCTATGCACGAGCGCGCCATACTGATCCGCGACAGTCGAGACAATTCGCGGAACCAGATCATCCAGCAGCTCAAAAACTGTTTCTGGACTAAACCCACGTTCATAGTTCTCGGCCCACAAATGAGCGCCAGTCGTCGTATCTACTAGTTGGACCGTGAGTCGCAACTTGGTCCCCACTTGTCGCAGGCTGCCTTCCATGACATAACGTGCGCCGAGCTCTTTACCAATCGGCCTCACATCACTCGAATCCCCAACACCTCTCAATGTCGCATTGCGAGTGATGACGCGCAGGTACGAGAAACGCGATAACCCGGTCAGGATCGCCTCCGCCAAGCCTTCCGCAAGGGCACTAATCTCTGTCGCATTTCCTGTAGACTTAAACGGCAACACCGCGACTCGGAAGGCATCATCTGCTCGAATCTCACTCGAAACCGCGCTTGGGCTTGAGGTCGTTAACGAGGTATTCCCTTCGTCGATGTCGAGTCCTGCCTTGCGATATCCCTCAATCAAATGCTCGACGAACTCCGGTTGGAGCCACTTGCTTAATTCATCGCGCGCTGTGGTTGCAAAGTCAGGCTTAATTGATAGCAGATCGTGCAACGCTTTGCTGGCTGCTTCCCGGTCCCCCAGTTGTCCATAAACTGCCGCGAGATTCGAGTGGTTATAGAAAAGGCTCGGCATGTTGAACTTGAGAGTTGCTTCCAAGGCCTCTTTATAATCACACTTTCTATATGCGTTGTAGAAAGTTGCGAGCGAATACCAGCCGGGATGATGAGGGTTTAATTGTGTGGCCTTTTCAGCAGTAGCGCACCCGTAATCCCAGTCGCCTGTGAACGCGATAAGCATCCCCAGGAACGCGGTTGTCGCACCGTCCACAGGATTTAGAGAGATTGCGCGCTCTGCAGCATTGCGGAAACTAGCAAACTCCTTTCGAAAAAACAGTGCTTGGGAGAGAGCCTCGTAAGCAAACGGATTTGTTGGGGAAATTTCGGTAGCACGTTGCGCGGCTGTCAGTGCACGGCCCAACGAATCAGGCAACTGATTGAATCCGAACTTATGCTCGTCGCAGTACATGATCGCGAGCATTGCCCAACAGTCAGCATTACTAGGGGCCTGGTCCACTGCACGCTCCAACGCCGCGCGTAAAACAGCATGCTCCGCCTCAGTGACGCCCTCGTAGTAGCGGAAACAGCGCAGCACTGTGTCGTACGGAGTAAGCTGTTCAGGATCTCGTCTTCTAATAGACTCACTCATACTGCGTGATAACACGCCATGTTGGTCT
>Ga0163163_10002929_pt1 | contig 14441 bp, 11 predicted proteins | sample S65metaG_FD_119766 | JGI IMG/M metagenome (GOLD analysis project Ga0163163, IMG submission 119766) | Switchgrass rhizosphere microbial communities from Kellogg Biological Station, Michigan, USA - S6-5 metaG | ecosystem: Host-associated > Plants > Roots > Rhizosphere > Soil | place: USA... | reverse complement strand
GTCGGCGACGCATCGGCTCGCGCTGGAGTAACGGTATTGGGGGGCGGCGGTGCGGTCGGGGTCGGCGCGGGTTTCGGTGTCGGCGCGGCTGGCTTGGCCGGCTTAGCCGAGTCGGCCGGATCGTGCTTGCGCACGGCACCGGGCGGACCGCTGGCGACCACGGTCGGCGCGGCGTCGCTATGCCGATCGAGGCGTCGCATCGTGGATTCATAAACCGGCGGGGGTGGCGGAGGCGTTGCCGGCGCTGGCGGCGGCGCCACGACAGCCACGCCATTCACGCCGGCGGTATTCGCCCGGTCGCCGTTCTGAGCGCCATTGGTGCCCGCCTGGCCGGCCTGCGACGTCGCGCCAGATGTGGCTGTGCCAGCGCCCGGCGTCGGCGTGTTCTGCTGTTGGTTCTGCTGCACGAATCCCGAGGATTGCTGCTGCACTTCCGCGGAGGGATCGGTGGAATTGCCCACGGTCGTGGTCACACCGGAGGAGGTCGCACCGACGCCGGCCCACAGCGGGCCGCTGCAAGCGAAGCAAACGACGAACAAAGAGAGGGGGATGGCTGTGCGCACGGCGATGTTCTCGCAAAAGACCGTGCCATCTTAAGGCGTAGCTGGTGGGCAGTACAGGGATCGAACCTGTGACCCCCACCATGTCAAGGTGATGCTCTACCGCTGAGCTAACTGCCCGGGGGACGCGCATGATACATCGTGCGCGGCCGAGCGCCAAGCCCGGCCCCATCGCATGGCGATCCTGCGCGCACTCACGGATAATCCGCGCGCGTCGTTGACCGGCCCTGCATGCAATTCGACTCATTCACGTTTCTGGTTTTCTTTGCGCTGGTGCTCGGCGCCTACAACGCGCTGCACGCGTGGTCGGCGCGCAAGTGGCTGTTGCTGGTCGCGAGTTACCTGTTTTACGCGGCGTGGAATCCGGCGTTCGTATTGCTGCTCGCCGGTTCGACGACGCTCGACTGGTGGATCGCGCAGCGCATCCATGCGGCCGCGGGCCCGGCCCGCAGACGCTGGATCACACTGACCCTGATCGTCAATCTCGGTGTGCTCGGGTTGTTCAAGTATCAGCGCTTCCTGCTCGACAACATCGCCGCGGCGCTGGCCTCGTTCGGCGTGCACTATGTGCCCGCGCCATTGGATTTCGTGCTGCCGGCCGGCATCTCGTTCTATACATTTCACTCTTTGTCATATTGTATAGATGTGTACCGAGGCACGTTCGCGCCGACGCGCAACTGGCGCGATTACGCGCTGTATGTCGGTTTTTTTCCGCAGCTCGTCGCCGGCCCGATCACGCGCTTCCCGCAGATGCGGCCGCAAATCGAATCGCCGCGCGGCACCACGCGCGACGGCTTGGGCCTCGGTTGCGCACTGCTGGTGCTGGGGCTGTTCGAGAAATGCGTGCTCGCCGATTCGATTTTCGCACCGGTGGCCGACGCGTTCTTCAACGCACCAGGTGATGCCGCAACAGCCGTCGCCTGGAGCGGCGTGCTCGCTTTCAGCGGACAAATCTTCTGCGACTTCGCCGGGTATTCGACCTGTGCGATCGGCACGGCGCTCGCGTTCGGCTTCACGCTGCCGACGAATTTCCGCTTGCCGTACGCCGCGCTAGGATTTTCCGATTTCTGGCGGCGCTGGCACATTTCTCTGTCGAGCTGGCTGCGCGACTATCTTTATGTATCGCTCGGCGGCAATCGGCGTGGCGAGTGGCGCACCTATCGCAACCTGCTGCTGACCATGCTGATCGGCGGGCTCTGGCATGGCGCGGCGTGGACATTCGTGATCTGGGGCGGCCTGCATGGCTTGTATCTCGCGGCGGAGCGGTTGCTGCGCGAACATGTCTGGCCGAAAAATTGGCAGGCGCCCGCATTCCTGCGCGTCGGCTACATGCTGCTGACCCTGCTGCTCGTGGCGCTGGCCTGGATTTTTTTCCGCGCGCCGGATCTGCATACGGCGCTGCACATTCTTGCGCTGCTGCGTCCGTCGGTGATCGATGCTTTGCTCGATCCGGCACAGAAACTTGCACTGCTCGCGTTTGCCGGCGTGGTCGCCGTGCACTGGGCCATGCGCGATCGCGACCTCAAGGAATTTTGCTTGGCGGTTCCGGCTCCCGCGTTCGGACTGGCGCTCGGCCTGCTGATCGCCGCGATCGTACTTGCACCCGGCGATAGCCATGCGTTCATCTACTTCCAGTTCTGACGCCATGCTGCGCCGGCACTGGCTCATAGCCTGGTCGTTCGCAATCGTCGCTGCCGCGGCTCTGGTCGGCGTGGTCGAATGGCATTGGCGCGCGCTGGGCCAGCGTCCGAACATTCGCGACTCCGCACAGCTATGGTCGATCCAGCGCGACCGTGTCTATGCGACCGACAAGATCCCGCTCGCGATCCTTGGCGCCTCGCGCATCGAATTCGGACTCGACGTCAAGCTGCTGAAGGAATTGCTGCCAAAGTATCGTCCGCTGATGCTGGCGCAGAACGCGCATTACCCACTCGCGGTACTGCGCGATTTGGCCGCGGATGAACGTTTCCGCGGCGTCGTTCTGTGCGATCTGGAAAGCAGCGGCCTGTACAAGATGTATACCGAGATGCAGCAGCCGCTCGTGGATTATCGCCGGCATCAATGGTCGCCGAGTTGGCGCGTGCATCGGTTGTTGTTGAACTGGTGGCAAGCGCATGCCGTCGTTGCCAATCCCGATCTCGGCCTCATTGCGGCGGCACGCCGTGCCCTGGGCGAGGCGTCGACACCGCAGCCGGATTACTTCACGTTCCATACCGATCGCAGCGGTGATATCGACTTCACGCGCACCGATCTGGCAGCAGCACGGCGGCATTTTTCCGAACTGGCCGCCGACCCCAAGCACCTGCGGGCGCTGGTCGAACCGCAGCAATGGTTTGCGGATCTCGCCGACGTCTACGCGTGGACGCGGCGCATCCAGACGCGTGGCGGCGAGGTGATTTTCTATCAGTCGCCCACGGGTCCGGCCTTGCATGCGGCCGAGCTGCAAATCCATCCACCCGAGCTGTACTGGCAGCGCTTCGCCGCGAATACGACCGCGCCGGTTATCGATGCCGCCGATTTGCCGGCGCTGCGCGCGTTCAACGAACCCGACGAGTCGCACCTGGATTTCCGCGACAAGCCCGCGTACACGCGCGCGCTGGTCGACACGCTCATAGAACGCGGTCTGCTGAAACGCTAGATCGACCTGGAGTTCAGCCGCCGATCAACCCCAGCTTGCGCACGCGCTGCAGCTCGTCGCGTGCGCGTGCGGCTTCCTCGAACTCGAGGTTCTGCGCGTGCTTGTACATCTTCGCTTCGAGCTTCTTCAGTTCCGCGGCGAGTTTTTCCGGCGCCAACACCGAATAGTCCATGGCCGGCTCCGCGATGCGGCGCGCGCCCTTGCCGCGCCCGGACTCGCGCTCGTTGGCCGCATCGGCGCGCGCGCCTTCCATGATGTCGGTGATTTTCTTGATGATGCTTTTCGGCGTGATGTCGTGCGCCAGGTTGTATTCAACCTGCTTCTGCCGGCGCCGGTCGGTTTCGTCGATCGCGGCGCGCATGGAGTTCGTGATGCGGTCGGCGTACAGGATCGCCTTGCCGCGCAAGTTGCGTGCGGCGCGGCCGACGGTCTGGATCAGCGAGCCGGTCGAACGCAGGAAGCCTTCCTTGTCGGCATCCAGAATCGCCACCAGCGACACTTCCGGCATGTCGAGACCTTCGCGCAACAGGTTGATGCCGACGAGCACGTCGAACTTGCCCAGGCGCAGGTCGCGGATGATCTCGACGCGCTCGACCGTCTCGATGTCCGAATGCAGGTAACGCACGCGTACGCCGTGTTCCTGCAGGTAATCGGTGAGGTTCTCCGACATGCGCTTGGTCAGCGTCGTCACCAGGACGCGATCGCCCATCGCCACGCGCAGATGGATCTCCGACAACAGATCGTCGACCTGGGTGCGCACCGGCCGTATTTCGACTTGCGGATCGATCAGCCCGGTCGGGCGCACGACGAGCTCGACGATATTGCCTTGCGTGTGCGCGAGTTCGTATTTGCTCGGCGTCGCGGAAACGAAGATGCAGCGCGGCGCGCGCTGTTCCCATTCCTCGAATTTGAGCGGGCGGTTGTCGAGCGCGGACGGCAGACGGAAGCCGAATTCGACGAGTGTCTCCTTGCGCGAACGGTCGCCCTTGTACATGGCGCCCAGCTGCGGCACGGTCACGTGTGACTCGTCGACGACCAGCAACGCGTCGGCCGGCAGGTAGTCGAACAGCGTCGGCGGCGGTTCGCCGGGCGCGTGGCCGGTCAGGTGCCGCGAATAGTTTTCGATGCCGTTGCAGTAGCCGATCTCGGCCATCATTTCCAGGTCGAACTGCGTGCGCTGCTGCAGGCGCTGCGCTTCGACGAGCTTGTTCGCTTTGTATAATTGTTCCAATCGTTCCTTCAGTTCGACCTTGATCGTCTCCACCGCTTCGAGCACGGTGCGCCGCGTCGTCACGTAATGCGAGCCCGGGTAGATCGTGAAGCGCGGCACGCGGCGCAGCACCGCACCGGTCAGCGGATCGAACAGCGCCAGGTTTTCGATTTCGCCGTCGAACAACTCGATGCGCACCGCTTCGATCTCGTTTTCCGCCGGAAACACGTCGATCGTCTCGCCGCGCACGCGATAGCTGCCGCGATGCAGCTCGTAATCACCGCGCTCGTATTGCAATTCGGTCAGGCGCCGCAGCAGTTCGCGTTGGTCGAGGCGGTCGCCGCGCACCAGGTGCAGCACCATGCGATGGTATTCGCCGGGGTCGCCGAGTCCATAGATCGCCGACACCGTGGACACGATGATCGCGTCGCGGCGCTCGATCAGCGCCTTCGTCGCCGACAGGCGCATCTGCTCGATGTGCTCGTTGATCGCCGAATCCTTGTCGATGTAGGTATCGCTCGACGGGATATAGGCTTCCGGCTGGTAGTAGTCGTAATAACTGACGAAGTATTCCACCGCGTTGTGCGGAAAGAATTCCTTGAACTCGCCGTAGAGCTGCGCCGCAAGCGTCTTGTTCGGCGCCAGCACCAGCGTCGGTTTCTGGATCGCCTGCACGACGTTGGCGATCGTGAACGTTTTGCCGGAACCGGTCACGCCGAGCAACGTCTGATGCGCGAGTCCGTTCTCGAACCCGGCAATCAGGCGCTGGATCGCATCCGGCTGGTCGCCAGCCGGCTGGTAGGGCGCAATGAGTTCAAAACGATCAGAGGACATGCAACGGGGATTTTCCGCGAGAGAACAGGGGATTTTAACTCCGCGGCACCGACACGCGCCCGTCCTGGCGCGGCGCAGAGTCAAGGAAACATGGGTGCCGAACGCGGCAAAGCAAGACTAGCGTTGACGCGCGCCGGGATAACCGAGAAAATAGGCGGCTCGACCAAACATTCCCCGATAGCTCAGTCGGTAGAGCAAGTGACTGTTAATCACTGGGTCGGCGGTTCGAGTCCGTCTCGGGGAGCCAATTAAATCAAGGGCTGCAGCGGTTTTCGCTTGCAGCCCTTTGTCTCTTATTCAGGCCACTGTCTCTTATTTCTGGCTTTGGTGTTGCGGGTCGTTCGCCTCACGGATCTCCAAAACCGCCGCAACAAGTGCTCGGGGTGGTGGGATGGGTCTATCGCGCAGTCGCGTTCGGAATCGCTCTGTATCTCGACCATCAGCAAGCCTTCCTTTCGCATTTGACCCAATCGCGCTTTTTCCCGTAATTGCAGCGCCCGTTGGCGCGCTACATTGCCCACGACAACTATGCCGTGATCAGATTCTGGCGCAAAGTAAGCGGGCCATTTGCGCTTTGGATGGAGCCCCGGCTCTCCGGTTTGAACGAAAACATTCGGTAACACATACGGTTGGTAAGACCGAAGAAGTTGCACGCCGCCGACCGACAGATAGGGAGAGGAAGCGACTGGATTGGCGCCAGCCTCGAACGTCAAACGAACATTTACCTGATCAAATTTTTCACCGTCGTGGCCAATCGTGCGCATGCTCGCAGCCTTCAGTCGTTCTTCATGTCGCGCATCGACTTCCCAGTATCGATCGCCGTCGGGTGTCTCAACATAGCGTCCACCCAACACCTCTTTGATGAAAATTTGCAGCTCCTGGTCGTACGAAAAACGTACCCGTAGGACTCGCTCGATCTTCAGACCTATGATTTTGTCAGCCATGGCAGTAAGCCTAGCTGACCCATGCCGCCAATAGAGGCTGTAATTACCCTGTTTTGAGGGGGGAGTTATTGCCCCTCCAACTGGCGTGCCCCGCCTGCCACGAACGTATCATGCAGCGCGCATCGACCCGACGATCGCCCTACTTGCATCGTTCGCCGGGCGGGCGAGCTTTCCTATTCACGCCCGTTCGCAGTGCTCGGATATTGCATCGCCATGGCGTGTGCGCGGATGTGGATCACCTGCGAAATCTGGCGAACACAGTCACCCTCTGATCGAATGCTGGGTGGGTCCGAGCGGTGGCAAGAGTGAACAAACCGTACAACTCGCTAATAAAGCGTACAACCTAGCAGCGTTTTCACACTGGGTAGCGTTTCCCTTGCGCCATGTTGGGGCCTAAAGGCGCACAACTCCGTTATTTGCAGGCCGCTTCTTTCGTGGTCCGAAACAATGTGCCTTCGCAAGAAGGGCTACTGTTTCCAGTAGCCCTGTGTACTTAGGAGTTCTTGGATCGGCGCCCTTTACCGTTCCTTCCGAACACCCTTATACGGTTTGCCATCATCCTTGACCGGCATGAACTGGCCGTTCTCCTTGTTACGCTTCTGCCAGTCACCGTCACGCCGCTGTAACTGCGAGCGGTCCCGTACAGCACCATTGCGGTGCCCGTCACCAGTTGGTGGATTAGTTGCCATATCCTCACCTCACGCGTATTGAATGAGCGTCCACACCACCGCCTGATTGCGTGAAGGCGGCATGCGGTTGCCTTTCGCAATGGGGGCAGTATCACCACCATTGTTCGGGCGCCAAACTCCACTTTCCGGACAGATTTCAGCCGTTTTTGCAGTTGTACCGATCGGATGTTTCATGGGTAGTTCTCTACATGTTGCCTCCGCCCCGGAGGGAGAGGGCGCCAGCGGTGCTGGAGCATCGTAAGATTAATCTATACGAATTCGTTTGCAAGACTTGTCAGTACGTGTTCGTACGGATTAATCTATACAGTCCCTCTCGGAGGTGCTCATGGCTTTTTCCGCACATTTGAAGAGGCTACGGCTGAAGAATGGCGAATCGCTACAAGAACTCGCCGACGCTGTCGGCTTGAGCAAGGCTCACGTCTGGGAGCTCGAGACCGGCAAGAGTTCCAACCCTACCAAGGAAGTGTTGGAACGCCTGTCCGACCACTTCAAGGTTTCCGTGGCGGAGCTCGTCGGTGAAACGGACGCTGTCGAAGACCAAGACCTTGCGATCATGTTTCGCCATCTGCGCGAGATTGAGCCGGCCGAGCGTGAGCATATACAAGCCCTGATCGACAGTATCCGGGCGCGGCAGAAGAAGAAGTGATCATTGACCGCATGCCCCTTGCCGATCTGGGCAATCCGGTGGCGATTGCCAGGGCCGTGTTGCAGCAACTCGTTCAGCCAGTCATTCCCACGCCCCTCGATGAAATCGCGGTCGCCGTGGGCATCACGGAAATTACCGATCATGAGAGCACGGCGTTCGAAGGCGCTCTGCTAACCGACTCCAACAAGATGTCAGGCGCAATCCTTTGCAAGAAAGGAACACTCAAGGAGCGACGGCGATTCACAATCGGTCACGAGTTGGGACACTACTTGAATCAGTGGCACGTTCCGTCCGGTGGTGGGTTTGAATGCACCAAAGCCCAGATGCTCGCGGCGAACCCCAAGGGGGCGACAGGTCGGTCAAAGTGGGAAGGAGAAGCCAATGAATTCGCTGCCGAGCTATTGATGCCGAGCTCTAAGTTCAATGCCGAAGTGCGCAAGATTCGCAAGCTGGAAATTCCAGCTATCGCGCGGCTCGCCGAAAGGTATGAAGTCAGCAAGCTAGCGTGTGCGCGGAGAATCGTTGGTCTGGGGCAAGAAGATTGCGCCGCCATTTCTTCCAAAGATGGGCGCATCGAGGCGATATATCGCAGCGAGGAGTTCCCATTCATCCCGTTGCGCATTGGTATGGAGTTGCCGACGAAGTGTCGGTCGAAGACTTTCCAGGGTGAGGTCGGCGACGTTTCGGCGCTTGATGATTCGGAGATCAGTTTGTGGAGTGATCGTAAGTTGACCGGAAGCCAGTATTTCGAGCAGGTCCTCCTGCAAGAAGGCGGTTGGAGGTTGACTCTACTCATCTGTGAACGAGAAGACGAGGACGATGCGGAGAGCTCTCAATACTCGCACCGCCGTTGAAGGTATTGACCGATGCAAAACAAACTAACCCTCGGCCAGCTCTCCAGCCTGCTCTTCCGCGCCTGCGACGACCTGCGCGGCAACATGGACGCGTCGGAGTACAAGGAATATATCTTCGGCATTCTGTTCCTGAAGCGCATGTCGGATTTGTTCGATCAGGAGCGCGAGCGGCTGAAGCAGGATCTCGCCGCCAAAGGCATGGCGCCCGCGATGCTCGAGAAACAGCTCGACAATCCCGACAAGTACACATTCTTCGTGCCGCCTGAAGCGCGCTGGTCGACGATCCAGCACATCAAGACCAATGTCGGTTCGCAGCTCAACAAGGCGCTCGGCGCGCTGGAAGAAGCCAATGTCAACGCGCTGGAAGACGTTCTGCAACACATCAACTTCAACCGCAAGATCGGCCAGCGCACGCTCGACGACGACACGCTGGCGAACTTCGTACAGAACTTCGAGAAGATTCCGCTGCGCGACGAGAACTTCGAGTTCCCCGACTTGCTCGGCGCCGCGTACGAATCGCTGATCAAGTTTTTCGCCGACTCCGCCGGCAAGAAGGCCGGCGAGTTCTATACACCAGCGGAAGTCGTACGTGCGCTGGTCGAGATCGTCGATCCGCGCGAGGGCATGAGCATCTACGACCCGACCAGCGGTTCCGGCGGCATGCTGATCCAGGCGGCGGACTACATCCGGGAATGCGGCGGCGATCCGCGCAATCGCTCGTTGTTCGGTCAGGAAAGCATCGGCTCGACCTGGTCTATCTGTCGCATGAACATGCTGCTGCACAACATCGCCGACGCGGATATCCGCCAGGAAGACACGCTGCGCAAACCGCAGCACCGGGACGAGAACGGCGAACTGAAGCGTTACGACCGCGTACTCGCCAATCCGCCGTTCAGCCAGAACTACATCAAGAAGGACATCGACTACCCCGGTCGCTTCGCCGTCTGGCTGCCGGAGAAGGGCAAGAAGGCCGACCTCATGTTCGTGCAGCACATGCTCGCGGTGCTCAAGAGCGACGGCAAGATGGCAACCGTGATGCCGCACGGCGTACTGTTCCGCGGCGGCGAGGAGCGCGAGGCGCGGCGGCATTTCATCGAACGCGGCTGGCTCGAAGCGATCATCGGGCTGCCGGCCGGGTTGTTCTACGGTACCGGTATCCCGGCGTGCGTGCTGGTGATGAACAAGGCCGGCGCCGCGCAGCGTAAGCACGTCGTCTTCATCAATGCCGATCGCGACTACCGCGAGGGCAAGGCGCAGAACTTCCTGCGCGCCGAGGACCTCTCGCGCATCGTGCACGCGTACCGCACGCTCGCCGCGGGCGAGTGCGACGAACTGCCCGGCTACGCGCGGCGCGTGCCGGTCAGTGAAATCGAAGCGGAGGATTTCAACTGCAACATCCGCCGCTACGTCGACAACGCGCCGCCGCCCGAGCCGCACGACGTACGCGCGCATCTGCATGGCGGCGTGCCGTTGGCCGAGGTCGATGCACTGCAACACTACTGGAAGAATTTCCCCGGTTTGCGCGAGCGTTGCTTTCAGCCGAAGCCCGGTAAGCCGGGCTATGTCGATTTCACGCCGGCAGTCGCCGATCGCCGCGCGCTGGCCGACATCGTTGCCGGCGATACCGGCGTCGCTGCCGCGCACGAGGGCTTCCGCCAATTGCTGGAGAAATGGTGGAAGGCGCATCTGCCGCACATCGAGGCGCTGGCGCCCCGCAACGGCAGCAAGGGCAATGTGTACGAACTTCGGCGTTTGCTGCTGGGTTCGATCGAACAAGCGTTGGCGAAGCAACAACTGTTGACCGACCATCAGGTGCGTGGCGGCCTGGCGCGTTACTTCGAATTCTTCAAGCCCGAGTTCAAATCGATCGCGTTCAGCGGCTGGGGCGCGGAACTGATTCCCGACGACGAGATTCTGCAAAGCCAGTTCCCGGAAATTCTGGCCGACATGGACGCCAAGCGCGCACGGCTTGCCGAACTCGACGCGCTGTTCGCCGCGGCCGACGAAGAGGATTACGAGGACGATGGCGACACCGGTGTGCTGCCGGATGCCGAAGTGAAGGAACTGAAAGCCAAGCTCAAGCAGCTCAAGGGCGAGGCGAAACTGGCCAAGCGCGATCCCGCATTGGGCGACTATCGCGTGCTCGAAAAAGAAGCTGCGGCCGTCGAGGCCAAGCTGGCCAGGCACAAAGCGCTGGAAGACGAAGGCCGGCAATTGAAGGCCGAGCTGCGGACGATCGAGAAGAAACGCGACGAACTCGTCGCCGCGGCGCGCGGCAAGATCGACCGCGACGAGGCGCGCCGCGTGATCGTCGCGCGGCTGCACCGACAACTGATGCTGACCTACGAGGCGTATCTGCGCGCGGATCAGCGCGCTTGCGTGGCAGCGCTCGAGAATCTGCACGCAAAATATGCAGTGACGGCGAAGGAGATCGAGCGATGCAGGGATGAGGCAGCGGCGAAGCTCAAACATTTTCTCGGTGAACTTGGGTATGCCTGACGTCAGCTCATCATCTTGGAGGGTGACGACGCTCGGCGCAGTCACCAAGCGCCTGGTTAACGGCGGCACCCCACCCACTGGGATTCCCTCGTACTGGAGCGGACGTACGCCATGGATAACCGGCGCCGACTTCACCGAATCGGGCGTTGGGGAATTTCGTCGTTTCGTGTCGCAACGCGCGGTTCAAGAGACCGCAACCAATGTGATCCCGAAAGAAGAGCTGTTGCTCGTAACGAGGACGGGTGTCGGCAAGCTCGCGATCGCACCTTGCGACGTCGCAATCAGCCAGGACATCACGGGAGTCTATGCCGATCGAGATCAAGTCGACGTCGGGTTCCTTTATCACCGTATGCGACAAGGTGTAGAGGATCTCAAAAAGCTCAATCAGGGGACGAGCATCAACGGCATTGTGCGAAAGGATTTGATCTCGTACAAATTGAACTTACCTCCGTTGCCATGCCAACGCCGCATCGCCAAAATCCTCGCCACAATCGACGATGCCGTCGCACACACCGAAGCGCTGATCGCGAAGACGCAAGCCATCAAGGCCGGGTTGATGCGCGACCTGTTCACACGCGGCGTCACGCCGGATGGCAAGCTACGTCCGCCGCGCGAGGAAGCCCCGCAGCTCTACAAGCAGTCGCCGCTGGGGTGGATTCCGAAGGAGTGGGATTGCGAGGTACTGGGTCAATGGATCGGACAAATCGATAGCGGTTGGAGTCCAAACTGCGAAGCTGAAGCAGCTGAATTCGGAACACCCGCAATACTCAAGACTACAGCTGTAGTTTGGGATGGGTAGGTACCCTCAGAAAATAAGAAGTTGCCGAGTGGTTACTTGCCCATCACTACGATTGAAGTACAGCGCGACGATCTTCTAATAACTCGTAAGGGACCAGTCGATAGAGTCGGGGTGGTGGTACATGTTGCAGAGACACCACCAAATCTAATGTTTCCAGACACTGTGTTTCGCACGCGCGTGACGAACAGAAGGCTCGCGCCAGTGTTCGCCGCGGCTATATTGGGGAGTGCCTTTATTCAGAAGTATTGGTGGCAACGAAAAGTTGGCCTTGCTGATGCCCAAGTCAATTTGAATCATGGGATTCTAAGGGGCACGCCTATCGCAATTCCTGGGTGCGCAGAGCAAGAGGCAATTTGCGATCGACTAGCAAGCGCGACGAACCAAGGCCGAGCTCTGGACCGGAGCCTAATTAGTTTGAATCACATCAAGCTTGGTCTCACGCATGACCTCCTTACTGGTCGCGTCCGCGTCCCACTACCCACAGAAGCCCACGAGGCTGCTCCTGCCTGAGGTATTAGTCCCGCCTTGCGATATACCCAAATCGGGTACTAAGATACCCAAAATGGGTATCAAGCCAGCCAGCAAGAAATCCCTTCGCGTCCGCGTGCGTTCACGTGCGAAGGTGCGCACGCCCGCACGCACGGGGCTGGCCGACGCGCTGTTCACGGCCACGCAGCAGCGTGTGCTCGGCCTGCTGTTCGGCCAGCCCGAGCGCAGTTTCTTCGCCACTGAACTGTTTGCACTGGCCGGCGCCGGCCGCGGCGGAGTGCAACGCGAATTGGGGCGGCTCGAAGAAAGCGGACTGGTCGCGGTGAGCCGCGTCGGCAACCAGAAGCACTACCAGGCCAATGCCGCCGCGCCGATCTTTGCCGAGCTGTGCACGATCGTCGCCAAGACCGGCGGACCAGCTGCCGCGCTGCAAGCCGCACTTGCCACTCTCGGTGCGCGTGTGCGCTTTGCAACGTTGTATGGGTCCGTCGCCAAGGGCACCGACCGCGCGCAAAGCGACATCGACGTGCTCGTCGTCGCTGACGACGTGACGCTGGAAAAAGTTTTCGCCGCGCTGGCGCCCGCGGAAAAGCGGCTCGGCCGGCACATCAGCCCGACGTTGTATACTCCCGCCGAGTTTCGGCGACGTCGCGCCGGCCGAAATCCGTTTCTGGAAAAAGTGTTCGCAGGGGAGCATCAGGTGTTGATCGGGGACGAAAATGCCGCTGTCCGCGCTCGATAACCTCGTTCGCACAGGGCAGCTCAAGGCCGAGCAGCCGGCACAGGCCGAGTTCGACGGCCTGGTCCGTTCCGGCACTCGGCGCCTCAAGGATGCGCAGACCAAGGGGCTGCACATCGAAAGTGCCTTCGATCTCGCCTACAACGCCGCGCATGCCTTGTCGCTCGCCGCGCTGCGTTGGCACGGCTACCGTTCCGACAATCGCTATCTCGTGTTCCAGTGCCTGGTGCACACATTGCAGCTGCCAGCCGAACAATGGCGCGTGCTCGACACGGCCCACCGCAAGCGCAACGTCGCCGAATACGAAGGTGAGCTCGACGTCGATGCGGAACTGCTCGCGGCGCTGATCCGCGTCGCGGTCGAAGTATCCAAGCGCGTTGCCACGCTGGGACCGGTGCGGGGCTGACGTGTCCGAGTATCTGCACGTCGAGAAGCCCTTCCTCGACCAACTCGCCGCGCTGGGGTGGACCGTCGTCGATCACGGCCCGGGCACGATTCCGGCCGATCCTGCAACGAGCCTGCGCACGAGCTTTCGCGAAACCGTATTGCCCGGTGTGTTCCGCGAAGGCGTGCGCGCGATCAATCGTCTGCCGAATGGCGAAAGCTGGCTGACCGACCGCCAGCTCGACGACCTACTCGACCAGTTGCTGCGCCAGCCCAACCGCAACCTACTCGAAGCCAACGAAGCGGCGCAGGCGCTACTATTCAAGGCGCAGGTCGATCGCAACGAGACGACCGGTGAGGCTGACCCGGTCGTCAAGCTGATTGATTTCGCTCATCCGGAACGCAATCGCTTCCATGTCATCAATCAGTTCCGTATTGACACGCCTGGTTGCGTGAAGTCCTGCATCATTCCGGACATCGTGCTGTTCGTGAACGGCCTTCCGCTGGTCGTGGTCGAGGCCAAGATCGGCGATGCCAACACGGCCAATCCGCCGCACGCGGCGTTCGAACAACTGCTGCGCTATCGCAATGGCCGCAAGGAAACAATCAAGGCCGGTCTGCGCGAAGGCGAGCCCCGCCTGTTCTATCCGAACCTGCTGCTCGTGCGCACCTGCGGCGAGAAGGCGGAGTTCGGTACGATCACCTCGGGCCACGAACATTTCTACGCCTGGCAGGACATCTGGCCGGAAGGCAACCGCAAGTATTCGCCGCCGCTCGGCATCGAACGCGAGCAGGAAAAGCTGATCCAGGGCCTGCTCGCGCCGGCGACGCTACTCGATGTGCTGCGCACGTGTTCGGTATTCATGGACACCGATTCGGGCAAGCGCGTGAAAGTGGTGTGTCGCTATCAGCAGTACCGAGCCGCACACAAGATCATCGAGCGACTGCGCACGGGCAAGACGCCGCAGGAGCGCTCCGGCGTCGTGTGGCACACGCAGGGTTCTGGCAAATCGCTGACCATGGTGTTCGCTGCACGCATGCTGCGCGCGGCAACGGACTTGCAGGACTTCAAGATCGTGCTGGTCAATGATCGCGTTGACCTTGAAGAACAGCTCTCCGAGACGGCCAAGCTGATCGGCGGCCGCGTCAATGTGAT